>Ga0209181_10003569_pt1 | contig 23825 bp, 15 predicted proteins | sample MAT05_FD_187208 | JGI IMG/M metagenome (GOLD analysis project Ga0209181, IMG submission 187208) | Freshwater microbial communities from Lake Fryxell liftoff mats and glacier meltwater in Antarctica - MAT-05 (SPAdes) (version 2) | ecosystem: Environmental > Aquatic > Freshwater > Ice > Liftoff...
CCCGCATGAGCCACGGAGGCGGGTTCTGAGTCGCAGAGCGCGCTCATTGGCCCATCGGCCGCCTCCGCGCCGCGCGCGCCGCACCCGCATGAGCCACGGAGGCTGGTTCTGAGTCGCAGAGCGCGCTCATTGGCCCATCGGCCGCCTCCGCGCCGCGCGCCCCGCACCCGCGTGGGCCACGGAGGGTTGCGCAAAACGCGCACGAGCGACATCGGCACGCCACACGACACGTGTCCCACAGCCGCAGCAAAAAACTCCGAGACGCCATTGGCAGTGAGCCAACCCCTCGACACACTCGGACTCCTTGGCGGTAAATATTCGCGGTCGGGCAAATCGCCCGCGCCACTCAAGCCTCGATCGGCCCAGTCAGCTCGACCACGCGGGCGTGCTCGGGTATGCGCTCGAGAAAACTCTTCTTCATTGCAGGGTCGCTGAGCTTGGCGACTTGGCCAGCGATGCGGCCACGCGCGCCGTCGAGCGCGTGCATCGCCTGGTCTGCTTCACCCATCGCATAGAGCGCCTCAGCCAACGCGAGCCGCGCGGTCAGCTCGAACTCTTCTATGGATCCGAGTCGCTCCAGAATGTTCATGGCCTTGCGTGCGTGGCCCAGCGCGGCTTCGAGATCGCCATTGCGAAGGTTCACCATCGACAGCACTGCCCAGGCGCCCACGTGCAGGGGCTCGAAGCTGCTCATCAGGACTCCTTCCGACTCGCCACGGGCGGCCGCGGCGTCACCCTGCGCGAGATGCGCGAGGGCGAGGTGGAGACGCGAGGAGCCGGCCAAGCGCGGATCTTTTCTGGCCTCGAATCGTTCGGCGGCGTCGAGCTGCAATGCCGCGGCTTCAGGAAAAAGGCCTCGTCGGGCCAGCACCAGGCCTAAATTCTGCAACGCGAGTGGCTCGATCGTCGCGAGCCCGAGGCGTCGCGCTGTGCTGAGGGTGGCGCGCAATACTTCCTCGGCGCGTTCGTGCGCGCCGAGCTCGAGCAGCGTGAAGCCGAGGTTGGAGCTCGCGAGCGCCGCAGCGCGGGTGTCACCCGAGAGCTCGAACGCCACCCTCGCGAGCTCGTGCTCTTGCGCAGCCCGTTCGAGATCATGGTTGTGGATGGCGATCAGCGCTCGCAGCTGGCAGAGCCTCGCGCGAGCGAGCGTTTCGAGCGTCGGCAACTTCTGCGCGAGCGCCAGGATGCGCTCCGAAAGCACGTTGCCGGCGCCGACGTCACCGACGTAAAGCAGATGTACCGCGGCCGGGATCAGCGCCGCGATCTGTGCGCATTCTGCGCCTGGTTCGGCCGTGACGCCCAATGCGCGCGCACCCAGCGGCAAGATCGCCCCCTTGTGGCCGAGGCGACCGTGCGCCGCTACACACTCGCGAATGGCCCCGAACCAGAAGCGTGAGCCGGCGGGAAAAAGCCCGGCGGCCTGTTCGGCGGCTCCGAGGGCTCCCTCCAAGTCACCCTTCCAGCGCTTGGCCTCTGCGATCGTGAGTAAGAGGCGTCCGCGTGGCGCGCCCTGGGCACCACAGGCGATGGCGCGCTCCGAGCTGGCAATGGCGCCGTCGAAATCGCTGCCGCTGAGCGCAGCCTCGGCCGCCGCCAAGTAATGGGGAACCGCCTGCGCAGGCAGGCCACCTTTCGCAAAATGGCGCGCCAAGGTCAGCGGGTCGCGCTCGCCGTGACTCTCCAGCCAGACTGCGGCGCGCTGGTGCGCCTCTCGCCGATCGTCGTCGGAGAGCAGCTCGTATGCGGCTTCCCGCACCAATGCATGGCGAAACACGAGCTCGTCTTCGCCGTGAAAGCGACCTCGACGTGCGTGCTCCAGCATTTCGGAACGAACCAAATCGGTCACGATCGCCGCTACCAGCGGCTGGCGGGCTGCGTCTCCCAATACCGCCGCGACGCCGCCAACCCAGGTCGTTTCACCGAACACGCTGCCGGCTTTGAGCAGCCGCTTCGCGGCGAAGCCCAAAGAATCGAGCCGCGTCTGCACGATGCCTGCGAGCGTCTCCGGGACCGAATCGAAGATCGCGTCGGGGGCGCTCTTCAGCCGGTCGGCGACGCTGCGGATCAGCTCTTCCAGGAAGAACGCATTGCCGTCCGCGCGTTCGACGACGCCTTCGACGACGTCGAGCTCCAGGTCCTCTCCCAGTACGTCGCGGACGAGTGAGGCAGCGGCGCCTTCGGAGAGGCCGCGGAGGGTCAGGACCAGTCGCGCGCGCGTGCCGAACAGATCAGGGTGAAGCTCCAAACACTCCGGACGCCCGAGGCCGACGACGAACAACCCTCGCAGGCCTTTCAGCGCGCCATCGAGCAACGCCAGCGATGCTGAATCGGAGAAGTGCAGGTCCTCGAGCACCAACAGCACCGCTTGGCCTCGCGTCAGTTGAGCGAGCCACGACTCGAAGGCTTCGCGCAGGCGGTCTGAGACGAGCACGGCGTCGAGCGCTCGTTCAGGTGCGGCGGTACCCAAGCTCGCCAGCTCGGCCAAGAGCGGTACCAAGCGCGCCTGTTCTCCCATTCGAACCGTCGAGCGCAGCTTGGCCTCTCGCATCGAGACCGTGTCTTCGACGCGAATGCGCCCGAGCTCTCGCACCATCGCGCCGACGACGCCGAGCGGAGTTGTCTCTCCCAGCGACGACGGCCGCGCTCGCAGGACCCTCGGCGCATTTTCGCCCTGGGTGAGGCGGCGTATCAGCTCGTGCGCGAGCCTCGATTTGCCGATGCCGCCTGGGCCGATGACGAGGGCGACCCGGCAGCGAGAGCCGCGCACGACTTCTCGATACAGGTTCTCGAGCAGCTCGAGCTCCCGCTCCCTGCCTACACACGGGGTCGCGCGGCCGAGCAAGATTCGATGCGCGCCACTGGTGCGGGGCTCGGTCGCGATGCGAAGTCTCGGAGCCGTGCCTTCGACGTCGAATGAGTCGCCGAGGAGCCGCGCTGTCGTCTCGTCCAGCTCGATGCTGTTCGAGGTTGCCGTTTCGACCACATGCGCGCCGCGATCGATGACGTCGCCGCAAAGCTCGCTCCGCCCCGTGACGGCACGGCCTGTCGACAACGCCAGCCGCGCACCAGGCATGACCGCGCGAACCGCGAGAGCTGCACGTGCAGCGCGTAGCGCCTCGTCCCCGGACGATTGCGATGCGCCGAAGATGGCGACCTCGACCAGGGAAAGCAAGCGATGTGGGGTACCCCCGAACGACCGCGCGATCTCGGCGAACCGCGAAGCGCCGTCGGTCGAGGCAGGCTCGCTCGAGACCGGCAGTCTGGCGAACAGCGCGCTCACCACGCGGCGCTCGCCGGACACCAGTGCAGGCAGCGAGGCGAGCAGGGTCTCGGGCTCGTCGTAGTCGGATTGACCAGCCTCGAGCTCCGCGTCGCTCGCGCGGCTCTGCGGCGCGAGCGCAGCCAGTGCAGCACCGAGCTCGCGGGCGGTGGCAAATCGATCCTGCGGCCTTTTGCTCATCGCGCGCGCCAAGAGAGCGTCCAGATCCGGCGGGGTGTGCGCGACCAGCTCCGAAAGGCGCGGCGCCTCCGAGAGCGCGATCTTGGCGATGACGGCAACTACCTCGTCGCCCGGATATGCCCTTTCGCGCGCCAACAATTCGAACAACACGACCCCCAACGAAAAAATGTCGGATGCGGGCGACATCGGATGGGTGCCGAGGATCTGCTCTGGCGACATGAAATGGGGGGTCCCGATCATGGTCCCCACCTGCGTGAGCTGGTCGGCTCTCAGCAGATGCGCGACGCCAAGATCGATCAGCGTCACGTGCACGCCGCCCGCTGCAGCACGGCTCAGCATGAGGTTGCCCGGCTTGACGTCGCGGTGAACGACGCCTGCGTCATGGAGCGCCGTCAGACCTGCTGCGGCCTGCCGCGCAATGTCGAGCGCCTCTGACCAGCCGAGCGGACCGCGGCGGAGGCGCTGCGCAAGGTCTTCGCCGTCGATCCATTTCACGGCAACGTAAGCCGAGCCCTCCGGATCACGACCATCCGAGATGTAGGTGACCACATGAGGGCTGTCGACCGAGCGCAGCACGTCGATCTCACGCCGGAAGCGCTCGACCGCATGCTCATCGTCGATCAACCCCTTCAGGATCTTGATGGCGACTGGTTGACCAGTCGATTCGTCGACCCCGCGGTGAACCTCACCGGCCGCGCCGCGGCCCGCGAGCGACACCAGGCGAAAGCGGCTGTTTAGGAGAGGGCTCAAGGGCGGCACGCACGACCGAACATGGGGATCGGCGCAGCGAGTGTCGCATGATTCGGGAGCTTCTAGCCTGGCGTCAAAGGTGAGCTTTCGCGCGGGACTCCGAAGAGTCTGTCGACGGTAGCCACGAGCAGTCCAAGCTCGGCCGATGTCGACGGTCGTTGCCAACTTCTGCAGGGCCAGCCTCCGTTCGCAGCCTCATGCACGGCGAAGCCGCCGCCGAACAGGATCTGCGCAACGTGCCGCCGAATGCAGGCGGAGTCGTCGACGATCATTACTGCTCGAGTCATGCGTCCTGAGGAGCGGCAATTCTACCGGCGAGCTCTAGCGGTGCGTCGCCGAAATCTTCAAACTGCCGCCGCGTCGCGTGCGGCGAAGCTGCCCAACACGCGCAGCTCGGAGCCGGATGTAAGACAACATGTAAGGCACCCCCGCGCAAAACACGCCGTATGCTGGGCGCGCCAGCGGATTACGCTGCACGGAGCCAAGCATGAAAAGGCATACGTTTCGGGTGCTGCGTGTCATCGCCAGGGACTCGGTCGAACGGCGCAGGAGCATGGGGCCTCGCCAAAGTCTCGCCAGCGTGGCCTCGCTCTGCGCGCTGCACTCCGCATGCGGAAGCACGCCGTTACCGGAGCGCAACAGCAAACCGGAGCCCCCGGGGGCGCCGCTGAGCGCAGTCGCCGCGCCTCGGCGGGGCCCGCCTGCCAGCCCGAAGCCTGCGTGGTGCCCAAAGCCGAGCCCGAGGCCCTGCTCCAAAGACGGTTGGTGCTGGGAGAACCCAGCCCCGCACGGCATCTTCTTCGAGGATGCCTGGGGCGATGCTGCCCGTCTCGTTGCCATCGGCGGTCGCAGCATGGTCGCCATTCGCACTCGCGCAGAGACGAGCTGGCAGTTCGTGGACGCCGGCAACGTGCCGGCGATCGAGAAGCTGTACGGCGAGGGCGACGACATCTACTTCGCTGGACGCAAGGGAACCTTGCTCCGCTATCGAGCAGGCTGCTTCGAGACCATTGACGTACCGACCGACGCTGATCTGCGGGGCGTGTGGACCGACGGCCACGTGCTCCTCGTGATCGGTGGTCGTCGCCTACATATGTTCCGCGATGGCGCCTGGTCGGACGTCAAGCTGCCCGAAGAGTTTCACATCCATTCGCTGTGGGCGCGCAGTCCGGACGACATATTTTTGGGCGACGGCGCCAGCAAACTCTACCACTACGAAAATGGTAGCTGGTCGGTCGACTCGCGCGGCATCCACAACGGGTGGCGCTCTATTTTCGGCACTGCGCAAGGCGGCGTGTTCGCGGTCGGCGTCTCCCAGGTCGCCCTGTATGATCGCGCGAGTTGGCGTTCGCTCTACCCCAGCGACAGCAGCGGCCGCGCCTCCTGGTTGGACGTGTGGAGCGCCGGCCCCGGTCACGCGCTCGCAGTGAGCCGCTCCGGCACAATGGCATGGCTCGAGGGAAGACGTGTCGAGCCGCCTGCGATCGGCGGTCTCGGTTGGGGCGCCGTTTGGGGAGAGAGCCCGACATCAATCACCGTGCTCGGCAGTCACGTGCTTCGGCTGAATGGCAATCGCTGGAGTGTCGAGCACACGCCTGTGGGCGACAGGACCTACGTGAAGGGCATCGGCGGCAGCGACGACGCGCACGTCTACGCCGTCGGCAACGCGGGCACCATCTGGCGACGGAGCGCCGACGCAAGCTTTCGCGTCGTCCGCGCAAGCGGCAAAGAGGGCGACTACTTGAACGATGTCTGGGTGCGTCGGCCGGACGACGTGTGGGTGGTGGGCTCGAACCAGAACCTACTGCAATGGGACGGAAAAGACTGGCACCAACGCGCAACGGCGGAGACGCCGCACCTGGACGCCGTGTGGGGTCACGACGCCGACCTGGCCTACGCCGTCGGCAGCCGGCGCCGCAAAGTTCTCAGCGATATCTTGCGCTACGAAGGGGGCGACTGGAAGCCAGTACCAAACGTGCCGGAGGGGTATTGGTTCGACGTGTGGGGCAGCGGCCCTCTCGACGTATACGCGAGCGGTAATGGCGGTTTGATCCACTACGATGGGAAATCTTGGCAACGCGTCGAGGGGGCGAAGCAGGCCTTCACCCAGGCTGAAGGCGAACAGAATTACTTCAACGCGAGCCGCGTCTGGGGCTCGGGTCCAAATGACGTGTTCGTGTCGATGAGCAATGGTGGTGTGCTGCACTTCGACGGCAGCGCGTGGAGCTACACCGCACCAGCGAAGATACACCTGCGATACAAGTTGCCAGGCGACGGAGGCGTCGACGAAGTCGCGGGCCGCGGCGCTGAGGTTTGGGGCGTGTCGAACCACGGCCTCATCTATCGCTACGACGGCGTGGCTTGGCACCACGAGAGCTCGGCGACCGACACCCAATTCAGCGGCGTGTGGGTGAGCGATAAGGCGGTGTACGCGGTTGGCAACGGCGGCGCGATCCTGCGCCGACCGCTCGAGGCCCGCTGAGTGGAAGGTGCTTGTGGAGACCGCGCCGAGTCCGCGTCAGAGTCGAGCTCGCGTCAAGCTCGTAGCTCCTTCACTGCTTTTCAATTCTTCACCGGTCGGTCGTCCCACTCGCTGTCGGGGTTCTTGCGCAGATCGACCATGATCGCGTTGGAGCAGCCACGCGGCCCGCGTTCGAGCTTCGGGCACAGCAAGTGGAGACAGTTCATGTAACGCGAGTCGGGCTTCTTTTCTTTGAGCACGTCGAGCGTGCGACAGGCTTCGTCCTCTGCCTTGTCGTCGTGCGCCATGCGCGCCGCCTCCCACAGGGCGTCGTCCGTTTGCCGCGAGGTGAAGTGCTCGTCGTACACCCGCCAGAACTCGCGCTTCGCCTGCGTGTGATCCTTGATCTTGTCTCGGTAGAGGCGTGCCACCCGAAGCGCCCCCTCCGGCCAACGCGGGCGCCGGTAGCTCGACCCGAGATAGGCCGCCTCATGCGGGGCGACCATTTCTTGCAGGACGTCGATCGCCTGCTGCGGCTCGCCCAGATCTTCCAACGACAACGAAGCTTCGTAATAGGCGTCATCCGTCAAAGAACCCTGCGGATACGGGTGAGCGCGAGCGAGCGCGAGCAGGTACTTGACCGCCTCTTCTTTGCGTTTGCAGCGCGCGAGCAGCGTGCCGTATTCGTAGCCCACCGCCTCGCCAGCCTCGGTGTCGCGCAACGCTTTTTCGATTGGCGCGAGCCACTCGAGCGCGGCCTCGGCCCCGCGCTCGCTCTCGATCTCACCGAGCAATCGCTTGACCGCGTGTCTCACGAGACCACTCTGCGGATAGGCGCGCACTGCGCGCAGGGTCTCCGATGCACCCTCTTCGAACCCGCGCTGCTCCCATACCAGCCGTCCGACGGCGAACGCAGCGCGTACGCCGTGGTAGCGGCCACCCGACTCGGTCTCTACCTTTCGATAGGCGGCTTCAGCGCCTTCAGGTTTGCCCATTTTTTCGAGGGCCTCGGCGTACAAGAGCCGGGCCTCGTCGCGGTCCTTGTAGCGGTCCCCGAGATCAGCGGCCTTGTCGAACGAGGCCGCAGCCTCTGCCCAACGGCCGGCGTTCTTTGCCCGCAGGCCCGCATCGAACGCGCTTTGGTAGCCTTCGGCGTAGGTGGGCGCGCAGCTGGCAGCACCCATTGCCAAGGCGAGCAGGAGCGCGAGTCGATGGCTCACGCCCCCTCCGAAAGAACAGCGACTGTTTCACGCGCAGCGCGCTCGACATCCGCTGCGCTCACGTCCATGTGCGTCACCACGCGCAGCCGTTTCGGTCCAAAAGCGCTCAGCAAGACGCCGCGCTTCGCGAGCACCGCAGAGACGGCGGCGGCCTCTTGATTGAGATCGATCATCGCGATGTTGGTCTCGGGGGTCTCGACTGTCGCGCGCCCGCTCGCGCGTACTGTCTCCGCGAAAGCGCGCGCGTTTGTGTGGTCGTCTGCCAACCGCGCGCGGTGGTGGTCGAGCGCGTACACGCAGGCCGCGGTGAGCACGCCGATTTGGCGCATGCCGCCGCCGAGCATCTTCCGGAAGCGCCGCGCCCGCTGGATGGTTTCGCGGCTACCAGCCAGCACGGAGCCGACCGGGGCGCCGAGTCCCTTCGAGAAACAAACGCTCACCGTGTCGAAGGGCGCGGCGAGCTCGTGCTCGCTGAGCCCGCTCGCCACGGACGCGTTCCACAGGCGCGCGCCGTCGAGGTGAAGGCCCAGGCTGTGGCGCTTGGCCGCGGCTGCGATCTCGCTGACCAGGGCAGGGGGGAAGACCTTTCCACCGCCCCTGTTGTGGGTGTTCTCGACCACCACCAAGCGGGGATTCGGACAGTAATACGCGATCGGTTTCAGCGCTGCCAAAAGCTCGGCTGCGCTGAAGATACCGCCCTTGCCGACCTCGACGAGCTGCACGCCGCTCCACGCGCTGCTCGCGCCCGACTCGTACCAGATGCAGTGCGAGCCTTCACCAGCGTACACCTCGTCGCCGCGCTGCGAGTGACACAAGATCGCGATCTGGTTGCCCATCGTGCCGCTGGGCACGAAGAGCGCCGCCTCTTTCCCGAGTAGCTGGGCGACCCGTGCCTCCAGCGCATGCGCGCCCGGGTCTTCGCCGTAGACGTCGTCGCCGACGTCGGCGGCGGCCATTGCCTGACGCATCCCGGCGCTGGGCTTGGTGACGGTATCACTGCGCAGATCAATCAGCATGTCAGGGAAAATCGAAGAAGCGGACATGAACTTCAGGCCTGCTCTGGTCGTCCGTGGAGGTCGGCCCGCAGGTGAGAAAGACCTCGCCGTGTGATCGCGTGGCGGTCAAGAGCCCGCCTTTTTGCGGCAGAAGGGCCGAGCCGCGCGCGAAAAAATTGGTTGGAGGCAGCGAGCCGCCGACGGCAAAGCCGTCCATGCGCAACCAATTCAACGTGCCCGAAAGCTCGGAGAGCTGCGCGTAGAACGCCCGGCCTTTGCCGAGGGGCTTGGAGCCGAAGCAGCCTTGCGCCGAGCCGATACCGCCGCCGTCAGCGACGCTGCCGCTGACGAAAACTCGGCCGCCGTCGATCACCAGCGCGTCGATGATTGCTGGCCCGCCGTCCGAGGCGATGCGTTGAAACCAGATGGGGTCGGCTTGGTTGCCCCAAGCGGCTCGGTCGAAAGCCATGACGAAGCCGTCCGCGTCATCGCCGGTCGGAATGTCGCCGCCGCCATCGAGCGCTGCGATGGGCGACCCAGCGTAGGTGCCGGCAACGACTACCATATCGTCCGATACGGCCACCTCGGTAATGGCGATCGGGTCCTTGCTGCTGCCCAGAGACATCGTCAGCATGCCGCTCAGGTCGACCCCGTTCGAGAAGCGACCGAGGAAGCTTTGATCCGGGCCGGTGGGGCCGAACGGGCAGCCTGTACCTGCGAACCAGACTTGGTCTGCGCTGTCGACGGCGACCGAAGCGCGCAGGCCATCCAGCTGGTTGAAGTCTTTGCACGAGGTTTTCGGTAGTGGAACCAGCGCAGTAGGCGTGGGGCCGCTGCTCGACACGACGTAGTAACGAAACTCGTTCTCGAAGTCGGCGCCTGCATTGAAGGGGTCGCGGTGGGCGATACCGATGGCGGCCACTTGTCCAACCGACCCTCCGCCGAGCGCGGCGACATCGGCGAGGTAGCCGTTCTCTGGACCGGCTTCCGCGGTGGGCTCGAGCGATCTGGAGACCAGATCATCTTTATCGAGCCAGAGCAGAAAGGGGACGAAATTGGCAACGTCGTTTCCGCCGGGCCCGTCGATCATCCCATTGCCGGTGGCCGCACAGTCGAGCGTGTTGTCGAACAACACCATTCGCCCGCCCTCGAACAAGCCGGCGATCACCAGCTGGTCGTCCGACACGGTTGCGCCGGCGAAAATGGTCTCGTCGCCGCCGTTGGTGCCGTCATCGTTGCAGGCAGCAGCGCCTGCAATGGCGGAGCCGTTTTCGTCCAGGATGAAGCCCGCTTGTTGGTTGAGGCTGTGGAGCGAGCTGGCGTTGGCGATCATGCCAATGCCGCCGCTGTCGCGAAAGGTTCCGATGAAGCGAGCACCGGCGCTCTGCACGACGATGTCGTTCAGAAACACCGTGGTGGCGCCTGGCGTAGCGGGGACCCCAAACAGCGTGAAGAGCTCTGGCTCTTCTGCGGCAGGACAGCTGCCCGCTACCGAAATGCAGTTCTGACAATCGGCCGACACACACGGCACGGCTCCGCCACCGCCCGTGCTGTCGCCGCCCGTGTTGCCACCGCCGCCGTCGCCAGCGGTGGCGCCGCTGCCGCCGGTGTTGCCTCCGCCCGGCGCGTCGGCGCCGCTCGCGCCCGTGCCGAGCGTCTCGACGTCGGGAAAGTCGGTGACGAAGGAACACGCCGCAATGGTCAGCGCGGAGCCGAAAATGGCGAGCCAGAGTCGTGTCGACAAGTTGGTTCGCATCTCAGAAGCTCCCCGAAACCGCGAGGCCAGCGTGGCCGAGCCCGGCACTGGGCACGACCCGCACGCGCGCAGTCTGCGGGTCTGAAGGGCTCTTCCCGAAAACGAAGAGCAGCACGCCGGCGCCGACGAGCCCTGCACCGACGAAGGTGGTGACGGTGCTTGCCAGGGCGAGCGTCGCGCCGGAGCTGGAGATCTCGGATGCTTGGGTCGCGCTCGCCGCGGGGCAGCCGAGATTTTCGTTTGGCAATGTCTGGCAGCCCAAGTCGTCGAGGTCGCTCTGTTTGCTGAGCGCGAGCACACCAGTGGCAATCGAGCCACCAATGGTCGCCACACCTGCGGCGCCGATCACGATGCCGGCGATGCGCATCCCGCTCATGCCTGACGCCTCGTCTTTCGGCGGCGGCGGTACGGTCGGTGGGCCTTTCGGCGTTGTTGGCGGGTCCCCCAGAGGCGCCGGCTGGTCGGCCGGAAGTGGCAACAGCTCGAGCGTGATGGTCTCGCGGGCGCCTTCTTTGGATTGGACCTCTCGCTTCACGGCTGAATAGCCAGGCGCGCTCGCCCCAATCACGTGTGTGCCGGGATCGACCGGCAACTCGACGTCGAGCGCAGTGGGCTCGCCGTCACGCGTGACCACGATGCCTGCTGCGCCCCCTTTGATCTTTACCGTCAGGTAGGGAAGCCGCGGCTCGATGCGCGAGATGGCTCCACTCACGAAGCTATCAATCTGCCTTCTTCGGGTTTCGCTCTTCGTGTCCAAGTTGAGCGAGCGCGCGTCTTTCAGTCGCGACCAAGCCAGCGCGATCTTGCCGTCGTGCTCGGCGCAAGAAGCCAGGTTCAAGAGCGTGCCCGGCGCCGCGTCGAGCGAGAAGCTCTGCTCGAATTTGGCGCACGCTGCGGGCCAGTCTCCGGCGGTCAAGAGCTTCACGCCGTCGTCGTACAGCTTCTCGGCGCCCGCTGGGTCCTTGCCTTGCGCGAACGCAAGCGAGGTCGACAGTGACAGCAACAGCAAGAAAGGGATCAACAGGCGCGTTGTCATGCTCAATCTCGGAGGGCTCGCAAAGAAACAGCGAGTCTAGCTCGACTTCAGCGCCGCGGGCCGCCCCACACTGTCGGAGCTGCTGTGGTGGGACCAACTGGCGTTGTCGTTGCGCGCGGCGCGGTCTTTACCGTCTGCGGTTTGGCCGACACGGAAGCGGAAGCCGACGCGGACAGAGCGGTGCCGCTGATCGGGCCACTTGCGCTCGGTTTGGCGCTCTCTGGCGCGGCGCCGACAGTGATGTTCGGCACGTCGCTGCTGATCCCGGACGAGGCGACCACCGGCTCGGCCTCGACGTTGGTGGTGACGCCGCTGGGGCCATTCTTGTCACCTGTGTCGCGCAGCGCTGCGTAGCCGCCGAAGCCGAGCACGAGGGCGACCGCAGTCGCACCCAGGACGATCGGAGCGCGAGTCAGTTTTTTCTGTTGCGCGCTGGGCGTCGCGAGAGTGCGACTGGAAGGCACGGCGCCTGTCTCGGTCGGTCGCGTTTGCAACGGAGGCACCGGCGTCAGCGCGACTGGCACCGGCTTTCCGCTGACGCTGGCGTCGGCGGGCGGGTCGCTCAGCCGAACAGTCTCGGAGAACGCCACCTTGCGGCGTGTGGAAGCCACCGTCGGCAACACCTCGGGGGCGTCTTTCAGCACGTCACGCAGCTCTTTCAACAGCTGTCCCGCAGACCCGAAACGCGCGCTCGGCTGAAGGCAGGTCGCTCTCGTGAACCATGCATCGAACGATTGCGGCAGCTCGACGCCAGCGGCTTCGGAGCGCTTCGTGGCGGGGTCGACAGTGCCGTTACTGACCTTGAACATGAGCCCGAGGACGTTGTCCGAGCTGTCGGCTTCGACCTGGAAGTACGGCATGCCGACGAGCAGTGTAAACACGATATGCGCCAGCGCGTACACGTCGGCCGGTGGACCGATGTCGCTCGACTGCCCGGTCATCTGCTCTGGCGCCATGTACAGCGGCGTACCCACGCTGCGTGTGTCTTTGGCGCGCGCGCCCGTGAGATCGACCAGCTTGGCGATGCCGAAATCGAGGATGCGCATGCGAAGAGAGCCGTCGTCGCGGTGGGTGACGAATAGATTTTCGGGTTTTAGATCGCGATGAACGATGCCCGCTGCGTGCGTCTTATCCAGCGCTCTCGTGATCTGCGCCACGATCTCGAGGGCGTCGCTGGGCTTCGTCCGTTCGCGACGTTGCAGGCGGGCGCCGAGGTCTTCACCTCGCAAGAGCTCCATGACCAGAAACGGCGCGCGCGTGTGCGCGTCGATGCCGACGTCGAACACCTCGACCAAGTGCTCGCTCTCGATGCCTGCCGTGACGATGCCCTCACGGGTGAAGCGGGCGCGCATGTCGTCGTCGAGCAAGAGCTGCGGCAACATCAGCTTGAGCGCGCGGTGGCGTAGGGTGTCGCGATGCACGACTTCGTAGACGACGCCCATGCCGCCCGCGCTCAGCACGCGGACGATCTGATAGCGACCTCCCGCGAAATCGGCGCCGGCCTCGAGCAGTTGCATGATCAGGAGGCTCGTAACATCTTGAAGCGTTCGTCCAGACGCCAGGCGATGCGCGTCGCCGACGCCATGATCGGGACCTGCGAGTTGACACCGATGCTGGTCGGCAAGATCGAGCCGTCGGCGATGAACAGGCCCGGCACGCCGAAGACCTCGCCGTTCTGATCGACCACGCCGCTACGTCCGTCTTTGCCGACGCGCGCGCTGCCGAGCGGGTGAAACGCCATACACTCGATGCGCCGGGCATCGATGCGCGCATTCTCCATCCCGCGTGCGTCATCCATGTTCTTCACCGGGGGAAAGCCCCACGCCGAGGTGAACACCTCGCGCGCGCCAGCCGTGATGGAGAGCTCGGACAAGATGGTGATCGACTTGCGGATGCGCTCCAGATCGCGCGGCGCCATCTTGTAACTGAGGATCGGCTCTCGGCCGGGCCCGAGCCGCACCTGACCGCCGCCTTCGTCGTGAATCATCGCGCCAAATACAGCGCAGTGAGACAGCGACCGCGCCCGTTTGCGCAACGCAGGCCCGACGCCGGGCAGCCCTGCCGCGAGGAAGTTCACCGTCGTGTACACGCCGACCAGCTTGATGCCCTGCGCCGCGAAGTGGTCGCTGTACACGCTCTGCATGGCGCCGTTCCAGCCTTCGACTGGGTCGTCGAAGCGGCCCACGATGCGCACAGCGGGGTGGAGCGTGATGTTCTTGCCCACCACGCCGCTCTGCTTGCCGATGCCCTGGCGCAGCAGAATCAGCGGCGTGTGCAGCGTGCCGCACGCGAGCACCACCACAGGCGCGTGAATCTTGAAAGACTGCCCGGGCGCACCGAATGCGCCGCCGAGCAAGCGGCCCTCGACGCCCGCCGCGCGGCCGCCCTTTTCGATGACGCGGTTCACCAGTGCGTCGGAGAGAATGGTGGCGCCATTTTTGGTGGCCGACGGCAGGTAGTTTCTGTCGACGCTGCGCTTTGCGCCTTTGGGGCAGGTGAAGTTGCAGCGCGCGTTGCCTTCGCAGTCTTCGCCAGTGTTGCGGTGAATCGGCTCTACCTTGTAGCCGAGCTTCTCGGCGGCTGCGACGTAGCGGCGCGTCGATTCGGAGCGCATCGAGACCGGTACTTCAGTGACCTCGAGCTTCTTTTCGACGTCGTCGTAGGCCTCTTGGTATCCCTGTTCGGAGAGCTCGGTGAGGCCGAGATCGCGCTCCCAGCGATGATGCACCTCCGACGGAATGCGGAAGCAGACACCACCCGTGAGCAGCGACGAGCCCCCCACCGCGCGACCCAGCGTGATCGAGATCATCGGCGTCTGCCCGATGCCGAAGGCCATCAACATGCCCGCCTCGCGAAACATGCGTCGCACCGACTCGCTTGGCGCGAAGCGCTGATAGTCCTCGGGCCGGTAGTAAGCGCCTTCTTCCACGACGATCACACGCTTGCCGGCCTCGGCCAGCGTCGCTGCCATGACCGCGCCGCCGGCGCCGGAGCCGACCACCACCACGTCACACGACTCTTCGAACGGCGCCGTGAGGTCGCGCCCGAAGATGACGTTATCGAGCCCATTTTCGCCGCTCATGCTGCGCTCGTTCGCTTCAGATCGCGGGCGGCGATCAAGTCCGGGCGGTTGAAGCCGGTGTCGGCGAGCAGCTCGCCTTCTTCGAAGGCCGCGGTGCCGAGCGGCACTTTGAAGGCCGTGAGCAACATGGAGAGTAGGCCATTCGGGTGATCTTCCAGCATCTCCAGTACGCGCAGCCTCTCGGCGAGGGGCAGGGAAGTGAAGCGGCGCGCCCGTTTGAGCGTGAACGTGGGGCTGCCCTCCAGGCCGAGACACAGCACCGAAAATGCGCGGCTCAGGTCGGGGCTCGCGCTGCCCAGCCAGAGGTCCATCTTCTTGACAACGCGGTCGAGCGTGGCGTCGCCGGGACCGAACAGCTCTCCTTTTTCGTTTTCGTCGGACAAGAGCGCATCGGTGAACGAGCGGCAAACCTTGCGACCGAACGCCGAAAGCCCACTGCGACGCCAATCGAGCGGGTGAGCCCCCGCCGGGAAAGGCTCCCCAGCACGGGGCGCGAACGCCCCCACCGGGGCGCTCTCTGCGAGCCTGGAGGCGCGCTTCATCAAGGATGCCAACATCGGCCGGCGAGCGTAGCAGAAGCGAAAACGGGATTTAGCGCTTTGGGCGCAAACCCTTGGTACGCTCCGCCCGCCCCGATGACGCCCACGCCGCTCTCCCATGCCGACCCGAGCCGCCCTGACGAGCGGCTCACCGCTGACGCTGCTGCCCACATGGCGCGTTACCCAGCTCTTCAGTTGGTGGCCGAGCTGCTCACGCGGCTCCGGGAGATGTCGTTCCCGTGGTGGACAGCGGAGCAGCTGCGTAACGCCTACCCGGCGACAGAACGGCTGCATTGGCTGACCGAGCGCGCTGATTTGCGGCAGCGCATCACCACGCAGCTGACCGGTCTCGCGCAGCGGGCCGCTCGCAACAAGACGCCGGAGTTTCAAGCCGAGCTGATCGACTCGGTCATCGACGAAGGCGACATCTCGGCAGAAGGTTTCGAGAACGCCTTCGAACCCGCCGACCTGGCTGTGTATGGGCCCGCAGCCGACTATTTTCGTCTATTTCGCAAGCGTATGCCGTGGGACGACGACGCGACACCGCACCAAGATCTGGTCGGCTGGTTCATCGGCGCATTGCTTGCCGACAAGAGCGCGCTCGATGGCTCGCCGCGGGTACCGGTCTTGTCGGCGGTGCAAGTTCGCACTGCCATCGACGGTCGCGTGTGGCACTCCCGCATTCCGCTCCATGTGCGCGTCGCGATCGACGACGCTCGCTTTCTCGCGCAGCGGGACCGGCCGAACGAGCCTTACGGTGTCGAACGGGACCTCGCGATCGCGACGCCAGCGCTGATCGCGGCCAGCATCCCGCTCAAAGATCTGCTGCCGGTGATCGACGTCGCCGCTCAGGCGCTCGGCTTCGACGAAGGCTCGGCGCCGCTCCCGCGCGGCGCCGCCCGCGAGACCTCCACGCGCTCCACCTCGGTTCGCGCCGAAGGCTCCGACGAAGGACCAAGAGAATCGTCCCCACCACCGCGCTCGCATTTTCTGGCGCTGCCAGACGATATGCCCGGCGTAAAAGACAGCCGCCCTCCGCCCGCCCTTTCGAAAGCAGAAGGGCCGAAATCAGAGGCGCCGAAAGCCGCAGGCCGGAAGTCAGAGGCGCCGCGCAGTCTGCTTGGTAGTGACGTCGCAGTGCCGGCGCGGGTGCCACCGCCAGCGGCCGTGCCGTTCATCGAAGAACCGAAAGGGACCTCGCCAGGTGGTGATATCGGTGATGACCCGACGGTGGGCCCAGCAACGGCGACCAAAAATCTCTTCGATGTCGCGGATCCGGAGACCAGCAACGAGCCCAATCCGCGCGATTCGGTGATGGACGAGCTCGAGCACACCAACCCGTGGAACGCCCTCGGCGATCTCGCGGCACAGATCGCCGGCGAGCTACGTGGCTCCAAGAAGGGCAGCGGAGAAGACTGATGTCGAAGAAGAAGGCTGGCAATAAGCGGCCTAGCGCGCCGACCCCGAAGCCCACGGCGAGCGCGGCGCTCCCGTCGGCCCCGCCGCCGGTACCTGTGAAGCCGGTGGTGTCCGCGAACGCGGTCGAACCGGATCCGGACGAAGATTCAGGACCGACCCCTCCGCCGCCTCCGAAGCCGCCGCGGCCTGAAGGCGCCGCGTGGGGCAAACCGCTCGTTGCCGTCGAGCGGCGCTTCACTTGGTTCGAGCTGCGTCTGCTCGTAGGCATCATTCTGCTGCTGATTGCGTCGATGGTCGCCTGGGTCTCCATCCAAGGGCTCAGCTCCCCAGTCGAATCCCAAGACTCAGCGGGCACTTTGTACCGCGGCTTCGTGGGAGCGATCGCGCTCGCGACTGCCAGCTGGCTGGTCAGCAAGCGGCTCGGGCTCTCCAAACAGACGACCTCGCTGTTGGGTGTCGCTGCGATAGTGATCGGCTTCGCGACGGCGGGCATGTGGCGCTCGGTGGGCGTGGAGTATTTCGGCCACGTCAAAAATTGGCTGCAAGAAGGCTCCAGCTTGACGATGTTCGGAGGCCTGCGCGGCGTCTCTACGCGGCTCACCATCCTGCTCGCGTTCGTCGGTGGCAGCTTGGCGGCCGCCACCGGCAAACACATCAACATCGACATCGCGCTCCGCTTCGTCACGCCGAAGCTGAAGCTGCCGGTGTTCATCCTTCAGAATATCGCGACCATCGTGTTCTGCGTCATCGCCTCGGTGGCGTTCTTCGAATACATCGCCATCACCAACTTCAACGCCAAGCAAGAAACGACACGCAGCGAGAAGGTGGCCATCGTCGGCAAGTCCATGTCGGAGGACATGTTCCTGTTCCGCCGTCAGATCGGCTTCGACTTGTCGGCGACACCCCATGTGCTCTCTGGCGGCACTTGGGACGACGAGAAGCGCATGAACGGCCACGCGTGGAACGCGTACCTGGAGTCGACGGGCTACCGCGACACCTTCACCAAAGAGCAGGTCGATGCGCTGATGGCGCCTCCCGAGGCGCTCGAAGAGTCGCGCCTTCCGATGGCGATCGGGCCTGACGGTCAGCCCCGCAATTTGCTCATTCGCACGATGAACCTGACCTTCGCGGTGGGCTTCTTGTTCATGGCCTTCCGCTTCTTGCTGCGCATGCTCTTGGTGCTCTCGCGTCACGCGGACATCGACGCCGACTCCGAATACGACCCGGAAGACGACCCCAAACGGCACGCCGAGCGTGAAAAGGTCGAGGCTGAAATCCTCGCGCACAACAGCTCGAAGGACGGCGCCTGATGGGCAAGCTGTACGCCCTCCTGGTGCTCGCGCTCACGCTGATGGCGATGCCGCTGTTCGCGGTCATGGGTGGCATCTCGATCTTCGGTTGGATGACCGAAGACCGCGAAGAGCTGCGGCACATCATGTACATCGCGCCGAACGTTCTGGACGAGCAGAAGTTCCTCGGCTCGCCCATCCTCGTCACGATTCCGCTGTTCACTTTCGCCGGCTACCTGATGGCCGAGTCGCGCACGCCAGATCGCTTGGTCCGCTTCGCCAGCGCGATCCTCGGCTGGATGCCTGGCGGTCTCGCGATGGTGTGCATCTTCGCGAACGCCTTCTTCACGACCATGACCGGTGGCAGCGGCGTCACCATCGTCGCCATCGGCGGCATGCTGTACCCGGTCTTGCGCAAGCAGGGCTACCCGGAGAAATACGTGCTCGGGTTGGTCACTGCAGCAGGCGCCGTGGGCCTCTTGCTGCCGCCGAGCCCGCTGGTCGGCATCTATTCGTTCCTTGCGGGCGTCGACTACACCAAGGCGTACACCGCCACCCTGTTCCCCGGCATCGCGCTGGCCCTCGTGCTCTGCGTGCATGCCTTTTACGTCGGTATCAAAGAGAAGATCCCGCGGGGTAAGCTCGATCTCGCCGAAGCAGCCGTCGCCCTATGGGACGCCAAGTGGGACATCGCGGCGCCATTCCTGGTCCTGATCTGGATCTGGAGCGGCATGATGGGCTTCGACGAGGCTTCAGCCGTCGCTGCGCTCTACGTGCTGATCGTCCAGGTCTACGTGTACGGCGATCTGAAGTGGCGAGACGTGCTGCGCATTGCCAAAGAGTCGGTGAGCCTGGCGGGCGCCATTCTCGTCATCATCATGATGGCGACCGCGCTGACCAATTGGGTCATTCAAGATCGCATCCCTGCGCACATCCTCGAGTTCTTCACGGCCAACGGGATGGACACCGTGTGGGAGTTCATCATCATGTTGAACATCTTCTTGTTCGTGCTCGGCGTGGTGATGGATGAGTTTTCCGCGATGCTGGTGGCGATGCCGCTGGTGTTGCCGCTCGCGGCAAAGTTCGGCCTGTCGCCGTTCTATCTGGCCGTCATGTTTCTGCTCAACATCGAGATCGCCTACATCTCACCGCCGATCGGCGTGAACCTGTACATCGCGAGCTTTCGGTTCAATCAGCCGCTGGCGAAGGTTTACCGCGTGGTGATGCCGTTCGTGTGGCTGTTGACCGGCGGCCTCGTGCTGTTCGTGTTGTTTCCCAAGCTATCGACCTTCATGATCGATCCGGACATCGCCCACGAGCGCGCCGAAGCGGAGAAGCTCGGCGTCGCGCCGCGCGCCGCGTGGGTCCTCGAATGTGTGCAAGAAGACAAGAGCTTCTTGCACCCGTGTACCCAAGCCGACCGCGACAAATGGGGCGAAGACGGCACGCGTGTCCAAACGCAGCCGGGCGACAGCGAAGAGCCGGCGGCGGTCGTCTCCGAGCAAGAGAAGGCCGCAAAAAAGAAGGACGAAGATGATTTGATGGCCGAGATGATGGGCGATACGCCCAAAAAAGACGCCGACGCCGGTCCTGCCGACGCAGGAACGGATGACGCCGGCCCGCCCCCGGGACAAGACCCTGGCGCGCCTGCTGGCTCGGCTTCGCAAGGAGTTGCTCCGCCAGCGGGGTCGTCCTCCGCTCCTGCTCCGTAGCCTCTTCCACTAGCCCCGGCGGTCCAACATGCGAAATCTCAAGCTCGTAGCTCTCTCCGCGGTCGTCACAGCGCTTGCGGTGCCTTCGGTCGCCAGCGCCCAGTTGTTCCAAGACCAGGGCGCTGCGGGTTTGCCGCAGGGCTGCGGCGGCACGGGTTGCTGGACGAACTATGGGCGCATGACGGACTACGATGGTGACGGCGACCTCGATCTGGTCGCCGTCAACTGCGGCGGGTTCTTCTCGAGCCCGGTCGCCCAGCCGCTCGTCTTTTGGGAGAACAGCGGCACTGGCACCTTCACCGACAACTCGGTGGCCACAGGCAATCTGTCGGCGCCGCTGCGGCAGATCGCGTTTGGCGACATCGATGGCGACGGGGACCTCGATTTTTATGCTCCTTCCGCCGGCAACGTGCAGCCCGATCGCTTGTTTACCCAAGACGCGGGCACGTTCACGAACCAAGCCGCTACGCAATTGCCAGCGGGCTTGTCGTCTGACGCCGGCGCCGCCCGCATGGGCGACTTGGACAACGACGGCGACCTCGATCTCGTCGTCGCCGACGGCTACATCGACGACAACGCTCCACCCGGCAGCCTTTACTTCAACAACGGCAACGGCGTGTTCACGGTGGCGCCAACGACCATCCCCAGCGCCAGCGGCGGCAACAACCCCGACGATATCGACTTGGTCGACGTCGACGGCGACTTCGACCTCGACATCTTGTTCAACAACCACCAGGGCCAGAACGTGCTTTGGACCAATGACGGTGCGGGCAATTTCACCGACGCATCCAGCAGCCTGCCGGCTCTCGACGGCGGCGCATTTCACTACGGCCCGGCGTTCTGCGACGTCGATGGTGACGGCGATCGCGACTACTTCGTAGACAACGCTGGCGACAATTACAAAGAGGTGCTCGCGATCAACAATGGCAGCGGCGTCTTCACCGACGAGTCGGCGGCGCGCATCAGCGGCAACAGCGGCGCCGACGACAACCTGGTTGCGTGTATCGACTACGACGGTGATGGCGATTTCGACTTCGTCGTAGGTTCGCTGCAGACCCAGCAGCGGCTGTTCCAGAACGACGGAACGGGCAACTTCGACATCGTGCAGGGCGGCTTCGATGGGCCCACGATCCCGACACTTTGGCTCGAGTTTGGCGATCTCAACGGCGACGGTAGGCTCGACGCCTTCGCCGCCGCAGGCGAGGGCAATCCGCAGACCGAGCGCTTCTACTTCGGTGGCCCGGACGTTGCGGTCGACACCAGGGCACCTCGCATCATCGCAACCGAACCTGTCGCGCTCTCCAGCACCGACCCAACGGTGATCCGCTTCGCCGTGTCTGACAACGCTGTCACCGACGAAGGCCCGCGCCTCTCCCGCGCGTTCGTGCTGGTCGGTACCGACGAGATCGAGGCCACGTTCGTGGGTGGCGACCTCTTCCGCGCGGAGGTTCCCGCAACGCCGGTGAGGGCCTTCACTGCTTGTGCAGTCGACCTCGAAGGCAACGTCTCGGCAGGCTGCCCTGGCGGCACCGGTGAAGGTGGCGGCGGCCCTGGTGGGGGCGGCCCTGGTGGCGGCGGTCCCAGCACCGGCGGCAACGGTTCCGGTGCATCGCAAAGCTCCGGTGGCAATCAGCCTGGCGACAGCACGGACTCCGGCAGCGACGACGGTTGCGGCTGCGAGGTGCCCTCGCAAGGCAATGCCGGCACGGGTGGGCTCGCCTTCGCCGCGTTGGCAGTCGGCATGGCGCTGCGCGGTCGTCGTCGCAGGCTCTGATGAAACCTCCCCGACTGAAGGGTCGCGCGCTCGCTTTCGCGCGCGCGGCCGCAGAAAATTCCGCGACCTCTGCCATCTTGCGCGAAGTGCTCAAGGCGAGCTTGGGCCTCGATCGGCTCGCCGCGCTGCCCAACGACACGCGCGCCGATATCCCGATGAGCACAGCTCCGGTAGCGGCCAACCGCCCGCGCGATCTGCCTCACCAGGGCCTGCCCACGCCTGCTCACAAGCTGTGGCCGCGCTCTCACCGCGAGATCAATGCAGCCTTCGCCAAGAAGCTGACCAATCCACGCGAGCTGGCAGAGCGGGCACATCGCGTGGTGCTTCAAATGCAGGCCAATCGCGTGCTGAACGTGCTCGCGAGCGAAGACATCGAGCGCACGCGTCGCGAGGCCAACGCATCCGCGAAGCGCCACGCAGAAGGCCGAGCGCTCGGCCCGCTCGATGGCGTCCCTTATCTCGTCAAAGACGAGCTCGACGTGGCAGGGCACTCCACGCGTATCGGCACGAAATGCGAGAGCGACGAAAAGAAGAGCGCAGACTCGACTGTGGTCGCGCGCCTCACCGAAGCCGGTGCCGTGTTCATCGGCAAGACAGTGATGACCGAGTGGGGCATGTCGCCGCTCGGACAAAACGCGCACTACCCGATGCCGACCAACGCGCACCACGCCGAGCGTTGCCCTGGGGGCTCTTCGTCCGGCTCGGCGATCGGCGTCGCGCTAGGGGTCACGCCATTCTCCATCGGCACCGACGGCGGCGGCTCGGTTCGCATCCCTGCCGCGCTGAATGGCATTTTCAGCATCAAGCCCACCTTCGGTCGCGTGAGCCGCACAGGCAGTCTCTCCGGCTCGGTGGGTCACATCGGCCCGCTCGCCGCGTCGCCTGCAGATCTGGCGGCTGTGCTGGACGCGATCGCCAGCGAGCCCGACCCTACCGACGCCCTCACTGCACTCGCAGTGGCGCCGCCTAGAGGCGGCTTCGGCGCACGACTCGGTGCCGGCGTGAAAAAGCTGCGCATCGGGATCATTGAGTCCGAATGGGCAGACGCTGACGCGATCGTCTCCGAAAAATGCAGAGCCGCTCTCACCGAGCTCGAAAAAAACGGCGCAGAGCTGGTCAAGGTTTCGCTGCCGCTCGCGGCCGTCGCGGCGCCGCTCGGCTACATCACGATCGGCTGCGAGGTGCTCGCCTCCAAGCTGCACTTTTGGAAAAACGCGCGCGCCAAGATGAACGATGATTTGCGGCTCTCCTTCGCGGTGCTCGCTGGCCTGTCATCATTGGAATATCTCGACGCTCAACGCCTGCGGGCGACGCTGCGCATCGAGGCCGCGCGGGTGCTCTCCAACGTCGACGTGATCGCCCTGCCGACCACGACCACGACAGCGCCAGCGTTGCCAGTCGAAGACAGGGGCAAGCCCTTCGCAGACACAGTGGCGATCGACGCCATGTGCCGCTTCAACTTTTTGGGCAACCTCACGGGTCTGCCGGCGGCGACTGCGCCGGTCGGTGTCGACGCCGACGGCCTGCCCATCGGCCTTCAAATCATCGGTGACGCCTGGGACGAGGCGACCGTGCTCGGTGTCCTCGCAGAGCTCGAGCGCAGCGGCGCGTCGACGGTGGTGAAGCCCAAAGCGGCGTACGACCTCCTGGCGTGACATGGCCCGTCGGCTGACCATTCTCGGGCCGACTATTCTCGGGCTGGCGCTCGGGCTCGCGGGGTGTGCGCTGGTGCTCGATGCTTCGACCGAGCTCGGGGCACACTGCAACTTCAATGGCAGCGAAGACACCACCTGCGGCACCTGCATCGTCGAACATTGCCAGCCGCTGGTGGACCAATGTTGCGCGCAAGAAGTGTGCAACGACGACCTCGACGACCTCGACGATTGCACTGGTGGTGACGTGCTGGCATGCCTCCAGCTCACGTTGGCGGGCGCGCTGGGTGAGTGCGTTTCGGAGCAAGGCACCAACGCCTGCATCACAGGCGAATCGCCGAGCTTCGGCGGCAGCAGCTAGAGCGCCTCTGTGGTGCGGGGTGTTAATCGGGGGGCCGCACGGGCGCGACCCGTCGAGGCCCGCCGGCCGCGACCGAGCTACTGGGCTTCAGCGTCCATGCACAGCTCGCCTGTCGATGCCAATCGTGCCTGGTCACCCGCCCGCGTTCTTGCCGTGCAGCCGAGCTAGCTCCTCTCGGAGCCGGGCAACTTCCGCGAGGGCGTCCTCCTTCGCGGCTCGCTCGACTTCCTTCGCGGCCCGCTCGGCTTCTTTCGCGGCGAGGGCGGCCTCTGCAGCGGTCAGCCAGAGCTGGGCCCCTGCACGGTCTTCGGCGACGCGA
>Ga0209181_10003570_pt1 | contig 23825 bp, 33 predicted proteins | sample MAT05_FD_187208 | JGI IMG/M metagenome (GOLD analysis project Ga0209181, IMG submission 187208) | Freshwater microbial communities from Lake Fryxell liftoff mats and glacier meltwater in Antarctica - MAT-05 (SPAdes) (version 2) | ecosystem: Environmental > Aquatic > Freshwater > Ice > Liftoff...
GCTGTAGTTCCAGCCGGTGTCGAGCTTGAACTGGGCCAAGAAGGCCTCGTTGGCTGCGTTGTTGCCGGTGCTGCTGTCGATCACATTGCTGTTCATGTTCATATGCTTTCTCCTTAGGTAAAAGAGTGGCTTCATTTGACAGTGTTCACCGCCACTTTTGGCGAACACAGATTCGGTTGCTAAAAGCAACCGAAACCAGGACCGCTGAACGAATCACATCGATTCAGCGGCCTTGGTTTCGGTTGACGAAACTGAGTTGCTTAACACTGACCGCCAAAAAATCAGGGCAGGTCAATGACTCTTGCGAGTGACTGCCTGCCCTGATTTGGCTGCTACTAATGGCCGACCTTAGTTCAGGTGGCGACGACCGAAGATGCGGTGTTCACGCTGCGTTTCGGCAGCCATGTCCATCGCATCGCCGAAGCTCCAGCCGGTCTCGCGCTGAAACTTCTGATCGGCGGTTTCCTTGACGCGGACCTGACCGTTGCGACGCGTGCCGAAGACACGGTTTTCGCGCTGGATGGTGGCGGCTTCGTCCACAGCGTCGCTGTAGTTCCAGCCGGTGTCGAGCTTGAACTGGGCCAAGAAGGCCTCGTTGGCTGCGTTGTTGCCGGTGCTGCTGTCGATCACATTGCTGTTCATGTTCATATGCTTTTTCTCCGTTTACGTTTGGTTAACTGATCTGATGCTGTAAACGTGGGCCTAGAGCAGGTCCACAACGAAGCGCCGCAATCAAACTCTGATTGCGACACCTTTTTTCACAGCTGAATTCGACCTTGCGGTTTAGTTCAGCGCTCTGGAAAGATTTTGCCCTTGCATGGAGCGCAGGGCCAGATACACCTCTTCGGGAATGAAGCGGCGCACCGTGTCGAAGTCGCAGAAGCCGTTGATGATGTTTGCCCCTTGTGCGGAGACGCGCATCAGCACGGCACCAAAGGCATCCGGTTCGTTGTGCTCCGAGATTTCTCCACAACGGCGCAGGCTGTCGTAGATGTTCTCGGGCACATCGAGCACGAAGATGTCCATGCCTTTGTTAGCCACCTCAACATCGGAAGCGATATCGAGGGCGAGACGCTCAGCAGCTTCCAGGCTCGTATGAACCAGGTCGCCTTTGATGTCGTTGAGCACCGGCGCACCACTAGCGGTGATGTGGTCGATGATCCAGTTGCGTTCCTGGAATGTAGCCAGGTAAAAAAGTTGGGTCACTTTTGTACCTCCGTTCTGACCGGTGTTTAGAAGACCACGGTGCATGACTTGCAGCGGTCCTGCACCGACGGGTAGTTGTAGTGCGGGAACGAGTCTTCGCGACCGTACGCTTGCGCGTGACTGATCAGGGGCGGCTCACCGTTGGCTGCGAGCAGGTCTTCGACCATCTCGAAGTTGGTGTGCTGCTCCAGAGTGCGCCAGCGAATGCGACCGTCGGCCTCTGCCGCGGTGATGGCTTCCACCAGCTGCTTGTGCACCTCGGGGCATTCGCTGACGACGCTCTCGATGTACTCGCCGGCGGCACCGGGGGTGATGGCGTGACCGCGGGTGCAGCCGAAGATGAAGAGGCCGTTGGCCAAATCACCTTCGTTGACGCGACCCTGCTTGATGGCGTACATCACTCCGGTGAAGGACACGAACAGTTTTCTCATGGTGTTGTTTTCCATTTTGATGGTTAGGAAAAATCAGCGGAAGCTGACGTGGAAGTTGCTGCTCATGACGGGCATGAAGCGGCGCAGCAACGATTTGGTGAATTCAGCCTTGAAGCTGAAGCTGCCGTCTTGGTTGCGTTCGAACCACTCGTGCTCCAGCTTGACGGCGTAACCGCCTTTGCTAGCGAACGAGAAGTCCACGAGAATCTTGCGACCCTCGCCGTTGTTGATGAGATAGAAGTCGATGCCCTGTCGGTCCTCGCTTCCGCCCACCTGCGTTTCCGCACCCGTCCAGCCGGTATTGGCCTGGTCCAGGAACTTGATGATGAAGGCACTGACGCAATGCTGCGCCTTGATGCCATCCTGATTTTCCAGTTCGGCGCGAGTCATCGGCTTGTGGCCGACTTCTGCACCCTGGTCGTTGCGTGGGCAGATGATGCCCGAGTTGTGGCCGGTTGTGGCCTTGTCCATTTGGCTGTTCATGGTTGTTACCTCGTTTTTATTGTTATTCATGATGTTTCGCCGATTTCTTACCGTCGGCTGAAGAGTCTTCTCAGACCCACGCGGCCGCAGACCAGATTTCTCTGCTGCGTTTAGCACTGCAAGCACGGCTTGCAGTGCTGTTCTTGGCTAGCTCACTCTTCCGAGCATGCGAGCCGTCTCGTCTGCGGGGCGCGTCGAATGCTCCCGGGGATCCGGCTCAAGTGCGCCGCCCGAGGGCATGTTGACGAACATGCGCAGCTGCTTGGTGCTCAGCGTCGACTGCCCGTCTCTGGCTTGCACCATGACGTTGCTGGGGTCGACGATGCGCAGCCGGCCTTCGTATCCGCCGCCATCGAGCAGACGCAGTGCTTCCACCAACATCTCCTGATGGTCAGCCGAAGTGACCGGTTCCGGTTGGCGATGCACACCTGATACGGACATCAGAGTGTGGAAACCGCCTTTCTCGCCATTGATATAAAGCTCGAGCAATTTGCTCATAGTTACCTCCCAATAAATGGCAACCGGCCCTTACAAGAAGAGCCGGCAGTGCCGGTTGCAGTTGCTGGTGATGACCTAACGACTACGACTCTGAAGTGGCCTAAGCCGCTTCAGCGTTTTCGACGACGGTCTCGCTGACGGTTTCGACGACAACTTCGCTTGAACCCTTGAGCTCCTCACGGAATTTCCGCGAGCGCTGGTTGGGTTCGCACCTGGTCAGCGTTTCCACCATCTGTTTGATGAAGGCGCGCGCAGCCTTGAGATGGGCCAAGCGCTCGTCGGCATCTTCGGTCTTGCAGATGAAACCCGACCAGACACTGGCCAGAATGCGGGTTTCATAGTCGCCGGACTGAGCGTAGTACCACTGAGTGATACTAACGTCGATGTTCCAGCGACACTCGGGGTCGCGATGAGCCGGACGGCCCATCAACTTGTCGCCGAACGACTGCACTCCCAGCTGCCAGAAAGAACGCGACTCGGTGGTGACACCGTTGGCGCCTTCGAAGTAGCCTTCGGGCATCACCGCTTCACGCTCGGAGTTGCCCGACCGCAAAGGCTTGATCAGCTCCGCCGAACGCGAGATGCGCTTGCGGTCGCCCTGCGGTGTGTAGAGCTCAAGCAAGCCGAGGCCCGCCAGAACTTTCTGCACCGTCGCTGCCAGTTCCAAATGCCCGTGACCGATGACGGCCACTCCGAACGCTTGCTTGTTCGGGTCGACGGCTCCTGCGAAGGAAGCGCCGATGGCATCCATGTCACCGTGTCCACCGAAGTGAGCGGTGCTGTCAACGCCGTTGTCGACGCCGGGCATGCCGATGTCGCCGCTACCGCTGGTGAAGGAATGCGCGACGATGAGGGCGCCTTGTGTGGTTTCTCCGGCGTGGTCATGGCAGCCGTCGAAATCGCCCATACTGTGAGCCATTCCGAAGCCGTCATGTCCGTGGCCGTCTCCGTCTCCTGATGATCCGTGGTCCATAATAAATCTCCTTTTTGTTTCGTTTGTTAATGATTTACTAGATACAGAACGCTCAAGCGACAGCCTGGCGGCCGTTCGACTGAACATTGTGGGTCGACAACATCGCACCGACGGCGATGGCATCGTTTTCTTCCTGCTCTTCGAGAGCTGCCAGCCGAGCCTGCTCGTCCTGCTCTGCGTTCCAGTTACGGCCCGCAGGACAAGACTTCGCAAACTGGCAGGTACCGCAGCGGTGGCCGGGCTCAGGCTGAAACTCGCCGGTCTTCCAGGCCTGTTCCATCTTCTGGATGGTGACCTGAGTACCATAGAGCGACATGTCCTGAGTCTCGTTGAGGCGCCGGCCGAGCCAGTAACCTTTCTCTTCCGGCGTGTTGAGCACGTTGCCGAAGCGATCGCGCAGATAGCGAACCGCATAGCGAACGGGACCAGTGTGGCCGAAAGCTTTCGACATCTTGGCCACATACGCCTGAAAGAACACCGAGCTCAACTGCATCGCAGAGCGATAACGGCCGGCCTTCTGGTCGATGACGTTGAGGTAAACCCCGCGATCACTGTCCTTGAGGTCGGTGGAGTCGAGCTTGGCATACCAGAAGGTGTTGGTGTAGCTGTCGAAATAGACCAGCGTCTCCTCCTTCTTGGTCACCGTGGCGCCCTTGCTGTCTTCCTTCTGTGCAGCGGTGGAAACCGCGATCAACTTCGTCACTTCTGCCACAACGCGCTCACGTTCTGCCTTGTCGGAGACAGTGGTGATGGCGCTGGCCAGGTCGGTGAGACGCTGTTCGACAGGCTTGGAGGTTTCGTCGTGGAGAATCTCCCCGACTTGTTCGCTGACAGTCTGTTCGCCGGTGGCGTCGCCTTCTTTCCATTGCAGGTAGAGAGCTTGGCACTCGAGAAATTTTTTGATGTCAGATGCGCACACCGTGCGGTCCCAGCCAAAGAGCGGCTTGACGGTGTAGTTTGCTTCGAGGGCACGCATGCGGAATGTGCGCAGACGGCCGTGCTGTTTTACTTGTTTGCTGATGTTCATGATTTGACTCCTTTAGATGTTTAATTCGGTTGCTTGATTCAGTGGGAAAAATTTCCCCAGCCGTGCCCCTTTCCAGGCACGACCAGCACGAGACCACAAGCGGCTGTTGAAACAGCTACTTGCGACCTCGCCTCCACCGCAGGATGGTGCGGCTTCAGGATTGTGGAAAACTTCTACTCGCGAACTTGCCGATTGGTTGGTATTTGGCCCATGGCAAAAATGCGTCTGTTAGCGGCCCTTGGGCGCTGCTACCAGAACGGCATTGTTGATGCTGACCAAAGACGAACCATTCGCAAACTCGATGTGATCGGAGCTGGTGAACTGACGAGTCGGTTCAACAGACGAATCAACGAGTGCGAGAAGAGCGGCGATGTCGAAAGACTCAGATGCTGCGAGCAATTCGATCTTGCGACGATTGCCTGCGACAACTGAGCGAGCGACGAAATCGCCAGGAAGCATTTGGTCGATGTCGATGGTGAGCTTGACTCCCTGTACGGGGAAGCAGTCATCAATCTTTTCGACCTGGACGAGATTTGCTCGAGAGGCAAAGACATTGCTCACGAGACGGGCGCTCGATTGCTCGAGAACCACTGAAAGAACCTTCTTGTTTCCGTTCATGCTTGCTGTGACCATGATGGTCTCCTTTTCTGCATGCTGTGCATGCGGGTTAGTGAAAGAAAATGGTTACTGATGGGTGGTTTCGGGTCGGTGGTCTCTTGGGTGAATGTGTATTGGAATATGTGAGTTGATACTAATGAGAAAACTTGATGTCAAGCAAGCTTTAGCTTTAACTAGAGAAATAGTTTTAAAATCTCTCTATTTATAGCGATGTCGACCTCTCCAGCTACCTGGTAGCGCTTTTCTGGGTAGTTGGCAGCCTATTTTTGGGGTAGGAAAAAGAAAATCGCAATTTAATAATGCACTGCTCTGAGTGCGGTTTCTACGTGTTCGACAAGGCAACTACCATTGGCACGGCTCGTGCAAAGCCGCGAAATCTTTAATAGATTGGAAGGCATTTTTTGAAAAATATTGGCAATCATTCGCATATTTGAAGTTAGCTGCACCTTAGCGAAAGTCTGCCAGTGGCGTTACTTTCTCTTTGTCTTTCACGCCCAGGGATTTTCGAAAACACCTTGAGACGCTCGCGCAAGCTGAGCGAATGTTAATGAAGTGTTGCTAATTTAACTGCGGGAGGGCTCTTGATCGACTTTGCTTCACGGTACTGCCGGTGGTACCACTTTGGCCATTGCTGTTCAGTGCGCTATGGCCTCGAAATTTTCTTCCGATATCGGAAGAAAATCACGGGCGACTCATTCCTCTTGGCAGAACTTTTTGCCAAATGAGGCGAAAATTAGCAGGTCTGGGAGCTCCGTTTTTGGGGTAGGTAGCGCGGCCTTGCGAGCGCCCTCAAACAAAGCCTAAGTCAAAGATTGCGCGATACTACTTATTTTTGTAAAGCCATGTTAAGAGCTGTAGTTCACAATTCTTCTCGTGAGTCATAGAGCTTTCACTTGCTAGTTATTACTATCCCTTTTCCACTTAACCATTTATATAAATCGAGCCTGATACCCCCTCTATTGCCAGCCTGATTACCGCTCTTCCCAACCGCCCCAATCGTCTTCGATTGTCGTGGTCGGCCGAGGGTGCAATTGGACGTCAGGAAGAACATGGAACTCAGCCCCTCGCAAACTGACAGTTGAAATCGGGTATTCCCTTGCGGCTTGCCGCCAGGTCTTTGTGTCAACAACATAGGAAATCTTATGCAAAAACGTGTAATTGCTGTTCTTCTCGGTGGTTCTGGTCGTCCGACCCCTGCCGCCGCCGCTATTTCTCGTAAACAGCTACCTGCTCTGCTCCGTCCGGCCAACCGCCAGACTGACAGCAGGATGCTCATCACATAGGACGAACGCCATGTCTTCAATTGCAAAAAGCTGGAGCGAAATGAACGGCGCAGAAATGTTTGCCGCCATCATGAGTTGTTCGGCTCTTCGTCAGGAACGCAAACGCTCCTACGCTCTTTCTTTGAAAATCGCCGACGGTCGAGCGCGCGTAGTTGCACAGCGCAAAACCCCGGCTCGTTCCAAACAGATCTGGCACATCTCGCCAATCATGGACGGCAATCTGGCCGGCTACCGCACCGCAGCACTGGCTGCAGCAGTTCCGACCACATCATCCGACGTCAGCTACTGCATGCATCCCGTCACCGGTCAGCCTCTGGTTGTCGACGGTTTCTGCCTGGTTTACGATGGCGACTTGCATAACTTCCGCGCTTTCAGCTATCGCGGTGGCATCGGCTCCGATTGGGCGAAACAGCCCCGCATCGAAGACGGCGAAGTGCATATGGCCTGCGTTGGTGGTGGCAGTCTAGTTTCCGTCTACAAGAAGGGCAAGTGCGTTTCGGCGTGCTACAGCTCTGAAAAGGTCGCCGTCAGTCTTGAGGCGTTCATTCACTCACTCAACGTTACCGGCAAAACGTCCGGCAACGCTTCAGGCAAAACTGCCAAAGGCTAATCATGCAAAAGTATCACGTCACCGTCACGACCGTTCCCGGTCAGCCCACCATCGACCTCGAAGGTGACCTCAGCAATCGCGACATCGCTTGTGCGGTGAAGCAGCGCTTCGGCAAGAACGTTCCTCCGGGCGCCAGCGTCGCTATGCCTCATAGCTTCTGCGCCGTCATGGACCCGCCGCCCCCGGCTCTGGACCCCTGCAACAATCGTCGGGTCAATGCTTTCGACCCCCGCGGCAGCCGCCGCTGGGCTTGCTGAACTCGCAAAAAGAGAGAGCCATGCTCTACATCATCGAATTTCTGATCGTCGTTTGCGTCATCGTAGGTGCTGCGCTCTATGGCATTTTGCTGGTTAGCCCGCTGCTTAGCGTGCTGCTGGCATTGTGCCTGGCCGTGTGGCTGCTAAAGATTCAAGCCCGTGGTGGTCTCGCCATCATCGGTTCCACCTACGGCGTGCTCACCCTCGCCACTTACGGTATCTCCGCTTTGAGCGGTTGATGCCTGAGGAGAAGTTCAACGAAATCCAGCCTGACAGCAGCTTTTACGAGCCGGCAGCTGTCCAACAAACCCTGCAGTACTCTAGCTGCGGGGCCAAGAAACGAACCCTGGAAAATACCATCATGGAAATGATCATCGCCGAGTTGCACGAACAATCGAAAAACTTGCGTTACCGCGCCCGCATCGCCTTGCTTGCCGCCAAGCAGCTGCAAGACTACCGGTCGGTCACGCTTTCGGTCAAAGACGAAGCCGCCGTCAAGGCTTTGTACAGCAACAAAGGCCTGGCCAAAGAGCTCAGCGCATTGCGCCTGCTCGCCGTGGAACTGAAAATGTCGGTGCGCGACAATTCGATGTCGTATCCGACTCCTGCCGCTCTGCATCGCCGTCTTAGCCGTGCTTGCGAAGTCTCGGCAGTAGCCATCGAAGCTGAAGCTCGCCTTCTGAGCATCACCGACGGTGACTGCAAGATGTACCGCGCTTTGATGAGCGAATCGGCAGCTTTCCGTCTGGAAGCCGAAGCGCACATGGACAGCGCCAATGACTTTGAGCAGTCGCTTTCGGACGGCGTCAGCAAGCCGGGTCGCGGCAAGTAATTGCTTCTTTGACTCCGGGCTTCGGCCTGGAGTCTCGAATTTTAAGTCAACAAAACAAGAAAGTAGCTGCCCATGCAACTATTCAAAGGCCACTCTGGCCTAACAACCAGGGGTGTGGAAAGTTTCGACAGTGAGCGCATGTATTTCGGCGCGCGGCACATCGATTTTCACACTTCTCTTTACACCACCCGTGGTGCCACCTTCGGCAACAGCCTGATGTTCGGCCAGCTGATTGAAGGGCTCGACAAGGTTCACCGTCTGCATGGCTGCCCGGTGGATTCACATCAGGTCAGAGCCATGGATGCTCTGATCGCTCTCGAGCTGCCTCTGCAAGAAGGCGGTCAAGTCAGCTGCCCGGCCAATGTCTTCGGAGCCAAGGTGCTCTTCGGTCACGGGGTCGGCACGGTCTTGCGCGACGAACCCGAAACGCGTTCGTTTCATGCCCTCGTGGTGCTCAAGCCCGGGCATTTTGTCGAACTGGTTCAGACCTATATGGTCACGCCAGTCCCGGCGATTCTCCCGGTTTCGGTTGCCAGCAAGCGGCGACAGCGTAAGTCGGCGGCACCGGCAACTGCCGCTCCCGTGGCCGAAATTCGCACGCTGACGACGCGGGTGTCTTTCGACGGCGAGAAAGTAACCATCTCGTAAGGCTCATCGAATCGAATTCGGTCCAATTCCGAATTATGAATCAAACCCAACCCAACTCAACTAATCCTGGAAAGGAGGTAACAATATGAAAATCTTCGGTGGTACCAAACGTGGTGTCAACTACTATGACAATCAGGTCACACTTGGCTCTCTTCAGCTTATGGTCGACCAGAGCGCAATGGAGGCTGGTGTTGCTCGAGAGGTGCTCTACCGCGCCAATCTCGTCAATGTCGGCGGCAAATTCATGCTCACCGCCGATGGTGACTGCAAGACCGGCGACGTCACGTTCAGCAATCAAGCTGCCCTGGTTTTCGTCGACGCGCACCTGATGGCGTACGAAGACTTCGTACTCAAGCCCACCGGCGTCTGTGCCGCACCGTTTACCGAGTCGAGAGCCTATATTGTCTCGGCCATGCAGTCGCCTGCGGCCGCTATCTACCACCGCTTCCATGGCATGTTCGTAATGGAGCCGGGGTCGAGTTATGAGATTTCGGAGAGCTACATGCGCTTCGGTCTTCTCGACTGGATCGACCGCCTGCGCGGCGTTCACAAGGGTCGCACACGCTTCACCGTACGCCGCCTGGTCTCTTACGATGGTTACGGCGTCAAAATCGAGGATCTGCCCCTGGAACGGACCGTCAGCGGCAGTTAGGCAGGTAAGCCGGTAACAGCTGCCTGGTCACTTCTTTCTCAGCATCCAACTCAATGAGGTAATGCCATGAACAAAGTCTCTCAAACTCGTGATCTGCGCGTGCTTGTCGCCAGCTGCCTGCCTTGCAATCTGGCGGTGCCGATTCTGGTGGCGGTGCTTGATCAAGATTTGGCCAGGCTGGCTGCCATCAACAAGATCATGGGCAACATGTCGGCTCAAGAGGCGCATGCATCTCTGAGCGACATCAATGCCACCATGAGCTTGCTCGGTTTGCGCAGCAAGAAGTACGGCGCCGACCTGCTCTGGTTCTCCTTCGATCCGCTTCCGCTGGGGAGCTATCGCGGTCGGCCAGGAACGCTCTCGCTGTTCGCCGCAGTCGGTGACGGCAGCGTGGTTATGCTTTCCCCCGGCGCTCGTCAGATCGGTCGTGCCGATGACGGCGAAAACCAGGCCTTGCTTGTGCGTGCACCCGCTCGCCAGGTAAGTCCTCAGTCTGTGCCAGCGGCCGATGCCCTGTTGCAGATTCGTGCAATTCTCGTCCAGCGGCTCAACAACGTCGATTGGGCTCACTCTTTTGGTGACTGAAAAACACCGACAAACTTCCAACCGGAAAAATTATGCGACGTCTTTTGCAATACGTCTTCGCGGCTGGCCTGATCGCTGGTCTGGCTGCCGCTTTCCTCGCAACACCCTTCACCGGATTGATGGTGCTGGTGTGCTGCGTTCCACTCACCTTCGCCTGGCCGGCTAACTCCGTTTCGGGCTTGCAGGCGCTCATGGTGATGCTCGCGCTCATGTGCTTCGTCGGCACCATGATGACTGCTGCCTGGTATCCCTGGGCTGGCGTTGGTGTCTTCGGATTCCTCTCTGCTACCGTGCGCATGCAATAGTGCTCGCGGTACGCAGTTAAAGAAGAAGCAGGAGTTCACTCGCCTGCTTCTTTCCTTCAACTGAAAACCTACAACCATCAATCACTGGTGCTTGCTATGAATAAATCGACAAGCGGAATATTGCTTGCCCTCACACTGCTGGGCATTTTTGCTGCTGCTGCCGGCCACAACATTTGGCCTGAGCATGCTCCGCGTTTCTTCCTCCTGTCCATGCTGCTGATGCCGGCCATGTGTTATCTGGCTGAGCGTTTCGACGGAGGCATTCCTGCCTTCTACGAGGATATTCACCGTCCGAACAGCTGACCGACAGCGACTTTTTCTTCCGATATCGGAAGAACTTTTAGCAAGGGCCCTCCCGGGGCCCTTGTTTTTTCTTCGCGTGTAGTAGACCGGTCTGTTACAAAGCAAAGAAAAAAGAAAATAGCAGCGTCAGCTTTAACAAATGGCGTAAAAGCCAGGAGAATCGGTTGTGAGCCGATCCTCCTGGTTGGTTATTCAGTTAGAAGAGGTAGTCGAGAATAGCCACGCCATCGACTTCACCGAAGCAGACAAACGCTGCCGTCAGAGCAATGGCTCCGGCCCAAAGAGTGACCTTGAGCAGAGGGTGCATCTTGTTGGCCAGGCGATATTCACGCTCGCGCTGCTTGACCTTTTCGGCGAAAATCTGTTGCTCAGTCTTGCCGAAATTGAGTGCGTCTTCTGCAGCTTGCCGCTCCTCATTGACACGCTCTGCCGCACGGCGCTCTTCTGCTGCCTGATGCAGTTCGGCAAGGAAGAGATCGCTCCGCTTGTTGCTCTCGGCAAGATGTTCCGCCATGCGCGCATTGAAGTCGGCAAGCAAGACCTCATTGACTACGCTCATTTCTTGCCGAAGCTTGGCTCTGGCTTCAGCCCCTGCTTTGCGGATGGTCGCTACTGCCGCCTGATAGTGCGGATTGTCGTCCACCAGCCTCTCGCACATGCGGCGCAGGGCGAAAGCACTGAGAGTTTCTGCCGTCAGTTCGAATTGCATGCGCTCCTTGAAGAAGGCGAAAAGCACCTCTTCAGACAGGTGAGCGAGGACCAGCACTTCGTCATATGCGGCATCGCTGAGCTTTATGCAGGTCATCTGCGCCAGAAATTCAGTCAAGGCGGTGCTGTAAGGTTCGGAGTCGAGGCGCTCCTGGTCCACGGGCAGCGTGTGATAGACGTAGGCTGAAGGCCGCGGTGCTTTGAGCTTCCGAATCAAGCTGCGGCGGTAGCGAGCGTCAGAGAGCTGAGCGTGGTCAACGACGATTTCCTTGGGCTTGAAGCTTGACTCTTCACGCACCGTGAGCAGGTTGAACTTCTTCAGATATTCCACCAGGGTGCGCATGAAGTCGCTGTCTTGCCGGGCCCTGTTGAGCAGTGAGCTGTAGATGTTCTGGAAGACGGGGAAGAGCCGGGTGTCGATGGTTGCAGCGGTGTTGGTACCGGTCATGGGTATCGTATCCTCTTATTTGGCTGTTGGGGAATTGGCCATCATTGAAGACAGCCAGGCAGGTCGAATTAAAGTCGAGTTAGCGGTAGTCAGAGAAGGTCAAGCACCAGGTGTTGCTACTTTTTTTCTTCGTCATGCTGAAAGGCATGGCGATTTACCCAAGCAACTGCCACGGTGGAGACAACGAAAACCAGGTGCACGGAAATTAGCTTGGTCAGGTGATCTGCACTGGCACCATCAGCATTGACGAAAGCTTCTAGCAAGTGAATACTCGATACACCGAGAATCGACATGCTCATTTTCACTTTCAGGGCACCAGGATCAAGGTGATCAAGCCAGGTGAGTCTGGGTAGGTAGGTGGACAAAGCGGCATCTTCATGTGTACTTCTGATGAACAGCACGTAGCCACCAATCATAATCATCACGATCAGATGGCTGACCATGATGATATCGAGCAGATGCAGAACGGTCACCAGCACTTCGGTGTTACTGTATGACAGCACGTTGAGCACTAGCGACGCCGATTGCACGCAGAATCTTACTGCATACACCGCCAGTGCCAGGGTCAAGCCCAGGTACATGGGCAAGAGGAAAAACCGGCCACCGAAGACGATTTTGTCGAAGAGTGTTTTCATTCAAGTTCCTTTTGCTGTTGACCGATGGCGTCGATGATGCTTTCAACTTGCAACCACCGCTGCCGATCGCTTTCTTTGACGGCCTGAAGAATCAGGAAGCGCACTACGACGGGTGAAGTTAGTTCGTTAACCCAGAGTTTGCTCAGGCATGCGAACAAGTCGTCAGCCTTAAGGGTCGCCAAAATAGGCGGATGGCTAGCTTGCATTTCCCGGCGCAGAAGGCAGTAGAGGTTGTCTGCTACCACAGCCACCACTTGCTCGCGAAGCAAGGGCTCGTCAATCAACCTCTCCCGGTTGAGCGACAGGCTGTTTCGTACGTATGGAAATTTGCTCCACTGCACGAATGTCACTTCAGTGGCGAGATCAAGGCGCCTGAGGTGAGTGGTGAGGCTTTGAAAAGCGCTCTGGTCAGAAAGCCTCAAATCAAATAGCTGATTGACCAGATGTTTGATCAAAGCTGGAAATTCGCGACTGACAAATTCGTTCATTTTAAACTCCTCTGAAAAAGATGTTTGCTTGTTGCTTTAGAGCGGCGGTTTTCTTCAATGCGCTTCACTCGCTGCTCCAAGTGGAAGGCCACCGTGCAGTCAGCACCAGTCGCCCGTTGTTTTAGCCAGTTGGCCACAAATGTCAGGTCGTGCTCGATGCCCGGATAATCGATGTTGCTGCCAAAATTTCCCATCAGGCTGAGAGCTTTGGCTCTTTGCCTCAATGAGTGTGCGAAGTCAGGCTGGCCGGACCGTCCGTAGAAATCAGCCAGGGCGGATAGGTCGCGAGCGAGATATGGGGAGTCTTGACCCAGGGCTTGCTCGGCAATGATCAGCGAAAGTACAAGATCACTGTGCTTTTGATAGCGATCAATTCCTTCCTTGTTATGGGCTAACTTAGCTAAAGCAAGCATCTGCCCCGTTTCGTCATAAAGCTCATCACTTGCCGGTCCGCAGCGACCAAGTATGAGCTTGAAACGTTTTTCCATGGAGGCAAAAGCGTCGCCGTAGCGTTTCAGTGATTCAAGAATGTCCGCATGCAAAGCTAGCTGGTCACGAGTTTTGTCTGATGATGCTTGAGAATTTCCCATTATCACCAGGGCTTGCTCTACATATTGAAGGGCGGCAGTAATGTTGTTCGCCTTTTTATGGAGAGTCGCCAGACCTACTAGTACTTCTGCGTAGCGTTGATCTTCGCCGAAGTTGTGTTTGACCAGCCTGAGTGCGTAGTGATACCACCCTTCGGCTTCAGTGAAACGCAATTGTTTGCAAAGTAACTGCGCCAGGTGAACCACGTTGCCAACGCGGTAATAAGAGTCGACCCCATATAGGTCTCGGTCTTTCTTGATAAAAGATCTGAGGAAATGTTCTTGTCTCTCTTCGCCTCCCATTGAGCGGGGATCTTTGTAAGAAAATGATGACTTGATCACGTCAAACAGCATGGAGCTCGTGGGCTCATACCATGGATCTCGCCATTTTTTGTAAATTTCCATAGCAACTAAAATTGCTACTCCGTATGACGACATTTTGTAACTCCTTAATAAGGAATTGTGGGTATCCTCGAAATTCCTGGCGCCAAAAACTGACAGCTCCTCGTGAAAGGATACTGAAAGGTAAAGACAGGCTGGCAAAGAATTCCGAGCGTTAGGCTAGGGTTGAAAAGTTAGTTGTGGAAACCGTATTTGGTACTAAAAGGAGAGGTTGCCCCGGGTTGATGAATGAAAAAGACGAATAATATTCATAGATCTACTCTTCGGGCCGGCTCGAGTCAAATCTACGCGTAGTCAAATTTGATTGCCCAAATTTCATTAGTCGTAATAGCCTGAACGCGTCAAATTAGCGCATTCTTGGTCTGTGCATTTGATCGATTTCCAAAGCTTTTTGCCTCAAATGCGGTGGCATTGATAGCAATCAAATGCGAGCAAAATGATTAAACCGTAGCTAGACAAGTTGGCGCGACCGCGCTCACACTTTCATCAACCTTCCAAAATCTCAAAACGTATGTATACAAGCAGTCTTAACGCTATGTAGGCGCGGCCGCGCTACAACGACGGCTGGTTGAAAGATAGGGCAAATCGCCACCGCATATGCCACCATGAAGGTCGTCAAGCTGCCATCACATGCGCCACTATGAAAGTTAGACGCAAGAATTGCAGAGAAGTTTGGAATGACTGAAATTCGCCCAAAGCGCGCATCCTGGGCGAAATGCGACTTACCAGTATGGTTGGGGTAAAAGAGCGATTACGCTAACATTTCTGTAGAAACAAGAATACGACATGGTGCAAACTAAACAACCAGAAACAGTGGTTGTCTAACCCGAGCCGCCACCACAGCCACTCCAGCTGGGATGTTGGGGCGTGTGACTCAGTCACTAATTTTTACTTTTTTTCTGAAATCGAAACTGGCTCAATCCGGTTTCAATTTCGTGTGTTGAGATGCGCAGGCCCTTTGTTGGGTTTCCGGACTAAAGGGTGAAATGCCTCATATCATCACGCACAGGATAGATTAGACCCATATTCCTTCAAGTACCTTTCTTCTGCATCAAGAAATCTTGATACGGCAACCGGCCAGTGGCTTTAAGGTCATAAGGCTATGATTTAATGATGACAATGGAAAGATTGATCGCCGTACCGCAGGTAAAGCAACTGACCGACTACACCTGTGGCGTGGCGGCGCTGCAAGCGATCTTAGAATATTTCGACTGCCATACCGATCAAATACCGCTGGCTAGAGAATTACACGCTGCGCCCTTAGTAGGAACAAGCTACCGAGCCATAGAGAGATATTGTCTCGCCCATGGCTTCAATGTGGAGATTTCCACCGGCATGGCTGTCGGGCAGTTGAAGCAGCTCATTGCTCAAGGGCAACCTGTGATCTGTTTGATCCAGGCGCGGCAAGGAGATGAGACTTTACAGCAGTGGCCGCAGATTTGGCAGAACGGCCACTATGTTGTGGCAGTGGGTGCCGACGACTACAACTTTTATTTTATGGACCCGTCTCTGGCAGGCCTCAATCAATGTATCGGCATCGAAGAATTTTCTTTGCGCTGGCATGACATTGATGAGGGTGAGCAAGATACCAATACCAATATTAGTCTGCCTGAAAAGCTAGAGCATTTTGCCATGGTTATTCGTCCAAAACATTGTTAAGTGACTCAACTTGGCCATGGCAGTTAAGGCAGCTAGACATGGTGGAAGTACGCATAAAAGAGAAGTTTGCGTTGAATTAGACCGAGCGCGCGCAATTAGTTATGGCGCACAAAGGGCTAATGTCTCTAGTTTGAGACTACATTCCACATCTCTTTAATCAAGAACTCTAAAAAGTCTCTATCTCAATATTACCGCTAGAAAAAGCAAACGATCACTCGTTTGACCTGGCACCGCTGACGAACACCGTGAGTTGTCGCCGGCATTTAAATCTCACCAGCTCGCCCGGCGAGTAAAAAAAACTATAAATATGACAATCATCACTCGCTTTGCGCTCACAGCACTATTTTTCGCTTTCATTCTGCCGTTAATTCCTGGAGTTACAGTTGCATCAGGATTTTCCGCCATCCTCTTGCTTGCTTTCATGTACCGTATCGCCAGCATTCTCATGACCTTAATTTGTCTGTACTTATCAGCTTTCGCTACGGCTCTTACTGCTGGTCTGGCATTGCTCATTCTCATTCCCGCCAGCATGCTGTCATTCTGGATTTTGCCCACTTTGACTCTGGCGGCCCTGGAGCATCTGATGCCCTTGCGCTTGAGTTTTAGCGGTTGGATTGCCACTAGTTTAGCGGGGCTGGCAATGTTCGTTTTGCACTTGTTGACTGACGCCAGGATACTTAAGGAGACCCGCAATTAAAGCCAATTTTCGTTAACCTCAGAGCAGTGCACTCGGTGCGCTGCTCTTTTAAACTCAGTTTATGCTCGTACCAACAGCAAGCTCATTTAGAGCGATGAACAACCATGTTGTTATTTTTGATATGGAGATGACCGGCGGCAGCGTCATTCGCCATGAAATTTTGGAGATCGCCGCTTACCGCATCAGGCTATCTGACTTCACTTTGATTGCTTCCTTCACCTCTAAAGTTAGGCCTTTACGTGCCTGGATGGGCGACCGCAGAGCACTGTGCCTGACTCACTATAGTGAAGCTGCGTGGCAGGATAGTTTACCTCTGCACAAAGTGATGCGATTTTTTGCCAAATTTATTCAGGGCGCAACACTTGCCGGCTGGGCGCTCAACAATGATATGGCCTTTCTCAAAGAAGGTGCCAGGCGTCTTAAATTCCCCCTAAATTTGGGTGAAAAATATCTGGACATACAAAGATTGGCTATGCAGTTTTATGGTTTGAAACAGAATCCGGCCTTGAAGACAATTGCCATGGAAAACCAGTTGATTGGTGAGTTTCACTCAGCCGACTTCGATGCTTTCTGTACCACAAGGATGCTTGAAATTATGCTTTCTCAAAGAAAACTGGAAAGTTTCGACAGCACGTCTTGTTTGCTGGCTACGGGAAATTAAAACTAGATACGCGAAATTAAAAATCAATTTTAAAAATTAAACACTAAAAACATGAATGCAACTATTTCAACTGCCGCACTAACAGTGGTGGCAATTATTTTTCTTGTAATTGCCGCAATTATTTCCAAAAAGTTTGCCGCTAAACGTATAAAAGAGAGTGCTCAAGCCGGTTTATGGTTCGTCGATTCAATGGAGGCAGCCATCGTACTTTTCGAAAAAAATGCTGAGCAATTATGCGATGCTGCCGCTGCCGGAATCACTTTGAGCGAGTATCAAAAGGGCATTGCCGACATATACGTGGAGCTTAACGACCTCGATGAATACCAGGAAAATTGGCCCGCCAGAGACGAGGATTTGCTTAAAGGTTTTAGCGGCCTTGATCTTCCTATCGCCCTGAAGGCTCTTGCCAACTTGCGTAAGAGACTAAGTGACTGTCGCGAGAAATTGAAGCAATGCATCCAGGATCAATTAATCAAACACAACATTCAAGGTTTTGAAAATTAGACTGAAATATTTTTCCACCATTAAAACTCAAATAAGATGCATGACTTTTTAATTTTTACTGTCTGCGTGGGCTTGTTCATCGTGGCCAATTTTCTTGGCAGCGAGTGGCAAAGCCACATTGCCCAGAAACGCATGTCACTGATGTTGGAAGGACAATCGCTCACTGAGGTCTATGAGCCCAAGGTTAGAGCTCATGAAGTGCTGAGCGAGCAATTACGCAAACAGCTGCGTAGCCTTTTCAAGTCTTTTATTCTACTACTTCATGCAACACCTTGTTTGATGGCCTATTTCCACTTAATCGAATTGAAGACTTTGCGGCTCAGGGCGGTCTTTTCAGCAAATTCAGCAGTGGTAGATTGGAAGCTAATTTCTTGAACGGCGCTGCCGCTGCCGTCAGAATCGACAAAAATGGTGCGAGCACTGAGGTGATAACGTGGGTAGCGACCTTCTACTGTAAGCACTCGCTTGCCGTTTAAATCTTCGGTTCTGGCTGAATTGATTTGAAAATCATCTTTGCTCGAGCGCTTTGCTCCCAGCACTTCTTGCAGATTTTCAAGTTCAGAATTAGTCAGTTCGTGCGCTTTCTGCGCTAAGGTCTGGCGAAACCGATTGGCGCTTGCGGCAGTCATTCGACTGCCTCGATATTCGAAATAGAATTTGACTTCCGGAGTTTCAGCCTGATGATATTCTCGAAAAGAATTATTGGCGAAGGTGCCGCCTGATTGACGACCTTTTTCAAAACCTGGTGGCATAGTCATAGAGGCAATCTGACCGAGGTTATTGACCCGGTGTTGGGTTTTGCCCAGGGCACCTTCACTGCTTTCATCCAGTAGTTCGTTTAAGAGCTTGAAGCGCTGATCTGCTGCTGCGTCACGACGCACCATATGCACTGCGTCATCTTTAATTGGTACTGAATCTGGTGAGCTCATTTGAGTGCTTCTCGTACAGCTTTGATTTGGGCAGGAGTAAACCCTTTCATTGTTTCCATCAACTCTTTTACGCCGCCATCGAAAATTGCTTTTCCTTCAGATTGCCATTGACCCGCTTTTTTCGTTTCGTAGCGCAGCTCAAGCATTTTTGCAATTTCCACAATTATGGAGTCTTTAAATTTGTCAGAGGTGAGCAAACCGGCAGCTTTTTGTATTCGCAATATGCGCAGTCCTTCTGCTGGTTAAAGTTCAGTCATGTCGTTTGCCAGTTTGTCGTTCAGACGATCGCGGGCGGCTCCGGCTGGCGCTTTGGCCACATCTTTAATCAAACGAGCAATTTCTCTTTCATAATCTTGCGGAGTGATCGTTTCTTCTTTCAGTTTTAACCTGGCCAGATCCAATTCTTTGAATGTGTCTGGGTGACCCGCTTTGCGAGCGGCGTTGAGATCTTGTTCCAGGCTTGTAATTGCTTGAGCGTTATCGCCCATGGTGGCATAAAGATCGTGCACGCTAAGAGTCTTCGATAGATGATCGCTCACTTTATTCCACTGGTTGTCCACCGCCACTTGGGCGGGATTGCCAGGTTTGTAATCGGTCACCGTGACCATATGCCCGCCTCCGGATCCACCAGCTGTACCGCCTCCAGAGTCTGTCCAGAACGGCTCCAGATTGGCGTCAACACTCAAAAGAAGGGGTAACTTACCATCTTTTTTCGCCTTTGCCAGCACGTCGCTAAACTCTTTTTCTGAATTGACTCGCTTGATGCCGTCCGAGAGATCGAGGCCATCTCGCTCTTTTGCTACTACTATATTTTTTTCTGCTTTGCCGGTAATTGAAGTATAGACATCACGCAAGTTGCCCATATTGCCGTCGTTGATGCGGGGATCGTTCTCGAGCAATTTTGGCGGCTTGACACCGTAGTCGATGATATGTTCGCCAGTGTCTCCAGAGCCAGGTTTGGTTGGATGCTGTTCATAGCGCAACTGACCTTTTGGATCGGTTTTTCGATTTTCCATTTCCACATGCAGGTTCGCTGAAGTTACCTGGAAAATTTCACTGGCGTGAGTGCGGTCGCCATCAGCGGTTTTTCTGGGACGGGACTCACCGTGAGGCCCGGGATTAATGGTCACCCTGATGCCGTCGCTGTTAGTGTAATGCCCTGTGAGCGCGACATCGGTGACCAGCTTGGCGGCGTCCGATGGGTTTCTGTTATACATGCGAGTTTCAACCGAAGCCATGCTACATGTGTTGTGCTGTCCTTGATCGATATTGGTTGGACGGGCTGCCTGTCTGATTATTTGTTCAGCAAGAATATCTCGGCGCTGCGGCGAAAGTGGCTGGTCACCTTTGGCCGAGAGCAGGCGGTCTAGTTGTTTATAAGTCTCGGTCACTTCTTCATTACTGAGACCGCGTTTTTTTGCACCTGCCTCGAAGTGCTTCAGTTTTCTTTGAACTCGGCCAGCTTGGCCGGGCTGCCCTTGAACGCTTCCGCTGCCTCTTTATTTAGTGCATCGGTCTGCTCGCGACGACTTTGTAATTCACCTTGTGCAGCTGGAGTTTGATCTGAAGTCCGATCTGTCCTGCCGCCGTAGATATTGCCAACGCTGAAATCAATAGTGGCGACGTTTTCTGCCGTCGGTTTCTGTCTTTTGAACATCTTTTTTCTGCTCCGCAACTTCTGGAGCGGCTTTGGCATTTGTCATCATCGGCAATATACCCGCTAGCTCAACGAACGACTCACTTCCGGGTCTTCCTCTCTCGTTTTTGCAGTTGCGCCAACCATGGTGTAAATACGTATTCATGAGCCTCGATAGATGTCAAGAGTGCATTAAGTTTGAGAGTTAAGCCTGGTAATGCTGTGATCTGCTTGCAGACAGATATTTATTCTTGATAGCAATAGAAATCTCCTCTTTTACTTTTAAATTTAAAGCCAAAAAAACTTAGACAACTCTACTGATTTCCACCACCGCGTTTGCGACAGCTCTTTCGACTGTTGCGGGCGCTGCTTCGGTAAACATCAATTTCATTTCAAATCGCTGACTTTCCATTTGCGGCATTGGCTGTGAATGGCTCTGGCACGCTCTTTATTAACTAAACCGGAGTTCACGCTCCAGAAAAGGAAACCTGTTATGACAAACATCAAACTCGTGGCCTCGGCTCGTTCAAACGACTCGGTCACCATCATTGCCTGGAACTGGGCGCACGGCGTCAAAATTCCCGGCTGTCTCGGCATGGCTATCACTCGCATCGACGAAACCGGCGCTCGCGAAGTGATCACCTCCAAAATGCCATTCGACGGCAGCGACAACACCACCTGGAAGGACGAACCGAGCACGGTTTGGCCGATTCAGCGTAAAGAATGGATGGACTTCACCGGCAAGCTGGGGAAGACCTACACTTACGAAATTCAGGCCATGGGCGGTGCTCCGGGTAATCTGGTGCCGATGGCCGGTGTCGTCGCAGTTACCAATGCGGTCACGTTGTCCACCAAGGTCGATGAGACTTTCGTGGTGGCTTTCACCCGTGGCGTTCTTTCCACCCAGTGGATGTCGCGTTTCATTGGCAAAGGTGCCGACGGCAAACCGAACTTCCAGAAAATCATCGACGCACTGGAAGACTACGACAATCCCAAGAACATCATCCGCAAACACCTGGTCGGCAATGTTCCGGCATTGTTGATGTCGCCGATCACCGAATGTCAGACCGACGGCGGTCACGTTTATGCGGCGCTCTACGAGCTCAGTGCCGGCCAGCTGGTCGACTTCCTCAAGGCCAACATCAAGCTGGTCACCATCATCCTCGGCAACACCGGGGCTGACGACTTCACCAACGCGCCTGCTCGCAAGGCTCTGCACGAAGCTCAGGCCGATCTCCACGATCGCATGATTGGCTCGTGGGGAATCGCGCACAACAAGAGCCAGGTGAAGTGCAATGCGGCGGGCGTGCCTCTCGACGTCACCACCGGCAGTACCAACTGGACCAACACCGGTCTCGGTTGCCAATCGAACATGGCCGTGCGTATCTTCAACCCGCAGGTGGCCGCCAACTTCAAAGACTACTGGGATCGCCTCCTGGCGGATAACTCCCAGCAGACCCTGGAATTCCGTCGGCGCAACGCCAAGGGCTACGATCCGATCAAGCTCGCCGACGGCACTGTGATGGAGACCTACTTCCAGCCCTCCATGGACGATAAGACCAAGCCCAAGGGCGAGGTGCCGCTGTCTCCGTTCTTGACTCGCGTCAAGGGCCTGATTGCGGATGCCGCGCTCGACGGTGACAGTGTGATCGTCGGTGAAGTGTTCTACCCTGGTGCGCCTTCGGCGGTGCACTGGATGGCGGATGCATGGAATAGCAATCCTGAGCTGTACATGTTCATGACGGTGAGCACCCCTGACGCGCTGCGTGGTGTCAAAACCATTCGTCGCGCCGGTCGCCCGCCGATGTTTACCATCGCCACCGGTCGTGAAAAGGAGTTTGGTGACTTCATCACCGAGCTGCTCAAGCTGCCGGATTCGCATGCCATCACCCATGGCAAGATCATCGTGATCATCAACAAGCGCACGGGCAAGTACACCGTGGTGTTCGGGTCAGACAACCTGGGCGCCAAGGCCAGCTACGGCAACGATGAGAACGGCGTGATCGTGCTCGGCAACGAGAAGTTGGCGTGGTTCACCTTCGTCAACATGTTCGACATCAACAAGCACTACCTGTCGCGTGCGGCAGCCCGTGCGGCTCAGTACTTCAAGTCGGCCACCGGCTACACGGGTAAGCTCTCGGTCACTGACGGCTGGCAGACTGCCTGGATCACTGGTTACAAGGCGATGGAAGCCAATCTGCTGGTCACAGGCCAGTGGAGCGGTAAGGGTTTGGTGGACAAACCCAATGCCACGCCGGTGCTGGTGGTGCCGTTCCCCAAGCGCAAGCCGAAGGTTGTGGCACCGGAGGTTGTTGCAGGCACCGTGCCGGCGGCAATCATCGCTACAGAGACGACCAACCCCACGGAAACCAGCATCGAAGACGCTGCGGCTATCGCCGTGATCGTCAATCAGGTGCCGGCGCCCAAGGGCAAGGAAGTCGCTGTCAGTACTCCGGTAACGGAAGCGGCGACGGAAACGGTGCAAGTCGTGATACCGGTGCCGGTGCCAATCGTCAGCAAGTAAAACCTATGGCTTCGGGGCTCGAATAGGGCCCCGAAGCCTTTCTTTCACCACAAGGATTTCGGTAATCGAAATAGCTACACCAGGAGACCTCATGTGTATGCCAACCCAAAAAATGGAGCACTCATTGCTGCCATAACCACTCTCTTCATTCTCATTTCTCTATCGGCCGCCCTGGCTCTGCCAGTGTGCGCCTCCCTCCCCCTGGCTTATACGCACCTCAAAGTGCGCTCGGCCGGTGAACTGATTCCGCCACCGCCACCGGGCCAAACGGAATTTCAAACTTCAAGCACAAAGTCTCTGCTGGAAGAGTTGCCACTCTTCGGCGCTACCATCCTCGTTGACCCCGGTCATGGTGGCAGCGACCCTGGTGCAATATCCGGCGGCGTGCAAGAAAAAGACGTGGTGCTCAACGTTTCACTTTTGCTGAAAAGCAAGCTTGAAGCTTTAGGCGCCAATGTTGACATGACGCGCGACTCTGACCAGACCCTCACTCTGCAAGAGCGTATCGATGCCAGTAACCGCATTTGTCCTGATGTTTTTGTGGCTGTCCATGGCAACTCGGTAGCCAAAAAGAACATCAGCGGTATCGAAACTTATTATTACGACAGCCGCGATCAGAAGCTCGCTGACCTGTTTCTCGACACCCTGTCGAGAGAACTCCACGAACAAGCGAAGTGGAGTCATGCTCGCAACCTCTTTGTGTTGGATGGCAATAGTGTGCCGGCTGCTCTGGTGGAAATTGGTTATCTCACCAATTCCCGCACCAGGGCGCTGCTTAAGACTTCTGCTTATCAAGACAAAGTGGCTTCAGCATTAACCAATTCGCTGCTGACGTATTTAACAGACCGCGCTTCTGAACGTGGTTGTTTGACGACTTAACAGAGGCGACTGAGTAACTAAAAGGAGTTGGAGAGAGGGGCGCAAGCTCTTCTTTCCAATTTCCTTTTAGTCCTGTTCTATTCATCCATATAGTATAGCTCCGCTATCAGTAACAGGGTTGAGTTCTTGGAGCTTAGTTGTATATGCGCTTCCACTGGAAATCGCTTGCCCAGTGCATTACGATTTCATTTCCCTTCTTTGAAATTTTTGTTGCCATTCGAATCAGATATTTTTGAATTGTTTGAAACGACCAGCTGTGCCGCGCTCCCGGCAGGCTTTCTCTCAGTTGGTACATTGTATTGTCTGCAAGCGCATGAAAAATTAGTCTGGCTTGATTGGCCGTAAACTCCCTGCAGC
>Ga0209181_10003573_pt1 | contig 23821 bp, 24 predicted proteins | sample MAT05_FD_187208 | JGI IMG/M metagenome (GOLD analysis project Ga0209181, IMG submission 187208) | Freshwater microbial communities from Lake Fryxell liftoff mats and glacier meltwater in Antarctica - MAT-05 (SPAdes) (version 2) | ecosystem: Environmental > Aquatic > Freshwater > Ice > Liftoff...
CTGCGTGGGCGCCATCGCCATCGCCATCGCCATTAACAGCAACGGCAGCAGGCACAGCAGGACTCGTGTCGTGATCATGGATTTCCGCCTGTTCAGGTGTCGCGTCACTGAGCGCGCGTCTGCGCGCGGACTGCTGCGCCTCGGTCAGCAAAGTCACGGTCGAAGCTCATGGCTTGCTGCCCGTTCGCACGGGCTGCTGGCTGCCAGGCGGGGGTTTCTGGATCGCGACGATGTGGTCCTTCAGGCTCATGAACAGCGGGTAGCTGATCACCTGGTCGGCCACCAGCTTGGCCTTGCTCGGATAGGGGCGCGCCGCGACGATGCGCTCGGCCGCAGCGTCGTCGATGCCCGGCAGGGACTTCAGCTCCGCCTTGCCGGCGCTGTTGATGTCGACCAGACGGGCCGCTGCTGCACGGGGTGCGCCCAGCGCCTGGGTCGCAGCCGGCGCGTGCGGGTTTGCCACGCCGGGTTTGCCGAAGGCCAGCGCGGACCCGAACCCCCACAGCGTCACCAGAGCGACCAGCACTGGTCTGGAAATCAACAGCCTGCTGGGCACTAATGCCTCCCGGAAACTCGATCCTTCGGAGTGCGCATCTCCGGCTTGTGGATGTGGATCGGAGAGCTGCGTCGCTAACATCCGCCGCCCTCCGTCTCTTCGGCTTACTTGTGGATCTTCGCGGTGTCGAATTCGCGGCCCGGGCCGTGGCAGACAGCGCACGCCTCGACGTCCTCGACCCCGGTGGGGCGGGCAGCCGCCCGAGTGCCATTGACCACGCCGCCGTTCAGGGTGATGTGCGCCTTGGACGCCGGCCGGTCATGGCAGCTGACGCAGGAGGCTGCAAACGGCGTGATGACCTTGTCGGTAGCGCTTGCCACGGTCAGCGAATTCTTCGCCATCTGTGTCGTTGCCGTGCCCCCGGCGATGCCGGCCGCGTACGTGGCGTCGATGGACTCGTGAACCGACACCAGCGCGTTGTTGGGCACGTAGTTGTAGGTCTTCTGGTCGGACGTGGTGGCGGTCACGTGACAGGTCTCGCAATTGTTCAGCCTGCCCGGGAAGTCCATGCGCCGGAAGTCGAGCAAGTCGATAGAGCCGCGGCTGGTGGAATCGCGTGCATCCTGGAACGGCGTCACCCTTTCGCGGCCGGCGTGGATGCCGTGGATCAGGTCCTTGAAGTTGTTGCTGGTGACCGGGAACTTCAGCGCGGCATTCGGCAGGGCCTTGTTGAAGCCCCAGTCGGTGAGGATCTTCGTCTGCGCGATGTTGAAGTTGAAGTTGCTCAGGAAGGCGTCGCTGATGCCGCGCCCGCTCGTGGCCAGTCCCGGCACGTGGCAGGTCACGCACACCTGCGGCTCGAACACCCGGTTGCCGCCGTGTGCCTCGAACCACTCGTGGCAGTTGGCACACTTGTTGGAATCCACCACCGTGCGCCGTACTGCATCGTTGGTGATCGCTTTCACCACCGAGATGGCATGGCGGCCGTTTGGTGCCGCAATGGACGCCGGTGCGGTGACCTGGGTGAAGTAGCCTTGCAAGGCCACTGCCCGCATCTTGGCGCCAACCGGGTAGGACCACTGCCCGCTGCCCTTGATGGTGGCGACGTAGTAGCCCGGCGTGGTGGCCGACGCTGCCAGCGTGCCGTTGGCGGCATTGTTGGTGCTCAGCAACGACGCCACACTGACGCTGCGGGGCTGTGCCGAGGTCCGGCCGAGGTTGTTGTAGTCCACGGGCGTGCTGATGTCGTCCTGGGCCATCGCGTACGGCAGCAGGAAGCTCGGCCCTCCGGTAAAGCCGTTCAGTGGACTCGAGACGCTCGCTGCCGGCGCCACCAGCGTGGCCAATGTGTCGGTGGTCGATGGTGCAGAGCGCATCCTGATACCGAACTCGATCACCACGTCGTTGGCGGCATTCACGGTGGCCGACTTGATGTCGTAGGTGAAACTGGCCAGACCGTCGGTGATGCTCGGGTTGTTCTTGGTGATGTTCTCCATCCGGTGCGAAATTTTGGTGAAGGCCGGCGTGTGGCAAGAAGAACAGCTCGAATCATCGGCCGCCGGACCGCCACGGTGCCCCGAAGTGGCGACCACCGAGCCCACAGCTGTGGCGGCGGCCTTGTCGGCCAGCGTCGAGCCTGTGCCGGTGTCCCACTTGATGCCGTCGTGGCAGGCACCGCATGAAGTGCGGCTGGGCAGCTTCAGGTGGTTGTCGGCCGTTGCCGCGATCTTGCTGTCGTGGCAGGTGGTGCACATGCGCTGGCCGTCGCCGAGCTTGGAGAAGCCCTTGTTGTTGAAGGCCAGGCCGGCGTAGTGGTAGTTGTCCTTGGCCAGGGTGTGCCCCTGGTGGATCTTGTGGATCAGGGTGGTGAAGTTGCCGGCCACCTCGCCGTCGGCGATGCGGGTTTCGGGCGCATAGCTGTAGCGCGTGATGCCCGTGGCTGCATTGACGGACTTGGATTCGGTCAGCGCAGGGAACTTGCCCGCCACGGAAGCGACGTTGGCGAAACCATAACCGCGCTGTTCAGTGTGGCAGACCACGCAGTAGCGTGTTTCGACGCGCGCACTGCCGCCGTGGAAGGCCAGCTTGCCGTGACAGGTGTTGCAGCTGTCGATGTTGACGTCTTCGCGCGTCAACTCGGCGGCTGCCAGTTCCTTGCCGGTGGCCGGAACGAAGTCGTAGATGACATTCAGCGCGTTCTCCATGTTCACAGAGGGTGTCGTCTGCGACGCGTTGGGATTGTTGGTGCCGGTGCCTGGCGCGGCGCCGCTGATCTGCAGCGTCAGCCGGTGATGCAGGTTGGGCTGCCAGCTCAGGTCTCCCAACTGGGCCTTGTTGTTGGCGCCTGAAACCGTCATGCCATCGACCTGGGTCTGGGTGGTGGTGACGTCGCGATAGAAGGTGTAGCGGTAACTGCCGGGCTTGTCGGCTACAGCCTCGAGCGTGCCGGTGTTGTCGGTGCTGGGACGGGTGGGCGCCGCAGCCGTTGTCGCGGTGGGCACCGTGGTCACGATGTAGCTGACCCAGGAACTCGGTTTCGCGTCCGTGCGCGGCACCAGCTTGGCCAGTGCGAACGAGACGTTGGGATACTGCGCGACGGTGGCGGTGCCGCTCTTGGAGGTCAGCTTTTCAAGTCCCACGACGGGGTTGCCGAGCGCGTCGGAGACCGTGAACTCGACCACCGGTTTGCCGCTGGTAGAGACTTTGGTCACCGCGGACCGCCAGCTTGCGGACTGCCAGGCCTCGGCCGACAGCGCGGCGACGTTGACCGCGGAGGTCGCAGCCGGCCCTGCGGTCCCGGCCGGGCCGGCAGGGCCTGCAGGTCCGGCGGTGCCGGAAGTTCCGGCCGGGCCCGCGGTGCCGCTGTCGCCGCCGCCGCAAGCTGCCAGCGCGGCGACCATGAAGGCGGCAACGAGCCAGGCGGACCAGCAGCGGTTCTTGATCTTGGCCATCGGAATGCTCCTGCAGGCCGGACATGACGGCCCCGCGGCCGCCAGATTCCGGTGCGCCAGTGTCGTTGCGAGATCACGAAACCATTTGATCTAGATCAGTTCTGCATGGGACGAAGCCAGGGGCGTGGGCGGCAGAAGGCACGAAGCGAAACGTGCGAAAAACGAGGACCGTTCAGCAGTGGGTTGTACTTATTTGCCGCCGCCAGCCGGCGCAGCAACTGCAACCGACTCCGCCGCAGGGGTGGTCGACTGCGCGCCCTTGGCTGGCGTGGCTGGTGTGGCCGGTGTGGCTGGTGCAGCCTTGGGCTCGCTCGGCTCAGCGTGTGCCACACCGGTATGGCAATCGATGCAGGTGGCCTTGCCGGATGCAAACTTCTTGTGCTGCTTGACGGCGTCTTCCGACTGCTTGGCCGTGTTCATGGCCTCGGGCGTGTGGCAGGTGCGGCAGTTGGCCGAGTTGTTGGCCCGCATCTCTTCCCACACGTGGTTGGCCAGTTCCCAGCGCTTGGCCTCGAACTTTTCCTTGGTGGAGATGGTGCCCTGCATTTCAGCGATGCCGTCGCGGATGCCCGCCTTCGCTTTGTAGAAAAGCTTGGCCGGGTAGCTGTGGGGGATGTGGCAGTCGCTGCATCCGGCCTTCACGCCGGTGCGGTTGCTGCCGTGCACCGAAGCCTTGTACTCCGGGTAGACGAACTTGGTGTGCGAGTGGCAGGCGTTGCCGCAGAACTCGTTGCTGCCGGTGACGGCCACCGCCACCTGTGTGCCTATGACGCCGACAGCACCGAGCACCAGTCCGGCCAGCAGCAGCACGAACACCGACCAGCGTGCCGACGGCGAAAACAGCCAGCGGAAGAAGCGCGCAATGATGCCGGGCTTGCTGGATGGGGCCATGTAGTCACCTCGAGGGACGGCTGAAGAATGGCCCCGAGGTTAAGGCTCGGGCATCCCTGCCTACCTTGCGCTGAGTCAAGAAAGGCCCGGCGGGCGCCGGGTTCAGACTGTGGGCGCGAGATCTACTTGGCCGCCAGGATCACGGCCACCACGGCCTTGATCTCGTCGTCCGAGACTTCAAGCTTCTTGTGGTCGTCTTCGTCGCCCATCTTGCCGCCGGCCTTCAGACCTTTGAACAGCGTGGCCGCAGCGTCGGGCTTGCCTTTGTACTTGGCGGCAACCGAGGCATACGACGGGCCTTTCTTGGTGGTGGTGGCCGTGTGGCACTTGTTGCACTTCTGGGCGGCGATGACCTCTTCGCCGGTGGCTGCAAACGACGCACCGTGCAGGGCAACCAGCGCAATGGCCGGCAGGAAAGCAATGCGGAATTTCATGAATCTATCTCCTGGGAAAGAAGTCTGGGGCAGAAGGATCAACTATTTGCGGGCCCGTCTGGTTGACCCCCGGGGCGAAGCGATGCGCCTGGACTGCCCCATTTTGAGGCGCAAGTGGGCTGAATTCGGCGCAACTCGCCGGAAGTTTGATCTGCGTCAGCACATGAAGAACCGCCGGCCAAGGGTCTCAACAGATGCGCGGCAACTGGTCGCCCGTTAGCCAGTCGACGATGCGCCGTCCGCCCAGGCGCGTCTGCATCTGCACGAAGTGGTGAGGGTCTGCCACCACCTGACCGATCAGGGTCGCCTGCGTGCCCAGCGGGTGCGCGCGCATCGCCGCTAGCAGTTCGTCAGCCTTGTCAGCGGGCACGATGGCCACCAGCTTGCCCTCGTTGGCCACGTATAGCGGGTCGAGGCCGAGGATTTCGCAGGCCGCAGCCACCTGCGGCAGCACCGGTATGGCCGCTTCGTCCAGCCACATGCCGGTGCCCGACTGAGCGGCGATTTCGTTGAGCGTGGTGGCCAGGCCGCCGCGGGTGGGGTCGCGCAGAACCCGTATTTCGGGCACGGCGGCCACCATCGCCGCCACTAGGCGGTGCAGCGCTGCGGTGTCCGAGCGCAGGCTGGTGCCGAAGGCCAGCGATTCACGCTGCGACATCACCGCCATGCCGTGGTCGCCCACCGAGCCGCTGACGATGATGCGGTCTCCGGGCCGCGCGCGGTCGCCCGAGATGTGAAGGCCCGGCGCCACCACGCCCACGCCAGTGGTGGTGATGAAGACGCCGTCGCCCTTGCCCTTCTCGACCACCTTGGTGTCGCCGGTGACGATGGGCACGCCAGCGTCGCGTGCTGCCGCGGCCATCGACTCGACGATGCGCTTCAGGTCAGCCAGCGGCAAGCCTTCTTCGAGGATGAACCCCGCCGCCAGGTACAGCGGCTGCGCGCCAGACATCGCCACGTCGTTGATGGTGCCGTGCACCGACAGGCAACCGATGTCGCCACCCGGAAAGAACAAAGGCGACACGACATGGCAGTCGGTGGACATCACGATGCGACCGCCAGGCTGCGGCAGCAGTGCCTGGTCGTTGCGCTGAGCCAGCCATTCGTTGTCGAACGCGCGCTGGAAAAGCTGTTCCACCAGTTGTGCCATGGCCCGACCACCGCCGCCATGCGACAGGTCTACAAAGCCGTGTTTGAAATCGATGGGGCGGGTGTAGTCGGTGCGTGGTGTACTCAAGTGCGGCCCCAAGTTCCATGGTTCGGGGCAGAGCCTCTATCATGAAACACTTTCCTAGTAAGAGTGCGGTCGCATCGTCTCGCACCGCGGCATGCAGCGTTTTGACCTGCGTCAGCTGCAAGAGCTGCCGCTGCCCTCAAACTGCTTCGATGTCGCAACCACCCGAGTCGCTGACGCCGCTGACCCCGCGCCAGCTCTGGACGCGCCTGCTGCTGTACCCCGGGCATACGCTGCCCACGGCTGCCGTCCCCGTGCTGGTCGGCGCGGGTCTGGCGGCGCGGCACGGGGTCTTTGCTGCCGGCCCGGCGCTGTGGTTTTTGCTGGGCAGCTGGCTGGTCCACGTGGCCGGCGTGTTTGCCGATCAGTACACGCTGATCAAGTGGCACCCCGATTTGCCTGAACACCCCGAACTGCTGGATGCGCTGGCTGATTGCAGGCTCACGCTGCACACTTTGGCCGCAGCGGTGGCGTTGAGCCTGACGCTGGGGGTGGCGTGCGGCGCGGTGCTGGTGTGGCAGTGCGGGCCCTGGATGCTGGCCATCGGCTTGGTGGGCGTGCTGGCCAGCCTGGGCTATCACTGGGGCCCTTGGCCCTACGCCGCGCGTGGGCTGGCCGACCCGGTGTTCTTCTTGATGTTCGGCGTGGTGGCGGTGGCTGCCACCTACTTCGTGCAAGCTGCGTCAGGGGCGGCTGCCGGGCCCTGGTGGCAACGCAGCGCACCTCTGCCGCCTGCGGTCTGGTGGGTGGGTCTGCCCGTGGGTGCGCTGGTGACGGCTGTGCTGGTGATCGACGACATCCGCGACTGCGCCTGGGACGCGCGCAAAGGCTGGCGCACGGCGGCGGTGCGCTGGGGCCTGCGCTTCAGCCGTGCCGAGTTTGCCGCGTTGCTGGCGCTGGCCTACACCATGCCTTTCGTGGTGTGGTTCTCGGGCTGGGGCGCGTGGAATCTGCTGCCGCTGCTGACGGCACCGCTGGCCTGGCAAGCACTGCGTGCGGTGCGTCGCCACGACGACAAGCGCGGCCTGTTGCCCTGGACACCGAAGGTGGCGCGGCTGGGCCTGATCTACGCCGCGCTGCAGGCGCTGGGGCTGGTGCTGCCGGTGGTCTGAGAGGCCTCGGCCACCGACGCCACCGTGCCCGCGTGGGCCACGATAGGCACGTCCTTGAAGCGGCCGTAGCTGTAGTAGGCCGCGCAGGCCCCTTCAGAGGACACCATGCACGACCCGATGGGACTCTCTGGCGTGCACACCGTGCCGAAAGCCTTGCAGTCGCGCGGGTGCTTCACGCCGCGCAGGATGGCGCCGCACTCGCAGGCCTTGTTGTCGGCGACGCGCCGCGTCTGCAGCGCAAAGCGGTGCTCGGCGTCGTAGGTTGCATAGCGGGGCCGGATGCGCAACGCGCTGTGGGGTATGTCGCCCAGGCCGCGCCACTCGAAATACTCCCGCAGTTCGAACACGTCGGTCATCAGCGCCTGTGCCTTCAGGTTGCCGGTGCGCGTGACGGCGCGGCTGAATTCATTTTCAACTTCCGCGCGGCCTTCATTGAGCTGGCGCACGAGCATCAGGATGGCTTGCATCACGTCCAGCGGCTCGAAGCCGGCAATCACCACCGGCTTGCGGTAGTCACGCGCAAAGGCCTCATAGGGTTGGCTGCCGATGACGGTGGAAACATGGGCTGGGCCGACAAAGCCGTCCAGCGGCACGCTGCCCAGCTCCTTCACTTCAGGCGACTCGAGGATCGCGGTGATGGCCGCCGGTGTGAGCACATGGTTGCACAGCACCGTGAAGTTGGTCAGGCCCAGCCGGGCCGCCTGCTGGATGACCAGCGCCGTGGGTGGCGTGGTGGTCTCGAAGCCGATGGCGAAGAAGACCACCTCGCGCGACGGGTGGGCCTGCGCCAGCGTCAGCGCGTCGGCCGGTGAATAGATCATGCGCACGTCGCCGCCCTGCGCCTTGGCCTTCAGCAGCGACAGGTTGTTGGACGCCGGTATGCGCAGGCAGTCGCCATAGGTGCACAGGATGACGTGGTGGTCCAGCGCCAGGCGGATGGCCAGGTCCACGCGGCCGATGGGCAGCACGCACACGGGGCAGCCGGGTCCGTGGATCATGCGCACCGCGTCGGGCAGCAAATCAGCCACACCATAGCGCGAGATGGCGTGGGTGTGGCCGCCGCAGAACTCCATCAGGTTGTAGCGGCGGCCGGTGTTGGTTTCGGCTGCGATCCGGTTGCCGATGCGGCGCGCCAGTTCGCCGTCGCGGAATTCGTCGATGTACTTCATGGCGCGCTCGCGTTCAGGGCCGCTGCGGAATGGGCGGTTTGCGTTGCCGATGCCTCAGAGGCAGACGTAGATGTAGAGGCGGCAGCGGCAGACTGTGGAACGGCTGCAATGCCCACCTGCGCAAACAATGCCAGTGTGCGCTGTGCTTCTGCGGGGTCCAGCCGCGACAGGGCATAGCCCACGTGCAGGATGACGTATTCACCCACGGCCACGCCGTCCAGCAGGGCGAGCGAGATTTCTTTGCGTATTCCGCCGAGGTCGACGACCGCCCGGTCGTCGTCGAGCAACTGCACCACCAGAACCGGCAAGGCCAGACACATGGTTCATTCTCCAGGTAGCTTGGGTTGAGCATGGCAGATGGCCACCCAGGCCTGGCCGAGCGCAATGCCGCCGTCGTTGGGTGGTGCCTGCCGGGCTTGCAGCACGTGCAGGCCGGCGGATTCCAGCCGGGGCGCCAACAGCGCCGTCAGCAAGGCGTTGAGAAAGCAGCCGCCGGCCAGTGCCACGGCGCGCACCTGATGGGCCTGCGCCGCCTGCACCACCCAGCGTGCCAGGCCGTGGGCCATGGCGTGGTGGAAGAGCAGCGCGCCTTCGGCCGCATCGTCGCCGTCGGCCATCCGTGCCAGCAGTGCCAGCAGCGGCGTGGGGTCGAGCATGCCGTCGGGCCCGAGCAACACCAGGGCGCAGAGGTCGCGGTCATTCGGTTGGATGCAGTCACTCGGTGGGGTGCGGTCCGCCATCGTGCGGGCCGCCAGCCCTTCCAGCAGCATTGGTGCCTGGCCTTCGAACGCGTTGATGTGCCGCACGCTCAGCAGGCCGGCTGCGGCATCGAACCAGCGGCCCATGCTGCTGGTGGCGGGGCAATGCAGCGCCTTGGTCAGCATCTGCGCCACTGCTGCCGCCGCGGGCTGGGCGGCGAAGCGCGGCTCGATTTCCGACCCCCGCCCCATGCGCTGCAGGGCTGCCGCAGCCATGCGCCAGGGTTGGCGCGCTGCGGCATCGCCACCGGGCATGGTCAGCGGCGCCAGATGCGAAAGGCGCTGGAAGTCGGCACCGTCCACGAGCAGCAACTCTCCGCCCCAGGCGCTACCGTCGCTGCCCAGGCCCACACCGTCCAGCGCCAGGCCCAGCAACGGGCCTTGCACGCGGTGTTCAGCCGCCACCGCGGCCACATGGGCATGGTGGTGCTGCACCGCGATGGCGGGTAGCTGGTGTTCGGCCGCAAAGCGCTGTGCAAACCGGGTGCTGTAGAAGTCGGGGTGCAGGTCGTGGGCCACGCACTGCGGCTGCACGTCGAGCACGGCGCACAGGTGTTCCACCGTCTCGACCAGGGCCTCGCAGGTGGCGGCGTTGTCCAGGTCGCCGATGTGCGGCGACAGGAAAGCCTGGTCGCCACGGGTGATGCACACCGTGTTCTTCAGCCAGGCGCCGGTGGCCAGCACCGAAGGGCCCGCAGCCGGCAGCGCAATGGGGCGCGGCGTATAGCCCCGGGCACGCCTGATGAACTGCGCTGCGCTGCCGCTGGCTGCAGCGCCCATGCGCAGCACGCTATCGTCACAGCGCGCAACGATGTCGCGGTCGTGCATCAGCACGGCGTCGGCGATGCCGCCCAGCCGCGAAAGCGCTTCGCTGTTGTCGCGCACCAGCGGTTCGCCGCCGGGGTTGGCACTCGTCATTACCAGCAGCAGCCCGGGGGCGTTGTCGGGCTGCTGCAGCCAGGCGTTGCCTGCGGGCCGGCCGGCCGCCTCGTGGAAGAGCAGGAACTGAATCGGCGTGCAGGGCAGCATGACACCCAGCACTGGCAAACCGGGTGCGATGCCCGGCATCTGGCTGGCCGTGTTCTGGCTCATGGCCAGCAGCACCACGGGCCGCTCGGGCGACTGCAAGAGGGCCTGCTCGGCGTCGTTGGCGTGCACCCAGCGCCCTGCGCTTGCCACGCTGGCAGCCATCACCGCAAAGGGCTTCTCCTCCCGGTGCTTGCGCTGGCGCAGCAGCGCCACCGCAGCGGCGTTGCGGGCGTCGCAGGCCAGGTGAAAGCCCCCCAGGCCCTTGATGGCCACGATGCGGCCGGCGCGCAGCAGCGCCAGCGTGCCGGCGATGGCGTCACCAGCGACGGCAAGGCCCTGCATGTCCACCAGCTCCAGCCGCGGCCCGCACACGGAGCAGGCGTTGGGTTCGGCGTGGAAACGTCGGTGGCTGGGGTTGGTGTATTCGTCCAGGCAGGCGGGGCACTGTGCAAAGCGGGCCATGCTGGTCTGCGCGCGGTCGTACGGCAGGTGACTCGTCAACGTGTAGCGGGGGCCGCACTGGGTGCAGTTGATGAAGGCGTAGCGATGGCGCCTGTCGGTGGGGTTGAACAGCTCGGTCAGGCAGTCGTTGCAGGTGGCGGTGTCGGGCGGCACCGAGGTGGTGATGGGGCCCCCGTGCCGCGACCGGCTGCTGCGGATGGCAAAGCCGTGTTCACCGGGATGGCGCGATCGTGCGCTTGCCTGCACCTGTTCCACACGCGCCAGCGGCGGCGCGTCGTTGCGCAGCCGCACTTCAAATTGCGCCAGCGCCCCGGCCGTGCCCTGCACCTCGATGCTGACGCCTTGCGCGTCGTTCAGCACCCAGCCCGTCAGGCCCAGGTCGTGCGCCAGCCGGTGAACGAAAGGCCTGAAGCCGACACCTTGCACCAGGCCACGCACGCGCAAGGCGCGGCGTTCGGCAAGCTCGGTGGGAACGGCGGTCAGCACGGCAGTGGGCGTTCAGGATGTGCGGTCGGTGTGGGTGCGGGCTGGTGGCCGTCATGCGGGGTTGGGCGCCACGGCCTGACCCTGCACCTGACCCTGCCTCTGCGATGCGTGGGCGTGCGCCTGGTGCCCGGTCGGCTGTTGCCGGCGCGCCGCCTGCGCACCGCGCTCGATCCAGGCCAGCCAGGCGTCCATGCCCGCACCCGTGGTGGCCGAGAGCTGGATCACCTCGATGCCCGGGTTCACCTGGCGTGCATAGGCCAGGCAGCGCTCGACGTCGAACTGCAGGTGCGGCAGCAGGTCGATCTTGTTCAAAAGCAACAGCGACGAGGCGTAGAACATGTCCGGATACTTCAGCGGCTTGTCTTCGCCTTCGGTCACCGACAGCACCACCACCTTGTGTGCTTCACCGAGGTCGAAGCAGGCCGGGCACACCAGGTTGCCGACGTTTTCAATCATCAGCACCGAGTCTGGCAGCGGCTGCAGGCGGGACAGTGCAGTTTCAATCATGGCCGCATCGAGGTGGCAGCCCTTGCCGGTGTTGATCTGCAGTGCTGGCGCGCCCGTGGCGCGGATGCGGTCGGCGTCGAAGGTGGTCTGCTGGTCGCCTTCGATCACTGCCACCGTCAGCCGCCCGGCCAGCAGCTCGATGGTGCGCACCAGCAGCGTGGTCTTGCCGGAGCCGGGGCTCGACACCAGGTTGAGCGCAAACACGCCGCTTTCGGCCAGCGCAGCCCGGTTGCGCTGCGCCAGGCTGTCGTTCTTGGACAGGATGTCGCGTTCGATCTGCACAAGACGTGCTTGCGACATGCCGGGCACCGAGTTGCCGGCAGGTCCGTTGCCGAAGTGCAGCGGGCCTGTGGCGTGCAGGTGTTCGTGAGGGTGGCCAGCCAGGTGCTCATGCCCGTGGCTGTGCGTCGTGCCGTCGGCATGGGTGTGTGTGTGCCCGTCATGGCCGCTGCTGGCCTTGTCGACGCGGGCGGTTCCGGTGCTGCAGCCGCAGGTCATGCACATGGATGGTGTCCTCGGTTCATACGATCTCGATGTCCATCACCCGCATGCGGTCGCCGCCGGTGACTTGCAGTTGGTAGCTGCCGCACTGCGGGCAGGCCTGCCCGCGCTGGCTGATCACCACCGGCGTTGCGCAAGGCATGCACCATGCGGTGCCGTCGACTTCCACGATGTCCAGCCGCGCCTGCTCTGCCAGCGAACCGTGCTTCACGACATCGAAGGCAAAGCGCATCGCGTCCAGTTCCACTTGCGCCAGGCGGCCGATTTCCAGTCTGACGGTGGACACGCCGCGGGCGCCATTGGCGCAGGCCGTCTCCTGCACGATTTCGCGCACGCTTTCGGCGAGCGCCATCTCATGCACCGTGCAACTCCAGCTTGAAAATCACACAGGGGTCGAGCGACTGCGCCAGACGTGTGGCGGTCTGCTGCAGCTGCGCCGGGCTGGCGGCGGCGGCACCCGTCAAGGCCCGCGATAGCGCACCTTGCGGGTGGAAGTTCCACTCGGTGGGCGCAATGATGCGGTAGCGCTCGGCGCGGCCTTGCTGCCAGCGGGTTTGGTGTATCAGCAGCCCGCGCGCGGTTTCGACCCAGCCCACACCGATGCCGCCCGGCAGGCTGAGGGCACCGATTGCCGGTTGGCCTTGCCCTAGCAACAGCAAGGCCAGTTCGCGCAGCCGTGCCACGAAGCGGGCCAGCACGCGCAGCCCGGTTTCGGCAACGAGGGCGGTGACCAGTGGTTCTGTCTGCAGACGCGCAAGGGCGCCGGTCTCAACGGCCTGACTCTGCAGGGTGGGGTGGCGTGCGAAGTTGGCGTCCGTGTCGGCGGCCAGCGCGATGCCTGGCATCCACTGCGCGTGGTCGTGGTTCGCGAGCAAGGGTACTGCGGCGGCCGGTGGGACGGCTTCGGCCGCGGCCGATGCCGACTCGCCACGCACGAAGCTGACGAAGCGGGCGGCGCAGGTCTGTCCGGCATCGGCCCAGCGGACCAGCGCGTCCAGGGTCGTGATGTGCAACCACGTGTCAGCGGACATGCCGAACACCGCTTGTGCCACGGCCTCGCGGGCAGTTGGGTCGGGCGCCATCGCCGCGCGTGCCGCCGCAATGCCGCCGCCGCTGGGTTGCTCGCCCATCCACTGTGGCCATTCCAGCAGTGCGCGCCACGCCCCTTCGCGCAGCATCTCGGCGGCCACGGCGTTGCGGCACCGATCCAAATCGGCGGCGGTAAGGCCGGGCCCACCGTCCGCGGCCGAGCAGGCCAGTTCACTGGCCGCGGCTTGCGACCTACTGCAGATGGAAAACAGCAGCGGCACGGCGGCGCTGATCTCGCTGCGCGTGCGGCCCTGCAGCATCAGCCGCGCCACGTCAGCCCGCGTGGACCGGATGTCCAAGCCCTGCACGCGCCCCCGGCGCAGATGCAGGCCGATGATCAGCTCGCCCTCAAGACCCATGGCCATGTCCTCGCCGGCCGCCCAACAGGAAGTTGCGCTTGCTCGACAGCATGGCCGCGGTGGCGTCGCGCGAACTGGCCGTTGCAGATGCAGATGCAGATGCAGCTGCAGTTGCAGCCTCAGCCGCCTGCAAGGCGCTGGCCTGCGCCTGGCGCGGCACGGGGTCGGCGTTTTCGGCGCGGTGTGCGCTGTCGAACAGCGCCTCCAGGGCGGCTGCGGCAGTGTCGCGTGCGCCGTCCTGGTTGGCAAAGTCGAACATGGGTGAAAAGAGCGAACACGCCTGGTAGTCGCCCAGCTCCGCGTGGTGACCGCCGATGAACTCGAAGACCCCGGCCGGGAACACATAGGGGCGGCTCTCGCGTTCTCCGGCAGCGTGCCAGGCGGAGTCGATGCGGGGCATCAGCACCAGGTTCATGAACCAGGGCGTGACCAGCACGCCCAGCCAGTGTTCGCGCCACTCTCGAAAGCCCACCGCTTCAACGGCCAGCGCAGGGTTCAGCATCGGCAGGCCGTGCATCTGTTGGCGCAGCACCTGGTCGAACGCGTGCACCAGTGCCGCGGCGGGCGACGGGCGATCAGCGCCGTGGTGGGCAGCTTCAGTCATCAAGCAACAAGAAGTCCTGCTTCAGCGCTGAACAGTTGGGGCAGGTCCAGTGCGCCGGCAGTTCATTGAAAGGCGTGCCTGGCGGGATTTGCCACACCTCGTCGCCCAGCGCAGGGTCGTACACGGTCCAGCAGATCTTGCATTCGAGACGCGTGCTGGGCGTCATCGCGGCCTGACGGTCGGGCGGTGCGGTGCCGGGGCTCATCGGGCTCATCGGCCTCATCGGGCTCATCGGGCTCATCGGGCTTGTGGGACTCGTCGCACTCATGGGGCGGTGGCCGTGTCTCAGCCGGAGATCAGCGATTCGCCCATCCACTGCACCAGCTCGGCCAGGCGGGTGCTGGTCTCCAGCAGGTCTTCGTGCGCAGCCACGGCCACTTCGGGCATGGTCGTGACCTCGATCGTGTTCAGCATCAGCGTCTGCATGTTGTTGAAGTACTGCACGCGCCAGACATGGCGCGCCGCGGTGCTGCTGATGCGGCAGTTGCCGAAACCACGCGACAGCACCACCACGGTGCCGCCGTCGAGCACGGCATCGATGTGCGCTGCATCTTCGGGCGACAGCGGCAACAGCGTCAGGTTGATGACGTGCGCAGGCATGTCCGGGCCCGCGCGGTCCATCGCTTCCTGCAACTCGTTGACCAGTGCTGGCACGTTCATCGCGCCAGCGGGAAGGGCCAGCGGCCGCAGCTTCGGCGACGCGCCTTCGCGGGCACGCGCCACCACCATGGGTGGGATCGGCGCTGCCAGCAGGAAGTCGTGCAACAGGTGGTTGCCGCGCAGGTGTTGTTCGCGCCAGACGCCGGAGAACACGGTTTCCTGCACCCGCACCTCGTGCGCTGCGTCCACGATGGCCGAGACCTCGCCTTCGCCCAGCGTCTCATTGAGCACGCGCAGTTGCTCGGCCGGCAGGCCTGCCAGGTCCAGCGCTGGCAATGCGCCGCCATCGGCCAACCAGCTTTCCATGCCGGACAGGAAACGAGCCAGCACATTGCGGGCGCCCTCCATGTCGTTGCCAGGCCCGGGCTCGGGCAGGCGTGGCATCTCGAAGGTGTTCATCTCGCGCGGCATGGGCATGTATTCCACCGCGTCGGTGAGTTCGGGCATCAGGCTGCGGATGGGGATGTTGATGGCGTGCATGGGCAGTGTGCTTTCGGGTCTCAGTGGCAGTCCGTCGTCGATGACCTGCCGGCCGCCCTGACCGGGATGCCCACCGTGGGCGGTCGCGACGGTTCGGCAGCCAGCAGGCGCTGCAGTTCGGCGGTGTATATATCCCAGTCGCGCACACCGTCCACGGCGCCCAGGTACAGGCCGTCGCGCAGCATCACAAAGGCCGGCCAGCGCGCAAATCCGAAACGCGGGGCGATGGCGCGGGCAGCGGCGGGTGGCAGCAGCCCGACCCGAAAACGCTTGCCACCCGTGGCGTGCAGCTCGGGCACGACGACCGCCAGGTCCAGCGTCTCCTTGAAGCGCTCAGTGTCCTCGGCAAACACCACCATCGCGGGGCCGGGCTGCTGCGCCCAGTGGTCGAAGGTGTCGACACCCAGCACCGAGGCGCCGGTGAGCTTCACCAGTCGGGCCATCAGAGGGTGCAGGTCGATCAGTTCGGGTGGCACGGTCAGGTCGGTCATGGCGGGACTCTCAGGGCGGAACGGCAACGGGGGTAAGGGGGGTCACGCAGGTCATGGGGGCAGCGGGCGTGACGGGCGTAACGGACTTAATGGGCACTGCCGGCGCCGGGCGCAGGTGCGCGGGCAGCTCCGGGGTGCGGCCCACCAGATCGGCAAAGAAGTGGTCGATGTCGTGAGCGGCTGAGTCCGCGCCCTGGTTGTGCAGCACCGCAGCCAGGGCCTGGCGCGCAGCCAGTGCCTGCGCCGCTTCGGTGTCCGACAGCACCTGGCGGGCGGCGCCTTGAAAGGCCAGCACCCAGGTGCCGACGGGCTGCGGACCCACCAGGGACATGTCCAGATACTCGTTGTGCAGCGTGCCACCGGACCGGGCCTCGCACCAGGCACGGTGCTCTTCGCTGGCCACCACCTGCAGCGGCATGCCGATGCACATCAGGTGGCCTCCACCGATTCGTTGGCGCCGTGTACCTGGTTCAGAAAGCGCGCATCGCCCACGCGGCAGGCGACCTCTGCCGAGGGTCGCCCGCCTTCGTAGAGCAGCAGGTCCAGCGCGCTGGCGCTCAGCGCATCGCACGGTGGCGCGTTGCGTGGACGGGCAGCGATGCCCCATGCCGCCAACTCGGCCACTGCCAGTTGCACAGCCTCGTCGATGCGCGCGCGCACCCCGGGGCTCAGGCTGCCGCCCAGGTCGTCCAGCACCAGTGGCTGCACGCCGATGAGCGTGATGCGCCGTGGGAACCGGTCGCGCAACCGGGCCAGCGACAGCAGTTCCTGGAACGAGGTCTGGTGCAGGCTCATCACCGCATCGGACCACACCGGCACTTCGGCGTCGCGAAACACCTTCAGCGTGCCGGGCGGCAGGCCGAAGTCGATGGCGTCGAGCACGATGACGTGGCTGGCGCAGCACACCGCATCCAGCAGGTACAAGCCTTGGGTGCCGCCGTCCACCAAGCGCACCGCGTCGTGCACCTGGTCAGACTCCCGCCCCGGGATCTGCCAGCCCTGGTGCAGCGCCTGCACTGCGCGCACGCCAAAGCCCTCGTCGGCCCACAACACGTTGCCGATGCCCAGCACCAGCACGGCGATCGGTTCCGCGAGGGCCGGCGTGTTCACTTCTTGGTCACGCGCCAGCCGTTGATCATGGTGCTGACCACCGTCTCGCCCGACATGATGTCTTCACGCACCACCATGTAGATGTGGACAATGGTGAAGACCGCCAGCAACCACATCCCCAAGTGGTGCAGCGTGTGCACGTTCTGGCTGAAGCCCAGCAACGGCAGCACCCACGACGAAAACAGCCGGTAGGCCCAGCTCTGCATGCCCAGGCCCTCGCCGTACAGCGCAAAGCCGGTGCAGATCATGAACACGGTGCCCAGCACGTACATGAAGAACATCGCTGACGACGCCAGCGGGTTGTGGCCCTGCCAGGGCAACCCTTCGCGCTCCAGAAACAGGTAGTGCCGGGTCTGGCCGATGAAGCCCCGCCACCACGAAGGCTTGAGCATGCTCAGCGGCACCAGGAAGATTTCGCGCGAGAAGCGGTTGCCGAAGAAGGCCCAGACGACGCGCACCACGAAGGCGCTGGCAAAGATGTAGGCTGCCGCAAAGTGCGCAAAGCGGATGTAGCCCATGAAGAAATGGCTGCTGGCTTCGCCGCCCACTGAAGCCATCGGCGAACCGATGAGGTAGCCGGTGACGCCCAGCACCACCATGCACAGCGCCATCACCCAATGCCAGATGCGCACAGGCGCTTCAAACACATAGACAGGGAAGGAGCCGTGGCTGCCCGGTGAGACTGAAGTGGTCATGCTTTGCTCCCAGTGGCTCAGCGCACGGTGACGCGGGTGATTTCCTCGCCCTGCGGCGAGATGACGTGCGTGGCACACGCCAGACAGGGGTCGAAGCTGTGCAGGGTGCGCAGGATCTCCAGCGGCTCGTCGGGCTTGGCCATCGGCGTGTTCATGAGTGCGGCCTCGTAGGCGCCGATCTGGTTCTTGGTGTCGCGCGGCCCGGCGTTCCAGGTCGTGGGCACCACGCACTGGTAGTTGTCGATCCGGGTGTCCTTGATCTTGATCCAGTGGCCTAAAGCGCCGCGAGGTGCTTCGCAGTAGCCGGCACCTTGCGCCGTGGCCGGCCAGGTGCGAGGTTCCCAGCTGTCGATGTTGGCTGTGGCGAAGTTGCCGGCCTTCAGGTTGGCCATCAGCTTGTCGAAGAAGTAGCGCATCTTGTGCGCGGCCCACGAAGCCTCGAGCCCACGCGCCGCCGTGCGGCCCAATGTGGAAAAGAGCGCACCGGTGGGCACGTCCAGCTTCTTGAGCACCATGTCCACCGGTTCCTTGAACTCGGGCATGCCCTTGGCGTAGCCGATGACGTAGCGCGCCAGCGGCCCCACTTCCATCGCGTGGCCCTTGAAGCGCGGCGACTTGATCCACGAATACTTCGCGCTCTCGTCGATCTGGTCGATGGCCGTCTTCTTGCCCTTGGTGCCTGCGCCCAGCACGAAGTTCGGCTCGGTGACACCGTCGAACGGATGCAGGCCCTTGGTCTCGTCGCCGTACTTGTACCAGCTGTGGTTGACGAACTCCTGGATCTGCGACGGATCCTTCAGGTCCACCGCGTGGATGGTCTTCAGGTCGCCACCGATGATGGCGCCGCGCGGCATCAGCAGGCTCTTGTCGCTCTGGTCGTTGGCGATGTCGGGGAACTCGCCATAACTGAGCAGGTTGGTGCTGGACAAGCCACCGCCGATCGCGCCCCAGTCCTTGTAGAAGCTGGCGATGGCCAGCAGGTCGGGCACGTAGACGTTGTCGATGAAGGCGATGGTGTCGTCGATGATCTTGGACACCATGTTCAGGCGCTCCATGTTGATCGCGCCCACGGCTCCGATGCCCTCGAGGTTGATCGAACAAGGCACGCCGCCCACCAGCCAATTGGGGTGCGGGTTCTTGCCGCCGAAGATGGTCTGGATCTTGACGATCTCCTTCTGGAAGTCCAGTGCCTCCAGGTAGTGCGCCACCGCCATCAGGTTGGCTTCGGGCGGCAGCTTGTAGGCAGGGTGGCCCCAGTAGCCATTGCGGAACGGGCCGAGCTGCCCGCTGTCCACGAACTTCTTCAAGCGGCTTTGCAGGTCGCGGAAATAACCCGGGCTGGACATCGGCCAGTTGCTGATGCTCTGCGCCAATTCGCTGGTCTTCTTGGGGTCGGCGCCGAGTGCGCTGACCACGTCCACCCAGTCCAGTGCGTGCAGGTGATAGAAATGCACCAGATGGTCGTGCGCATACAGCGTCGAGTGCATCAGGTTGCGGATGATGTTGGCGTTGTCGGGGATCTGGATCTTCAGCGCGTCTTCCACCGCACGCACCGACACCAGCGCGTGCGTGCCGGTGCACACGCCGCAGATACGTTCCACAAAAGCCCAGGCGTCGCGTGGGTCACGGCCTTTCAAGATGACTTCCAGCCCGCGCCACATGGTGCCGGTGGAAACTGCGTTGCGGATGACGTTCTTGTCGTCCAGGTTGACTTCAACGCGCAGATGGCCTTCGATGCGTGTCACCGGGTCGACGACGATGCGCCGGCCGCCGTTGTCCAGCTTGAAGCCTTGGGTTTCGATCACAGTCATGATCAGTGCTCCACCTTGTTCGCGCTGTCGGCCTGCGTCCTGTCGGCCTGCGTCCTGTCGGCCTGCGTCTTGTTGCGGTTGGACGCGCGCTGGATGGCGCTGACCGCGGCATGTGCCACCACGGCCGCGCCGGTGACGCCGGCCCCTACCAGGCCGATCTGGTCGGCGTTGGCCTCGACACCAAACTGCGTGATGTTGCTCAGGCGGTCGTAGAACGAGCCCTTGTCCCAGAAGCCGTCTTCGCTGCAGCCGATGCAGCCATGGCCCGATGCGATCGGGAACGACACGCCTTCGTTCCAGCGCGTGGTGCTGCAGGCGTTGTAGGTGGTGGGCCCCTTGCAGCCCATCTTGTAGAGGCAGTAGCCAGCCTTGGCGCCTTCGTCGTCCCACTGTTCGACAAACTGGCCAGCGTCGAAGTGGGGCCGGCGGTAACACTTGTCGTGGATGCGCTGGCTGTAGAACATCTTCGGGCGGCCCTGGCGGTCGAGTTCGGGGATCTTGCCGAACGTGGCCACGTAGGTGACCACCGCTGTCATGACCTCGGCGATCGGCGGGCATCCGGGCACCTTGATGATGGGCTTGTCGGTGATCACCTTGTTGATGGGCACCGCGGTGGTGGGGTTGGGCTTGGCGGCTTGCACGCAACCCCAGCTGGCACACGAGCCCCAGGCGATGACGGCCATCGCGTCCTTGGCCACGTGCTTGAGCTTGTCGGCGAAGGGGCGCCCGCCGGGCATGCAGAACATGCCGTCTTCACCCAAGGGCGGGTTGCCTTCGACGGCCAGGATGTAGTTGCCCTTGTACTCCTTCATCACCTGCTCGAGCGCGGCTTCGGCCTGATGGCCTGCGGCAGCCATGATGGTGTCGTCGTAGTCCAGCGAGATCATCGACAGGATCACGTCCTTGGCCAGCGGGTGCGCGCTGCGGATGAAAGACTCGGTGCAGCAGGTGCATTCAAGCCCGTGCAGCCACAACACGGGTGTCCGCGGCTTGGTTTCCAGCGCGTGCGCAATGGTGGGTGCAAATGAAGGCGCCAAGCCCAGTGAGGCCGCCGTGAGGCTGCAGAACTTGAGGTAGCTGCGGCGCGTGATGCCCTGCCGGCGCATGACTTGGTAGAAGGTTTCGGTCATGGGGATTGCCTCGCTTGTTATGCGTCTGGAGCCCAACTGCCATGCGGCATAGCTTCAGGACGGAAGCGAGTCTGCGCTCGAGTTCAGCGGCGAAGCTGATCCAGGTCAAGTCAGAAGCTCGACCGGGTTCTGGCGGGCATCAGTTCCTGATTTCGCCGGGCGCTGGTGGCGCGGCGACTGTGGTTTCCATGGCCGCTGGGATGTTTGCTGCCGATTCCGCAGCCACTGGGGTGGGTGCCGCCGGCTCCATGGCCACTGGAGTGGATGCTGCAGTCGCTATGGCCACTGGCGTGGGCGGTGCTGACCCGATGGCCACTGGTCTGGCCAGTGCACGCTCCACAAAGGCATCGAGCAGCGTGTCACCGAGGCGGCTGAACACAGGTCCGGAAGCGCTGGTTATCCAACGTTTCTCGAACTCGTAGTCCAGTACGAACGCCACCTTGCAGGCGTCGGCCGACAACTCGGTCAAACGCCATTCGCCCTCGAAGCGCCGAAACGGGCCGCGCTCGAGGTGGATGTTCATCAGTGACGGGCGCAGCTTGGGATTGCGCGTGCGCATCTCGAACTGCATGCCGCCCCACTGCACCCGCAAGTCCGCAGACACCATCCCTGCGTCGCGACTGACGATGGTGGCGCCGGTGCACCAGGGCAGAAACTGCGGGTAGTGTTCGGCCGCTTCGATGACATCGAAGACATGGCTGGCGGGCCGGGGCACCAGTGCCGAACGGCGCACGATCATGTCAAAGCGGGCTTACGCGGCCGGCAGCAATCAACGGCTGAACGGTCGCGGTTTCCGCGGCCATGCGGTCGCGCACGGCCTGTGCGGTGGAGGGCGTGATGTCGAAACCCGCGGCCTCGGCGCGGCTGCGCACGGCCGGGCTGGCCAGCGCTTCGGCCAGGCTCAGCTGCAGCGTGGTCAGCACCGGCGCCGGTGTGCCTGCCCGCGCCATGAGCGCAGCCCACGGATGCATTTCGATGGCCGGGCCACCCGCCTCGGGCAGCGTCGGGATGGTGGGGTGCGAGCTCAGCCGCTCTCGCGCCGCCACGGCCAGCGGCCGCAGCCGCCTGCTGGCCAGCAGGCCGGCCATGGTGTTGACGCTGAAGGTGGTCAAGTCCACATCGCCTGAAGCCACGGCCGACATCAACGCACCGCCTTCCTTGAACGGCACGTGCAGCAGCTTCAGACCCGCGGCGAGGGCGTAACTCTCCACCGCCAGCTGACTGGGGTGGCCGTTGCCCAGCGAGGCATAGCTCAGCCTGCCCGGGTTGCGACGCGCCGTGTCCTGAAAGTCGGCCAGGTTGTGAAAGCGGCTGCTGCCGCCCACCCAGAGCACGAACGTGGCGCGGAACAGCAGCGTCAGCGGCTCCAGGTCGCGCACCGGGTCGTAGGGCAGGGTGGCGTGCAGCAGCGGGTTGATGGCCAGCGTGGCGGCATCGGCCAGATAGAGCGTATGCCCATCGGCGGCCGTCCGCCGCAACTCGCCCAAGGCCACGATGCCGGATGCGCCTGGCTTGTTGTCCACCACCACGGGCTGGTTCCACTGCAGTTTCAACTGCTCGGCCACGCTGCGCGCCACGACGTCGGGGCCTATGCCCACCGAATACGGCACCACCAGCCGCACCGCGCGACTGGGGAAGCTGCCTTGCGCGCGCGCTTGCATGGCTGGCCAAGCCTGCATGGCGGCTGCCAGCGCCGCCATCGCGGTTCTGCGGGTGGGAGCGTCGACCTTCAAGGCGGAGGACTCTCAGCCCAGGGAGCGGCCGAGCAGGGCGCCGGCCGAGAGCAGCGCGGCAAACCACAGTTCGAGCGTGAAAGTGCGGAACAGGATCTCGTTGAAGGCGGCACCGGGCGGACAGCGGCCGAAGTCGCGCCGCAGCTTGAGCGCTGCCGGCAGCAGCGCCAAGGGCAGCAGCAGTGCGGGCGTTCGCCCCGCCATCGCCATCAGCGGCACCAGTGCCAGGGGACCGAAGACGAGCAGGGAGAAGAGCCCCTGCGAGGCGCGCTCGCCGAAGCACACGGCGAAGGTGCTGCGGCCGACCAGGCGGTCATGAGCCCTGTCACGGTGGTTGTTGACGGCCAGAGCTGCCGCAGCCAGGCCACCGATGGCCACGGCCGCCAGCTGGCTGACGGGGCCGACGCCATCGGTCAGCACCCAGTCGGTGCCCATCACCGCCACGAGGCCGAAGAACACGAATACGGTCAGCTCGCCGAAGGGTGTGAACGCAATCGGCTTGGGCCCGCCCATGTAGGCCAGTGCTGCTACCAGCGAAGCCACCCCGATGGCCAGCACCGGCCAGCCCCGGTAGGCCACCAGAGCCAGGCCCAGCGCGGTGGCGAGCAGGGCCACCACCACGATCGCACTGCGCACATGGTGCACGCTGAGCCAGCCGTTGGAAGTGGCGCGCGGCAAGCCGATGCGAGTGCCGCTGCTGTCGCCGCCGCGCACGGTGTAGCCCACGTCGTTTTGCATGTTGGTCACCACCTGCACCAGCAGCGCTGCGCCCAGCACCATCAACGTGGCCCACAGGTCGATGGCGCCGGCGCGTGCATAGCCCAGCGTGGCGCCCACCAGCACGGGGCTGAAGGCCACCAGCAGGGTGCGCGGCCGTATCGCCACCATCCACGCGGCAACGGAACCGTTGCGAACTGCCGGTTGGGCGTCGACGGTGCCTGGGTTCACTGCCATGCCTGTTCGCTCCTTGACGGGTGGGCGTCGCCCTGTCCGAGCTTGCATTGTCAACAGCGGATGCTGCAGCCATCTTGCGCCGTGTCAAACCTTGTGCTCATCCGCACAGACCGATTCATGCAGGGCCGGGCCGCCGGCCGATATGGATGCAGGCGATGCCGAAGCTCAGGTTGCAGTAGCTCACGTCGGCAAAGCCGGCTTGTTCGATCAACCCCTTGAAGGCGCGCTGGTCGGGGAAACGCCGGATCGATTCGACCAGATAGTTGTAGGCCTCGGGCGCGTTCGCTATCCAGGCCCCCAGCCGCGGAATGATGGTGAAGGAAAACAGGTTGTAGAAGGGCCGAACGGGTGCGTGGGGCGTGGAAAACTCCAGGCACAGGAAGCGACCGCCGGGCTTGAGCACCCGCAGCACCTCCACCAGCGCATCTTCGACGCGGGTGACGTTGCGAATGCCGAACGCGATGGTCAGCGTATCCACCGATGCCGATGGCAGCGGCATCTGTTCGCCCGTACCCTCCAGCCACTGCACATGCGCGTGGCCGCGCGCGCGGCCCACCTCCATCATCGGCAGGCTGGGGTCGCACACGATGACGTGGCGGTCGGGTGCTGCCATCAGCGCGGCGACGTCGCCGGTGCCGCCGGCCAGGTCGATGATGGTCTGGCCGCTGCGGGGTG
>Ga0209181_10003576_pt1 | contig 23806 bp, 19 predicted proteins | sample MAT05_FD_187208 | JGI IMG/M metagenome (GOLD analysis project Ga0209181, IMG submission 187208) | Freshwater microbial communities from Lake Fryxell liftoff mats and glacier meltwater in Antarctica - MAT-05 (SPAdes) (version 2) | ecosystem: Environmental > Aquatic > Freshwater > Ice > Liftoff...
CAATGCATCGCGGATGAAATCCGCATAGCTCACTCAACCCGCTCCAATCCAAGCGCGCCGGACTCTTCACCGGGCCTGTTCAACCATGGATTGATGCGGGCTCGGGCCGCATCAATCCTTTGCGTTTGGAGGACCGCCGAACGTCAAGGCCGTTTCCTAGCAACTCTTCATCCAAATAAATCCCACCGCGTGATATTACCGATTCCGCGCTGCGTTTTAAGCTCGCTTCAACGCTAGTTAAGCGACTTAAAACGCAGCGCGTTAATCTTTTCCCTACGCCTTTTCTTTGGCTCAGTTTTCCACCGCCTTATCACTTAGGATCCTACAACTTTGTATTATACGAAACTTCGTTTCGTATAATACTGGGGAGTTTTCGTCTAGTTCGGGATTTTGCTTCATGTTACAGTGGATTTATTCGTATCACTATTTTTGACATTCGTATTACATGACAACGCCTATCAAGCCCGAATGATTGGATCAAGTCCGGAAAGTGATGCGGTTGCGGCATCGCAGCCGCGGGACAGGAGATACTTTCCAAGGAAAGAGCGGGAAAAGCGGTCTGAGGAAACCGTGAGGTTCGTGGAGTGCGGTGTGAAGCGCAGCGAAGCACCGCTTTGGAAGGCAGGTCATTTTCAAGAGAAACCGCCGAAGCTACGTCTGGGCTGCTGTTGGAAGCTGGGTATCTGATCTACCGAAGCTGGCCGTAATCCCACCATCAGCCAAAGCGGTGCTTCGCTCCACACCACACTCTAAAACCTTCGGCGTTTACATGCCGACAAAACGCACGCGTTGTGTGCGTTTTGTAGCCCATCCCACCATCCAGGCAGTAACCTGCACTTCTCACACTTTTTTGCTTGAGCGAAGTTTTGCGATAGAACGCTGGTGACGGAAATAGGCCGGCGAAGCCGGATGGGGAGCGCGTGCGACCCCGCGTGCAGTTTTTGGCGACCCGCTGAAAACCTCCAAAACATAAGGCGAAGCCCTCCATCTTTCCAAGGGCGTGATGCTGCGCATGGTGTTTTAGAAGTTTTTGGCGGGTCGCCAAAAACTGCACGCGAGTCGCGTGCGCTCCCCATACATCCGCTTCGCCGGTGTAAACGATCTGTCTGCTTTTTTCAGTAATGTGTGAAAAATGCGGGGTAATAGCATTTCAAAGCTGAGCTTGGGAACGAGGAAAACCTTTGCGTCTTTGCGCGAGACCATTTTCTGGCGGCTACTCAGCCACCGGCTTCGGCGCTTTGAGCAGCAAGGTGAACACCGCGGCGGCTATCATGAAGGTTGCGGCCCATGTAAAGGCGGTCTGGTAACCCTGATTTACCAAAGCGAGATCGGCACCTAGGAGTGGACGTTGCATATGGGCGAGTGTGACGGGTAATGGAAGGGATGCGAGTAGCGGACCGAGGTAGCGGCCGAGGCTGCCAGCGGCTGTGTTCAAGGCGAGCGCGCGACCTTGGGCTCGCCCGTGTACGTAGCGCGAGACCATTCCGCTGAAGATGGGAACAGACAGACCGTTCCCCAACGCCATCAGTGCGCAGGCGGCGAGAAATTGCCCGGTGCCGTAGGTGCGCGGGAGCCACCAAAGGCTGAACGCAAGGATGATGCAGCCGGTAAACGCGAGCTGCTTTTCGATCGGACGCTTCAGTAATCGCCGCAGCAAACCTCCCTGCACCAGCACGCCCATCAGGCCGACAAATGCGAACGCATAGCTCATCTGCGCGCGGGAGTAACCGAGGTGATCCGCGCAAAACAACGAGAACAGAAGATGCACGAATGCAAAACCGATGGTGGAAAGCAGGGAGGCAATCAGCGTGAAAGAGACGAACGACGCGCGTCCGTCGGCGAAGACTTCGGAAAGCGGCGCGGGTTGGGTCGGATGATCCCGCTTCTCCGGTGGAAGTGTCTCGGGCAGTTTCATCACGACGAGCACCACGTTTACGATGGAGAGAACTCCTGCAAAATAAAACGGAGCGGCCGGACTGAAGAAATGGGAAAGCAGTCCGCCGATCGCGGGCCCGAGCATGAAGCCAAGCCCGAACGCCGCGCCGATAAAGCCCATGGCCTTTGAGCGGTCTTCCGGCTTGGTGACGTCAGCGATGCAAGCCTGCGCCGTGGCGATGTTGCCGCCACTTGCGCCATCGATGATGCGTCCGAGAAAAAGCATCCACGGCGCAAAGGCTGCGCCCGTTACGAAGTAGCCGATTGCCGTTCCGATGATGCTGACGATGAGCACGCGCTTGCGCCCCACGCGATCCGAGATTTTTCCAAAAATCGGCGCGGTAAACAGCTGCACGAGCGAAAAAACACCGACGAGCCAGCCGAGTGATTCGGGCGACATTTTAAAAGGCGCATTCTTGGCGTATTCCGGCAGGACGGGAATTACGATTCCGAAGCCAACCATGTTCACAAAGATCGTCAGAAAAATGATCCCGAGCGTCGTGTGCTTTTTAATATGCTCGGCTCTCTCCGGCGTGAGTTCTTCGGTGGGCATCGAGTGGGCGAGTTTTAAGTGTTAAATTTTAAGAAAAGGCAGGTGCTGAGACACACCTTACTTTTGGATCCCAGCGGTGAGCTGCTCGGCAATGGCGAGGAATGTTTTGGAAATGGCGCTCTCCGGATCGGCGGCGGCGATGGGCAAACCGCGGTCGCCGGATTCGCGCGTGGCTATATCGATCGGCACCTGACCCAGCAAAGGAACGCCGAGTCGGTCTGCTTCGCGTTTCCCGCCGCCTTCTCCGAAAATGTCGTAACGTTTGCCGTCACTCGGGCAGAGGAAGTAGCTCATGTTCTCGATCAACCCCAGCACAGGCACATTCACTTTCTCAAACATCGTAGCGGCCTTGCGCGCATCAATCAGCGCGACCTCCTGAGGGGTGGAGACGATCACTGCGCCTGCGAGCGCCACCGTCTGCACGATGGTAAGCTGGATGTCTCCGGTTCCCGGAGGTAGATCGAGGATGAGATAATCCACGCCATCCCAGTTCACCTGACGCAAAAACTGCTGGATGTATTTCGTGACCATGGGGCCGCGAAGAATGGCGGGTGCGCCATCATCCAGCAGAAAGCCCATGCTCATGAGTTTGAGACCGTGGCGTTCGATGGGGATGATGCGGTTGTCCTCATCGGCGAAAGGACGTTCGTTCGTTGCAAACATCAGCGCGATGCTGGGTCCGTAAAGATCGCAGTCGCACAAGCCGACTGTGTGTCCCTGTGCCGCGAGCGAAAGCGCGAGATTTGCGGAGACCGTGCTCTTGCCTACACCGCCCTTGCCGCTGGCGATCGCGATGACGTGTTTGACGCCGGGGATTTGATTCACTGCCGCCGCGCCGCCTGCCGGTGTCGTTGCCGAAGGAGCCGCCTGAATATCGATCCGAATCGTGACTTTTCCCACGCCCGGCAGCGCTCCGAGTGCGGCTTCGCTATTTGCTTTGATCTGTGCCGGGATGTTTGGGTCGTTCGTCGCGAGGGCCATTTGCACTATCACGTCGGCGCCGCTGACCTGCACATCTTTTAAGAGACCAAACGAGACAATATCCCGGCTAAAACCGGGGTATTTGATGGTGGAAAGTGCTGAGCGGACGTCGTCGGGAGTAGGCATGGAAAATTGGAGGCGCATACGAGAACCACGCCACCCGGATTTACACAAGCTTACAAAAGGGCGGCGAATGAAGAAGGAGGAAGGATAAAGGAAGAAGGTCGAGGCGCTTCGCGCTTGGTTGAAAGAGGGTGAGGTTTCGATTCCACTTCTCCTATCGTGCGAAGCACCTGACCCTTTTTCCTTCTTCCTTTCCCCTCACACCTTGCGTCCGAAGAAGGCAGAAAACGCAGAGCGTGCCACGACTTGGCGGACTTTTGAGCGGGGGACTTTGAGGCGATGTGTCGTTTGAAGAGGGGATTGCTGACGTAAAAGCTGGAGTGTGGAAACGGCCAGGAGGTAGGGGACTGCACAGGCAAACCGGACGCGACGCTGGCGGATGGCGTTGATGTAGGCGGCGGTATCGATGAGCAGGGCTTCGGCGCGGGCAAGCCATCGGTCGAAGACGGGTTGCGCGGTAGTCGCTTTTTCCATCAGTTCACCGGGCTCAACGCCAGCGGCTTTCAACTCATCGGCTGGCAGATAGCAGCGCCCATTTTTCAAGTCCTCCGGCAGATCGCGCAGAATATTCACGAGCTGTAGCACCTTTCCAAAACTGACGGCGAGCTTGAGCAGATCGTCATCTGGGATGGTGGAGTATTTGGGGAAGTGCGACAGGCAGACGCGGGTCCAGAATTCGCCCACACTTCCTGCCACGCAATAAGTATAGTGTTCCAGTGCCGCTGCATCGGGCAACGCCGTGCACTCGCCTTTTGCGGCGAAAACCTGCAAGTCGTCGGACTGACCTTCGATGATGTGACGCATCACCTGGAGCGTGAGCTTCCGGTCGGACGGTTTGAGTTTATGGAAATGCTCCAGGCATTCCGGCAGCGCATCCAACAGCGCCTGTTCACCGAGATGATCGGGTTTGATTGTCGTTTGGATTGTGGCGATCGCGCCGGCGTCTGGCTTGTCTTCGAGCAACTGTTGAAAGCATTTCAAAGTCGCGAGCAATTCATCCGGCGGGTTGGAGCAGGAATCCGCGATGGTGTCGCTCGCACGCGCAAGGAGGTAGGCGATGCTGATGGGTTTCCTCACTTCCGGGGGTAAAAAACGGAGGCTCAGATAAAAGGAGCGCGAGACCGATTTGAGAATGGGGTTGAGCGAGGCGGCACTCATTGGCGGGCGGGTTCGAGTTTGATGTGGTCGCTCGCCGCATAGCCGATTCCCGCGTCCTCGGCGAGTTGCAGCCAGCTTACTGAGTTACCAAGCGGAGGGAGCTTTGCGCTGGCCCGCCATTTTTCCAAAAGATCCACGCCGACGCGGTCCAGCGCCACAGGATCGACGCTGCCGTAAATCGTGTTGTGCGTGTAGGCGTAGTTTGGATCGTGGGAAATGCCACCCGCATATTGTGCGATGAGCGAATCGAGAATGTGCACGACCGCCTTTTCGCCCACGCGCGGATCGAGGTAAATATCAGGAATCGAGGAAGCGCCCCCTTCGCCGAAGGTCGAAAAGCGGCGGGAGTTGTCCATATTTGCCACTGTCGCGCTGTATAATGTCCCGGCAATGCCGCAGCCAGAGTCGTCGGTGAGCGTGGGGACATTGATGAATTTGGTGATGTCGCGAGTTAGGATTTTTGCGAGGTGACTTTTGGAGCTGAGCTGGTTCAGGTCTGTCGTGGTATCTATCCCCTTGGGTTTTGAGATAAAGAGGAGATCGCCCCAGATGAGCTTTCCCAGCACAGGAGCCTGGAAGGTTCCTTCCGGATCCCAGCCTTTCGGCGGCTCAATGCCCTGCACGGCGCAGCCCATCTTTTCGTCGAAACCCGCTTCGCGCAGATCTTTGAGCGTACGATCCCAGATCACGATTTGTTTGGAGGAAACACCCGCCAGTTTGAGGCCGTCGATAATCGCTTTCACCACGCCGACGCGGGTGGAAAAATAACGTCCGCCGCCGGTGGATACTTTGATCCCGATTTTGTCGGTCTTTTTCACCGGACCAAGCAATGTCTTCCAGGCTTTTCCCACCGCTTCCGGTGTGACCGAGGCAGACGCCGGTAAGGTGGGCGCAGGTATAGGCGTTTTTTCGTCGCTGGCGAGGCGAACCACCAGCGCGTCCACGAGCTGGCGTGTAACGGAAGTGTTTTCCTCAAGCGACTGAATGGCGGAGTCGTCGTAAGCGTAGACGACGCATGAGGGCTCCTCGGGAGCTTCCTCTTCCTCGGCAACGGGTGCAGGCTTTGGGCTGGAGGGATCAAACTGATTAGACGGATCTGTCTGATCAGTCCGAAAGTTTGGCTTCGGCGCTTCCTGCGCGTTCAGCGGAGCCCACATCCAGACCAGCGCGGCAAGCAATACAGCCCACAAAACTCGCGAAATGTACAGGCGTTGTTTAAACGCAGCTCCTTCTTTCCGATTTCCGGTCTCCGCAATGCTCAGCGCCTCCGCGCTGCCCTTCGGCAAAGGCTCCGCCCTTTGGCGTTCTTGCTCCGCTCGAATCCGGTCTTGCATCATCGTTACGGTTTTTTACCGCCGAAAATAAAGTCCGCCGCCTGCGCAACGTCTTTGTCTCCACGCCCGGAGAGATTCGCGATGATGATCTGATCGCGTTTCATAGCGGGAGCGCGCTTGATGACCCCGGCGATACCGTGCGCACTTTCGAGCGCAGGGATGATTCCTTCGCAGGTAGACAGTTTCTGGAAAGCAGCGAGTGCTTCGTCGTCCGTGGCGTATTCGTAGTCGATCCGTCCCACCTCCTTGAAGTAAGCGTGCTCGGGGCCGACCGCGGCGTAGTCGAGTCCGGCACTGACCGAATGCGTGAGCTGAATTTGTCCGTCGTCGTCTGCCAGCAGCCAGGTCTTTGTGCCTTGCAGAACACCGAGCTTGCCGCCCTGGAAACGCGCTGCGTGTTCGCCGTCGCGAATGCCGCGTCCGCCCGCTTCGACGCCCAGCATCTTTACCGTGGCGTCGTTCAGGAAAGGGTGGAAAAGCCCGATTGCATTGCTGCCGCCGCCGACACAAGCGATGAGCAAATCTGGCAGACGATTTTCTTTTTCCAAAATCTGTCTCCTCGCTTCTTCGCCGATCACTTTATGGAAATCGCGGACGATCATCGGGAACGGATGCGACCCCAGCGCGCTGCCGAGAATGTAATGCGTCGTGCGCACATTGGTTACCCAGTCGCGCATCGCCTCGTTTACCGCTTCCTTGAGAGTGCGCTGTCCGGCGGTTACGGGCACCACTGTGGCGCCGAGAAATTTCATCCGAGAGACATTCAACGACTGCCGCGCCATATCCACCTCGCCCATATAAATCACGCATTCCACCCCGAACCGTGCACAGACCGTCGCCGTCGCCACGCCATGCTGACCTGCGCCCGTCTCCGCAATCACCCGCTTTTTACCCATCCGCTTCGCGAGCAGAATCTGGCCGAGCGCGTTGTTGATCTTATGCGCGCCGGTATGGAGGAGATCTTCGCGTTTAAGATAAATCTTCGCACCGCCGAGCGCCTCAGTCAGCCGCTCCGCAAAATACAAAGGCGTCGGGCGTCCCACATAGTCCTTCAACAGGCCATCGAGTTCCGCATGGAAAGCTGGATCTTTTTTAGCTTTTTCATATTCAGCGGTGAGCTCCAGCAACGCAGTCATCAGCGTCTCCGGCACAAACATACCGCCAAAACGGCCAAAGTGGCCTTTCACATCGGGAAGATTTTCAGTCGCAAGCATCCGGGGACGTTACAAGGGAGGAGGGATTTATGAAGGATGATTTACGATTTATGCTTTGGCGTCGGCTGCGTTTTGGATACCTGGATATTTTAACTTAAACTTTTAACTGAAACGCCAAGGTTTGGCTTTCTTTCGCCGATCGAATTTTGGCGTCTTTGAAGTCTTGGCGGTTCAACTCATTTTTTAAACTACATGCAACCGAGGCGTCTCTTTCATTCCACAGGTCTTCGTAACGGCTTTCTTGCGCTCCTGCTCGCAACCGCCGTTTGTGGCATCATGCTCTTGAGCCGCCAGTGGTATGCAGGGCACATGCGCTTTTCCTACCTGTTTATGAATCTGTTTCTCGCATGGATTCCCATGGCGCTGGCATACACGGTCATCAAATTGGAATCCTCCCAAGGCAAACGAGTCCTGTTCTGGTTTTGCGCAATCTCCTGGGTGTGCTTTTTTCCCAATTCCAACTACATCATCACCGACATCGTGCATGTGAAGAAATTCGGCGGAGACAATGTGCCCAAGTGGTTTGATTTCATCCTGACCATGTCGCATGCATGCACCGGACTTTTTCTGGGCTGCTTTTCGCTCTACTTACTTCAGGTATTGGTGGGAGCTCGCATTGGCCGACGCTTCGGCTGGTATTTCTCGATCATCATGCTCGCCATGGCCGCCTTCGGAATTTTCCTCGGTCGTTTCTTTCGGCTCAACAGCTGGGACGTGCTCATGAAGCCGCATAAAATCGCGAGCGAAGTCAGCCGTCTCGGTCACGAGGCCACCTCAGCGGAAATGATGGCGTTCACCGTCACCTTCTTTCTCTTCTCGCTCGCCGCCTACTGCATCTTTGTCTCCGTTGCCCGGATTCATGATGAACCACGCGCTCCCATTCAATCTGAATAAACACGCGATTCCGACTGCCTGCTTCACTCCTGTCTTTCCTGGCGTCCAGACGCCTTGGCAGTTCTATCAACGCTCACTCTTCCAATGCAATTTCGGCCCATTCTTGTTTTATTAACGCTCTGCCTCGCGCTCGCGAGCTGGATGTGGATGGACGATAAAAATGTGGGGGCACGAAAGGCGTCGCGCCAACATCAGGACACCATCAAACCGGACGCTGACTCTTCAGATCCCGTCCAGACGTTAACTCTGGAAAACTGCCGGGAACTCATCCATCAAAATGCAAAGGAACTGGCTCGAGAAGATGCGGAAGATCGGGCGGCAAAAGTGAAAGCCTTGATTCAATCGCTCGGAACAAACCGGAAAGCCGGGCTGGCGGCGATTTCGGAATATCTCGCTCGAAACACCGACGTTTATCTCGGAGCAGGTTTCGAGGAGAAAGACGGGCGTATAACGACTGCTCCAAGCCTGCGAATCGCGCTTCTGGATGCACTCCAAGACTGGCCGGGCGCGGAATCCACAGCCATTGCCAGCGCCATTCTCCAGCATCCCGAGCGCGCGCTGGAAGTGGCCATCGCCGCACGCATTCTGGAAATGAATGCGCCTGGAACGCATCGCGAGGAAATCATTCAGGCCTTTCAGAAGCTTCCGTCAGATGAAGAAGAAGACCCTGATTTTGCAGGAGGCACGAGCCAGTTTCTATTTTCAGCACTCTCCCACTTTGGGGCAAAGGAGCTTTTGCCCGAGGCGGAAAAACGCGCACTCACAAACCCGGCGCTTTCGGTACAATTCATCGCCGCTTTGGAAAGCTTCCCCGACGCCGTTCTCATACAAAACCTGAACAGCTTGCTGCCGCGGATCAATGTGCTGGCTGAAACGTCCTTTGGATTTTCTCCTGCTGAAACCATCAGCTACACGCATCCGGAGTTACGAACCAGCCTCCGCGACGTGTTTGCCACACTGCCTGAAAGCGGGCGTCTGGATTACCTGAACAAGCTGGCCGACTACGTTCCACCTTCCAAAGTAGGGAACTTTTTCGCCTCCAAACCACCGCAAACCCAGCACGCCAATATTGCCGTGGAAGTTCAAGGACGCCTTGAGTTTCTCAAAGCCATCGCCCCGCATTGCGACTCCCCGGATTTGCAAACAGCCCTGCAAACGACGCAATCCAAACTCGAGAAGCTCCCCCAAACCATCCCCTCCCCTGAACTCGACTCGTCACACTTTGATCGAAAGCATTGAAAGCTGGAAAGCATTGATAGCTGTGTATCTACCCACTCACAGAGCCCGGGTGTGACTAAAAGTGGGCGCGGCTGTGATGGAGCACAGGATGCAATTCTATAGTGGGCATTTGCTGATTTTTGCTATGCTTTGTAAACTGCGGCATTTATGGGAGATATGCGAAATTGCGTTTACTGAGATTGGCCCAATTATGCCTTCAAAACAGGCTGGCGGATACAAATGAGGGATCCAATATTTTAGTGTTAAAAGAAAGCTGACCCAACCGCGATCCCTTTTTCACCATATAAAACAGCTTTCAGCCTTCCTTTCTTTCCACACTATAGGTCTATCCCTTGTCACTCTTGATTCGGCGTCTTCGATAACGAGGATGAAAATAGCAATTGATGATCTAATCTCCAAAACTCCGGCATCACCGGCATCACCGATGTAATAGGTTGTTGGCAAATACTGGCTGACTATTTGACCCAAAACAATGCTATGCCGAAGCAACTACGCTTGTCTCAATTGACTGGGCATACTCTAGAACAAAAATCTGAACAGGACATTGTGACGGATGCAGCGGGCGGCGGAGATAAACTCCTCCGTTGACTCAAAAAACAACCCTCTATACGCATCCATTTAACTGAAAACCGTCCGCCTCTTTTAACGATAGAAAAAACGTCCCCTACGAGTGGCCGGAACCGGATATACCGCCTTCAGTTCAATGAACGCACGATCTAGAATTCTTTTGTTGGCCGGAACGATCACCATCCTCCTTTTGGTGGGCACCTTTTGGTTTTACATAGATCGCAAGCCAAATCTGTCGCTGACTCATCAAGACCATCAAGACAAAATGACCGGAGCGGCACCTACTGTTCAGTTTCCAACCACATCATCAGCTTCACCGATAGGAACGCAACCGAGTCGGCAGGAGCAGGAGAATGCGATGTCGCAGTTCCTCAACACCATGAAGGAGAGCTTGAAAAAAGCGGGTATAAAGGAGACGCCTCCAATGGCCGAGCGACTTCGCCATGCTGTGTTATCAAGGGATCACGGCGAAATCATCCGTGCGTTCCACGAAGCGATTTACGGGCGCCTTCAAAAGATGAATGAAGTCTTGCCCATCGTGAAGACCTACCTAGCTGATCCAGGCCCATTTGTTCGCCTCACCGCGGCTAGGACGCTTTACACTGCGGGAGATCGCTCTGGTTTTGAAACGCTGCTTACTTTAGTAATGGCAAACGAACCGATTCTGGAAAATGAACAGGATTTGAGGGTAGAGGCTGCGCGCATCTTCCGACAGTTCCATGAAGTGAAGGCTTGGCCCGCTATTCAAGCGTTATATCAACAAACTAATAACTCGACCCTACTTAACGCCGTAGTGCGGCTTGCCCGCGAGAACACGCCACCTGAACTCATAGATGACTTGTTCAAACAAAAAGAAGCTGTATTTGGTGTCTTCAATCTTGTATTGGCTCAATCTCCAGAAGCAGGCACGCTTGCGAAGGAGATGTTTTTGAATCCCAGAGTGCCCTCGAACTATAAGGAAGAGGCGAAAAATGCTGCAGCATGGGCACTCATCCAAATTGAAAAGGGGGAGCCTTACTATAGCCATTTGGAGCAGCAGGCTGAAAAGGCAGTAGCAAAAATCCAACCTCAGGGGCCTGAAGTCGATACCAATCAATACAAGAAGGCCTTTAGATATTTTGCATCAGTTCGGCATCCAGACGTGGCAGCATTTCTTGAGAATGCACTAGATAGTTCTAGTAACGAAATCGTCCAAATCGCCGTGGTTAATTTACTGTTTAATCAGCGAGCTGGATCGGAGAAAGCAAAACAAGTGGTGTTGAGGGAACTGCGCGGCGAACAAAACAAGCTTGGTGTGGAGCTCATGATGAACATCGCCTCCCAATTGGATGACCGTGAAATCCGTGCTGCGGGCAAAGCCTTTGAACAGCGTTCCAGCGATAATTCATGGCAAATCTACTCAGTCGAACGACGGCAATGGCCTATATACAATTGGATTGATGACTACGTTGTTACCTTGAATGAAGAATCAAAATAAGGAACAGACCTGGGACAGACATATAGTCGAAAAATCGGGGAAGTTGTGCGGGGTTGGCCATTAACTCATTAATTAATCAGCGTCCGCCGACAGCTCAGGCTTCATGCTCCAAAACTGTTTGGCATCATCGGGGCTGACGAGTTCCCGATAGTGAGCGAAGATGATTTGTGGGGAATTTCCCATCTGAAGCGCGAGAGCCGCAGTGTCCTTGAACTTGGCCAGCCAATAGGAACCGAACGAGTGCCGAAGGGCATTCAACGGCCACGGCTTCAAGGTAACATTGCTTTTCTTTTCCTCCTCGGTTTCCGTACCCGGTCTTCCAAATCCAGCCTTACGCATCGTTTCCACACGGCAATCCAGATTTCCTGAGGGAACATCTGGAAGGCGAAAAGGCAGGACGACACCATCACATCGTAGCGATACGCCGATACGCCAAGCTACTTGACTATTGACTATCCTCACTTTGTATCCGCCAGCCTGTTTTGAAGGCATATTACGGCTAATTCCAGTAAACGAAATTTCGCATATCTCGCATAAATTCAGCAGCTTGCAAAACGTAGCAAAAACCAGCAAATGCCCACTATAGAATTGAATCCTGTGCGGCCAGCGAGACTCCAATCCCGCTGTTATCACGATCACCGACTGGATTTAGGACGAATGGCACAAGCCAGCCCACGCGCACTCAACTTTATGTTCAGCGGCACAGGTTGCCACTGGCCGCACAGCTTAAAAAGCTGTGCTCCTCTTCTGCGCTGCTCCAAGCTCACCCGCTTTAATCACACTCTCCTTGGCCGCAACTATGCAAAAGGGTTATCCGCGAGTGGCGCGAAGCTTTTCGCTCTCCACTTCGCCCTTTCCGCATTTGCATAGCTAGTCTTTTACTTTCCGGGATCGGCTGTTACCGTGGATTCATGAAACTGCGGATTTGTCTTCCGGCGCTCATTGCTGCGGCGCTGCTCATTCCCCCACTTCCAGCAATTCGTGCCCAAGAGCAAGCGGGCTCCTCGGCGGATCAGGTCAGCGACGATCCCTATCAGCAAATCGCCATTTTCGCCCGGGCGATGCAGCTCATCCGGCAAGACTACGTAAACGAGAAAAAGATCTCTTTTGAACAGCTCACTCGAGCAGCGCTGAAAGGCATGCTGCAAAGCCTGGATCCCCATTCACAATACATGGAGCCGGAAGGGTTTGAAAATATGAAGGAGGATACGGAAAGCCGCTTCGACGGGCTCGGGCTTCACATCACCATGCGCGATGGAAACATGGTGATTGTTGCGCCCATGGAAGACTCCCCGGCGTTCAAGGCGGGGTTGATGCCAGGCGATATGATCATGAAGATTGATGGCGTGAATACGGAGAAAATGGATCTCGGCGAGGTATCCGGAAAGCTCCGGGGTGCACAGGGTTCCAAGATCACGCTCACCATCCTCCGTCCGGGCAGCAAAGAGGTGAAGGATTACGAGATGCTCCGGGAACAGATCAAAGTAGCCAGTGTGAAGGACGCTAAATTTCTTTCAGCAGAAATGACCGGTGAATCGCGGGTGGGTTACGCACGAATCACCCAGTTCAACGCCCCCACAGCCGAAGATCTGGCCAACAAACTGGAGGAACTTGAGAAGCAAGGCATGCAGGCTTTCATTCTAGATCTGCGAAACAATCCAGGAGGACTCCTCGTCTCTGCGGTGGATGTCGCCGGGATGTTTCTCCCGCCAGGCACCGTGGTGGCCACTACCGAAGGACGCACCCCTTCGCAATCCCGCAAATACACCGCCAATCCCAGCCTGCGCCGCCGGACAAACTATCCCGTGGCTGTTCTCATTAATAACGGCAGCGCAAGCGGCAGTGAAATTGTGGCAGGAGCGCTCAAGGATACCAACCGTGCGGTTTTGGTCGGTGAACGGACTTTTGGAAAAGGCAGTGTGCAAAGCATCTTTCAGCTTTCCGACGGCTCAGCCCTTCGACTGACCACTGCGAAATATTATACACCGAGCCACCAGGTAATTCATGAGCAAGGGGTCAGCCCGACTATCCTGGCAACCATGACCAACGACCAGGAGCGTCAGCTCATGATTCAGCGGCGGGAAATGCTTGCCGACGACACCCGCAAAAGCGAACTCGCAAATTTTCACGACACTCAACTCGAGCGCGCTGTGGATGCACTCAAAGGCGTATTGATATACGCCCAGAAGACCGGGAAGTAGGCCTCACGCTTCGACTGTCGCTAAATCCTCCCCCGCATCGAAGCTTAGGGTCATGAACAAGCAGGTAGATCGACGTTGAATCGAGACCCTTATTTCGAGAGGGGTGTGATTGGAAGTGGTGAGAAAACGCGTCGGCTGGTTTGGTCGGCAAAGCCGCTACGAAGGGGGACGGACTGTGCCCCGTTCGCGCACCTTCGGTGCGCTTCGTTTTTTCTCACCACTTCCAATCACATCCGATTTCGAGAGACAGTGTAAAAAACCTTGGCATTTCCTTATTTAGACAGTTCACACTGCGGCTTATGAAACCAATCTGGATTGTCGCCGCTAAGCGCACCCCTCAGGGCCGTTTTCTTGGGGGGCTCACGAAGTATTCTGCTGTGGACCTCGGTGTCACCGCCGGGAAATCAGTCGTCACGGAATTGGATCCCGCGCGGATTGACTCCGTAATCGTGGGCAATGTCTTGGGAGCTGGGTTGGGAATGAATGTCGCCCGGCAAATCGGGATCGGGGTGGGGATTTCAGAGCGCGTGCCTGCGTTTACCGTGAATATGATGTGCGGATCGGGCATGCATGCTGTGGCGTTGGCGATGCAAAGTATCGCCGCAGGTGAGGCGAAGATGGTTCTTTGCGGAGGGACGGAATCCATGTCTAACGCTCCTTTCCTGCTGAACCGCGTGCGAGGCGGCTACAAGTTTGGCGATGGCGTATTGATTGATTCTATTTTACGCGACGGTTTGAGCGACGCGTTCAGCAATGAGCCGATGGGCAAATCTGCCGAGCGGCTGGCGGAGCGCTACGGGATCAGTCGTGAAGCGCAGGACGCTTTTGCCGCCGCGAGTCAGCAGCGCTATGCCGCGGCGCATGCAGCCGGTAACTTTCAGGATGAGCTGGTTGCCGTGGACAAAGTGGTGCAGGACGAGCATCCGCGCGCAGACACCACGATAGCGACGCTTGCGACGCTCAAGCCTGCTTTTGAAAAGGAGGGGACGGTGACTGCGGGTAATGCATCGGGCGTGAATGACGGTGCAGCAATGCTCGTGGTGTGCTCGCCGGAGCATGGAAAAGAATGTGGCCTGACGCCGCTTGCCGTGATTACCGCGAGTGCAGCAGTAGGGTGCGAGCCCGAATGGATGGGGTTGGGTCCGGCCCACGCCATCCGCAAGCTCGGTGTGGATGTGGATGGATTCGACATGATTGAAATCAACGAGGCATTTGCCGCACAGACGCTGGCAAGCGTTCAGGAGCTGAAACTGGATCCTTCAAAAGTGAATATCAATGGCGGCGCAATCGCCCTAGGACATCCCATCGGTGCCAGCGGTGCCCGTCTGCTCGTGCATCTTGCGCATCGTAAACCCGCGCGCGGTCTCGCCGCTTTGTGCGTAGGCGGCGGGATGGGTGTGGTAATGACTGTGGAGCGTCCTTAATCTGATGAACGCGAATGCTGCGACACAGCCTGATGCGGCATGGACGCCGTCGCCGGAGTATATCGCGACTACCAATATCGCGTGGCTGATGACACAAACCGGCGTGGAGACCTATGAAGCGCTGCACGCCTGGTCTGTGGAAAATCGTGAGTGCTTTTGGGGGCTGGTGATTGAAAGATTGGGGGTCCGTTTTTACGAGACATACAGCCGAATCATGGCTGGCAGCACAACAGACCCGAAATGGCTGCCCGGTGCCCGGTTGAATATCGTGGAGAGTTGCTTTATGGCACCTGGAGACTCTACGGCGATTATTTATCAGGCAGAAGGTGACGAGCTTGCTACGCTGAGCGTTGATGCGTTGCGAACGATGACGGACCGCGTCGCAGCGAACCTGGTGCGCAGTGGGTTTGTCGTAGGCGATGCCGTGGCGATTTATATGCCAATGACGATCGAGTCCGTGGCGATTTACCTAGGTATTATCAAAGCTGGATGTGTGGTGGTGGGAATTGCAGACAGTTTTCGTCCGAAAGAAATTTCCACACGCCTGCGTATCGCCAATGCAAAGGCGATCTTTACGCAGGAGGTCATTTTACGAGCGGGAAAGGCGCTGCCCATGTATGCAAACGTGCAGGAGGCTGGACCGGTCATGGTTATCGTGATCCCAGCGGGAAACGCCAATTTTCCGCTGCGATCCGGGGATGTGGCATGGGCTGATTTCCTTCAGGAGACAGGACCGTTTGAAGCGGTGTCCCGCGCGCCTCACGATCCGGCGAATATCCTTTTTTCCTCCGGCACGACCGGCGATCCCAAGGCGATTCCGTGGTCGCACGCCACTCCGCTGAAGTGTGCGATGGACGCGCATTTTCATCAAAATATCCATACCGGCGATGTGGTGGTGTGGCCTACGAATATCGGCTGGATGATGGGGCCGTGGCTGATCTTCGCCAGTCTGATGAATCGCGCAACGATGGGATTGTATTACGGAGCGCCCACCGGACGGGCGTTCGGTCAATTCGTGCAGGATTCAAAAACCAATATGCTCGGAGTGGTGCCGAGTCTTGTGAGGGCATGGAAAAACTCTGACTGCATGCAAGGACTCGACTGGAGCACGATGAAGGTTTTCAGCTCCACCGGCGAATGTTCCAGCGCAGCGGAAATGCAGTGGCTTATGGAAATGGCGGGAGGGCGTCCGGTCATAGAATACTGCGGCGGCACAGAAATCGGCGGCGGGTATATCACCGGAACCGTGACGCGCCCCTGTATCCCCGGCACGTTTAACACACCGGCGCTGGGGCTGGACTTTGTCATTCTGAATGAAGAAGGCGCGCCTGCGAAAAACGGGGAGCTTTTTCTGATACCGCCCTCCATCGGGCTTTCCACCGAACTCCTGAACAAAGATCACGCGACCGTTTACTACCAGGACACGCCGTCGGGACCCGGAGGGCAGGCGTTGAGACGGCATGGTGATCAAATGGAAAAGCTTCCGGGACAATACTGGCAGGGTCACGGACGCGCGGATGACACCATGAATCTGGGTGGAATCAAAATCAGCTCGGCAGAAATCGAAACGGTCTTGGCCACCATTCCGGGGCTGATGGAGACTGCTGCCATCGCTGTGTCTCCGTCAGGCGGCCCGAGTCAGCTAGTGATTTACGCGGTATGCAAAGCAGGCGAGACGGCGGATAAAGCGGCGATCCACAGCGCCATGCAGGCCGCGATCAAACGGGACTTGAACCCGCTCTTTAAAATCCACGACGTCGTGCTGGTGGACTCCCTTCCACGCACTGCATCGAACAAAGTGATGCGCAGGGTGATACGGGATCAGTATGAATGACCTCACTCAAATAGTGAGTGCGTAAATCCCTTTACACTTTAGAGAGCCGCAACGTGTCTGTATGTCCTTTCCGCTTCCGGTCTCCGCTCTCAAATTACTCCATCTCGCGGGAACGTGGTTCGCGATCCTGTGAGGTAGCGGTCGTCGGCGAAGTCACAAACGGGCCGCCTGCAAGCGGAGGCCTGCAAGCGGAGCCACACCGCTGAATGCCACGTCCGGCATGTCGCTTGGACGTCCAGCCAGCGGGAAATCCTTCCGCAATGGGTAAAACGGATAACCATCCCACATCAGAATCCGACGCAAGTGCCCCACCTCTTTCAAATCCGGGTGTCCCTTGAACTGAATCCCCATCATGTCGTAAACCTCGCGCTCATGCCAGTCGGCCGTCGCCCACAAATCCACCACGCTTGGAACTGAACAATCGTCCTCAGAAACTGGATACTTCAGGCGCAAATGATCGCAACGCTCGAAGTTCTGCAATTCATACACCATTTCAAAACGCGGCTCATTTCCAAAGTAATCCACGCTCGAAATATCGATAAGGTAGGTATAGCCGAGTTCGTTTTTGCAGTAAGTTGCAATTTCCTTAAACTGCTCGCGACTAACGGTGAGCGACAACTCTCCACGAAATTCAGTCTGAGCGGTTACCTTAAACTTTGAAGCAATCGTTGCGGCATCTTTCTTGGCGGTGGCTGGAACAACAGGAATGGCCATGAGTAGTAACTAGGCGAATTTTTCGGTCAGTTCAGGCTTCTGAGCGAGCGTCGAATGCTCGCCTTCCACTTTACGCTGGAGACGCATCAAACCCTCAAGCAAAGCCTCCGGGCGTGGAGGACAACCGGAAATATAAACGTCCACTGGAATCAGAGTATCGATCCCCTGTAGCACCGCGTAGCTCCGATACATACCGCCGCTCGATGCACAGGCACCCATCGCGATGCACCACTTTGGCTCCGCCATTTGATCCCATATCCGCTTCACCGCGAGCGCCATTTTGTAAGTCACTGTGCCGGCCACGATCATGACATCACTTTGCCGTGGAGAAAACCGCATGACTTCCGCGCCGAAGCGACTGATGTCAAAACGCGAGGCACCCGTGGCCATCAGTTCAATCGCGCAGCAAGCCAAGCCCATCGGCATAGGCCAGAGGGAGTTTTTCCGCATCCAGTTGATGGCGGAATCCAGCTTGGTGAAAATAATATTGCCCTCGACTTTGGAATCGTAGGCAGCCGGTGCGAGCGTGCTCATGTTTTTTAAGTTAAAGCCTCACCCATCAGAGGCAAGGCCGTTTTGTGAAACATTTCACAAGCGTATCACCAATCACTGCTTCACCATAATACTGCGCACCAATTCAGCCATTTGCTGATGCCCTGCCTGCGATAGGTGAATCGAGTCTATCGTTCCTGCCGTAGCGGAGAAGACGCCCATGAAAAGCCGTTTTGGAATCAGCTCCACCCCATGCTTCTGAGACAGTTCCCGCTGGGCGCTTCCAAAACCATTACAAAAAGGAGGCAATGGAAGCTCGAACATCAGCAGACGATGCTTCTTTCCTCGAAGATGTGCCAAAAGCTTCTCGAGGTCCTGTCGAAATTGAGCGCTTCGCGTAGATCCAAGCAGATCATTTCCTCCCATTTCGATAATCACCAAGCCTTCCTCAGCCGGTATCTGCTGCGCCTGTAGCAAAGCTTCTCCGGTCGTGACTCCAGGCTGCGCATAGCTTCGGACATGGAAGCCGGAGTCTGCGAGGAGCCTGGTCCATGGGGTTTCACTTCCGCCGATTCCAGCGGTTACCGAATCTCCGATGACATAAATTGGTTTCGTAGAACCCAGCTTGATCGAAGGGCGCAGCTGATAAGGCACCTCGAAGCCAAGCGCCACGAGCCAAAGCACCACCACACCTATATTCAACCAAGGTTTCGTCTTGCTCGCCCCGTTATCTTTGAGCCAGACCATGGTAACCCCGACTAAAATGCCATAGCTCCAAATCGGAAAGGGCGTTGCCGACAGGATCACCGAAATCAATCCCAGACTGACAAGGTAGGCAACCAATCGTGCGATGCGTTTCCCCTGAAAACCTGATCGTAAAACGACGCCCAGTAGAATCATCGCGGCACCCGTAAAGAACGCCAGACCACTGCCGAAAAAATACAGGATGAAATTCATCTCGCAGCCACAAACCGGAAAAAGCCGTTCGCTGTCTTCTCTGTCTCGTCCGAAAGCTGCGCGATGCTTACCCCACGCAAGCCGGCGATGTGTTCGGCAATGTGGCGCACATAAGCGGGCTCGGCGCGTCCGCCCCGGTGCGGAACGGGAGCTAGGAACGGGCAATCCGTCTCCAACATGAAAGATCCTGCCGGAACTTTAGTCGCGGCCTCCTGTGCCTCGGGTGCGTTTTTAAAAGTCACGATCCCGGTGAAGCTCACGAGATGACCCAGCGCCAACACTTCCTGCGCATGGGCGTATGATTTTCCGAAGCAATGAAACACCGCCTTCAATCTGCCGGTGTATTCGCGTAAAATCGCCAGCGTATCCTCCCAAGCGCTGCGCTCGTGCACCACTATGTTGAGCCCCAGTTCCACCGCCAGATCGAGCTGACGCCGAAAATACTCCGCCTGTCTGCTTTTGATCGCTGCCACTTTCTCCAGCGTCTCCTGATCCTGTTGTTGCGAGAGACGAAAATAATCCAATCCAGCTTCGCCAATCGCCACCACGCGTGGATTCCGCGCCAGCTCGCGAATAGCCTCTAGATCGCCGGCCTCCGCTTCCATCGTTGAGTTGGGGTGCACTCCGACGACGGCATAAATATTGGGGTGCGCTTCAGCAAGCGCCAGTGCACTGCGACTTCCTTCCAGCGTGGTGCCGATACAAACGATCCGCGCAACACCTGCATCCTCCGCCCTCGCCAGCACTTCTTTAAAATCCGGCGCAAACGCCGGAAAATCCAAGTGTGCATGCGTTTCAGTAAACATCTGTGTTAAGCATGGAAATTCCAAACCTGTTCACCGAACACACGGAGTGACACAGAAAAGAAACAGAACTCAAAAGCATTCATAGTCCTTATTATTTCACTGAGTCTTTTGCAGGTTTGTAATCACAACGATTCAGGATTCTGCAATTTATTTCGTGTCCTTCTGCACCATCCGTGGACAGATATTCGTGGTTAACCCTCTGCATTTTCCTCAAGCCATCGGATGCCCATCCGCGTGATCTTCCTGGTTTTCCCCTACCATATCCAGCGCACGAACCCCTTTCTTACTCCGGCAGGCTTCCACACTTTTTCGAAGCTGATCTCCCAGATTCGCGCTCACGGGCATGTAATCCAAAATCACCTCCGCGCTCGTCGCGTCACTGGTGATCACATGGATGTTCTGCAAACTCACAACCCGCAGAAAAAGCGGCTGGATCACCTGTAGATCCCGCACGCGATACAACTCCAGCGTATTGGTGACCTTGGTCAAAATCCCTTGCGTGGTCACCAGACGCTCGTCGGTAAGCTGATAATGTGTGGTGTAATTCACGAGCCAATTCCAAAAAGCGATCAACCCAGTGACTGCGACCAGCACGTAAATCCACCAGCCGATGGTCTCCGGCTTCCAAAGATTCAGTCCGACGCTGATCGGAATACTGATGAAAAACAGCACGTAAGACTTGATGTTCTTCCAGTGCGAAGACGTTCCACTCCACAGGGTTTGTTCAGACATGCCGCACGTAAACAAAAACGCACGACTTAAGCAAGGTTGTCTATGGAGCTCGGGCGTGATTGGAAGTGGTGAGAAAACGAGGAGACAAGCCGTGCGAGTAACCTCGTTACCAAGTTCAAGCTTGGTAACGCAATTACGGGAAAAGTTCCTACTTTTAGAGGGTTGGGAATGACCGGAGCGCGAATGTATCCGTATAGGATCAGGCGCAGTAATCGAGGAAGCAGACAAAACACTGGAAGTTGGGGAAATGTGCGGTCCACCTGGATGGCTTGCAATACAGCCTCGCTCCGATCCACCCGCCGACACACCCAATGGACTCTCGTTGAGCCCCTTATTTTTTCGGGCGCTTGATGACTATCTCCACCCTGCGGTTTTGTGCTTGTTCCTCGATCGTTCCAGTAATCGCAACGGCTGGTCTGCTGCTCCCCATGCCTACTGTCTGAATTTTGTCTGGGGCAATATTGAGGTTGGAAACCAACCACGCCTTCACAGTCTCTGCGCGCTGTTCGCTGAGTTGCTGATTATACTGTGGTGTCCCAAATGAATCCGTATGACCGCTGATCACGAAAGTGGCGTTAGGCAGACTGTCGTCGAGAAACTTCCTGAAAACCTCTGTAATCGTCGCCATTGCCTCGCGTCCATCCGAACCAAGCATCGCGCTGTTGTAATCGAAAGTGGTGTTACCGGGCAGACTCAAGACCGGATTGCCTCCACCCGTCCCCAGTTTGTCGAGAATCTGTCCCACGCTTTGATTCCCCACACTGATTGCACTCGAAGTTCCATCTCCCCCATTCGGGCTGTTAGAATCCAGCGCTTTAACCGTGGGCCCTTTTCGATCAGGTGTGAAATAATTCTCATTCAGCGTTGGTAACAAATCGTCAGCCGCAGGGGACTTCACTTTGGACTGATCCACACTCGCCACTTCCATCGAGGGCTTATCATCCGGGATGAGGCTACTTTCGAGCGGTTTGTGAGCGGGCGTAAAATGCAACTCATCCAGACTGGGCTTATCGCTGGGTATATTGATCTCAGGTTTCGCCGTCGGCTTTTTCGAATCAACAAGAACCGCCATTTTCTCTGGCTCCAGCGTGCGCGGATCAATCTTCACCTGCTTCACACTCATTAAATCGTATTGAACCACGACTGCATCCTCAGCCGGGGGGCCGAAGTTTTCGATGCGTTTGGTGTAGAAAAAGAAGAACAGCCCCGCATGCACCACCAGTGATCCCGTGACGGCACTAATCATCCAGCCGCGAGCAGCCGAAGCCGGGTTTGGATCTTCTTCATATGCGTCGTAACGCGCCATACCCGTTTAATATCCCGTTTTCCTAAAAAGCAAAGGGAGGATTCCTGCAAGAGCGGAAAGCGGAAAGAAGAGACCGAAAGTAAAGACGAGGAGTAACCGGGAACTCTTGTGCAGATCATGGATTACTTCGCGTCTTTGCGCTGCCCTCCGGCAAAGGCTCCGCCCTTTGGCTTTTTGCCTCGATTGTCAAAGGTTTGAGAGGCTATCTCCGTTGCGCTTCAATTTGCTCCGCTCGAATCGCGGTTCATCGCTTTCGCCCAAAACAAAAGCGCCTTCCGGTTTTGAATCGGAAGGCGCTGAATGCTTGAAATATACTCTCGTGATTAAACCACTACAGTAACGCCGGGAATCGCGTGCGGATAGATACCGTCCGGACCCGGAATTACTTTCATCGGTGAATCCCATGCGAGTTTCTCGGGCATCAGATCGATCTGACTGTTGAGCGCGTCGGCCATTTTGATCTCTTTGCCGCCATAAGTCGCCATCCGTCCGAGAATGGAAGTCATGGTGCTCATCGCTCCATATTCAGCTTCATTGAACTCCTTGTTCCCGCGAATCGCCGCGAAGAGATCATCGTGCTCCACCTGATAAGGATCTTTGCTTTCACCTTTGAAGCGCCAAGCTTCACCGTTCTTCGGGGAAATCACGTAGCGATTAATGTCCGAGCGGCCATTCGTTCCTTGCACGTGCTCGCTCACCGAGTTCCAGCAACCGTTGATGTGGCGGCACTGACTAAAGCAGCGCGATCCGTCTTCGTATTCAAACTCAACAGCGTGATGATCGAAAATTTCGCCGTAGTCCTTGCCTTTACGAACCTCGCAACCACCCATTCCGTGTGCACTGACTGGGAAGCCTTTTTTCACCCAGTTAATGACATCGAGATTATGGATGTGCTGCTCGCAGATATGATCGCCGCAGATCCAGTTGAAATAATACCAGTTGTTCATCTGGTATTCCATTTCCGTGAGTTTGCGACCATATTTCAGCTCGAGTTCTTCGCGCTTCCGCACCCATGGAGGATTCCCGTTCCAGAAGGCGCGCATGGAGACGATTTCACCCACGGCTCCGTCCTGAAGACGCTTGATCGTTTCGATGTAACCGGCGTCGTGGTGACGCTGTAGCCCCACGCCCACCTTGAGATTCTTTTCCTTCGCCTTCTTCGCGGCATCGAGCACGCGGCGAATCCCGGGGGCATCCGTGGCAACCGGCTTCTCCATGAAAACGTGTTTCCCTTGATTCACAGCTTCTTCAAACATCATCGGACGAAATCCCGGAGGGGTCGTCAAAATCACCACATCCGCTGCGGCGATCGCTTTCTTGTAGCCATCGAAGCCCAAGAACATCGCATCCTTTTCCACTTTCACCTGATCCTTATGGGTATTCATCAGGTTGTTGTAAGTGGACTGAAGTCTGTCTTCAAAAACGTCCGCCATCGCCACCAGCTTCACTGGTCCGAGATTTTTGGTATTGAGCGCCTGAGTGATCGCACCCGCGCCGCGTCCGCCGCAGCCGATGATCGCGAGCTTCAATTCGTCAGTCGGTGCAGCGAATGCAAAACGCGAAGGGGTGATTGCACTGGCGAGCGCGACGCCTCCTAGTGCTGCGCCGCCCCGCTGAAGGAAGCTGCGCCGTGAAAGATTGGTTTTGGGGGTATTTCCGGGTTCTTTGTTCATAAGTGGTGTGTTGATATAAGCGGATTTTCCGACCGGGAGCCGGGGGAGAGCTGCTGTATGCCGTGCTTTAATCGGTGAGCCAACCAATTCTTTGCGGAAAAAAACCCGGCATCCAAATAGCAAACGGAAGCGATACGGGGATACAATGGATTTTAAACTCAATCAAAACCAACCGCCTCGTTGTTAGACTTC
>Ga0209181_10003578_pt1 | contig 23805 bp, 20 predicted proteins | sample MAT05_FD_187208 | JGI IMG/M metagenome (GOLD analysis project Ga0209181, IMG submission 187208) | Freshwater microbial communities from Lake Fryxell liftoff mats and glacier meltwater in Antarctica - MAT-05 (SPAdes) (version 2) | ecosystem: Environmental > Aquatic > Freshwater > Ice > Liftoff...
CGTCCGCTTTATGTCTCGCTTAGTATAGTTGACCACTTCGGAAGTGAGCAATATGGAATTGGGAATGTAAATCATGTCATCATCATCGTTCAGCAAATGGATGTTTTGCAGCGTGATGTCTAAGATTTTGCCCCGGTGCAAACCGATGCGCACATTGTCGCCAATGCCAAGTTGACCCGAAAATGTGACGATCATCCCGTTGATCATGTTCGAGATGTAGTCTTTCGTGAGGATGGCGATACCCGCAAAAACAATGGACAAAGAGGTAAATAACTGGCGAACATCAATGCGGAATAGCGACAAAAGGCCCACTATCAGGCCCATGACCAAAAGCAAAAGGTAAATCTGCCCAACCCCAATGATGAAATTATCGTCGCGGTTGATTTTGTGGCGACGGCGATACCAGCGTGTAGTGCCAAACTGAACAAAGTCCAAAAACATCAGGAAGATTGCGATGCTCGCCAGCGTTTTCACATAATAATTTAGCGGCTCGCGATACTTTGAATCCGCGTAAAAATGCGAGACATCCCACTCGCCCAACAACACGAGCAAAAGAGAGGTAAAAAGCGCAAGTTTGAAAAGAAGGACGAGGTATTTCATAGACCCTTGGACAATGGACAATGTATGTCAGACGGTTGACCGTGACGCGCAAGATCCATACTCTACATACCATAAAGGATAGAACTTCCCGAAAGTTTAAAACTTTCGGGAAGATGCAATATCCAGAATCCAATCTATACTTCCAATTGTGAAGTTACTGCATCACAGAATCTACCGTCTGGAGGGGCAGGCCAAAAGCATCCGCCACGCCTTTGTAAACAACTTTCCCTTCCACGACATTGAGACCGAGTTTGAGTTCGGCATTGTCGGCACAGGCTTTTTTCCAGCCTTTTTCGGCAAGTTGGATGGCGTAAGGAAGGGTGGCATTGGTCAATGCAAGGGTGGATGTGAAAGGCACGGCGCCTGGCATATTGGCCACGCAATAGTGTACCACGTCGTCTATGATATAGGTAGGGTCGGCGTGGGTAGTCGGACGAGTGGTCTCGATACATCCGCCTTGATCTACCGCTACGTCCACGACTACCGTGCCGGGACGCATCAGTTTTAGCATATCACGCGTAATGAGGTTGGGTGCTTTTGCCCCCGGCAAAAGGACGGCACCTATGATCAGGTCGTGCGTTTGAATAAGTTGGCGAATGTTGTATTCATTGGAATATTGCGTGACCACGTTGGCAGGCATTACATCGCTGAGATAGCGAAGACGGGTAAGGTTTACGTCCAAAATCGTGACCATCGCACCGAGGCCAGCAGCCATTTTGGCGGCCTGTGTACCTACGATGCCACCGCCCAGGACAAGCACTTTGCCAGGTGGAACACCAGGTACCCCGCCCAACAAAACACCCCGGCCTTTCGCCGGTTTTTCCAAATATTTTGCCCCCTGCTGAATGGCCATCCGGCCCGCCACTTCGGACATTGGAATGAGCAAGGGAAGCTGGCGGTCTTTGGTCTCCACGGTTTCGTAAGCGAGGCATATTGACTTGCGCTCGATCATTGCTCTTGTGAGTTCCTCGCTCGAAGCAAAGTGGAAGTAGGTGAAAATCAATTGGTTGGCGCGGCAACGAGCGTACTCTTCGGCTATAGGCTCCTTCACTTTCATGATCATCTCGGCCTTGGCCCACACCTCATCGGCGGTGGCGAGCATCTTGGCGCCGGCGCCCAAATAGTCATTGTCGTCAAAACCACTGCCCTCACCTGCCGTGCTTTGGACAAATACAGCGTGGCCACGCCGCGTGAATTCCATAGCGCCCGCTGGAGTAAGCGCAACGCGATTTTCATTGCTTTTTATTTCTTTTGGTACACCGATTATCATATTGACTGATGTTTATGCCCTCCTTCGCGCTGCGCGCTTTGGCGGGTGAAATGGTTAGAAAATTATGTCAAAATGCTTTACCCGCCATAGCACTTCGCACAATGGCAGGTAAACAACTTAAGCAGCAAAGGTAGAAATCTCATGGAATGTCCAATGTCCAACATAGAATGTCCAATGTCCAAATAAGCGCTGCGCTTGAAATCTGTTCCTTAATTTTAAAGGAGCAACGTGAGTGACCAAGCCTAAGCTCTCCTTGTACCTTGGATATTCCTTGTTGGACATTGGACATTCCCTTGGACATTGGACATTAAAATTCCCCTTACCTTCGCGCACTTTTTGGCAGAAGGGCTACGGTTTTTCAAGGGTCCAACCCAAAAATAACGATTAAAACATCCCGCCGAAGCGTGGTAGTACCAATTCAAACTATTGATTTTCAATGACTATTGAACAAAACAAAGTAGTGGCTGTCCACTACACCCTCAACGAGGGCACCGCCGAAGGACAACTTGTAGAATCTACCCACGGCGGCGAACCACTCGCTTTTATTTATGGTGTGGGCAGTATGATCCCTGCATTTGAGGCTAATTTGGCAGGATTGAGCACTGGCGACACGTTTGCATTTGGCATCCCAGCGGCCCAAGCCTACGGCGAATATGACGAAACCGCACTCGTGGAAGTGCCCAAGCAAATTTTTGAACACGAAGGGAAAATCCCTGAGGGCCTGCTTGAAGTTGGCAACGTGCTTCCCCTTCAAGACCAGGAAGGCAACCGAATGCAAGGCATGGTGGCCTGGGTAGGGCTTGAGAAAGTTAAACTCGACTTCAACCATCCCATGGCAGGCGTTGATCTTTTCTTCACCGGACATGTTGAAACAGTACGCGATGCCGAAGCCGCAGAGATAGAGCACGGACATGTGCACGGGGCTGGTGGGCACCACCATCATTGATAAAGCATGCTGGAAAATAACGAACAACCAGAGCACAGCGCTAGTCAAAGAGTAGATATTTGGTCGCGTACGATCGTAGCGCTCTTGATCGGGGTTCTGATCGGAGCGGTTTTTGCGTTGATGGGGCCAAGCGCGTTGGAGGAACACATCGCATCGCTCATCGTTGGCTTTGTGGTGCTGGTGTTGTTTATGGCCGGGATATCTTTTGTGCTCGTGCAAAACAAGGAAAAAGTGCTTCAACGCCTTTTTGGGGTAAGCGATACGGACTTAACAGATGTAAAACAAAATGCCCAGCATCTTTTCCTGAATGCCTGGCACCGGCATTTCCCTGAAGCACAAGAAAACTTCAACCAGCTCTTCACCAAAATTTTTGCCTGGTACTCCTGGATGAGTTTCCGGCGATGGATATTGTTGGTGTTCCAAATGCTTTTTTTGGGGTTTGGCGGACTGCTTGGCACCATGCTCCTGTTTAATCAAAACAAAATCCTTACCCAGCAAAACCTCCTGCTCCAAAGCCAAAACCACCGCCTCGACCAGCAGACTTACCTGCAAGAAGCCGACCGCCGCAGTTCCCTCATTTTCCTGATGGGCAATCTTTTAGATGCCATGGATCGGGAATTGAAAGACGACATCGGGCAGCCGGGGGTACGTGATCTTTCCCCCCAAATCATTGGTCGGGTGGTGGCACTGAGCAAAAGCCTTCGCCCCTACCGATACCTTGAAAATGATTCGTTGGTGGCACGCGAACTTAGCCCGGAGCGGGGCCATTTGCTCATTAGTCTGGTGAACAGCCAGATAGACAACAGTTCGCTGCGCCGAATTTTTCAGTTCTCTGACTTCTCTTTTGCTGACCTTAAAGGCGCTGTGCTTTCGGGAGAATTCCTTAGCGGCATTAACCTCAAGCATGCCGACCTGACCAACGCGATACTCGACGAGACGGATCTGAGTCGTGCCGATCTCAGCGGTGCTGATCTCAGCGAATCCGTGCTCGCACGTGCCAATTTGCGGGAAGCCCGGTTTCGTCAGGCCATATTGGCCAATGCTTATCTTGAATCCGCTGATCTTTCAGAGGCCAATTTTTACGGCGCCAAAATGCGGAGCGCCAATCTTGCAGGCACCAACCTGAGTCAGACGCATTTTACCAGCGCAGACCTTTCCGAAGCGAATTTTTTCGGTGCAACCCTACTCCGCACGAGATTCGAACTTGCTATTCTGGACAGTGCGGTGGTAGGCCAGTACGATTGGCTTGCTAGATTGCCTGCCAATGGGCAAGACAGTATTAGAGGGCTTAAACACTTGATTTCCAATTATAGAGTGGATTCCGTCTACACGAATTCGAGGATTCAGTACCTGTTGATTTCGAAGGGACAAAATTTAAAAGATTAGGCAGTTTGTTTTGTCGGCAAAACTGAAAACGCTGTGTCAAACATCTTGCAAATCCGGTCTAAATCACTTGGTTCACGGCAAAAAACAGCACCAAATAAATCCAAAGCCCGTCCAAAAAATGCCAGTAGAGCGTGAGTAAACGCAGGCTGAGTCGTTTTTCTGGATCAGAAAAATAGACGAGCACGGTGACCGGATCCACCATGTGCTTTTTGGCGGCATTGTAAAATTGGACAAGGAACGGTAGTCCAGCCAAAACGTGGGCCAAATGGACGAATGAAATGACATACAAAAAGCCTGTGGTCGTAGAACTTCCCAGGTGGATATTTTGCTGAAAAAGCCACCACCATGCCACACCCTGCATCAGGGTAAATAAGACGGAAAGCCATATTGAAATCCTGAGATTTTGCTGATATCCAAGTGTATCATCCGCTAGATAGCAGCGCTTGGAACGAACCATTGTCCAACTGCTGGCCAAGAGTATTGCGGTGTTGAAAACAAACAAAATTGGCACCTTTACGGGCGGCACGTCGTTGGTGACACGGATGTAGACATAAGCCATCGTGAGCGCCAAAAATAAAAATGCCAAGCCGAACAGAAGAATGAACAGCATCACATTTTTGGGGTGGAAAAGAAACTCGTTTTGCTTGGTCTGCATAATATTTAGAATGTGATTAACCCGATCGCTGTCACCGCCAACACAATACCCGCCCAATTGAGCGTCGAGAGTTTTTCCCCAAACAGCGTTACCGCCCCAATGGTTGTGGCAACGATGATACTCACATTAGCCACTGGAAACACAAACGAACCTTCCAGCCCGCTACTCAGTGCGAGGAGCATAAAAAGCATCGAGCCATAATTGGGAACGCCGAGAATAATGCCCGCCACCACGTTTTTCCAAGAAAATTGAAGTCGGTCTGTTGCCCATCCAAACACTGCTATAAGCGACCCAAGCACACCCGCTGTGCCAAAAATGGTGATGATAAAAGTCGGATCGCCCATATCGGCCAAGCCTTCGTTTTGAACGCGCACGAGCAGCACTTCAAGCAAACCTGCCAGCACCCAGGTCGCTATGGGAATCCAGAGCAGGTTTTTAGGAGGATGTACTCTGGAGCTTCGTTCCGGGGCCGGGTGACTTGCCTTAGAACGGATCTTCCGGGCACTTGGCCAATTCACTAAAACAATGGAAACCAAAGCGAACAGTACCCCCAATATCTTTACCCAACCCGCCGACTCCTGGTAAGCCAAAATGGCAAAAGGCACGGTCATCAGGATGGACATTTTTTGCATGATTTGCCCAATGGTTACCCCAAAATGACGCACCGTAAGCGCTGCCAGATTGAACCCTCCTATAAAAATCAATCCCAATACCAGCGCATAAGGCATCCAAGGAGTGCTGAAATTTTCCGTCTGCACAGGGAAATGCCCCAAATGCAGCCATCCTAAAAAAAAACAGGTGAAATAATTGAACACAATGGCCTGAAAGCTATCCACGCCAAAACGCGAAAAAAGTTTGAAAATGAAGCCCAGCAGCACGGAACAAGCTACCGTCAGGGATAGATAAAGCATAATTCTTCAAAAATTGGGGGTGAAGGTAGCGACTGTTTTTGGCGCTGCTAATTCCACGAATTAACACGAATTAAGTTAGTGGTGATAGGCGTAGTTAGAGGCAACCTACAAACCCAGAATATTTTCCTAAAAAAAACACCGGAACAACTTTGGTTAAATTCTACATTTGTGCGGGCAGACAAGAGTCTGCTTTAATCTCCACCTTAAAGTTCTTTTACCCGTTTTCTCATGGTTCTAATTGCTACACCTTTGGTGTCAGTAATCGGGCTTGATATTCTCAACGCCTGAACTGACTCAGTAAAGCGAGGGTGTCTCAGAACAAGAGACACCCTCGTTCAGAAAGCGCAGCAGTAAGACTTAGGAACGCGGTTGGAATAAAGGTACAATTTTGGCGGCCTTATTTTGCCCCTCTCTTCGTTGCTCATCGATTTTTTAGTCCCACTAAACGCCCTCCTCACGCCTTGATAGAGACAAAATCGACACCCCAAAAGTGTACCTTTATTCCAACCGCGTTCCTTAGCAATCCCGACCGCAGAAATGAGGTTGTATGGAGTCCATCTTTTGAAAAGCCAGAGGATGGATTCCAAACAGCCGCTACCTTTGCCGCAAAAACCTTCCTTGCCCACTCCCGACCATAACGCTCCTTTGTTTCCGCAGCAGTCACAACTACCGCGGACAAAAAAAAATCAGCGAGAAAACTTGCTGAAAATCGCACGGCTTCGCGGCCAGCCCGAGATATTTCATTCCATACAGGGGGAGGGGAAAAGCACCGGCATTCCATCCGTTTTTGTGCGCACTTCCCTTTGCAACCTCCACTGCATCTGGTGCGACACAGATTACACCTGGAATTGGGTGGGCACCCGATTCCCGCACGAAAACGACTCCATGCCGGGTTACCAAAAATTTGAAAAAAAAGACTGGGTTGCAGTCTGTGAAGTGAGCGACGTGGCAGAAACAGTGGACGCGTTTCATTGCCCAAACGTCATCTTAACAGGGGGTGAGCCCATGCTCCAGCAGCCTGCTTTGGTCGAACTTGCAAAGCTATTGCGGTCGAAATCAAGTGATTATCGCTTCGAGGTGGAGACCAATGGCACCCTCTCCCCCACCCTGGAATTTGATACTGTTGTAGACCAATACAATGTGTCGCCTAAATTGGAGAACAGCGCCAACCCACGCCGTTTGCGCGAAAAACCGGCTGCACTGCGTTTTTTTGCCGCTTCACCCAAAGCCAATTTCAAATTTGTGATCGCTGAAAAAACAGACCTTGAAGAGGTGCTTGGCCTGCTGAAAACATACTCCATTGCTTCAGAAAAAGTGTGGCTCATGCCCGAGGGAACTTCCGCCCGCGCACTTGCCCAACGGCGCAAATGGCTCGTTGAAATCTGTAAACACCATGGATTCCGTTATTCTGACCGACTTCATGTGCAGATTTGGGGGGATAAGAAGGGCGTTTGACCCTTATCAGGTAGCGGTATGCGGTATCCGTCTCAAATTTTGTAATTTTGCGTCAAACTTTATTGACCACTTTTTACCCTTTTACCCACCGCAGCCATCCTGCCAGCCAAATCTCGGCAGGCGGGGCGAAGGCGGGAATCACATTGACCACCATAAATTATGTCAATCCAACTCAACCAAGCCAAGCAGACCGCTAAAAAAATTGGCCGCCGCTTCTTATGGATCGTTTTGGGGGTATTTCTCCTCATAAGCGCCGGATACTTCGCTTACAGCCAACTTACTTATTCCGATGGCTACCGTTCAGGACAATTGGTGAAAATATCGCGACGCGGCGTGGTGTTCAAAACCCACGAAGGCACGCTCAATCTTTCTCCCAACGGCATGATGACCGCCTGGGAATTTTCTGTGAAAAATGGACAAGTCTCTGGCGAACTGCAAGGACTTGAAGGGAAACAAGTTCGTGTCCACTATGTGCAACGTTATCAGACTTTCTTCTGGCAAGGAGAGACGGAATATATAGTGGATGGGGTACAACTGGTTCAGTAGGCAGGTTCACTCCTGATATTTCCCAAACGCCCACCACCCAGCTAGGCAAAACATTACCGCAGCCAATGCGGTATATTGTACTCCAAGGGGGTTTTCAGAACTTTTCCCAAACAGCAACAGCGAAGGGAAAATCAAATTGGCCAGCGAGATGCCCACTTTCATCGTAAACGCGCTTACCCCAAAAAACATGCCAGCCAATTGCTTTCCGCTCGCCCGTTCTTCACGCTCCACCTCGTCTCCGATAATGGCATTGGGCAAAATCCCGAAAGTCGCCAACGGCCCGGCAGCTGCCACTGCCAACCCGTAAAGCAGCCATTCTTTGGGCAAGGGTATGTTTTTCACAAAAGCCACGATTGCAAAAATCGCCCCGAACAAAAGGTAAGCCGATAGCATTACCTGGCGTTTACCCCAACTTTTCACCAAAAGGTTCAGCGGAAAGTAAAGCAGGAAACTCGCGAGAAAACTAACGAGCGAAAACGTAAACGCCATGCTTTTGTCCAAACCCAACAACAAAGTGGTGTAAAAACCTACACCCAGTTGAATGAACGTGAGCGCGAGCCAGTACAATAGAAAAGAGGTTAAAAACCAGCGAAAATTGCGGTTTCCAAACACAGCAGACAAGGCTTGACGAAGGCTGTGCTCGCTCGGTTTTTGGCGGGCGTAACGGTTTTCATTCAGAAAAATCGCGGGCAAAAGCATAAATATCAAGGCAACACCATGCAGAAACGCCACGGTGTTTTGAAAAGCCTGAACGGGTGCTTGCCCCCTGTTTTCGAATACCCCTTGCAGTGCATAAGCGCTATTTCCCAACACAAAACCCAAAGCCCAAGTGACCGATACCAGGGTGCTAATCAGCAAACGATCCGCCGGTGTGTGGCCGAGTTCGGCCATGAGCGCGTTGTATGGGATGACGTACATGGCAAAAAATAAATAGTACAACGCTATGACGACGGCTAACCAAAGGAGGTTTGATCCACTCTCAGAGGTATCTGGTGGGAAGAAAACCAGCGTCGCAAACAGCGCAAACGGCACTGCCCCCAAAAGCATGAACCAACGCCGCTTGCCGAAGGAAGATTGTTTTCGATCACTCCAATTGGCGATGAGCGGGTCTACGAACCCATCCAATACGCGCCCCCCAGCGCTTACAATCCCAATGAGGGTAAGTACACCCAACACGGCACCTTGATAAATAAATGATGGGAAAACAGAAGTGCCCTGCTCCGGGGGCATGTAAAAATAGACCAGCAAATTGCCGACTGCAAAACTTGCCAGCGACCAGCCTAATTGCCCCATTGCATATAAAATCAGAACCTTGAGCCCAGGGCGCTGTGGGAGGAGTGATTGTAAGGGAGCGGAATTTGAGGGGAGTCGTTTTGCCATGTTATTTACGAAATAAAGGAAGGCAAAGTAAGGTAAAACGAGCCATTTGGATGCAAGAAAATAACTCAAACAGGTTCTAATTTACCCGCCCCGAAACAATTTTGTAACTACCCAGCCGCCCGCCCCACTCTTTGCCGGGAAGCCCAACATCCTAGGTAAACTCGCCCGCTTCGTCGTAGAGACTGGTGATTGGGAATTTGCTTCACTACATTTGCGGCCAACTTTGTACCAATCCACCAATCCACCAGCCCACCAATCCACCAATCCACCAATCCACCAGCCCACCAATCACCAATCACCAGCCCATGCTGCTTCAAGGAATCCTGCTCGGCCTCTCGCTTAGTTTTTTAATCGGCCCTTTGATGTTCGCCATTATTGAGGCGGGTATTGGACAGGGTTTTCGAGCGGGTGTATCCGTGGCTGCCGGTATTTGGGCGAGTGATCTCTTGTATGTACTGATTGCGTTTTTCGGGGTAAATGCGATGGAGGCATTGGTGGCGTTTCCGCATTTTAAAATTTGGGCAGGTTTGATCGGTGGCTTGTTGCTGACAGGTTTTGGGTTGGGAATAATATGGAAAGCACGAAATCCGATCCAAATCCCAGGGAACTTGCAACAAGGAACCTGGGCCGAATCGGTGAACCATAAACCTTACCTGTGGTGGTGGGTACGCGGCTTTTTGTTAAACACAGTAAACCCAGGCACCGTTTTCTTTTGGCTTGGCATTGTCACGGCAGTCGTGGTGCCAAGCGGTTGGAGTCGGCACGAGATGTTGGTATTTTTTGGGGGAATGCTTTCCACACTGGTGCTTACGGACACTCTGAAGGCATGGGCGGCAAAGTGGGTGCGGCGGTTTTTAACCCCAGCGCACGCACGACAAATCCAGCGGGTTCTGGGGATATTAATGATCGTATTTGGACTGGTTTTAATGTTCAAGGTGTTTATAGATGAACGTCATTTTTAAGCATTTCCTCGAAAACCAATTTTTGTGAAAGCAAAACTCCTGACTTTTGTGTCAAGTTAGAGGCAATTTGAATTTGCTCACTAACCAATGTTCATTTACGCCTACAGATATACTTTCAAAAACTATTGACCATGCGCAAATTATGCACTTTTCTGCTCCTTTTCGGGCTTTTTTCAAACCTTTTTGCCCAAAGCAATTTTTGGACACCCATGAAGGAGGAAGCCTTTGCGCTGCCCGATGGGGCGGAACGCAAGATCCAGCCACTCAAAATTAAAACGTTCCGGCTCGATTATGTCGGCCTGCACAAGGCCTTGTCGCAAGCACCGATGGAGTTCACTTCCGAAGCAAGAGAGCATCCGGTGACCCTGAATTTGCCCTTGGCCGATGGCTCAGTCCGTACATTCTACATTTGGGAATCGCCTGTGATGGCGCCTGAACTCATGGCTGAATTTCCCGAAATACGGACTTACGCGGGTACCGATGCTGAGGGACTGGGATTGACCGTCCGTCTGGGAGTAACGCATAAAGGGCTGCATGCCTTTATTTTTAATAAAGATGGCCAAGTCCAATCCGTGCGCCCATACGCAGAAGGAACCCGTACTTTTTACATGAGCTATCGTGTAGAGGACTTGCCAAAAAATACGGATGCCACTGGCACCCATGGTGGCTGCGGTGTTGAAGGCGATTTGGCTACTGTACTTTCTACGGAGCCGCGTGAACTAAAGGCTAAGGATCGTAGCGAGGCAGAATTGGTGACTTTGAAAAAATATCGTCTTGCAGTGAGCACACAGGGAGAATACGCTCAGTTTCATGGCGGCACAAAGATTTCGGTGATGAGTGCTATAGTGGAGGCGGTCAACTTCATTGTAGCCATTCAAGAACGCGATTGGGCCGTGCGCCTGGAGTTGATCCCCAACAACGATACCCTGATTTACTTTGACCCTGCTACTGACCCGTTTTCAGGCCCGCTCATCCCAAACTGGATAGGCGACAACCCGTTTGCAATTAATAGCCGAGTCAGTGTAAACAGCTACGACATCGGACACCTGTTTGCCAGAGTTTCAAATCCTTCTGGTGTCTATGTGGCCGGACAGGCTCAGCTAGCATCGGTGTGCAACCTACTGAGCAAAGCTGTAGCTGGCTCTTCGCTCCCCAGTCCGGTTGGTGAAGACTATTATTTGATTGTTGCGCACGAAATGGGACACCAGTTTTCCGCTACGCACACATTCAACAGTTGCCCACCAGCGCAAGATGCTCAAACCGGAGGCACTGCTTATGAACCAGGCGGCGGATCCACGATCATGAGCTACTCGACCACTTGTTCGCCAGATATTGTAGGTGAAACAGATGCTTACTTTCATGTAGCGAGTATCGAACAAGCCAGCTATTTCATCAGGGTAGAAGGAGGTAGCACCTGTGGCCAATCTATCGTAACCGACAACCATGCGCCAGAGGTTACGATACCACTTACCAATGACTTTTTCATCCCGATCAGCACCCCTTTCGCACTAACGGGCAATGCAGTAGATGTTGATGGTGATAACCTCACCTATTGTTGGGAGGAGTACGATTTAGGACCGATAGTACCCCTTGGGCAACCGGTAGATAATTCTCCCATTTTTAGATCACGGCCACCGTCAAATTCACCGACACGGACTTTCCCACGCATCAATACCATTGTTACCAACGGCTCGAACAACGCGGAGGTATTGCCTACTTATAGCAGGGCATTGACTTTCAAATTGACCGTACGCGACAACTACGCTGGTAGTGGTGGGGTAGATGTCGCAGAAGTTCGGTTTCGGTCTGCCGTTTCCGCTGGCCCCTTCCTTGTATCCTACCCAAATCTCAATTCCGTTATCTGGCAAGTGAGCGAATATCAAACCATTACTTGGGATGTAGCCAATACCCAAACTGCACCAGTCAATTGTAAAACCGTGAACATTCGGCTCAGCATTGACGGAGGTTTTACCTACCCTGTCAGTTTGGCGGTGGGCGAGCCCAATATTGGCAGAGCTTGTGTCCTGGTGCCAAACAATGTAACTACGATGGCGCGTGTTCGGGTGGAAGCTGCTGACAATATCTTCTTCGATATTTCCAACGCAAACTTCAAGATACAACAGCCCAGCACAGCCAGTTTCTCCCTTTGTGCGGCCACTTTGCAAGACCTTGTCTGTTTACCTGCCCAATTCAGCACAGAAATCAACACTGCTGCACTGGCAGGTTTTTCTGATCCCGTGACACTTTCGGCAAGTGGTTTGCCCAATGGCGCTACGGCCGTTTTCAGCCCCAACCCGGTACCTGCAGGGAGTACTTCTACCCTGACCATTTCCTTGCCTGCTAACGCCTCAGAAGCTAGCTTTGACGTGACGGTGCAAGGCACTTCGGGTGCAGGCACTTCCGCCTCGGTCATCACTTTGACCTCCGTGCGCAATGATTTTTCGACCGTCGCGCCCACTTCCCCGGCCAACGGGGCATCGGGGGTCAATACCCAGCCTTTGCTTCAATGGAGCACCGCTGTTGATGCCAACACATACGATGCGGAGTTGGCCACCAGTCCTTCTTTCGCGCCCAATACGATTGTATCGTCAAAGTTGAACACAAACACCAGCAGTTTCCAAATTACGACCGCATTGGCAGAAGGTGGTGTCTACTACTGGCGCGTTCGTCCAAAAAATGAGTGCGGAGATGGCCTTTGGTCAGCAACTCAAGTATTTGTGGTAAGCCAGCTTAACTGCACTCAACTCGTGGCCAACGATCTTCCCAAAAACGTTTCGGCAAACGGCACTCCCACTATTGAGTCAAAAATCACCTTGCTCGCAGGGGGACAAATCAGCGACTTGAACGTGAAAAATGTGTCGGGCTTTCATGACTATTTTAAAGATTTGGAAGTACGGCTCATCAGTCCTTCAGGCACCGATGTGCTGCTCTGGAAAGACCGTTGCGGCAGTAACTCCAGCAATTTTAGCATTAGCTTCGATGATGGCGCGGCGGCGACCTTCTCTTGTCCACCCCCCACCAATAACGCCAGCGCCAAGCCAAGTGGTTTGCTCAGCGCATTCAATGGTCAGGATGCCGCAGGTATTTGGACCTTGCGCGTGAAAGACAACGCAATCACTTCAGGTGGTACGCTGAGTGGATTTGAACTCCAAATTTGCTCCAACGAGGCCACCAACCCGCCCGTGATCACCGTGAATAATGTGCTTCAACCGGTATCTGGCAGCAACGCCACCATTGGTGTCAATTTCTTAAAAGCCGAAGACTCCAACAATACTTCGTCTCAATTGACTTTTACGCTCGTTAGTGTGCCGCAAAAAGGCTTGTTACAGAGCAATGGCTTTGATATGCCCGTGGGTGGTCAGTTCACCCAATTCGACCTTGACAATGGAGCCGTGCGTTATTTCGACTACGGTTTCAATGCTGGCGCCGACGAGTTTCGATTCGTAGTCTCTGACGGTGAAGGCGGTATGGCCACGGGGGTCTTCCAAATTTCTCCACTCGTGGGAACGAAAGACCTCAGCAGCAATCTGGCGTTCGAGCTGTCGCCCAATCCCGCGAACGAGGTGTTGCGCCTTTCGCTCAGTGAACCGCTTGCGTCGGAGGCGCTCATTACCCTGTACAACGCCGCTGGGCAACGCGTCCGCTTTTGGACTATGGCCGCTGGCAATCCATTCATGTCCTTGCAAATCGCTGATTTGCCGGAGGGAGTGTATGCCGTCTCAATTGAAAGTTCTGCGGTGCGGGGAGTTAAGAAAGTGGTGTTGAGGTAAGCTTGCCAACTATTGGGATATTAAAAACAAAAGGCACATAGGGACACATAGTTTTGACATTCAACACTATGTGCCTTATGTGCCTTATGTGTTTAATATCCAAATCCAAAAACCCTCCCGCCTTTTGCCGTAGCCCAGCCTTTTTTTCCCATCAAAAAAACATGGGTAAAATCAGCGTCAGGAGGTGCTTCCTCTACTGGATTCCAAGATTTCGCCGCCATCTTCCGTTTGCCAAAAAACGCCATTATCTCCTACCACCCAGCCCTTGTCGGCGGTGGCAAAGCATAAGGCGCGGAAAGCTTTTAGCCGCTTGCCAGTGCTGCCTCCTTTGCGGATGCTGCGCCAATGTTGGCCGCCATCTGTAGTTTTCAAAATTGTACCCGAGCTGCCACAGATGTACCCTGTTGAAACTGTAGGGAAATGCACACTTTGAAAAAAATCGCCCGTGATCTCGAGTCTTTCCCAAGAACGGCCCGCGTTGTTCGAGCGCATCACCCAGCCAAAGCCCACGGCATGAAGTGTGACTGAATCCGAGTACCAAACTGACTCGATTTCATTGGGAAAAGTTTGAACCGTATCGGTTGCCCAAAATGGTTCAGGCCCAAAAGTGTGCGCGATACCTCCGTGAAAGCCTTCCCCGCCCACAACAGCCCCCTGCTTCCCATTGGGGAAATGACAAGCTCTAAACCATTGGAAATCAGAGCGAAAGACCCGCCAATGCTCCTCCCCTGGCGGACGGTAAAGCAGCGTGTTTTGGCCGCAAGCGTAGCCTTGTCCCTGTGAATCGAAACAGACTTGCTCCATTTTCCAGTTGAACAGGGTGTCGGTATTCCAAGTAAGACCTCCGTCGTTGGTGTTCATCACAAAGCCGTTTTCCCAGGCTTTGCCACCCGTGAGCGATCCATTCAGCGAATCGGCAAAGGCAATGGAACTCAGATCCTCTTTGATTGGACTGGTCAATTCATGGAAAGATGGGAGGGAGGTGGGGTCTTTGCCACAGGAAGTTAGAAACAGGAGCAGAAGTAGATTAATCCGCCAGAATGTTCCTGCCCGCAGCTTGTCGTGAAGGTTCGGCAGGAGGGAAGGCTCGGCAGGAGGGAGCGGAGACGGTAGCAGTTGACAATCTTTCATGCGTCAAAAATACACGTTGAGGAAGTTTTGTCGGCAACCCTTATCTTTGTCAAGATTTTTGCAGCGCATAAAGCCTTAAATAACAACAGGATAATTGCGCTACAAACCACAAACTCCTTACCCATGCCCATAGACATTGGCTTCATTGCTTTCTTCGCTTACGGCTTTTGGCAAGGCTACTCTCGAGGGATCATCAGCACCGTGTTCAACCTAGTTTTGTATGTTTTTGGTTTTGTGCTGGCGTTCAAAATGGCGCCTACCATGACCACCATACTCCAGAGTATGTTCCATTCTGAGAACCCGACCATGTTCTTGGCGGGTTTTTTTGTCAATTTGCTCATCATCATGCTCATTGTACGCTCGGCTGCGCGAGGCTTGGAAGGTGCGATGCGCATGGCTTATCTTGGTGTTATCAACCAAGTCGCTGGAGGCGTGGCGATGGGTGGGTTTTTGGTCTTGGTGTACAGTGTATTGGTATGGTTTGGTGCAAAGGTCAATTTCATCAACCAAGATACCATTTCGGACTCCAAAACCTATCCAATCTTGGAGCCTCTCCCAACAAAAGCCAAAGACATGGCCATTCGGATGAAACCGCTTGCGTTGGACGTGTGGGGCTCTTCAATGAGCTGGATGGAGCGCCTCGACCAATATGGCGCGGAGCGCACCGAAGGCAAGGACAAAACTTACCGCCCTCCCGACGACCCTAAAGCCATCGAAGAAGTCCCAACACCCAGCTCGCGACAGCCCGCAACAAAGCCCGTACCAAGGTTGGAAGACAGCGATGGGATTGAAGAATAAAGGGCAAGATATTTTCACCCGTTGTTAAACAGGAGGATCAGCGCAAAAAAAAACGATTTCCCCATCTTAATTATCCGATTTCGTCGTTGTGTCTGCCAACAAGAATTTTGAGGCTACGGATCAAGCCCACTACCCGCTCAAGGCAAGCAGCTTCCCGGTTACATTTACCCGCTCTTTCGTCCCAACAACGGTCGAAAAACATTCCATCATGAAAGTTTACCTAACATTTCCCCCCCTGTACCTATTGCTCCTGATGGGACAGGCCGCTGCACAGCCACCCAGTGCCGAATCTCCGCCCCGTGGCGGTGCCTGGGCCACGCTGGAAATAGTGGACGGCGACAGCACCTTTCTCATGTCGCTTCACCCGGCGCGTTTGGTGGCTCAGCGGAAATTCAAGGATATGGAAGAGCAAAAACAATTCCGTCGTTATATCTGGGCAGCCAAACGAGTTTACCCTTATGCAGTGCAGGCCATAGCGCTTTACAATGAAATTGATGAGGAAACGGAGGGCATGAACAAACGTAAACGTAAAAGGCATATCCGGCACGAGCACCAGGAGTTGAAGGAAGACCTCACAGATCGCATGAAAAACCTTTCCAAAACCGAAGGCAAAGTGTTGGTAAAAATGATCGAGCGCGAACTGGAAATGCCCTTCTACGACGTAATCCGCAGCACACGCGGTGGCACAACGGCCACTTACTGGAACACTTTAGGCAAGCTGTGGGGCTACGACCTCAAAGAAGGCTACCGCCGCGGTGACGACCCGCTGCTGGACGAGGTGTTTATTGATTATGATTTTGGGGAGCCTTTGAAGTAAGCCTTACTAAAATAAATGCCCTATATTGTATACTGCCCTCGTTGCCTAAAAAATGCAACGAGGGCTTTCATTTTTCAATGAGATATACCAATGCGCACCTTGCTAGTTATTATTACCCTGCTCTCTCCAATAATGATATCAGCTCAGACACCTGATGCGAAGAGAGACTTACAATGGCTTATTGGATATAAGGATTCCGTGGAAAAGACCACTATTAATTTGCTAAATTTCAATGCCGATAATTCACAATTATCCATTACTCCATTTCAGGTTATGGACGGCTCACTGCCCTCGCGAAGTATAGCTGCAATATCGGACACCGCTGGTCAGTTGCTTTTATATACCAATGGCTGCAACGTTTTGGATAAAAACGCACAGCCAATAATCAACGGAGAGCATATTACCCCAAACAATTGGATTTATGATGCCTACTGCCCTGACTATTATCGTTTTACTGGTTCCTGGTTGTTATTGCCCGACCCTGGCAAAGATTCGCTTTTCTATCTTTTTGCCATTGGTCATCGCCAAAGCACAGGAGCTGGCATTCATGCATGGGGTTTGTATGCAAGCCGTTTGTCTGAGCAAGAGGTCTTTGAAAAAAACACACTTATATGTGCTGATTCAATTTTTGGCGGCCACCTCAGTGCTTGCAGACACGCCAACGGGCGAGATTGGTGGTTGGTTCTGAATAAAATCCAAACCAATCAATACTACAAATACTTGCTTGATCCAATGGGCATTCACTTAATGGATTTGCAATCCATCGGAGCGCCCAGTACATGGAATGGTTCTGGGACTGGGCAGTGCGCTTTCTCGCCAGACGGGACTAAATTTATCCATTATGAAAATGTGGCGGATATGTTTGTATTTGATTTTGACCGATGTACAGGGGATCTCTCTAACTTCCACCAAGTCTATATAGAGCACAATGAAGACACTGGAAACTCTTTTGGCGGTATGGCTATCTCTCCCAATTCCCGCTTCGCTTATACTTTTGGTTACCTTTATTCTTTTCAAGTAGATTTACAAGCCCCGGATTTGCAAAACGCTGTCACTCAAGTTGCCTATTGGGACAGTACCTATGTATTTGTGTGGAAAACAACTTTTGGTAAAGCTGCTTTAGCCCCAAATGGAAAAATTTATGCTGCGGTGCCGGGCTCTAATCCTTATCTTCATGTGATTCACAATCCTAACGCAAAGGGGGATTCTTGTCAATTCGAACAGCACGGACTTTTTTTACCTTACTCCTGGAACAACAATGACCTGATAAATTTCCCCGGCTACCGCCTGGCAAGGTTTGAAAATAGTTCTTGTGATACCCTTTACACGAAGACAATTATGAGCGAATCTTTAACCATTCAAATCTCCCCCAACCCCAGTTCCCTCGAAACCACCATTAGCCTCCCTGTTTTTGTACAAGGGCAGTGGATACTCACGAACGTTTCCAGTAAAAATGTCAGAAAAGGCATCTGGGAGGGCACTTCGGTGGGAATAAAAGTTGCAGATTTGCCGGCTGGGCTCTATTTTTTTCAACTTAGAGCAAAAAATGGGCAGACATTCGTAGGAAAAGTGGTGGTGCAGCGTTGAAACGCCAACTGTCCTCAGGCTGAATTTTCCAAACATCGGAGGGCTTGGGTTCGTGGTGGTTGAAATGGATGGCCACCGAGCCGGGCAGGATGGTTGAGCATTTGACCCCTGCATCGTGAAGGTTTGAAAGCTGTGCCACACTTTGAATTTCTGGCATGGAACAGGGCTTATTTTGTTTAATATTATCTTGCAAAAAATTAAACAAAATGATGGGGACGTGGTTTAGTATCGTAACATGTCTATCTTGACTTAACCTTTTCTGCAACATGCGCAACGCCACCGATAACTTCAACAATTCCCTTTCGCTGACTGATGACGACTTTGGAGACGATCACATCATGACCTCCCTCGAAACGCCCTTGCGCCCGGATGCCTTCGATCTTTCCGATGAGGAAAAAATGGCTAAGATCGAGCACCATTTCCGGGAAATTATGCTCACCATGGGCCTCGACTTGACCGACGACAGCCTGCGCGGCACGCCAAAACGGGTCGCAAAAATGTACGTACAGGAGATATTCAGTGGGCTGAACCCTAAGAACAAGCCCAAGGTTGCCCTGTTCGACAACAAGTACCGCTATCATGAAATGCTGGTGGAAAAGGACATTACTTTTTATTCCAACTGCGAGCACCATTTTGTACCCATAATTGGAAAAGCCCACATCGCGTACATCGCCAACGGCAATGTCATTGGATTGTCCAAGATCAACCGGATTGTGCAGTATTTTGCAAAACGTCCGCAGGTACAAGAGCGGCTCACCATGCAAATTGCGCACCATTTGTGCTCCGTACTCGGTACGGATGACGTGGCCATTGTGGTGGATGCGCACCACTTATGCGTATCTTCAAGGGGTGTTCAAGATGTCAACAGCAGTACCATCACGGCCTATTATGGTGGCGCTTTTATGAAGGAAGCCCGGAAGCATGAATTTTTGCAATACTTGAATCTCCCGACTAAGTCGAAGGTTTCGGAGGTATTTCAATCATAAGCAGCCATTTGGCTCGCTACTCCTCCGTTGTGTGTGCCGTTTTTTAGCACAGCATCATCTCCGCTCGTACACCCAAACCTGCGCCTTATTCTTCGGCGTGTATCCGTTCAGCGCCTCCCGCCAGACATAAGTCGGCTTGCCGCTCGGATTCAGATCAACCAAGCCGACCATGTTGTATTGGCTGCGATATTGGTCGTACCAGTTGAAAATATCCTTGGCAGACGCATCTGATTTGGTCCAGGAAAACGGCGAATTGACAAAAACCAGGAATTTAGGTCGGGATTTTTCGATTTCGGCGATCATTGCCCGTTGCATTTCCAAGCTGTAGGGTTGATTTTCCATCAGGGGATAGGCATAAATAAAACCGGTGGCCGGCAGTCGCTTGCTGTAAAAACAAATCTGCGGTTCGGAGCCGAGGATGGCTATTTTGTCCTGCTCGCTCGAATTGGCGCGGATGAACCGGGCGATTTCCAGCGAGGCTTCGAATGGGTTGGTGGGTGAGTAGGTTCTGGCCGCCATTTTGCTTAGGTCTTCTTTGAAAAACGTTGTGCTATGCCTGAAAATCGCCACCGACGCCATGCCGACGAACAACAACAACGGCAATAAGCGCATCCAGGGCGTTTGCGGCAAGCGTTCCTCCAAAAAATGCAGCGCAACCCCGACCAGCAAGGCCAATGCTGGCAAAAACACGATGAAATAGTGCTGGCGGAAATACAGTCCCGGCACTACGCACGCAAAAGAGAAAAGGGCGAAAGTCAGGATCAACCAACGGTGTTGAACGCTCGTCCGGGGGAAAAACAAGGCCGCCAAACCCACAAGCCCTGTCAGCCAAAACAAGCCATATCCTTCTATTACGCCAGGAAAATTCAAATTCAACAACCGCCAGGCATCGCTGCCGGTTTTGATCCCGACATACTGCCCCGCATATTCCACCGTCCAGTGCCAGAATTCGTCAAAAGTACCTGTAAACCAAGCCGTTAGCAACACCAGTGCGTAAGGCAAGGCCATCGCAGCGGCCAATCCGGCAAACCGGGGCGCCGTTTTTGTTCGCTCGAATGGCTCCCGTTGCCGCTCGATCAGCCAAAACGCCAGCAGCCCGAACAATATCAAAAAAACAGCTTGTTGCTTCATGACGAAGGCAAGCCCGAAGCAAAACCCACTTCCGGCCAGGCGAAGCCAGCTTGGCCGATCTGCATATTGTAACAAGGCGAGCAATCCGCACAAACCGAACAGCGCATTGAAATGGGTAGCGTGGGCCGCAAAGCCAAAAACTCCCGGCGACAGCGACAGCAAGGCAAAAGATGCCGCCGCAAACAATGCCGCCGTTTCCCTGAGCAATTTTTTCCCGATAAAGAATACTAGCAGGATGCTCGCCAGGTTGACCACAAGCAGACCCAGATGAATTCCGGTCGCGCTTTGGCCGAAAACAGCCATGAACAAGGCGTACAGGTAATAAGTCCCCGGCAATTTCATGCTGTACGCCATCTCATACGGCGGGATGCCTTTCAGAATGAGTTGGCCCATCAGCGCATATTCGCCTTCATCGCGTTCGAGCGGGAGACCGAGGAGACGGTAGCGTACCAGCGCGGCGAACAGGAGGGTGACTGCCAGGCAGGCGTAGAGGATGGTCTTGTTTTCGGCGGGTTTTGGAGAAGGTGGGGGTGGTTTTTTCATTTTGTCTCGTCCTAAATAACTTTACATGGTAGGCGACTCAAAAGTAACCCGGTTATCCTATTTTTTCACCCCAGCAATGACCTTATGAAAGCTCTAAAGATTGTTGTGTTTGAAACTCGAATCCGCCGCTTAGCTCACGCCGCCATCCCCTCCGCATACTTCCCCTTGAAAAACTCAAACAAAACCTCCGTTTTCACATTCACATCAACCTCTTCAAAAACCGGATACGGCAACTTATCAAACAGGTAGTTTTTGATCACCACTTTAACCGCCGAAGCCGTTTGCTCCTTATCCGCCCAATGGATAATCTTAAACTCCTTCTCTTTCAAACGCTCCAATAGCTCTTTGGCGATGTCTTTGAGTTCCGCCTTTTCCTTGTCGCTGATTTTCTTGTCCCGGCTTAGCATATCCACCACCGCCATCTCCTCTTCGCTCAGATCCTCCCGGACAGCCCGCTTCTCTTCTTCGCTTAGGTCATTCAAAAATCCTACCAATTGATCAAAAATTTCTTTGATGGCTGCGTATTCCTTGCCGTGGTTGTACGCCTCAATGATCTCCTGATAGCGTTCGTAGAAATCCACCCGGAAGGGTTGTCGCGTAGCATTTGGTTGAGCTTTGCTTCCACCTTGTCTTTGAGCGATTGCACGGCAATAGGCTGCTTATCCCCCAACTTCAAAAACTCCCGTTCAATTAGCTCAAAGTCCAGGCCGCTCAGATCCACTTTGTTGCCGTAGCCCTCCACAGGTTCGAGGGCAATGTCCAGGCTTTCGATGGACTTGTCTACCACCGCTTGTACCTGCTTCACGATGGCTGAAATGTCTGATTCTTCTTCGTTGCGGTGAATGACGGCGTAAATCGCATTGATGGCATCCCGTTGGGCTTGGAAGGCATAAATGGCCGTATCGGGCAAAATGGCTTTGTATTTCTTGAAAACCTCCCGCCCCAACACCCCGAATTTGTTGCGGCTTTCGTCATTGCGGCAAACGGCACTTACCCCGCGCTCAATGGCGCTAATTTTCCACAAGCCCTCGCCTCGAATCACGTCGCTCAAATGAAAGTCGTATTCTTTCAAAAACTCCTCGGTTGCCTCAATGGTTTCTTTCAGTTCGGCCACCAAGTCTTCAATCGGCTTCACCGGCACTTCAATGTCGCCGCCTGTTTCGCCCTGCTTGCCTTTGTCGCCGCCTATGGCATAAATGGCCAGGGCTTCCAAGAGGGCTTTGTAGGTTTCGATGTAGTCAACGATCAAGCCGTTGTTTTTCCATTCGTCATGCACCCGGTTGGCCCTTGCAATGGTTTGCATCAGGGTGTGCGACTTCATCGGCTTATCAATGTACAAGGTCGAAAGGCTTTTCACATCAAAGCCAAAGAGCCGCCCTGAGTGCGATGGGCTTCGTCGCTGATCACAATGATGTTTTCCCGCTCCGTTACTGTGCCGTCAAAGTTGAACTTATGAATCAGGCTGAAAATGTACTTTTCATCCGTTCCCAAAAGTTCCTTCAAATCTTTTCCGCTTCCGGCCCGCGCTTTTTTGTTGGTCACCGCACCTACGCCCGCAAACGTGCCGTAAATCTGCTTGTCCAACTCCACTCGGTCGGTCACCAAAAGGAAGGTGTACGCTCCGCCAAATTGCCGTTGGATCTTCTGGCAAAGGAACACCATCGAATAGGATTTTCCGCTCCCTTGCGTATGCCAGAACACGCCCAAACGTTTCGCTTCTTCCGCACTTATTTCGCCGTTTTTTCGCCGTTTTATTTGATTTTGGAAATGCTCAACTGCCTTGTTTACTCCTATAAATTGATGGTTTCGGGCAATGAGTTTGACCATTTTGCCCACCGAATTGTCAAACAGGATGAAATTTTCAAACAGGTCGAGCAAGCGACTTTTGTCGCACACGCCGCGCAAGATGGTGTCGAGGCTGACCACGCCTTCTTCATCTTCCCGGATGCGTTTCCAGTCGTGGAAGTGTTCAAACTTGGAGGTGAGCGAACCGATTTTGCTTTCTATTCCGTTGCTTAGAATGATGATGGCGTTGCAATGAAACAGACGGGGGAGCGTGTTTTTGTAGTCGCTCAGATTGGTTTCGTAGGCTACCCTGAGTTTGCGGTGGTGGGCCTTCAGTTCGATGAACACCAAGGGAATGCCGTTCACAAAGCCCACGATGTCGGGGCGTTTGCGGCGTTTCGATTTGCCTTCAAGCCACATTTGCTGTACAGCAAGAAAATCGTTTTCAGCCGGGGCATCGAAGTTGAACACTCGGATCCGCTTGCCTTCAATGCGCTCGCCTTTTTCATTTTCGTAGGAAACCGGGATGCCTTCTTTCAGGATCTGGTATTTTTCGTGGTTGAGATCGGCCAGGGTTTTGGAAGCGTCGTCGGCGTTAAGGATTTCAAAGGCCGCCTGAAAAGCCGCTTCGGGGAGGCCGGGATTGAATAGCTGCACAGCCCGCAAAAATCGCTCTCGCAAAAGCACATCTGCCTCCGAAGCCCGGCCCAAAGTACCAGCCGCGCCAAAGCGTTCGCCTTGCAGGACGTTGGCCGTTTCCCATTTCAGGTCTTTGAAAATGGAGATGGCGGTTTGTTCAATGAGGGTGTCTTCGGAGTAGGCGTAGGGCATAAAAAGAGTTTATCGTAAAGCCCCAGCAGGGCGTCCATATTTGTAGCCCCAGCGGGGCGTCCATATTTGTAGCCCCAGCAGGGCGTCCATATTTGTAGCCCCAGCGGGGCGACAATATTTGTTTAATGACCGTTAAATCCACATTAACGCCCCACACGCGGGGGCTACAAATATTCCCGCCCCGCGGGGGCTATTTACCAGGAATGTATTTCCATGAAATCGAACAAATATTCTTCCTTGTATTCCACCTCAAATTTCTCCAACATCATCAGATATTCTGCTTGAAAAGTTTTTTTTCGGTGGTGTGTCTCCTGA
>Ga0209181_10003579_pt1 | contig 23802 bp, 23 predicted proteins | sample MAT05_FD_187208 | JGI IMG/M metagenome (GOLD analysis project Ga0209181, IMG submission 187208) | Freshwater microbial communities from Lake Fryxell liftoff mats and glacier meltwater in Antarctica - MAT-05 (SPAdes) (version 2) | ecosystem: Environmental > Aquatic > Freshwater > Ice > Liftoff...
AGGGTCGCCTTTTCCTGTTCCATGATCTGGCGCGAAGTCATTCCGCTTTGGACCGGGGGCGGCTTATCCCAACCTTGGGCCTTGGTGCTTGTGTGGAGAATATCCGTTTGAAAGGTGCAGAAACGGGGCACGACCTCCATTTCGATCCCTATCCGTTGCCCAATGAGGATACTCTTGTGGGTGTATTCGCCTTAGCTGGCAAGAGTTCGGCAGACCCACTCGCAAAGCAGATCGCGGTCCGGTGCACGAACAGGCGGAAGCCTGGTGGATCTCACATCGACCAGAACCAACTGAACGCCGTGCTCCAAGCCGTGGAAAAGATCCCCGGCTGCTCGGCGTATGCCGTACAAGGCACCGTAGCCATGGATCGTGCCGCCAAGTTGGTGGGTGCGGCCGAGCGGATCCGGTTCCTGAACCCGATCGGTCATGAAGAGTTCTTCGGAACAGAACTCCGCTGGAGTGCTGAAGATGCCGAACGGACCTTCGATGGCTTGGACATCAGGACCATGGAGTTGAAACGTTCCGAGCGTGCCGCGCTGGAAGTATCCGCCGACCCAAGCGCGATCGGTATGCTTAGAGCGTGGCGCGGTGGTCGTGGCTTCGAGAAGCTTTCCGGTGATGCCATCCGTCTTTCCAGCGCGGTGGTCATGATCGCTTCAAAGGGATCAGGGCGGATTGAGATGCTACGCGCAGGACAGGCGGTTCAGCGCCTTTGGTTGAAGGCCACCGAAATTGGTTTTGCTGCGCAGCCAATATCCGCACCCATCTTTTTGGCCCACCACGTCCGAAGTGGAGGTGAGGGATTCTCGGACGCCGAACGCTCTGAGTTATCCACCCTTGTGGACGGGGTGCGGAACCTGTTCAATACATCCGGCAACGAACCCGTGTTCATGCTTAGGCTCGCGCTGGCGGACGAGCCAAGCATGCGTAGCCTTCGCCTGCCCATAGATCGCCTACTCCATATCCACGAACCTGCAATACTTTGACCATGGAACGGATCACCATACGTGCTTTCAGAGCTGTAGATCAACCGGACCTGTGCGAAGCTTATCTCCAAGAGCACCGCAAAGTGCTGACCGATTTCGGGGTTACCGAGATCATCGCCACGGATGAGGCTTGGACGCGTTCACCGGACTGTTTCGTGATCATCGCAGAACATAGCGCCTTGGGCATGGTCGGCGGAATTCGACTGCAACGCGCGGCAATGTCCGAAGAGCTTCCGATGGAAGGTGCCATTTGGCCAATGGACCATCGGATCCATGCCACTTTGGAGCCCTTCCGACCATTTGGCATTGCCGAGGTCTGCGGCCTATGGAACGCACATCGGTTCGCTGGTCGTGGTCTTCCGACGGTCTTGAGCATGGCAGCCGTTTCGCTGGCGAACCAGGTCGATGTTCGTGTAGTGACCTGCTTTGTTGCGCACTACACATTGCGCCATGCGCTGAAGGTAGGGTTCACCATTCTTGAGGAGGTTGGGGACGGTGGAACTTTTACTTACCCTATCCCGCAAATACGCTCCATTGCCATGATGATACCGGATGCGCTACGCCTTCAAACCGCTCAGGACGTGTATCGTCAGCGCTTGTTGAGCTTGCGCCTGCGGCCCATCCAGGAGGTAATGGAATCGCCGAGCGGAACCCCGTTCATGGTGCGGTACTTCCTCCATGTGGACCCAAGACTTTTCGACCTTCGTATCTACAGCGAGATACAGAGCGTTCGCCTTCGTCTAACAGCCTGAGGCACAGCGCTGGCGAAACCTTGGCGGTCGCTGGGCGTAAAAAGCGCGCGTTGACACGTTTCGCTCGCCATATGCTTGCATCACTCTTCGTCCTATCCGCATTCATACCCATGAATGCGGCCAGCAACATTGATGTCCCGGAAAAGGAACCGACCCTTATCGGTAAACGCTTGGAGGTGCTTGCGCTGCCCCCCGAGAAGTCCTCCATAAAAAAGGCTATCGTCTCAGCGGATTACATAGCTGCGGATATGGATGTCCCGAACCTGGGGCTCTCCGATCAAGCACACTGGGTCCGCTTCACCGTAGATATGAATGCCGCTGAAACCACTCCTGTGGTTTACGTCCCCTACAACGAGATCGATGTCCTGAACGCGTATTGGGTATCGTCTTCGGACACGTTGCTGCTTGCGCATTTCGGCCAAGCCGTCCCTGCTGTTGAACGGATCGGCCCTTTCGACGAGTCTGCTTTCCGGATTCCGCCGAATGGAAAGCGGAGCGGGCAGGTCTACATGGAATTGTACAGCACGAAACAGATCCAAGTCCCTGTTTTCCTTCTCTCGGAAGAGGGGCTCAATTCCATCCGCAAGGAACGGAACCTCATGTCCGGGGGCTACATGGGTATCATGCTCGTGCTGATACTCTACAACGTGTTCATCTTCCTTTCGATCCGGGATAAGAGCTACTTGTACTATGTCCTTTACATGATCTGCATTGGCTTCGCCCAGATCACCTTGATGGGTATGGACGGGATCTTGCCATGGTCCGATGTGCAATGGATAGTCACACGCACATCGGTGCTGTGCACGCTCGGATCGATGCTCTTCGCCAGTGGGTTCGTTCGGCAGTTCGTTGGCACTGCGACCATCATCCCACGCTTGGACATCGGGATCAAGATCTTCTTCGGGATCATTTCGGCCACATTACTTCTTGAGATCCTAGGTTTCGTACTTCCGGCATATCAGATCGCCCAGGCACTTTCCGGCATTTATGCCTTCTACCTGATCGGTGCAGGCATTGTCGCACGCCGCAGCGGTTCACGGCAAGCAGGGTTCTTTCTACTGGCCTGGTCATGCTTCCTTGTTGGCGCGGTATGCTACATACTCAAGGACGTTGGCGTGCTACCGTACAATCAATGGACCATGTACACGATGCCGATCGGTTCGGCCATCGAAGGCATCCTTCTCTCCTTCGGTCTTGCCGACCGTATCAACGTGCTACGCCGCGAGAAAGAAGCCTCGCAGGCCGCAGCGCTGCTGGCATCGCAAGAGAACGAACGCATCATCCGCGAGCAGAACGTGATGCTGGAAGAGAAGGTGCAGGAGCGTACACACGCATTGTCCGAGACGAACGAGCACCTGAAACGCACTCAAGCACAACTGGTGAACTCCGAGAAGATGGCCTCGCTCGGTCAGCTCACTGCGGGCATCGCGCACGAGATCAACAACCCGATCAACTTCATTACCAGCAACATCATTCCGTTACGCCGCAACATCAGCGAGATCGTGGAAGTGATGCAGGGCTATCGGAAGTTGGAACCGGAGAATGCCAAGGAGCAGCTGACGGTGTTGAAGGCACAGGAGAAGAAGCTCGGTATAGCGGAGTCCATCGAAGAACTCGATGATATCATCGGTAGCATCGCAGAAGGTTCCAGCCGCACTGCGGAGATCGTCCGTGGCTTGCGCAACTTCTCCCGGTTGGACGAAGACGACCTGAAGGAATCGGACCTGAACGAAGGCGTGCGCAGCACCTTATCGTTGTTGTCGCCGCAGTATCGCGATAAAGTGACAGTGGACCTCGAACTCGGTGATATTCCGTTGGTGGAATGCTACCCGGGAAAGGTGAACCAAGTGTTCATGAATATCCTCACCAACGGGGTGCAGGCAACGCTGGCCAGGACGGACGGCATTCAGCCGCGCATCCTGATCACCTCGGAAGTTGTCGGAGACGATGTGGTAGTCAGTATCAAGGACAACGGTGTGGGCATGACGGAGGAAGTGAAGACCCACATATTCGACCCCTTCTTCACCACAAAAGCGGTCGGCGAAGGAACCGGTCTGGGCCTTGCGATCGTGTACGGGATCATCCAGGACCACCACGGGCGGATCACCACTGAAAGCGCTGTCGGCCTTGGATCGGACTTCAAGATCATCCTGCCGATCCGCCGTGTACGATTGAATGAACGCCGCGCCTGAAGCCATGAGTGATAAGACCATCCGCGTGCTCTTCGTCGATGACGAGGAGAACAACTTGAAAGCCTTCCGATCCACCTTCCGCAGGGAGATGGACGTGCTTGTGGCGAGCTCCGGTGACGAGGCCTTGCGCATGTTGGAGACCGAAACGGTGCATGTGATCATTTCCGACCAGCGCATGCCGAACATGACCGGTTCGGAATTCTTGGCGATCGCACGGGAACGGTATCCGAATACGATGCGGATGCTGCTGACCGGCTTTGCCGATCTGGAAGCCGTGATCGCCGCTGTGAACACCGGAGGCATTTACGCCTATGCCACCAAACCGTGGGATGCGAACGACCTGATGCTGCGGATCAGGCAGGCCTTCGAGATCCACGAACTACGTGACGAAAAGGACAAGTTGCTGCACCGGTACCGCCAGATCTTCGACACCTCCGGTGACCCGATCGTGATCGTGGACCACAAAGGGAGCGTCCTGGAAGCGAATGCCGCCTGCGGAAAGCTGATGGGTCTGCCCATGGAGGAACTGCTCCAACGCCGTTTCACCGACCATATCGACAATGCACGTGATCTGGTCCGTTCGTTGAAAGAACATCGCTCCGGCAACGCGTTCGTGAACGTGGACCTCACGCTGCGGACGGCGTCCGGCAATGTGCTCGATTGCCTCATGACCGCCACGTACTTGGGCAAACGCGAACACGGCCGCGAAGTGTTCCAAGCGGTGATCAAGGACATCTCGGACCGCAAACAGGAGGAGAACCGGATCCGCAAGATCAACACGGAACTGGACAAGCGCGTAGCGGCGCGCACGGGCCAATTGCTGGAAGCCCTCGAAGACCTAGGGTCGTTCTCCTACACCGTAGCGCATGACCTGCGCTCCCCGTTGAAGAACATCGCAGCCCTTAGCGAGCACTTGAACACGCACGCACAAGAAGAAGGGGCCGCAGCGCAGTACATTGAATTCACGGAACGCATCCACAAGGGTGCCCAGCGGATGTTGGAGTTGGTGGACGACCTTTTGCGGTTCTCACAAACGAACACCCGTGAGATCGAACGCCGCGACGTGGACCTGCATAGCCTTCTCACGCGATCGATACAAGAGCAGGTCACGGAGACACGACGCGACCAAGTGCGCTGTACCGTTGAACCCGGGACCACCATCTTGGCCGACGCCCCCATGTTGACGGTGGTGATGCAGAACCTGCTCTCGAACGCACTGAAATTCACACGGCTCCGGGAGCGTCCGGAGATCTTGATCGGCCATCGGCGCGAAGGCGATCGCGATATCCTGTTCGTGAAGGACAATGGGGTTGGTTTCGACAACCAGCACAAGGAGCAGGCGTTCGGCGTTTTCAAGCGGCTGCACAAAGCCGACCAATTCGAAGGCAGCGGTGTTGGCCTGGCCATTGTCCAGCGGATCGTCAGCAAACACGGAGGCGAAGTCTGGGCAGAAAGTGCGACGGACCAAGGCACAACGATCCATGTCGCCTTCCCCATCGTGGACGTCCGGTCCGAAGCCATCCCGTTCATCAAGGTGGCCTGATCCCGTCCCACCCTTTTTGGGTAGCGATGACATCCGGAAAAGGCCAACGAAAAGCCTTGGTCTGACCCTTGGAAGCACTGCCCGTTACCATACATCGAACCCCGAACGAAACCTTGTAACAAAGGACCACGTACCAGACCCACCAACCATACTCCCATGGTCAACACGCTCTCCCGCTTTACTTACGCGAGCACCTTTCTGCTCGGAACATCGCTCACCGCGATGCTCTTCGCTTCGACCGCATTCGGCCAAGGCAGACTCGTTGACCGGCGGGATCAGGCCGAGGGCTGGTATGTGCCCGTCCATGGGCAGGTTCTCGTGGAAGGAAAAAAGGCCGACAAATACCAAGTGATCCTTTACAAGGAGAACGCGGAATTGGGCAAACTCGATTGCGATAAAAAGGGTCGTTTCGAACTGGAGTTGGACATCGACGCGGCGTACACCATCCGCATTATCAAAGCAGGATATCAGGAGAAAATGGTCCACTTGGAGACCGTTCTGCCAAAGGACTTGGTGAAATACCCGGCTTATGAATGCACGGTAAGCCTCCAACAGAACGCATCGGCCAACATCGATCCGTTCTACACCGATTTCCCTTCCGCCATCATCCGGTACAATGAAGAACTGGGTGGCTTCTACCACAGCGAACATTACCTCACGCACATCCAAACGAAACTCGCGGGTTACGCGGCAGCGTCCTTCTGATGTGACATCCTCTTCTTCCCTGCCTTACAACAACTTAACCAAGGCGGGTAGAACAGCGAGGCGGGCCCGTAAGCCCGCCTCGACCTTTTTCAGGACTGCGAATGATCAGTGCTGATCGTAGTCGATCGTGACGTTCGCGGAACGTGGATGGGTTTGGCAGGTAAGCACATAGCCATCGGCCACCTCGTCATCGGTGAGCGCATAGTTCATCACCATTTCCACCTTCCCTTCCACGACGCGGGCCTTGCAGGTGCAGCAAACCGCTCCTTTGCAGGCATAAGGCACATCCACGCCTGCATCCAAGGCAGCATCCAGTACAGCATCGCCTTGGGCGTCCATTTGCAGAACGGTCTCCCGACCGTCCATGATCACTTTCACGGCAGCCTTGCCACTGAAGGCACCATCCACGGCCGCAACCGGAGGCTTCATCGTATCGGAGGCTACAGGCGTGCTGAAAAGCTCGATATGGATCCGCTTCTTGTCCACCCCATTGGCCTCCAGCGCCTCACTAACATTCACCATCATCTGCTCGGGTCCGCAGATGAAGAACTCCTTATGCAACGGGTCGGTCACGAAACGCTTCAGCAACTCCACTGCCTTCTCTTTGGTGATCCGGCCGTTGAAGAGCATATCCTCGTCCTTCCCCAGCGTGAGGATATGGTGGACGGCCAGTCGATCGCCGTGTTGGTGCTTCAACTCCTCGAGCCGCTTGCGGAAGATGATCCGGTCTTGATCGGTATTCCCGTAGAACAACGTGAAACGGCTCTTTGGCTCCCCGCGCAGCACGGTCTTGAGGATGCTGAGGATCGGCGTGATCCCGCTACCGGCCGCGAACGCAACGAAGTGGCGTTCTTGCAGGGGGTCGATGGCGGTGGTGAAATTGCCCATGGGCGACATCACCTCGATGTGCATGCCCGGTTTCAGCTTCTCCACAAGCTGGGTGCTCGCTCTGCCGCCGCTTACCTTTTTCACTGCGATGCGTAGTTCATCGCGATCGAGCGGGCTGCTGCAAATGCTGTAGCTGCGGCGCAGTTCCTCGCCGTTCACATTCAGCTTCAGGGTCACGTACTGCCCGTGCTCGAAGCGGAAATCCGACTGTTCGGACGCGGGTATCTTGAACCCGACTACGATACAATCGGAGGTCTCTTGGTGAACGTTCGCGACTTCGAGGCTGTGGAACCGGGCCATCCTGTTGGTGGTCATTTTAGTGGGGCGCAAAAATAGAGGTTGCCGAACGGGGTGGTGATCCCAAGGAACCAAGTAGTGGGTCAAGTTGTTCAGGACATGAGCCGGATCAGCCTCACACAACGCCGGTCACGCTATCTTAGCCAACCCATTAAGCAGGCCCCCAGAATGACGGACGTGAAGAACCTCGAGGACGTGTTCCAAGCCAAAGTGGACGCCGAGCAGAAGATCGAGCCAAAGGATTGGATGCCCGAGGCGTATCGCAAGAATCTGGTGCGCCAGATCAGCCAGCACGCGCACAGCGAGGTGGTGGGCATGCTGCCGGAAGGCAATTGGATCGGCCGTGCCCCCAGCCTGAAGCGCAAAGCGATACTTCTATCCAAGGTGCAAGACGAGGCCGGCCACGGTCTATACCTGTACAGTGCTGTAGAAACGCTCGGCACCAGCCGGGAGCAGACGAACGATGACCTGAACAGCGGCAAAGCGAAATACAGCAGCATCTTCAACTACCCCACCCTGACCTGGGCCGATATCGGTGCCGTGGGCTGGCTGGTGGATGGCGCCGCCATCATGAACCAAGTGATGCTTTGCCGCACGAGCTACGGCCCTTACGCCAGGGCCATGGTGCGCATCTGCAAGGAAGAGAGCTTCCACCAACGGCAGGGGTACGAGATCATGGGGGTTCTAGCCAAAGGCACCCCGGAGCAGAAAGAAATGGCACAGGACGCCCTCGACCGCTGGTGGTGGCCCAGCCTGATGATGTTCGGCCCGAGCGATGCCAACAGTCCGCACAGCGCGCAAAGCATGAAGTGGAAGATCAAACGCCAGAGCAACGACGAACTGCGCCAGATATTCATAGACCGCACCGTGCAGCAAGCGGAGGTGATCGGTTTGACGATCCCCGACGCCCAGCTGAAGTGGAACGAGGAAATGAAGCAGTACGACTGGGGCGATATCGACTGGACGGAGTTCAACAACGTGGTAGCCGGTAACGGCCCTTGTAACAAAGACCGGTTGGCCGCCCGCAATAAGGCCCACAGCGAAGGCGCCTGGGTGCGCGACGCCGCGATGGCCTACGCATCGAAGAAAGCCAAGCGCAAGGCCGCCTGAAGAAGTTGCTGGTTGTCAGTTGTCGGTTGTCCGGCAGCCAGACAACTGACAACTCACAACTCACAACCGAGCAATGAGCGAGAACCCGAACAACTGGCCTCTCTGGGAGGTCTTCATCCAAAGCAAACGCGGACTGGACCACAAGCACGTGGGCAGCTTGCACGCCGTTGATGCGCAGATGGCGATCGAGAATGCCCGCGACGTGTACACCCGACGTCAGGAAGGCAACAGCATCTGGGTGGTACCTGCTAATGCCATCAGTGCTTCCAACCACGACGATGGTGGTATGCTCTTCGACCCGGCGGATGACAAGACCTACCGGCACCCCACCTTCTACCATATGCCCGAGGGCGCCAAATACATCTGATCTTGATCTATGATCTCCGGCCTGGATCGTACGGGTCGGAAATTTCCGGCCCCGACAATGGAACTTAAAGAAGCCCTTCTCACCTACGCTTTGCGCCGTGGCGATGACAACCTGATCCTGAGCAACCGCTTGGGCGAATGGTGCGGACATGGGCCGCAACTGGAAGAAGATATCGCACTGACCAACCGCGCTCTCGACCTGATCGGTCAGGCCCGGAACTACCTGCAATACGCAGCAGAAGTGGAAGGCAAGGGCCGTAGCGAGGACGACCTCGCCTACCTGCGCAACGAGCGCCAGTTCGTCAACACCAAGCTGGTGGAGCAACTCAACGGCGACTATGCCCAGACCATCTGCCGCAGCTTCCTCTACGATGCATGGCACCTGCCCCTGCAGCAAGCCTTGACAAAAAGCACCGACGAACGCATCGCAGCCATCGCGGGTAAAGCCGTCAAGGAAGTGAGCTATCACCTGCGCACCAGCAGCGAATGGATGATCCGCTTCGGCGATGGAACGGAGGAAAGCCACCAACGCGCGCAGACAGCCTTGGACGCGCTGTGGACCTACACCGGCGACCTATTCGTGCAGGACGAGGTGGATGCCATCTTGGAGAAAGCGGGCATAGCACCGGATCTGGCATTGATCAAAGTTGCCTTCGACAAGACCGTGGATACGGTGCTTGCCGAAGCAACGCTGAAACGCCCAGCCGACGGCTTCATGGCCACTGGCGGACGCCAAGGCAAACACAGCGAATACCTCGGCTTCATGCTCGCCGAGATGCAATACCTGCAACGCGCCCATCCGGGTGCGACGTGGTAGGGCTATGCACCCCTCGCTCCATACCACTCTGTCGATCGCACCCGTACCATCGACCCTATAGGTCGACCACAAACGATGACCGGAGCCCCACACATCACCAAGGAGCACATCTTCGCCCTTCTGGAGAACGTGAAGGACCCTGAGGTGCCCGTGATCAGCGTGCGTGAGCTGGGCGTACTACGCGAGGTGCAGGTGATCGATGGGAAGGTGCTGGTGACCATCACCCCTACCTACACCGGCTGCCCTGCGATGGACACGATGAAGGCCGACATTGAAGCCGAACTGCGCTCCGCTGGGATCATCGACTTCGAAATAAAGCAAGTGCTAGCACCAGCATGGACAACGGACTGGATCAGTGAAGTCGGCAAGGCGAAACTGAAAGCATACGGCATAGCGCCACCGGAAAAGAGCGCCGACATCCGTGCGCTGAAAGGGGCGCAACCCGTGGTGGAATGCCCACAATGTGGGTCAACCGACACGATGATGATCTCAGCCTTCGGAAGTACGGCGTGCAAAGCGCTATGGAAGTGCAACGCCTGCTTGGAGCCGTTCGACCAGTTCAAGTGCTTGTGAGCCATGGACCCCATAGAGATCCATGACCTTGTGAAGGAATGGCTATGCTTCGTTGAAGAGCCAACAGCCATCAAAGAGGAAGAGATGATGCGGATGGAGGTCCTGCTTGATCGCCTCGCAGTTGCGCGACATTCGATCGACCCTGTTTTCGAGATCGACCATGGGGATGCGCCGCCACAGGACCCTGCGGCATTGCGATCGTTGATAAGGAATCGATTCCCATCATTGACGGTCTACAATATTCCGGCAGAGGTCACCAAGAACTTCGGAGCAACAACCACGCACCTCGGAGATGCCATAGATGACCTTGCGGACATCACGCAAGAACTACGCGATGTGGATCATGCGTTCTTAAACGCATCCGATCAAAATGCCCTCTACGACTTTGCATGGGGCTACGACCACCATTGGAGATACCACCTTCGAGCACTATTGTTGTATATGGAAATGCGCCGTTCCGAAGTCCATTGAGGATTCCAAGTCGGCATCAGAGACATGCTCGTCGTCCCGCTACTCGTGATCCCTTCCGAACCCCTTCCTATTGTCGTCCCACATATCCTGTTCGGCTTTCAGCACAACTTTCAGGCTATCACTGACGTCCTTCTGCTCGAAACGGTCCAGATCGGGTTGGCCAGCCGCCACCCAAGCACTGTACCAGACGTTGCCCAAGGTGAGGATCGAAGCGTTCATGCGCTTTTCCACCATGCCCATCATGGCGTCTTCGTAGGCCTTAGTAAACTCGCGTGAGTAGAGGCGCATACCGTTGCGGCCACGGTCCTCGAACACGTACTTCTGGTCTTCGGGGTAGCTCTCGCTCAATCGCATTTCGATGCTCAGGACACTGTCCACCAGTTGGTTGCTGGCTTGCACGGCTTCCCACGCGACATCGAGGATGCGCTCCACGTACACCGCGCGGCCCACAAGGTGATCGTAGTTGTCAGCTGAGAGCTCCGGTATCCGCGATTCCCAGAACGCATGGATGCCGTACTGGTTAGTGAGCTGGCCATTGTAGTTCTCGGTGGTGTGCAATGGTACGTGCGCGTCGGCCACGTAGTGCCCGATGTCGGCGCTGTTGGTGAGGATGCGGTCCACATCACCGCGTTGGAAAGCGCTGACCAGCCTGCCGAACATGACCTGGATGTGCCAAGGCACGATACCGTATGCCTTCAGCGTATCCTCGGAGAACTTCGCTACGGCATCCTCCCAACGGCGCGGCACCACCGTGAACGGATCCACGCCACCATGTGCGTAGTGATCGATATCGATGTAGTGGCGTTCGGCCTCGCCCAGCACGGCATAGCGACGGCGATCGGGATCAACGGCGTGGTCGCTGATGAAATCGATGTGGCGTTTGTAGAAGCCGAACATTTCGGGCGGCAACGTGAAGCAGGCCATCCGGTTGATGCGTTTGTGGCCGTAGAAACCCCACGCATTCACCGGTTCCACCACGCGGACGGGCAGTATGAAAAGCAGCGCCACCGCTCCCACGAAGACGATCAGGGTCTTGCGTATCATGCTTTTACCAGTGTATCCAAGCGCACGAGTTCACCGTCCTGCAGCACGGGGATCACGGTGCTTTGATCGGGTGTGAGGCAGTACTTCACATCGGGCAACAGCGAAAGCTGCTCTATGCGACGGCGGCGCGGCGCGGCCTTGAGCATGCTCATGAAGTTGTCGCGGGCGCTCATGTACATGAACTTGGCAGCAATGCTGCTATCCTCTTCCACACCGAACTTGCCGCTTTCCAGCAAGCGCTCCATCACGGCACCGGCAAAGACGGAATCCTCCAGGTTGAACTTGTCCTTCCAACCGGAACAGAGCAACAGGATATTGTCGTTCTGTTGTACCAGCCATTCGCTCAGAGCGGTGAGGTTGAGGAAGGAACCGATCACCAGCATGCGTGCATCCTTGGCCAGGTTGATCGCTTTAGTCCCGTTCGTCGTGGTCATCACGATGGTCTTTCCTTTGAGGTCCTGACCAACGTAGGCCAAGGGCGAGTTCCCATAGGCAAAGCCTTCCACCACTTCGCCATTGCGTTCCGCAGCAGCGATGTAGCCCTCGCGGCCGATGTACTGCCGTGCCTCTTCGATGGTGGAGACAGGAATGATACGATCGATCCCGTTCTCGAATGCCGCGACCATGGCACTTGTGGCGCGCAGCACGTCGATCACCACCACGATACCCATGTCTTGGGCGTATAGCGGATATTGCCCCGGCATGAAGCAGACTTCCACCCGGTATTGGTATTCACTATTGCGGATCTCCTCCATCAGAATCGGTGTCGCTGGGTGGATCAGCTGGATCTTGGGCGTCGTGATAAGGAACGGCAGTTACTTCCCTACGGCTTGGCGAGGAAAGGTAGCTTGACGACCACACCTTTCAAAGCCTTGCCACGGATATCGATCCAGAGGGGGGTACCCTCCTTGGCCATGGCGGTGGGCACGTAGGCCATGCCAATGGGTTTTTTGAGGGTTGGGCTCATGGTACCCGAGGTCACCTTACCGATCACGGTGCCTTGCTCATCCACCACGGGATGATGATGACGAGGAATCCCGCGTTCCAAGAGTTCGAAGCCTACCAATTTGCGGGAGGTACCGTTCTCCTTTTGCGCCTTCAGAACTGCTGAATCGGTGAAGTCCTTGGTGAATTTGGTGATCCAGCCTAGACCGGCCTCCATGGGCGAGGTGGTGTCGTCGATGTCATTGCCATAGAGGCAGAATCCCATCTCCAACCGTAGGGTATCGCGGGCCGCAAGACCGGCCGGTTTGACGCCGTAGGCGGCACCTGCTTCGAAGATGGCCTTCCACGTAGCCTCAGCGAGCGGATCAGGAACATAGATCTCGTAGCCGCCAGCGCCCGTGTAGCCGGTGGATGAAATGAGCACGGTACCCACGCCTTTCATCTCGGCATACATCGCGGTGTAGTACGGCATGGCACCGATATCCTCCGTGAAGAAACCCTTCAATGTGTCGGTGGCCTTGGGCCCCTGCACCGCGAGCAACGACATGTGGTCGCTGATATTCGATAGCTGAGCATCGAAAGTATTGTGCGCATTGATCCAATCCCAGTCCTTCTTGATGTTGGAAGCGTTCACCACCAGCACGTAATGGTGATCGGTGCCATGCTCCATGCGGTACACGAGCAGATCGTCCACGATGCCGCCCTTACCGTTGGGCAAGCAGGAATACTGGACCTTGCCGGGTGCGAGCTTTGATGCATCATTGCTGGTGAGTTTCTGGATCAGGTCCAGCGCACCGGGGCCACGTACGAGGAATTCGCCCATGTGGCTCACATCGAATACACCCACGGAATTACGCACCGCGTGGTGCTCATCGTTGATACCGGTGTACTGCACGGGCATGAGGTAGCCCGCAAAAGGCACCATCTTGGCACCGAGCGCTTCGTGGATGTGTGTGAGAGCGGTGCGCTTGAGATCGGTCGTGGTCTCCATGCTGGGAATGTGGAAATTTGGAATGGAAGAATGTGGGATCGTCGAAAGGTGAGGCACGGAGCATGTGGTAAGGAAGAAGCAGGATGCCTACCATTGTCAGCCTGCACATTCCCGCACTCCCCTATTTCCACAATTGAATTCCTACTTTACCAATTGGTTGAAGTGTTCAAGATACCTGTCCTGCCATGCCTTCACCGACCAGTGTTCCTCCACTGAGCGGCGAGCGGCAGTGCCAATGCGTTGCCGAAGTTCGGCATCCTCGACCAAGCGGCTGAGTTTCTCCACCCATTCGTCTGTCGTTGCGGCGAGGAATCCGTTGACCCCGTCGGTGATGATGGTGCCGTTCACCCCCACCGGAGACATGATGGCCGGGATACCCATGCCCATGTACTGGAGGCCCTTGAGCCCGCATTTGCCCCGCGCCCACTCGTCATCCGGAAGGGGCATGATGCCGATGTCGAAGGTTCCGAGGTCGGCTACCTCGGTGTTCTTGCGCCACGGTCGGCCCTGCACACCAAGGGCAGGCTCGGCATAGGATCCATCGCCGATCACGCGGATCGTGATGCGTTCCCCATAGCGCTCCTTCAATATCCGCAAGGCGGGGATGGCGTACTGGAAATGCTGTATGGTGGTGATGCTGCCGCTCCAACCGATGCACACCGCGGCGTTGCTGCTGTGCTGGACCGGTTTGTACTCTTCGGTATCAATCGTGGTGGGCACCACCTCCACATTCTTGTTGAAGTTGAGGGCGTAATTCGCCAGATAGTCGTTCCCTGCGAAGACCACATCAGCCAATCCGATCAGCTTACCGGTCTTGCCGGCATCCTTCACCCAACTCCAATACCGGTTGGCATCGCTCACATTCGATAGCCAGATGGAATCATCGAAATCAAACACCACTTTCGCTCGGCTACGAGCAAAAGCGCGCTCGAACACGGTGCTACGCGTCATTAGCGCTTCGCGGCAGATGAAGATGATGTCGAAGTCGTTCATCCGCGCTACGTCCGCACGCCGTTTGGCGATACTGCGACGCACGAAGCGCAGCTTGTTCAGGAAGTTGCCCTTCTGGTAGAGGAACTTATCATCGGACTCCTCCACGAGATGGCTTACGGTACACTGGAAGCCGTTGCGCTCCAAGTGGCCCAGATACTGCTCGAAGCGGAACCGCTGGTTGGGACTTCGTCCCGGACGGTGGCTGGCGATGAACAGGATCTTGGGCATGCCATTCTAGGGATCAGAAGATCAGAAGATGAGAAGATCAGAAGATCGGATCAAGGGTAAGCACGGAACGTGGAGGGAGCCTGTTCTCCACAGGCCGGGCCGAAGATAACCGGCTACGTGCGACGCGCAGCTTGGCACCGGAACTCAGGCTTCGCGCCAGCTGGGAGGCAGCCCTTGTTCGATCTCGATGTTGCCGAAGCTGCTGCTCTTACGCGCCCCGGTGGCCTTGGCCCATGGGGCCATCCGCGCCAGTCCTTCGGCCAAGGTCGTTTCCGGTTGTTCTCCGAAGATGCGTTCCACCTTACTATGATCGCTGAAGGCGAAGACCACCTCGTTCCTGGCAGGCAGGTGCTTCAATTCGCTGCGCAGGTCCATTGCTGACATCACGGCTGTTGCCAATTGGTTCACGGTATACGGAGTATCGGCCCCCACGTTGAAGACCTCGCCATAGGCCGCCGGGGTCTCCGCAGAACGCGCCATGATGGGTGCGATGTCGCCGATGTAGCTGAAGGCCCGCTGTTGTTCGCCATCGCCGAAGACGCTCAGTTGCTGGCCTTGCATCAACTGGTTCATGAATATCCCTACCACGTTGCGGTACCGGTCGCCGATGTTCTGGTATTCACCATACACGTTGTGCGGGCGGAACACCACGTAGTTCAATCCGAACATGTGGCGGGCTGCGATCAGGTCCATTTCCACCGCGAGCTTGGCCACACCGTAGGGGTCTTCTGGCATGGGGCGCATATCCTCGCGCATGGGCGGTCGCAAAGCGCCGTACACCGCGATGCTGCTGGTGAAGACGAAGCATTCCACACCGTGCGTCACCGAGGCGTTGATCAGGTTGATGCTCCCGATGAGGTTGTTCTGGTAGTTGAAGCGCCGGATGAAATGGCTAAGACCTTCGGCCGCGTAGGCTGCCAGATGGTACACGTACGTGAATTTGTGCTCGGCGAAGAGCGTATCCACAAGCACATGGTCATTGATGGAACCTTGAATGAACGTTGCCCGCGGATCCACCTGATCGGCGAAGCCGCCGCTGAGATCATCGAGGGCAACCACGGTATGGCCCATGGCGAGCAACTCTTTTACCATGTGTGCGCCCATGAATCCGGCGCCGCCGGTGACCAAGGATACTGGCATTCGATCGTTTTATGGGCCCGCCTTGGCAGTGATGGGGCGGCGGGCGAAGAGGCCAAAGATGCGAATGAAGACGGAGGTAGGCGCGAAGGGATGCCACGCACGCCATCTATCTTGCACGGCTTCGCATGAGTACACCCCGCCTCTTCCCTCGCTGGGCCATCTTGGTGATCGATCTGGTCCAGTGCATTATCGCCTTGGCCGCTGCGTATTTGCTGCGGTTCAACTTCGACGTACCGGCCGTGGAAGTGGACCTGCTGCTGCCGGTGCTTCCGTTGTTCCTCGGCATACGCGGACTGTCCTTCCTGGTGGCAGGCCAGCAACGCATGATGGTGCGCCATACCAATACGGACGATGCCAAGCGGATCTTCCTCACGGTGCTGGCGGGGTCGCTGGCGTTCGTTGCCATCAGCGCGGTGCGGTTCCAATTCTTCGACCGGCTCTACTTCCTACCCACGTCGGTGATCATCATCGACTTCATGGCCACCACCATGCTGCTGGTCACCTCGCGCATCGCTTTCAAATTACTGCACTTGCGATCCAAGGGGGCCGGAAAAGATCGAATGCGGGTGATCATCCATGGTGCTGGGGAAGCAGGCCTGATCACCAAGCGAACATTGGAACGCGAGGGTTCCGCCAAGTACAGTGTGGAAGCCTTCGTGGATGACAATATCGCAAAGGCGGGCAAGCGGTTGGAAGGAAGCCTGGTGTACCCGACATCGAAGCTGCCGGAACTCCTGCGTAACGGGGACATCGACCAGGTGATCATCGCGATCCAGAAACCCGATGCCGAGCACCGGCGCCACGTGGTGGATGCCTGTATGGCGGCGAAGGTCCAGGTACTTACCATACCGCCTGTCAGCGATTGGATCAACGGACAGCTGAGCGCAGGCCAGATCAAGGAAGTGCGGATCGAAGACCTGCTGGGGCGCGCGGTGATCCAACTGGACGATGCCCAAGTACGGTCGCATTTCGCTGGGCGAAGGGTGCTGGTCACCGGTGCGGCAGGCTCCATCGGCAGCGAATTGGTACGGCAGCTCACCTCCTTCGGCGTCGGCCAATTGGTGCTGGTGGATATGGCTGAATCGGGGTTGTACGACATCGAGACCGAACTGCGGGGAAAGCACGGTGCCACCGAACTGATCGTGCGCGTGGCCGATGTGCGCGATCGGGCGGCGCTGGAAGCCGTATTCAAAGCTTACCGCCCTGCGGTGGTATTCCATGCTGCCGCATACAAGCATGTGCCCATGATGGAGGCCCAGCCTTCCGAAGCCGTCCATACCAACGTCCACGGCACCCGCACCGTCGCGGAGCTGGCTTGCGCGCATGGTGTCGAGCAATTCATCCTGATCAGTACCGACAAGGCGGTGAACCCCACCAGCGTGATGGGCGCCAGTAAGCGGATCGCGGAAATGGTGGTGACCTCGCTCGCGCAAACAGAACCAAAGGCACCGCAATTCATCACCACGCGCTTCGGGAATGTGCTCGGATCCAGCGGCTCAGTGATCCCCCTCTTCCGCAAGCAGCTTGCTGCGGGCGGGCCATTGACCGTAACGGATCCAGAAGTGACCCGCTTCTTCATGACCATTCCCGAAGCCTGCCGGTTGGTGCTGGAAGCCGCCACAATGGGCAAGGGAGGCGAGATCTTCGTCTTCGACATGGGTGAGCCGGTGCGCATCGCGGACCTTGCAGAGAACATGATCCGCCTGAGCGGCCTGGAGCCGGGTACGGATATCGAGATCGTGTACACGGGTCTTCGTCCGGGCGAAAAGCTGTACGAAGAATTGCTGGCTACCAGCGAGAACACGCTTCCCACGCATCACCCGCGCATCTTGATCGGAAAAGTGCGGGACGGCATTCCAACCGAAGTTTTGGGTAAGGTCAGCGAATTGACCGCCGCGACGGACGAGAACGAACTCGTGCGCGGGATGAAAGATCTGGTACCCGAATACCGGAGCCATAACTCGGTGTACAGTAATTTCGATCCGCCAGCGCCATCCCGCGCCGCTCTTTAGCGCAACCGCGGCACCAGCCATATCAATCAAGCACAGTACACGCCGCTATGCGGTGATCCAGACCACTTCCATGACACCGGACAAGAACCTCGAAACGGCACGCCTGCAAAAGGAGATCGGCGATTACATCGGCCTTGGGCCGGACAGCTTGGTATTCAACTTCGAAGAGACGCCGGACAAAGGGACTAAGCTCTTCGTGATCACACTGAACCCGCGCCACGACCAGAGTTTCCTATTCCAACAGACCACAGGCAGCGATAAACAGGACGCCCTGCGAAATATGCTCGAGTATGTGCGTACCCACAAGGAGCGGACCAGCAGCTATACGATCCAATGGAGCAACCGAGGAGATGACGGGTTGCAGACCTCCTATTTCCGGGCGAAGAACATCTTGGAGGCACTGGACAAGCTGTTCTACGACAGAGACCCCAATAGCATTACTGTGTTCAGTGTGATGTTGAACCCGATGTCTTGAGCATCATGGAGATCAGCGTCAACCGCATCCCCATCCAGATCCGCTTCGCGGACGTCGACATGGCCCGCCACGTTCACAACGCGGTTTACCTGCATTGGTTCGAGGCCGCACGCATGGCGCTGTTGCAACAGTTCATTGCACAGGATCACGACTGGCGAACACAAGGATTGATCCTGGCCCGCAACGAAATGGACTATCGTATGCCCGTTCGTTTGACGGATCGCATCGAAGCGGAAGCATGGTGCGGCACCATCGGCAACAAGAGCTTCGACCTGGTGTATGCCATCCACCGCATCGGCGGCGACAAGCCCGGCATTTGTGCCGAAGGGCGCAGCGTGATGGTGTGTTTCGATTACAAGGAGAACAAGTCCATCACATTGCCCGGCGCATGGCGCCAAGCATTGGAACAGCTTATCCGGGAATGAAGAAAGCCATCATCGCCCTTACCGTTGTCTCGCTCCTCTCCTGCTCCACGCAAGAGATGCAGAGCGTACTGGATTCCATACCCACGTCAGGCACCGGATTGAGCAATGAGGAAGTGGTCTCCGGCCTGAAAGAGGCCCTACGCGTAGGGACCGAACGCAGTGTTGCCAAGGCCAGCATCGCCGATGGGTTCTGGAACGATGCCCGCATCAAGATCCCGTTCCCTGCTGAAGCGATCAAGGTGAAGAACACGTTGATGGACCTCGGGATCAAGAAGCCCGTGGAAGACTTCGAACGCACCTTGAACAAAGCCGCCGAACATGCCACCAAGGAGGCCGTGCCCGTCTTTGTGGACGCCATCACCAGCATGAGCATCCAGGACGGCTTCAACCTGTTGCGCGGTGGCGAGAATGCTGCCACGAACTTCCTGCGGGAGAAGACCTCTGCTTCCCTCCGCGCCAAATTCACACCCGTGGTGGAAAAGGCCACCCGCGATGTTGCCCTTACCAGCTACTGGACCCCCGTGGCCAACGCGTACAACACCGCATCGCTGCTGACCGGCAGCAAAGCCGTTGATCCGGACCTCAACGCTTACGTGACCACCAAAGCCATGGACGGCCTCTTCCTACTGCTCGCTGATGAGGAAAAGAAGATCCGCCAGGACCCTGCAGCCCGCGCCACGGCACTACTTCAGAAGGTCTTCGCCCAACAGTAGCGCAAATCAATTGAACCACCGATAAGCCGAAGGCCACCTGCCAATAGCCAATAGCTAGAAGTCAGTGGCTTGTGGCCGCATTTGCATTCGCATTCAACATTCCTTTGCACCCATGCACCCCATTACGCTAACACCACCCGGCACCATCATCGCCCCTAGTGAACTGATCCTGAATCCGGACGGCAGCGTGTACCACATCGCACTGCGGCCGGAGCAATTGGGGGACATCGTGCTGGTGGTGGGTGATCAAGGTCGCGTGGAGTTGATCAGCAGGCACTTCTCCAGCATCGAGCACAAGGTGAATAACCGTGAGTTCGTAGGGCATACCGGCGAGTACAACGGGATCCGCATCACGGCGCTCAGCACAGGCATCGGCACGGACAACCTCGATATCGTGGTGAACGAGTTGGATGCGTTGGTGAACATCGACCTCGAAAAACGCACACCGAAGGAGAAGACGCGTTCCCTGAAGATCATCCGCCTAGGGACCTGTGGTGCGTTGCAAGAGGACATTCCCGTGGATACGCGCATCGTGAGCGCATACGGCATTGGGCTGGACAATGTGCTGCACTACTACGCTTATGAGAACACCGATGCCGAACAGCGCGTCCTCAACGCATTCTTAGAGCAGACCGAGTGGCCGGACAACCTGCCCGTGCCATATGTTGCCGCCGGTGACAAGGAATTGATCGAGCGCTTGGGCAGCGATAACGTCGTAGGCATCACGCTGACCTCCGGCGGTTTCTATGCACCACAAGGCCGTCAGCTACGCGGTGTGCCTTCCGTGGATGCCTTGAACGAGCGCTTCACCGCGTTCGAACACGAAGGACTGCGCGCCGCGAACTTCGAGATGGAGACCAGCGCGCTGTACGGCTTGGGTAGCCTCTTGGGACACCGCACCTGCACGATATGCACCGTCGTAGCCAACCGCCTGCGCAAGGAATACAGCAAGGACCACCACGGTGCCATCGACCGCATGATCGCGGAGGTGCTGGAGCGGGCGACGACGATCTAGAGGCCCTATTCGGCCAACTTGAACGTGAACGGCAGCGTGTACTTGACACGGCAAGGCTCTCCGTTCTGCTCACCTGAAGTCCACTTTGGCATCGTGTTCACCACACGGATCGCCTCACGGTCCAACGATGGGTGGGCACTACGTAATACCCGGATATCGGGGAGGCTTCCATCGCGTTCCACCACGAAGGACAGGTACATTCCGCCTCCGATCCCATTCTCTTTCGCTTCCTCAGGATACTTCACCGTCCTTGCGATGTAGTCCATCATGAGTTTCTCCCCACCCGGAAATTCGGGCATCTTCTCAGGAACCTCCACGAGCACGTCGCTTTCCTTAATCGACATCTCCGAAGGCGCAGGAGGAGGTAATGGGGCCTTTATGGTTGGCTCGTCCAGCGCGATCGCCAATATCGGAGCAAATAGCACACCATCGCAAACGCAGGCTGGACCATCCTCTTCTTCATGGCTTGAAGGTATCGGAAATGGATTGACGGTCTGGCGCAATGTCCAACGCGAAGCATCAACGTCCGTCTTTCCACAGTAGGCTGTTCGTGGTGCGCGCCGGAACTTCCTTCAACCCACACCGGTTGAAACATGTCTTACAACCCTCCGTATGCGCCTTGGGGCGCGGGATACTTTCGTCCGAGCCACCGTGCAGCAGGATGGTACCAACCATGAGTGAAACCGAGATCCGTGCCCTGATCACCTTGATCGATGACCCCGATGAAGGCGTGTACACCCAGGTGCGGGACCGCATCGTTTCCCTAGGCGGGAACGTGGTGCCAGTGCTGGAGCGGGCGTGGGAGTATGATGATCTCGGCGATCTCTTCCGCAACCGCATCGAGGACATCCTGCAAAGCATCCATCTAGCGGGCGTAACGGACCGGCTGAAGGCGTGGAAGGAAAGCGGTGGTGAAGACCTGCTGGAAGGCGCCCTCATCATCAGCCGCTACCGCTATCCGGACATGGATGAACAGAAGGTGAAAGCCCGGCTGGCGTCCATCCGGCAGGACATCTGGCTGGAGTTGACCGATCACCTGACAGCGTTCGAGAAGATCCGCGTGTTCAACCACATCTTCTTCCAGGTCCATGGCTTCAAGGGGAACAAGCGGAACTACCACGCGCCGCAGAATTCGTACATCAACGAAGTGCTGGACAGCCGCAAGGGCAATCCGCTTTCGCTCGCGATCATCTACCAGGTGCTGGCCGAAGATCTGGGCCTCCCTTTGCGCGGCGTGAACCTGCCGAACCACTTCGTGCTTGCCTATCTGGACGAAGAGAGCATCGGCGGCGCCGATAGTGGGCAACAAGGCGAAGAGAACATCCTGTTCTACGTGAACGCCTTCAGCCAAGGCGATATCCTGGGGCGCAACGAGATCAACGAGTTCCTGGCGAAGTTGAAGATCGAGCCACGGCCTTCCTTCTATTCCCCGTGTACGAATCTGGACATCATCCGCCGCCAGATGAACAACCTGGCGAACAGCTACCAGAAGATGGGCGATACCGAACGCAGCCAGGAGTTGGAGAAGCTGCGTGATCTGTTGGGGCCTGCGGAGCCGGAGGCGTGAAGATCAGGCGGTGAACAGGCGCCGCAATGTTCCGAAGATGATCCCGAGGTCGCGCACAAGGCCCTTATCCTTCACATACCGCAGATCCAGCACCAGTTTCGCTGGCATCACTTCCTCGATATAAGTCCGTTCTGCATCGCTGCTTCGCCCCAGCACCTCGTTCTCATCGATGTACGCGATGCTCGCCAAGCCCGTGATACCGGGCCTTACAGAAAGTACTTCGCGCTGGGCTGCCGTGTAGAGCGCAACGTACTTGGGCACCTCAGGACGCGGCCCAACGATGCTCATGTCGCCGATAAGAACGTTCAGTAATTGTGGTAGTTCATCCAGCTTCGACTTGCGTAGGAAGTAGCCGATGCCCGTGATGCGTGGATCGCGACCACCCACGGTGATCTGTCCCTGCGCCTCGCTACCGGGGCGCATGGAGCGGAACTTCAGAAGGGAAAAGCTCCTTCCCTCTTTCCCAACCCTTGTCTGACGGAAGAATGCACCACCCGGCGAGCTCAATGCCACGGCCAGCGCAAGGAGCAGGAACAGGGGCAGGAGCAGGAGCAGCGCCGTGGATGAGGTCAGGATGTCGAACGCGCGCTTGACCATCCTGTTCAACCCATGACCTCGCCGATAGCGGCTTTCACCGCAGCGATCACTTCATCCACCTGCGCATCGGTAAGGTCGTAATAGACCGGTAGGCTGATCTCCGTACTGAACAGCTTGTAGGTGTTCGGGTAGGCTTCCATCCGGAAGCCTTGCGCTTTGTAGAAGCTCAACATGGGCAATGGGATGAAGTGGACGTTCACACTGACGTCGTGCTGGGCGATCACGGTGATGATGGCATCGCGCTGGGTCTCCGTAGCATTAGCGATGCGCAGCATATAAAGGTGGTAGCAGCTCTCGCGACGGTCATCCTTGAAGTACGGTACGATGAAGCGCGCATCATCGATGAAGGCCGCGGTGTACCGTTCGCATATCACTTTACGTCGAGGGGTGGTCTCGCTGTCGAATCGCTCCAATTCCACCATGCCGATCGCGGCTTGCAGGTCGGTCATGTTGCATTTCCAGCCGGGGAATTCCACATCGTACCGCCAGGCACCGGGCTGTGTCTTGGCCAACGCGTCCTTGCTCTGGCCGTGCAGGCTCATGGTATTGAAGAACGCATAAAGCTCGGCCGGGTCGAAGGGCTCCGGCAGGTTGATGGCAAGGGCTCCTCCTTCCGCGGTGGTGAGGTTCTTCACGGCGTGAAAGCTGAAGCCGGTAATGTCCGCCTGCGAACCGACACGCTCGCTACCAATGCGCGCACCAAAGGAGTGGGCCGCATCGCACAGGACCAAGGCGCGACCCAGTCGCATTTGTGGGTTGGTGCCGGCTACGCGCAGGTTGACCGCCGGAGTGAAGAGGGCGCAGGTTTCCACCGCCACGCGCATGATCTCCTGTATGCGTGAAGGTAACCCACCGATGTCAACGGGGATGATGCATTTCGTGCGCGCCGAAATGGCTTTGCGCAAGGCATCGGGATCCATGGTGAAATCGTCGAGGACATCCACCATTACTGGTTTC
>Ga0209181_10003586_pt1 | contig 23768 bp, 23 predicted proteins | sample MAT05_FD_187208 | JGI IMG/M metagenome (GOLD analysis project Ga0209181, IMG submission 187208) | Freshwater microbial communities from Lake Fryxell liftoff mats and glacier meltwater in Antarctica - MAT-05 (SPAdes) (version 2) | ecosystem: Environmental > Aquatic > Freshwater > Ice > Liftoff...
GACGCCAACGACGACGGCACCGAGGTGCGGCTCGGGTTCAACGAGTGGCAGACGGTGCAGGCGGTGCAGATGCTGTTGGCCCGCTACGGCCGCTTGATCAGCGAGCCGGAGCCGATGCGCTGACGGGCCTCAGGCCCGGGGACGGCCGTCCCCGGGCTTTCGCAACTCCCAACAGTCACGACCCGTCGCACTTACCCATCTTCCCGCGCATCTTTCCTCTCCGTCCGCGGCCGTCTGAACCTGCGCAACCCGCGCCGTCGATCCCACCCTTCGGGGAGGGCGACCGATGCGGGGGCTGTTGCTCGTGGGGGTGCTCGCGTCGGCCGCCGGCTGTCAGACGCTCCTCGGCCCACCGCCGCCGGAACTCGGCGCGACGCTGGAGGCGGACGACGACCCGCTGACGCTCGCCGCCGAGTGCCTGCAGCGCGGCGAGAAGGCGGCCGCCGCCGCACACCTGGAGGCGCACGTCGGCCGGCACCCGGACCAGCCGATGTTCCGGGCGCACCTCGCGGAGCTCCTGTGGAAGCTCGACCGCCCGGCCGACGCGCGGGCGCACTTCGAGCGTTTCGTCGCCGACGCCCAGGACGGGGCCGGGCCGGTGCGCGGGCACCTCGTCCACTGTCACACGCGGCTGATGGAGATCGCCCGCGAGGACGGCAACCGCGCGGCCGAGGCGTTCCACCGGGCCGCGGGTCTGCTGCGGCTCGCGGAGCAGCCGGGGGCCGACGAGGTGGAGTCGCGCGAGGAGGTGTTGTGTCAGGCGGTGAAGGCGCTGGTGGAGGCCCGCGACCTGCGCCCCGGCGACGCCCGGCCGCTGGCGTACCTGGCGCTGGCGCACGAGAAGGCGGGCAACCTTCGCGCAGCGGCTGCGGCGCGGGCGGCGGCGCGGAACGCGTCGGCCGCGGGGCTCACGCCCGCTGAGCGGCGGCAACTGGCGCTCGCGTTGACGGATTGACCGTTCAGGGTCCAACGACGCTCGCCGGGTCGATGACGGTGACGCCCGCGAAGCGGGTGAAGTCGCCTACGTTGAAGGTGAGCAGGTGCGTCAGACCGTGGAGGCCGAGGGCAGCGACGTATCGGGCGTCGTGGGCCACCTTGCCATGACAGCCGTGGGCGGTGACGAGAGCCAGCCACCCGGCGAACAGCCCGGGCGGGTCGTCGAGCAGCGGGAACGTGGTTAGGAACCCGGCGACCGAGGTGGCGCATTCGGCGTCGGACAGGGCAAGGCCGTTTCCCTTCACTGGCCGAGTCGCCACCACCCAAAACTCGTACAGGGACTGCGGGACGGTGCGGAGTACATCACCCCGCACGTGGAGAGCGGCCAGCGCCGCGACGGCAGTGACGTGCTGGGTCGCGGTCGGGTCTGTAAGGCGGAGCAAGACGTTCGCGTCGAGAACGACCGTCATCCCCCTTCACCCCGGTACATCGCCTCGCGGCTCACATCGGCTTGAAATCCGGGCGGGTAGCGGTCGGACCGGGCGCGAGCTTGAGCTACGAGCGCGTCGAACTGCTGTCGCCACGCGTCCGGCGCCGCGGCCTGCTCGATGGCCGGCAGAGCAAGGGCGTCGGCGGTCGTGCCGAGTTCCGCCGCCCGGGCTTCGAGCCGGCGGAACACCTCGTCGGGTACAGTCAGCGTCGCCACGGTGCCCTCGCGGATCAGTGCCGGAACAGGAACTCGCGGGTGTTCACCAGCGCCCACAGCACGTCTTCCCACGCCTTCCGCTTGTCCGCCCCGCGCTCCACGTGCGCGAGCGACAGCCGCCGCTCCTCCGCCGACGGAGCCCGCGACAACGCCGCGAAGTACAGTTCCGTCAGCACCTGCTCGTCCGTCATCTTCGCCGCGAGCAGCTTGCCGAGCCGGTTCGCCGGGTTGCGAATCTTGTCGTTCACCGTCGGGCCGTTGATGAGTTGCAGCGCCTGCGCCAGGTTGCCGTCGCTCTCCCGCTCGCACTCGCACGCCAGCTCGCGGGCCGGTTGGCCGAACGTCTTCAGGAAGGCGTTGTTCACCTCGCCGTCCGGCAGCTGGATCGCCCGCGTCCCGGCCGGCAGGCCCGGGAACTTCTCCGGCAGCCCCGTCACGTCGCACAGCGCGTCCAGCAACTGCTCCGCCGTCAGCAGCTTCGTCACCGCGTGCGAGAAGTACTTCGTGTCGTCGCGGTTGCTGTCGTTCGGCTGCGCCGACAGCTGGTACGTCCGCGACTTCATGATCGTCTTCACCAGTGCCTTGTGGTCGAACTTCGTCTTCACGAAGTCCTTGGCCAGGGCGTCGAGCAGCTCGTCGTTCGCGGCCGGGTTCGACTCGCGGAAGTCGTCCACCGGGTCCACGATCCCCTTGCCCATCAGGTGGAACCACACCCGGTTGGCGACCGACTTGGCGAAGAACTGGTTCTCCCCGCCGGTCAGCCACTCGGCCAGCTTCTCGCGGCGGTCCGTCCCGGCGGGGATGTCGGCGTCGCCGACGCCGATGTAGCGCGGCCGCATCGTCTTGCCCGTCCGCGGCTGCGTCACCTCGCCGTCGCGGGTCACGAACACCACCTCGGCCGACGCCGCGTTCGGGCCGGCGGGGCGGGTGCCGATGACGCCCTCGGGCCGCTGCTTCACCCGGGCGAACCACGCCGCCATGCCGTAGTAGTCGTCCTGCGTCCAGCGCTCGAACGGGTGGTTGTGACACTTCGCGCACTGCATCCGCACGCCGAGGAACAGCTGCGCCGTCGTCTCCGCCAGGCTCTGCGGGTCCTTCGCGATGCGGTAGTAGTTGGCCGGCGGGTTCGAGTAGGTGTTGCCGGTGGACGTGATGATGTCGCGCACCACCACGTCGAACGGCGTGTTGCGCATGAAGTGGCCGCGGAGCCACGCCTGCATCCCGTAGCTCCCCTTCACCTGGATCGTCCGGCGGCTGCTGCGGAGCACGTCGGCCCACTTCAGCGCCCAGAAGTCGGCGAACTCCGGCAACTCCACCAGCCGGTCGATCAGCTTGTCGCGCTTCTTCGCGTCGGCGTCGGCGAAGAACGCCCGCGCCTCCTCCGGCGTCGGGATGCGGCCGACGGCGTCGAGGTAGGCGCGGCGCACGAACTCGTCGTCGGCGCACACCTCCGACGGCGCGATGCTCATCATCTTCAGCTTGTTGAACGTGTGCGTATCGACGTAGTTCGTCGCCGGCGGGTTGGGCCAGGTGAAGCCCTCGCGCGGCTCCAGGTACGTCACCCGCACCGCGATCATCTCTTCGAGGTAGCGGCACAGGATGGCGACCTCGCCGGGCCGCTTGAACTCCACCAGCCCGCTCGGGCTCACGTCCGCGACCGACGGGTCGGAGCTGCTGAAGTTCGTCAGCCGGGTCACGTCGCGGGTCTTGTCGTCGGCGAACGTGGCGACCACGGCGAGCTGCTGCCACCTGGCCGGGGTCTTCAGCACGCGGCCGCCGCCGGCGACCTGTACGCCCTTGACCGCGGGCAGGGTCGGGGCGTCGTCCTTCAACCCTTCCGCGATCCACGCCAGCATCATCTCGCCGGGCACGCTCGTCACCCCGAACCGCTGGCCGCCCTCGTGCGGCACGGCGCCGACGCTCTTGAGCAGCATCAGGCTCTGGGCCGGGCTGTGCTTGTCGGTGCGGCGGCCGAACTGCTCGCGGGTCAGCATCAGGTAGTCGGCGGCGGGGTCGAACCCGCGCAGCGAGAGCTTGAACCCGTTCTTCCCGCTCGGGGTGCCGTGACAGGCGCCCATGTTGCACCCGCCCACGTTCATCGCCGCGACGACGTGGTTGCGGAAGCTCACCGGCGCCGGCTGGTCCATCGCCGCCACGGCCACCGGCACCGTCACCGTCTTGCCGCCGACGGCCAGCGTCAGCGTCGCGGACCCGTTCGCCTTCGGCCGCAGGAACAGGCCGTCCTGCACGTCCACCACGGCGGCGTTGTCCGTCGTCGCGGTCGTCACCGTGGTCAGGTCGCGGACGGTGCCGTCGGCGTAGCGGCCGGTGACGACCAGCTGTCGGGCGTCGCGGACGCCGCTCAGGGTGACGTTGGCCGGGAAGACTTCCACGGCCGTCGGCGTGCCGGCGACCTCGGCGCGGCTGGCGGGGTCGGACGGCGGCGCGGCGGCGACGGGCGACGCGAGCGCGAGGAGAACGGCGACGGCCGGGACGAGGCGGGTCATGTGTACCCTCGCGGGAGGCGAGCCGGGAGCGGACCCCGGGGGTGGGAATGCGGTGCTGGCGGGAACTTCCATCAATCAGACTAACCGATCGGGCGCCGGCGGGCGAGGGAATTTCGTATCCTGCCGGGGTTCCAATTGCTCCCGAGGTGAGGCGATGGGCAGGCGGTTGATCAGCTCCGGCTCCCCGTTCGAGGCCGAAATCGGCTACTCGCGGGCGGTCGTCGACGGGTAGTGGGTGTTCGTCTCCGGCACCACCGGGTTCGACTACGCCACCATGATCATCTCCGACGACGTGGCCGAGCAGGCCGAGCAGTGCCTCAAGAACATCGCCGCCGCGCTCGCCCAGGCCGGCGCCACCCTCGCCGACGTGGTCCGCGTCACGTACATCCTGCCGACCGCTGCCGACTTCAAGCCGTGCTGGCCGGTGCTGCGGAAGTACTTCGGCGACAGCCGCCCCGCCGCGACCATGTTCGCCGCCGGCCTCACCGACCCGCGCATGAAGATCGAGATCGAGGTCACTGCCCGGCTGAGCACGTGACACGGGGGCGATCGTTCTTGGTTGCGGGGAAAGGGGGGACCCCGTCCCGCAAGCATTGAGTCAAGCACACAAATCATTGTGGGAATGACGCCACCCGCCGGGTTCGACGGATCATGTAACCACACCGCGGGTTGCGCCGCGGGACTGAGCTCAGCCGGATGAAGCGATTACGCCGGACGTAATGGCGAAGATCGGATGAAGTTGCCGGCCGCGACAGCCCCTGCGGGTCGCGCCGGTCCGGGGAGTGCGGTAGAATAGGGGCATGACGACCACCCCGCGGCACGCCGGACCCGGCCGCCCGGTTCGACTAGCCGTCACCGCCGACCTTCACTTCGGACCGCGCCACCCCGACGGCGCCGCCGCCACCCACGCACTCGCGGACGACCTTTACCGCGACCCACCGGACATCTTCGTCATCGCCGGCGATGTCGGCGCGGGCGACGAGTTCGGCCACTGCCTCGACCTGTTCGCCGACCTGCCGTGCGCCAAGGCGCTGGTCCCCGGCAACCACGACATCTGGGTCCGCACCGACGACCCCCGCGGCGACTCCCTCGACGTGTACCGCCACCACCTGCCGGCCGAGGCCGCGGCGCGCGGGTTCCGCTACCTCGACCACGGCCCGCTCGTACTCCCCGAGCTGGGGCTGGCGGTGTGCGGGTCGATCAACTGGTACGACTACTCATGGGGTGTGGACCGGCTGCGGCAGTTCACCCCGGACTGGGCCGACCGGCTCCACACCAAGCGGTTCACCCGCGGCCGCCACAACGACGCCAACTTCGTGCAGTGGTCCACCGACGACGCCGGGTTCACGCAGGAAGTCGTGGAAGCGCTCGACGACCACCTGGCGGAGGCGCTGCGGCAGGTGCCGGCGGCCGTGGTGGTAACGCACCACCCGCCGTTCCGCCGCCTGAACTACCCGAAGCCGGACCCGCCGGACCTGGACGCGCTGATGTGGGAGGCGTTCAGCGGCAACGCCGACCTGGAGGACGTGCTGGCGAAGTACGCCGGCCGGGTGCCGCTGGCGTTCTGCGGGCACACGCACTTCGCGCGGGAGGCCAGCTTCGGCGCGACGCGCGGGTACAACGTCGGCGGCGACTACGGGTTCAAGCGGCTGCTGCGGGTGGAGTGGCCGGCGGGGGCAGTGACGGCGGTCGAGTTCAGCGGCGCGGGGGCGATGGCGGAGCGGTAGGTGCTCGGCGAGCGGCCCGCGTGAGCGGGCTGTTCCTGAGCGTGCCTGATGTGATCAGGAACAGCCCGCTCACGCGGGCCGCTCGCCGGGTCAAAGCGGGTTCCGCGCGAACACCCACTCCTCGACCGGCCGCCCCCCCACCAGGTGCTCCTCGACGAACCGCGGCACGCGGTCGGCCGTCATGCCGGCGTACCACGTTCCTTCCGGGTACACCACCATCACCGGGCCGCCCTTGCACACCCGCAAGCAACCCACCTTCGTCCGGTAGCACGCGGCCGGACCCGTCGCCAGCGACAGACTGCGGTCCTTCAGCTCGCGCTTCAGCGCGTCCCACGCGGCGTCGCCGGCTTCGGACGCGCAGCACGTCGGCCCGAGGCACAGGAAAACGTGCCGGTGGAAGTGGCCGATCAACAGCTTGTCGGCGATGGCGGCGAGGTCGGCGCGCTCGTCGGGGGTCATATGCGGTAGCCGGCTCGGGGCTTGTAGGTCGGGCCGAGTCTTCGAGGCCCGACGTGGGGAGGCAGCAGCTTCCGCCGAAGAGCAAGAAGCGCCGGGGTGACGGGATTTCTCGGTTCGCGTTCGGCACCCCGCGTCGGGCCTCGAAGACTCGGCCCGACCTACGAAACCCCACGAATCACGACAGGCTCTCGACCTTCGCCTTGGCCTCGGCGAGGCCGCAGCCGGTCAGCTCGCGGTACGCCTTGATCGCCTCGATCTTCTTGCCGGCGCGGTTCAGCGCCCCCGCCTCCTCGGCCGCGACCCGCGCCAGGTCCACGCCGGAGTGGCGTAACAGCACGTCCAGCTTGCGTTCCAGCCGCGACGTGACCGCCGCGGCCCGGGTCAACACGTACGCGATCAACCCGCCGATCACCCAGCCGAGCACGTTGTAAACGATGATATCCACCGCCGCACCACCTTCAGGCACGAGACGCCGGAACCACGTCCGCCGGGAAACGAATCGCGTCCCGAGCGGGGTCGCGTCAGCGCCCCGTGCGTCCCCAGAACTGTCAGTTCCGCGTCGGCACGGGGCGCTGACGCGACCCCGCTCGGGACGCGATTACGCCGCCGCCCGCAGCCGCCGCGCCGCCTCCGCGAACACCAGCACGCTCGCGGTACTCGCGGCGATCACCAGCCAGTCCACGACCGACAGCGGCTCCACGTTGAACACCACGCCGCCGACCGACACGATCAGCACCTGCCCCACCACCGTCAGCGACGCGATCAGCAGAAACTGCGGGTTCGAGAACAACTGGTAGAAGCCGCTCTCTCGCGGGCTCAGCGACCGGCAGTTGATCTGGTTCCACACCTGGAAGAATACGTACACGCAGAAGAAGATCGTCGCCTGCCGCAGCGTCAGCTCCGGGAACTCGGCCGACTTCTCCCCCGCCCCCGCGAACCAGTCCCAGTGCTGCATTCCCGTCAGCAGCGCGATCATCACCACCACGAAGAACGCCGCGGTGACGAGGATGTTCCCCGCCATCGCCCGGGTGATGATGCGGTCGTCGCGCCGCTTCGGCTTCGCCGACATCAGCCCCGGCCGCGGCGGCTCGCTGCACAGCGCGACGGCCGCGAACGTGTCCATGATGACGTTGATCCACAGCAGTTGCAACACGGTGAACGGCGGCTTCAGCCCCAGGAACGGGCCGAGGAACGCGATGGTGAGCGCGCTCACGTTGATGGTCAGCTGGAACTGTACGAACCGCTGGATGTTCTCGTACAGCGCCCGGCCCCAGCTCACCGCCTTCACGATCGTGCCGAACGAGTCGTCCAGCAGCACGATCTTACTCGCCTCCTTCGCCACCTCCGTCCCGGCGATGCCCATCGCCAGGCCCACGTCCGCCTTCTTCAGGCTCGGCGCGTCGTTGGTGCCGTCGCCGGTCATGGCGACGACGTGCTGCTGCTCCTGAAGGAGCTTCACCATCCGGTACTTGTCGAGCGGCCGGGCGCGGGCCAGGACGCGCAGGTCCGGCAGCTTCGCCTTCAGCTCGTCGTCGGAGAGGGCGTTGAACTCGTCGGAGGTTATGGCGAGCGCGGTCGGGCTGTCGAGCAGGCCGATGTCTCGGGCGATGGCGCGGGCCGTCTCGATGTTGTCGCCGGTGATCATCTTCACCTCGATGCCGGCGCCGCGGCACTGCGCCACGGCCGCCGGCACCTCCGGGCGGATGGGGTCGCGGATGGCCACGAACCCGGTGAAGATCAGTCCCTTCTCGATCTCGTCGCGGCGGTCGTGGATGGCGTCCTCGCCGTGCGGGAAGCCCGGCGGCAGGGTGGCGTGGGCGAACGCCAGCGTCCGCATCGCGTCCCCGGCGGCGGCCCGGAGGTTGGCCGCGAGTCGCTCCCGCACCTCGGCTAGCGGCCGCTCCGAGCCGTCGGCCGCGAGGTAGCGGTCGCAGTGCTCCAGCAGCATTTCCGGGGCGCCCTTCACCAGTGTCACCAGCGTGTCACCGCTGCGGGTGACGGTGGTCATCCGCTTCCGGTCGGACGAGAAGTGGACTTGGTATAGCACCGGGTGGTCGGCCCGGAGCGTGGCGTAGTCGAGCGCCGGCCCGCCGGGCACCCACGCCCCGCCGCGGAGCCACGTCAGCAGCGCGCCCTCGGTCGTGTTCCCGACGGTGAGCGTCTTGCCGTCCTTTACTTCGAGGCTGGCGGTGGAGTTGACGGCGCTGTTGAGGACGAGCCAGCCGAGCGGCGTGCCCGCGTCGGCGCTGCGGCCGGCGACGGCGTCGTGAACGTCGCCGCCGACGCCGACGCGGCTGAGCGTCATCTTGTTCTGCGTCAGCGTGCCGGTCTTGTCGGAGCAGATGACGGTGGCCGAGCCGATGGTCTCGGTGGCGACGAGCTGGCGGACGAGGGCGTTGGCGCGGGTCATCTTCCTCATGGCGAGCGCGAGCGACACGGTCACGCTCATCGGCAGCCCCTCGGGCACCGCCACGACGACGATGATGACCATGTACACGAAGTACGACAGCAGCGCCTTCACGCCGGCGAGCAGCACCGGGCCGCTCGCTTCGTCCGGGCCCGGCCAGCGCACCTCGCCGACGTACAGCCCGCGGGCCAGCAGCGCCACGAAGATGGCGACCGCGGCGACGTAGCTGACCTTGCTGATGAGGTCGGCGAGGACGGTGAGCTTCTGCTGGAGCGGCGTCGCGGCCTTCGAGATGGTGAGCTTCTGCTGCACGCGCCCCTCGGCGGTCGCGACCTCCTCCCCCTCGGGCTCGCCGGACAGGCGCCGGGCGATCTGGCCGATCATCGTGTCGTCGCCGACGTTGCCGACGACCATCTGGCCGACGCCGTCCACGACCTGCGTGCCGCGGTAGACGCACCCCGGCTGTTCGGGGCCGTCGGCCGCGTCGTCGTCCCGCGCCGCCGTCTTCTTCACCGACTCGCTCTCGCCGGTCATCAGCGACTGGTCGAGCATCAGCTCGTTGGCCCGCAGCACCCGCCCGTCGGCGGGGATTTCGTCGCCCATTTCGAGCACGACGAGGTCGCCGACCACCACGTCTTCGAGGCCGATCGCTTGAACGGCGCCGCCGCGGGTGACCTTCACCCGCACGGCGTCCTTCGTGGCGTTGAGTTTGTCGAACTCGTTGTCGGAGCGGTACTCGGCGTAGAACGCGACGCCCGTCGCCAGTGCGACCGCGACCATCACGGCGAGCCCCTCGTAGGACGGCTTGCCGGCGAGGACGCTGACGCCGACGAGGACCGCGGCGAGGCCGAACAGGGCGGACGGCACCCAGTCGCCGAGCTCCTTCACGACGGCCGCGGCGACGAGGACCGCGAGCACGGCCGCGAGGGCGATGCCGCCGGCGACCGGGGACGCGTCGAAGAGGTCGACGACGATCTTGAGGAGGGACGCGGCGAGGAGGATCTTGATGACGGGTTCGTCGAACTTCTCGAGGTACTTCTTCCAGACGGGCTCTTTCGGGAGCGGCGTGAGGCGGTTGGCGCCGAACCGGCCGCGGCTGGCGGCGACCTCGTCGGCGGCGAGGCCGGCGTCGCGGGCCTTGGGGAACAGGCCGGCGACGGCGCGGAGGGAGCGCATGACGGGGGTGGTCCGGGGAGGAGAGGTGACCGCTCGGAGCTTCGCCGCTCGCGGCGTAGCGGCGTCTACGTCGCTACGCCGCGAGCGGCGAAATCCGGGTCACTGCTCCATCACCTCCCGCTCCTTCTTCGACACGAGCTCGTCGATCTTGCCCTCGTAGGCCTTGAGGAGGTCCTGCATCTTGGCCTTCCCTTTGTCGCGGTCGTCCTCGGTCATCGCCTTGGCCTTCTCGGCGTCGTCGAAGTGCTTGTTCCCGTCGCGGCGGATGTTCCGACAGCTCACCTTCGCCGCCTCGGACTGCTTCTTGATCTGCGCCACCAGCTTCTTGCGCTGGTCGCCGCTCATGGCGGGGAGGGAGAGGCGGATGGTCTTGCCGTCGCTGTTCGGGGCGAGGCCGAGGTCGGAGGCGCGGATGGCCTTCTCGATGTCCTTGAGCACCTCGGCCTGGTACGGCTTGATGACGATGGTGGCCGCGTCCGGGCACGACACCGACGCCATCTGCTCCAGCGGCGTGGGGCTGCCGTAGTAGTCGACGCGGAGCGGGTTGACGAGAGCGGGCGAGGCCCGGCCGGTCCGAAGACCCTTCAGGTCGTTGCGGAACACGTCGATCGCCTTCTCCATCCGGTCCTCGGCGTCCTTGAGGATTTGCGCGCTGTTCATCGGGGCACCTGCGGTGCGGGGAACGGGGGTCGTGTTGAGGAATTAGTGTATCGGGCTGAAAGCCCGGGGACGGCCGTCCCCGGGCTTCGCCCGTCAGCCGCTGACGATGGTGCCGACCGGCTCGCCGGCGACGGCGCGCTCGATGGCCCGGTCGCGCTTGTAGTTGAACACCAGGATCGGCAGCTTCGCCGTGCGGCACATGTCGAACGCGCCCATGTCCATCACCCGGAGGCCGTCGCGCATCACCTTGTCGTAGGTGAGGCGGTCGTACTTCTCGGCGAACTCGTTCACCTCCGGGTCGGCGCTGTACACGCCGTCCACGCGGGTCGCCTTCAGCACCACCTCGACGCCGAGCTCGGTGCCGCGCAGGGCGGCCGCGGTGTCGGTGGTGACGAACGGGTTGCCGGTGCCGCCGGCGAGGATGACGACGCGGCCCTTTTCGAGGTGGCGGAGGGCCCGGCGGCGGATGTACGGCTCGGCGACCGTCTCCATCCGCACGGCGCTCTGGAGGCGGGTCTCGACGCCCATCGCCTCGAGCGTGTCCTGCAGCGCCAGGCCGTTCATGACGGTAGCGAGCATCCCCATGTAGTCGGCGGTGGCCGGCTTGATCGTCTCGCCGCCGGCGGAGAACTGCGCCCCGCGCAGGATGTTCCCGCCGCCGACGACGACGGCGAGTTGTACGCCGCGGGCGACGACGCGCTTGAGCTGCTCGCCGATGGCGGCGCACTCGTCGAGGCTGATGCCGCTCTTGCCGCCGTGGCCGAGCGCCTCGCCGCTGAGCTTCAGCAGCACGCGCTTGTACTTGGGGGACCAGTCCGTGTCGGGCATGTCTGGCGTCCGGGGGTGGAAGAACCTCCGGTTGAGGTAGTGAGAAGCGAGCCGCGGGCAAAGCCCGGGGACGGCCGTCCCCGGGCTTTCCGCCCGGGTCAGCCCAACCCCTTCGGCCCCGCGCACCCGCCGCCGCCGATGCCGAACACCAGGAAGATGATGAGCATCTGCGCCCCGAGCACGACGGTGCCGAGGATGCGCCGCACCGTGGTCTGCTCCGGCATCATGTACCCGAGGCTGCCGGCCATCAGGAACAGGAACCCGAACATCATCCCGTACATCTCGAACCACCGCGACCGCTTCGTGCTCACCCGCTCCTGGCCGACGTAGTCCTCGGCCTTGTCGCGGTCGTTGTCCTTGAAGTACTTCTCCCGCGCCGTCTCGATGTCCTCCGGCGTCTTCTTGTCCTTCTGCAGCTTCCGCAGCTGCCCGGCCCACTCCAGGTCCAGCCGCTCGCGCGTCCCCTCGGCCCGGCTCACCGCCGCCAGCCCGATGATCGGCTGGAACAGGAACACGATCACCAGGAACGCCCCGAACCCGAACAGCAGCGACGGCACCCCGCCGAAGTCCTTGAACACCTTCTTCGCGTCGAACGACGGGCCGCGCGCCGGGCGGCGGCGCGGGCGGTCGTCGGCGTCGTCGTCGAGCTCGACCGGCGCGGGGGCCGGGGCGGAGCGCGACGGCAGCGGGGCGGTCGGCTCGTCGAGTTCCAGGCCGGTGCTTGTCACCGTCAGGCCGGTCTGGCACTTCTTACAGCGGATGCGGCGGCCGACGTCCTTGGACGTGACGTTGTAGACGGCCCCGCAGGTCGGGCAGGTGTTGTTCACGGGCGGGCATCCGGGATGACGACGGGTAGGGTTGTGGGATTGTAAGCCCCTCAGGACTGCGACGCAAGAAACCAGTCGTGCGTCGGACCGCCAGCGACTATACTCGCCTCGTCCCCCCCTGTCGGCCATCCCGGGCCGGCACCCGTTCCCCAAAGGAACCCTGTCATGCGCGCCCGCTGCCTGTTCGCCGCCGTCCTCGCCGCCGGGTTCGTGGTGATCGCCAGTCACGCCCCGGCCACCGGCCAGGACAAGAAGGAGGAGAAGAAGAAGGAGGAGGCCCGTAAGGGCACGGTCACCGGTGAGGTGACGGGCAAGGGCGAGGCGTGGATCGAGGTGAAGGCCGACGGCGAGGAGAAGGCCCGGAAGTACGTCCCGCACTGGAAGGGCGGCGCCCCGGCGGCCGGCGGCGGGCCGGATAAGGCGATGGTCGCCCAGCTCAAGGAAATCCCGCTGAAGAGTCGGGTCCGGCTGGAGTGGACGTTCGAGGAGCGGCCCCGGGTCGCGAAGATCGAAGTCCTGAAGTCGGGCGCCCCGCCGAAGCAGTAACCCCACCTACACCCGCCGGAACCCCCGCCATGCGCCCCGCCCTCGCCGCACTTGCGGCGGCCGCCCTCCTGCCGGCCGCCGCGTCCGCCCAGAACGTCGACCCGAAGCAGCAGGGGTGGCACACCGACTACGCCGCCGGCAAGGCGGAGGCGCGGCGGGCCGGCAAGCCGATGATGCTGGTCTTCCGGTGCAACCCCTGACTGGATTGCGCCGAAGTCGACGGGCAGGTTGTCCGTCTCCACAAAGACATCGCCGACATCGCCGACCGGTTCGTCCGGGTCCGGCTCGTGCAAATCGCCGGCATGGATCTCCGCGTCTTCGACTTCGACTACGACGTGACGTGGTACGTGTTCTTCCTGAACGCGGACGAGACGGTCTACGGCCGCTACGGCGGGCGCGACGCCCGCGGCGACCAGACCCGGATCAGCCTGAAGGGACTGCGCTACGCCATGGGCCGGGCGCTGGAGGCGCACCAGGCCGCGCCCCCGCCGGCGAAGCGGACCGACCCGCCGCTGCGGCCCGAGGACATCCCCGCCGCGAAGCGGCACAAGGGGTGCATCCACTGCCACAACGTCAACGAGTTCCGCCGGTCCGACGCGAAGGCCGCGGGGGCGTGGGACCGCTCCACGGTCTGGGCGTACCCACCGCCGGACAACGTCGGCATCACCGTGGACCTGGACGCCGGCGACCGGGTGAAGGCGGTCGCCGCCGGCTCGCCCGCGGACAAGGCCGGCATCAAACCGGGTGACGTGCTCCGCCGGCTCAACGGCGTGCCGGTGGCGTCGTTCGCCGATGCGTCTTACGCGCTGCACAAGGCGCCGGCGAAGGGGTCGATCCCGGTCGTGTGGGCGCAGGCGGGGAAGGAGCGGACCGCGACGCTGGAACTGGCCGACGGGTGGCGGAAGACCAACATCACCTGGCGGCCGTCGCTGCTCGACATCCTGCCGTCCGCCCCGTTCGCCGGCGAAGACCTGACGGCCGACGACCGCCGCCGGCTCGGGCTGACGGCCAACCGGGCGGCGTTCCGGGTCGGTGACAACATCCACCCGACGCTGGTCACGGCCGGGTTCCGCACGGGCGACGTGGTGGTCGGGTTCAACGGCGTCGCGCTGGACGGTACGACCGGCGACCTGCTCGGGTACGTGCGCCGCAACTTCCTGGTCGGCGACACCGTGACCGTGGACGTGCTCCGCGCCGGCCGCCGGACCGAGGTGCGGCTCGTGCTGTCGAACTGAGCCCGCGCCGGATCGGGTCATAGGATGGACCCGGTACGGCGGGCCGACCCCGCCATCCGCCCCCGGGGACCACCATGACCACGCCGCTCACCGTCGTCATCTTCGGGGCGTCCGGCGACCTCGCCGCCCGAAAACTCATCCCGGCCCTGTACAACCTCGCCCGCAAGGGCCGCCTCCCGGCTGAGGCGAAAATCGTCGGCGTGGCGCGCTCGGCGTTCGCCGACGCCGCCTTCCGCGACAAGATGAAGGAATCGGTGGCGGCGCACAAGGAGCAGTGGGACGAGGCCGTCTGGGAGCGCTTCGCGAAGCAGCTCTACTACGTCGCCGCCGACATCACAGGCGACAGCGGCCCGGCGCCGCTGCAGGCCTGGTTCGACGCCCACGAGGGGCCGGCCGGCGGCCGCCGGCTGTTCTACTTCTCGGTGAAGCCGGAACTGTACCCCGACCTCAGCGCCGCGCTCGGCGAGGCGGGTTTCGCGCAGGAAACCGGAGGCTTCCGCCGCGTCATCGTGGAGAAGCCGTTCGGCCACGACCTCACCAGCGGCAAGGAGCTGAACGCCGCCCTTCACAAGCACTGGAAGGAGGAGCAGCTCTACCGCATCGACCACTACCTCGGCAAGGAAACCGTCCAGAACATCCTGGTGTTCCGGTTCGCCAACACGCTGTTCGAGCCGCTGTGGAACTACCAGTACATCGACCACGTGCAGATCACTGTGGCCGAGACCGTAACCGTGGGCGACCGGCTGGCGTACTACGACACGTCTGGCGTGATCCGCGACATGATCCAGAGCCACCTCCTCCAGGTGATGACGCTGGTGGCGATGGAGAGCCCGGTGCGGTACACCGCCGACACCCTCCGCAACGAGAAGATGAAGGTGCTCGACAGCATCCCGGTGCCCACCCCCGACGAGGCGGCACATCTCGTGTCCGTGGGCCAGTACGCCGGCTACCGGCAGGAGCTGGCGAAGCTGAAGGCCAAGCTGACGGCCGCGGGGAAGCACGACGAGGCGGCGAAGATCAACCCGGACTCGAAGACGCCGACGTACGCGGCGGTGCGCCTCACCGTCGAGAACGGGCGGTGGAAGAACGTGCCGTTCTACATCCGCTCGGGGAAGGGGATGACGAAGCGGTACAGCGAGATCATGATCCAGTTCCGCTGCCCGCCGCACCTGATGTTCCCGCTGCCGAAGGGGGAGGTGCTGGAGTGCAACCACATGACGCTGGTGTTGCAGCCGAACGAGGGGATCACGCTGAACTTCCAGACGAAGGTGCCGGACACGGACGGGACGAAGCTGAGCCCGCGCGACCTGTCGTTCGACTACCGGGACGGGTACGGGGACAAGCCGCTGCCGGAGGCGTACGAGCGGATGCTGCTGGACGCGATCCAGGGGGACGCGAGCCTGTTCCTGCGGAGCGACGAGATCGAGCGGGCGTGGGAGATCATGGACCCGATCATCGCGGCGTGCGAGCGGGCGGGCGCGGCCCCGGAGGAGTACGCGATCGGCAGCCACGGCCCGGCGGGGGCGGACCAGTTCCTGCTGAACGAGGGGCGGAAGTGGCAGCCGATCGGGTGACCGGTTGGTTAGTGGCTCAGGGTTTGCCGCTTGCGGCTTAGCGCTGCCCAGCGCTAAGCCGCAAGCGGCAAACCGAGACCCAAACCCATCTCGCCGGAGCCCCCTGATGCGTCAGTTCGTTGCCACGCTCGTCCTGCTCCTGGCCCCCGCCGTCGCCCCCGCGGCCGACGGCGACAACCCGTTCGCTACGCACGGCAAGCTCCGCGTCGCCAAGACCGGCACGCACCTCGAGCACGCCGACGGCACGCCGTTCTTCTTCCTCGCCGACACCTGCTGGACCGGCCCCGCCCTCAGCACCGCCGCCGACTGGGACACGTACCTCAAGGACCGCAAGTCGAAGGGCTTCACCGCGATCCAGTTCAGCTGCGTCTCCCCGTGGCGGACCGCCCCCACCGACATCGCCGGCCGCAGGGCGTACACGTTCGCCGACGGCACACTCGTCCCCAATCCAGCCTTCTTCGGCCAGCTCGACGCACGGCTGAAGGCGGTCAACGACCACGGGATGCTCGCGGTGCCGGTGCTGGTGTGGGCGCACAAGAAGGGCGACGCCGGGTTCGACCTCACCGACGCGCAGGTCACGGATCTCCTGAAGTTCGAGGTGGACCGGTACAAGGACGCGCACTGCCTGTTCGTGCTGGCCGGCGACGCACGCTATAACCCGGCCGAGACCGAGAAGTGGAAGAAGGTCGGCCGCGCCGTCTTCGGCGAACGCCCGGGGTCGCTCGTCACCACGCACCCGACCGGCATGAATTGGCCGTGGGCCGCCTGGGCCGACGAGAGCTGGCTGACCGTGCTCGGCTACCAGAGCGGTCACGGCGACGACGCCGGCGCGGCGAAGTGGATTCACTCCGGCCCCGTCGCCGCGTACGCGAAGCAGCAGGACCCGACGCGACCGGTCGTTCGGCCCGACGTCGTGGTGCGGCCGATCATCAACCTGGAGCCGCCGTACGAGGACCACTTCGGCTACCAGAGCCGCCGGCCGCACACGGCGTACAGCGTCCGCCGCGCGGTGTACTGGAGCCTCCTGAGCGCCCCGGTCGCCGGCGTCACCTACGGCGGGCACGGCGTGTGGAGCTGGCACGCGAAGCCCGGCGAGGAGCCGACTGACCACAAGGGGACCGGCCCGGCGAAGGCGTGGAACGACGCGCTCTCTCTGCCCGGGGCGGCGCAGATGGGGTACGTGCGGAAGCTGTTCGAGTCGGTGCCGTGGACGCAGCTCGAACCCGCCCCGGAGCTGGTGAAGCAGGACGCGACGGGCGACCCGTTCACGTTCGTCGGCTGCGCCGCCACGCCGGACCGGAAGGTGACGGTGCTGTACTTCCCGGCCGGCGCGAAGGGGCTGGTGACGCCGCCGGCGGCCGCGGGCGCGGAGCTGATGTGGTTCGACCCGCGCACCGGTCGGAGTCGGACGTCCGAGCAGGCCACGCCGCCGGACGCCGAGGACTGGGCGCTGGTGGTGCGGCGGCGCTGACAAGAAAACGATGGGCCGGCGAGCCGACCGCCGTCAGGCGGCGGGTGATGGGAACGTCACCCGCCGCCTGACGGCGGTCGGCTCGCCGGGTCCACTCCCCTCTGGACTTCTCCCCTCCCCCCGTAAACAATCGGGTGTCCCGCCGCCGTCCGCCCGGAGGACCCCCGATGCCGCCGCCCCCGAGCCGGTTCGCCCCCGGCGACCGCGTCCTCGCCCCGTGGGAGCCGCAGTGGCTCTACCCGGCCACCGTCACCGACACCGACGAGTACGAGGAACTCGCCGCCGTCGAGTTCGACGACGGGGACGCCGGCCGGGCGTCGTTCGTGCTGCTGCGGCCGATCGCGCTGAACCCCGGCGAGTTCGTCGCCGCCCGCCGCGACCGCGGGGTGAAGCGGTACGTCCCGGCCACCGTGCTGGGGGTCGAGGGCGAGATGGTGCGCGTCGAGTACGAGGACGGCCGGAAGGACAAGATGGAGGTGGAGTACCTGCGGGTGCCGGTGGCCGGGCCGCTGGCGACCGGGGCGCGGGTGTTCGCCCTGAAGGACCGCGACTGGCTCTACCCGGCGACGGTCGGCGGCATCGTCGGCATGGTGGCCGACGTGGAGTACGAGGACGGCACCGCCGCGGAGGTGCTGGTGCCGGACCTACGGCCGCTGGTGCTGGTACCGGGGCAGCTGGCGTGGGCGCGGCGCGAGCGGCTGAGCGAGAAGTACGTGCGGGCCGCGGTCGTGCGCGCCGCCGGCGAGAAGGTGACGGTCGAGTACGACGACGGCGAGGAGGCGGAGCTGCCCGTCGCGCGCGTCCGCCTGCCGGCGGCGGAGGCGTGACAGTACACTGTCATTCGCCACCCCACCCGAGACCGCACCCATGAACCGCTTTCGCCCCGTGCTGTGCCCGCTGGAGCCGCGCGAGAACCCCGCCACCGCCTTCCTCGCGTCAGGGGCCGTCGCCGGCGGGCTGCCGCTGGTCGAGGTTCTGAAGCCGAACGGCACCCTCCTCAGTCAGTTCCAGGCGTTCGAGTCGTCGTTCACCGGCGGCGTCCGGGCCGATACCGGCGAACTCGACGACGACCCGACCACGGTCGAGGTGGTTGTCGCGCCCGGGCCGGGCGGCGGGCCGCGGGTGCAAGTCTACGCCGTCCGCATCGACACCGGCGCCACCACCAAGCTCGGCGACTTCCTCGCCTACGAAGAGACGTTCCGCGACGGCGTCCGCGTCGCCGTCGGCGACATCGACGGCGTCGGCGACGGGCTCGACCAGATCATCGTGGGAACTGACCAAGGCGGCGGACCGCGGGTCCGGGCCTTCCGGTTCGAGGGGCTGACGCCGACGCCGCTCACGACCGTGCTCGGCAACATCCTCGCGTTCGAGGAATCGTTCCGCGGCGGGGTGCGGGTGGCGGCCGACGAGCTGGACAACTTCCCCGCCAACGGGGACGAGTTGGTGGTCGCGGCCGGCCCCGGCGGCGGGCCGCGGGTGCGCGTCTTCCGCGCCGACGGCATCGTACTCCGCGACTTCTTCGCGTTCGCCCCCGACACGAACACCGGCGGCGTGAACCTCCGCTTCGACGTGGTGACCGGCCGGCTCCTGTTCGACCTCGGGGCCGACGACTACTCGCAGCGGAGCGTCCGGCTGAACGCCCCGATCCGCGCCGCACTGGCCCAGGGCGGGTTCAACGCCACGGGCGCGACCGGCTTCACGACCGGCTCGACGACCAGCCCGACGAGCGGGACGCTGGGGCCGAGCACGCCGCTCACGCCGTCACCCCCCGGCAGCACGCTGACGTTCTGAGCCCGGCGAGCGGCCCGCGTGAGCGGGCTGTTCCTTCGCGCACCGAGAGCGCCCAGGAACAGCCCGCTCACGCGGGCCGCTCGCCTCACACGACGCCGCCGTAGCCGACGTCGGCAATGTAGTTTTCGTACCGCATGTACTGCTTGAGGTACGTGAGCGTCACCTCGCCGGTCGGGCCGTTGCGCTGCTTGGCGATGATGATTTCGAGCACGTTCTCGAGCTGCTGGTCGCTCTTGTCGTACAGCGACGGGCGGTGCAGCATCAGCACCGTGTCCGCGTCCTGCTCGATCGATCCGCTCTCACGAAGGTCAGACAGTCGCGGCTTGTGGTCCTGCCGGTCCTCGGAGCCGCGGTTCACCTGGGCCAGCGCGACCACCGGGATGAGCAGTTCCCGCGCGAGAATCTTCAGCCGCCGGCTGACCTGCGCCACCTGTTCCTGCCGCGGGTCGCGGCGGTTCTCCGGCTCGATCAGCTGGAGGTAATCGACGACGACCGCGCGCAGGCCGCCGTTCTTCTCCTCCTTCTTCATCAGCCGCCGGGCGGTCGCGCCGATCTGGAGCATCGACCGGTTGGGCGTGTCGTCGATGTACAGCCGCCCCTTGCGGAGCACGTCGCCGGCGTCCATCAGCTTCTGGATGTCGTCGGCGTTGAGGTGCCCCTTGCGAATCTTGTGGGCGTCCACCCGCGACTGGCACGCCAGCAGCCGTTCGGCCAGCTCCACCCGCGCCATCTCCAGGCTGACGAACAGCACCGGCGCCAGCTCCTCCGTGATCATGTGGCGGACGACATTCAGAGCGAACGCCGTTTTGCCGACCGCCGGCCGGGCCGCGATGATGGTCAGCTCCGACTTCTGGAACCCGGCCGTCAGGTTGTCGAGGTCCGTGTAGCCGCTCGCCAGGCCGCTGACCGCCAGGTTCTCCTTGCCGACGCGGGCGTCGATCCGGTCGAACGCCTCGCGCACCACCTCGCTGAGCGTCTTCGTCTCGCCGATCATGCCGGCCCGGGCGATCTCCATCACCTTCCGCTCGGCCGACGCCACCAGCTCGTCGGCGCTCTGCGTCCGGTCGTAGGCGTCGCGCAGCACCTCGTTGCCGGCGTGGATCAGGCTGCGGATCATGGCCGTGTCGCGGACGATCCGCGCGTGGTACTCGGCGTTCGCCCCGGTCGGCACCCGCTCCCACAGGTCGGCCAGGAACTTCGGCCCGCCCACGTCGTCCAGCTGCTTGTTCTTCCGCAGCCGGTCGTGGACCAGCACCAGGTCGATCGGCTGGTTGTCGTTGTAAAGGTCGACGACCGCCTGGAAGACCTTCTGGTGGGCGTCGAAGTAGAAGTTCTCGGCCTTGATGACCTGCAGGATCGTCGAGAGCACGTCGGGGTCGCGCAGGAGGCCGCCGATGACGCCTTCTTCGGCGTCGCGGCTGTGCGGCGGCAGGCGGTCGGTCATGGGGTCGGCCATCGGCGGCTCGCGGGGTGAACCTGACAGGGCGTACACCGGTCACCCGTCGGGTATAGCCGCGCCCGGCGGCGGCGGGAAGGGCGTTCCGCGCCGGGATTGTTCCTCCCGCCGGCGGACGCTATCCGCCGGGCATGTATGTACTCGTCGCGCTGCTGGCCGCGGCCCAGCCCGCGCCCGTCTTGCAATGCCCCACGCCCGTCGTGACCCGCGGCGACGTGAAGGCCGGCGCGCCGCTGGTCCACACGTTCGACCTCGCTCACCGCGGCGCGGCCGGGAAACTCACGATAACCAAGGTCGAAGCCGGCTGCGGGTGCGTCCGGCGCGGGCTGAGCGCGGAGGCGCTTCAGCCCGGCGAGACGGCCCGGCTGGCGGTCGAGATCAACACGCTGACGCAGCCCGACGGGCCGAACCGCTGGCAGGTCGCCGTCGGCTACTCGCTCGACGCCCCCGGCGGCCCGCAGACCGGCGAGCTCGTCCTCACCCTCGGCGCGACGCTGTCGCGCGAAATCCTCGTCACCCCGCCGCAGGTCGCGTTCTCGACCGCCGGCGCGGCGTCGCACACCCTCACGATCACCGACACCCGGCCGACGCCGCTCACCGTCCTGCGCGCCGTCACGACCAGCCCGCACCTTGCCGCCGCAGTCGCGCCCCCGGCGGCCGGCGCGGACGGCGTTCGGCGGCAGGCGGTGACGATCACCCTGGCCGCGGACGCGCCGGTCGGCGAGCGCGAGGAGACGGTGGTGCTCCAGACCGGCGACGCGGCGTACCCCGAGTTTCGCGTGCCGGTGCGGGTGCGGAAGCGGGCGGCCGGCGGGGTCGTGGCGGCGCCCGAGTCGGTGGCCGTGCGGCTGGCGCCGGGAACGCCGGAGGTGTCGGCCCTCGTGCAGCTGCGGAGTGCGGACGGGACGCCGGTGCGCGTGCTGGGCGTGGTCAGCGATTCGCCGGAGGTGACGGCGCGGTGGCCGGACGCGGCGGCGCCGGTGACGGCGGTGCGCGTCACGGTAGCGGCGACGCGGCCGGGCGAGGCGCGGCTGCGGGTGCGGCTGGCGGACCGGCCGCCCGGCGAGGAAGTGGTGATTCCGGTCACGTGGACCAGTGCCGGCCGCGGTCCTTGAATCGATTGATCCTCAACCGATCCGATGTGGGCGCGTGGGGTTGGTCCTCCCCGTGGGTGGTTCGCCCCCTCACCCCGCGTGCTTCGCCGCGCCCCTCTCCCCCGAGGGGCTTACAGGGGTAGGTCAGGTCTTCTTATCGCGGAACTCGTGCTCGGTCCTTTGGGGGTACGGCTGGGGCTCGGGCCACGGCTCCGGGACCAGTCGCCCGGTCACCACCTCGCCCGCCAGCAAACCCGGCCAGGATCAACCCCAGCCCGACCCGGAACACCCGGTGGACCCGCCGCCCGCCCGCCACCCCGGAACGGAACCGGGGGATGGTTTCGGCCCGCGGCTCGAACTCGGCCAGCCCCCCGACCTCGACCAGCCACGCCGTCGCTACCGCCAGCACCACCCACATCCGGCTCGCCCGGTCCGGGTCCGTCATCCGCGTCTTCTGCCAGTCCCACCCGCCCGACTTGGCCACCTCGAACCCCTGCTCGATCCAGCTCCGGTACGCGTACCAGCACGGGTCCGCGGCGGCCGGCGGCCGGTCGGTCGGGAGCACCCACGCCTCGGCGTGACCGGCCGTCCGGGACGCCCGGAGGGTACACGGCCCGCGGGTGGTGGTGGACGCCGTCCCGGTCATCCCGAACCGGTCCCCGTCCCGGCTCGCGAACCACCCGACCGGGTAGAACTCGGCCCACCCGGCCGGGCGGAACGTCCCTCCGCCCTTGATCCGCATCAGCGGGTGCATCCCGAGGCCGACGATGGCCCGGAACAGGGCCGGGGATTCCAGCCCCCGGTCGGTCCGCACGACCACCTCCCACCCCGGGCCGAGGGCGTCCCGGACGCGGGTCAGGAGGTCCACCCAGTGGGGGTGCCCGGCACCGGGGGTGTTGCCCCGGAGGACGGCCCAGGCGACCGGCACGGCACACCCGCGGTACACGACCACCGCGGCCAGGACGGTGAGCCGGTCCCCGAGGGTGGTGGCGTCGAGGGCCAGGGCGACCCGCTTGTCGGCCCACCCGGCGGTGACCCACCGGACGAGCGGGCCGATACAGGTGACCGGGTCGAGGGCGGTCCGGTTGGTCCCGCGCTTGCTGTCGGCCGGCGGGTCGAACTCGCGGAGGCGCTGGCGGGTGGTGTTGGCCGACCGGCCGAGGAGGGGGGCGAGGTGGGCGACCACGGCGGTGAGCCCACAGGCGTGGGCGAGGACCAGCCCGAGGCTCCAGGCGGCGAGGACGAGGGCGGTGGCCGGGGGGAGGTCGGGGAACCGGGTGGCGATGGTCGCCGCCCAGGCGTTCAGTTGGGGGTGGCGGGGCATCGGGGTCAGCCGGAAGTGGTTGTGTGGTAACAACCAACCTACGGACCCCTGGTGCCCCGCTCCCGACTCGCGGGCACCAAACCTACCCCTATAAGCCCCTCGGGGGAGAGGGTCGCGGCGAAGCACGCGGGGTGAGGGGGCGAACCACCTCCGGCGAAGACCAGCGTCCCGCACGCACCCGGACGAGCTACGGGTACGTAAACTACCTCTGATCTACCTTTCTCACAGGCCCGGAGGTTCCTTGTCGGACCGGCGACCCGAGGGCGAGCGGCTGTCGCGCGCGACGGCCCATCGGCTCAGCTTCTACCTCCGCGCCCTGGCGGCGTGGCCGGCCGACGGCGGCAAGGTGTCCAGCGGCCGCATCGCCGCCGCCTGCGGCGTCACCGACGCCCAGGTCCGCCGCGACCTCGCCTCGCTCGGCCACCTCGGCCGCCGCGGCCTCGGGTACGACGCCCCCGACCTGTCCGCCGCCATCCGTGCCGTCCTCGGCATCGACCGCACCTGGCGGGCCGTCCTCGTCGGCGTCGGCAACCTCGCCCGCGCGCTGCTCCGCTACCGCGGCTTCCGCACCCAGGGGTTCGGCGTCCACGCCCTGTTCGACACCGACCCGGCGAAGGTCGGCGAGCGGGTCGAGGGGCTCACCATCGAGTCGATTGACCGGCTCGGCGAGCGGGTGCCGGAACTGGCGGCGGAACTGGCGATCCTGACGGTGCCGGCCGACGCCGCGCAGGCGGTCGCCGACCAGTTGAGCGCCGCCGGCATCCGCGGCGTGTTGAACTTCGCCCCGGTGCTGCTGCGGCTGCCGCCGCGGGTGAAGCTGGTGGCGGTCGATCTTGCGATCCAGCTGGAACAACTGGCGTTCCTGATCCAGCACGGCGACCCGACCGCGGATCCTGCTGGGCGGTAGGCCGCGTCCCGGATACCCTCCGGGCTCGGGTCTTGAGCCCGGAGGGCGCCTTCGCTAGCCCGGGGCGGAAGCCCCGGGCGGCCTACGCGGTGTCACAAGGGGTCACGCGCTTGGACCTCCGCGGCAGGCCGCCCGGG
>Ga0209181_10003592_pt1 | contig 23750 bp, 17 predicted proteins | sample MAT05_FD_187208 | JGI IMG/M metagenome (GOLD analysis project Ga0209181, IMG submission 187208) | Freshwater microbial communities from Lake Fryxell liftoff mats and glacier meltwater in Antarctica - MAT-05 (SPAdes) (version 2) | ecosystem: Environmental > Aquatic > Freshwater > Ice > Liftoff...
GCAGTTGATGCAGGAGCTGCAGGAGCTGACTGGGCCTGAACCGGAGGAGCAACCGATGCTGTCTGAGGAGCAGCTTGTGCGGGAGTCTTCGCAGCAGCAGAAGCCACTTCACCCGAATTGATACGGGCGATTACTTTACCGACAGGCACCACATCATTTTCCTTGTATAATAATTCTGCGATCGTACCTTCTGCGGTGGACGGCACTTCACTATCCACTTTATCAGTCGCTATTTCAAGAAGCGTTTCATCCATTTTAATAGCATCTCCTACCTGTTTATTCCACTTTAAAATGGTAGCTTCCATAATACTTTCGCCCATCTTCGGCATTACTAAATCGACTGTAGACATAGATAAAATTTTAAGGCTGTAAAGGTATAAATAAATACCTATTAGACAATGTGGCAATTCGACAATTCGACAATTTGCCAATTAATTATTTCGCCGAATTTCTAACTGATGGATTTTGAAACAAGTTTGCTTAAACAACAGTATAATCTATATTGTCGAATTGTATTATTGTCGAATTGTCAAATTACTTCCTGCTATTAATCTCATCCCTGATCTGAGCGGCGCGGATATAATCTTCCCGCTCAAGTACTTCATGTAACATATTCTGGAGTTCCGTTACACTCATTGATATCAGATCGTTCTGGCCACCAGGTATTTTGGAACGTACCTTCTTTTCTTCCGGGGCAGCAGTCGCTGGTTTTGGAACATTCTCATCCATCTGCAAACCTGCGGTGTCCAGGATTCCTTCATAGGTAAATATTGGTGTGTCGAAACGAACGGCCAGAGCCAATGCATCGGATGTGCGCGAATCGATCTCGATGGTCTCTTCTCCCGACTGGCAGATTAGTTTTGCATAAAAGATCCCTTCATGAATTCTGTGTATCAATACCTCAACCAGTTTCACTTCAAAAGCGGACATCATGTTCTTCATCAGGTCGTGTGTGAGCGGACGCGTAGGTTGCATATTCTCGAGTGCCACAGCTATTGCCTGTGCTTCAAACCCACCGATCACAATCGGCAATTTGCGCACACCATTCACCTCTCCCAACACCACGGCGTAGGAGTGCGACTGCGTCACACTATGCGACAAGGCTACAATTTCTAATTCTAATTTCTTTGAACTCATAAAAAATACTCCGCAAATATAGATAAATATATTAAGCGTGCTGAGCCGCCTTAAATTTTTTGAATGCTTCTGTCAGTCGAGGAACAATCTCAAACGCATCACCCAAAACTCCGTAATCTGCTGCCTTAAAGAATGGTGCTTCTGGATCTTTATTGATGACAACGATGGCTTTAGAACTATTCACACCAGCAAGATGCTGTATGGCACCGGAAATACCGACAGCCACATACAGATTCGGACGAATGGTTCCACCGGTTTGGCCCACATGCTCATGATGCGGACGCCAATGCGCATCGGCCACAGGGCGCGAACACGCTAATGTTGCACCAACACTTTTTGCAAGATCTTCCAATATTCCCCAATTCTCTGGACCTTTCAAACCACGGCCACCGCTTACAACCAGTTCGGCTTCAGATAATGGAACGATACCTGTCACTTTATTTTCGTTTAGTACTTTTACTACAAAATCATTCGGTGAAAGATCTGACGGTTGATTCACCACCTTGGCAACTGCTTCTGTTTTATCCAGCGGGAATGAATTTGGTGTAATAGAAATAATCTTCACTGGCGATTTTACATTTACATAGGCAAATGCCTTGCCAGCGAATACTGATTTTTTAACGGTAAATCCATTGGTGGTATCAGGTAACGAAATGGCACCGGCCACAAGTCCTGCATTCATCCGTGCTGCAACTCTAGGCGCCACCGCCTTTGTTGTGATACTATTAGAAAAAACAACCACATCGGCATTTTCATGTGTGGCAATCCCTGCAATTGCTTTGCTATATGCTTTCGATTCCAATTGATTGAACCTTGCATCCGCCACATGCACCACTTTATTCGCTCCGTAATTTCCTAAAACAGACACATCTGGGCTTTCACCCAAAACTACGGCACAAACCTGTGTACCTGAGGCTGCTGCCACTTTCGAGGCATAGGTGACCGCTTCAAACGCCGCCTTCTTAAATGTTCCGTTACTTAACTCTGCAAATACTACTACCATTATAATGTCTTTATGTTTTTGAATTCTTTTTTATTAAATAACTTTTGCTTCTTCGTGTAATAATCTCACCAATTCGTCCATATTGTCTCCGTCAATCATCTTCACACCTGTTTTTTGTGCCCGAAGTTCGTACGAAACGATGGAGGTCAATTCTGAGATATCCTTTGCGGCAACTACATTCAATGGCTTTGTTCGGGCCGCCATAATTCCTCTCATATTCGGGATACGCGCTTCGGCCATTCCTTTCTGGCAAGAAATCACCACAGGTGTTGTGCAAGAATCCGTTTCTTCACCACCTTCGATCTCACGATTTACGGTGACCGTATTTCCAGCCACATCCAATTTAGTCACATGACTGATAAACGGCAGATCAAGCAATTCTGCCACCATGGCACCAATACTTGCATTCCCGTAATCGATGCTTTCTTTACCTGTAAGAATCATGTCATACACTTGTGTTTTAGCGTACTCGGCAATCTGACTGGCGATATAAAAACTATCATTGCTATCTGCTTCGATACGAATAGCTTCGTCCCCACCAAGTGCCAATGCTTTCCTGATAACTGGTTCTGTATCTGTTTTTCCTACTGTAATAAGATGAATGGCTGTAGCGATTCCGGCTTCTTTCAATTCAAGTGCTCGAACCAGAGCAAACCATTCGTCGTAAGGATTGATAATCCATTGAACACCGGCTTCATTTAATTTCGAATTATTATCTGTGAAGGCGACCTTGGTGGTGGTATCAGGGGCCTTGGTTATACAAACGAGTATTTTCATTATTATCTGCTTATTTTGGAGCGCAAATATAAGTAGGAAAAAGTAAAAAGAGCCTTCCACAGATAATTTGATGGCGGCTTCGCCTTTAACCGCTTATCCCTTACTGGTTTATAAATTTTGCGCCTTACCCCTTATTCCTTCTTACTTACAACTTACTCCTTACCCCTTATGTCTTTCTTACTTACAACATAACCCTTACTCCTTACCACCTATGCCTCTTCTTAGTATAACATCTCCTAATCAATGTGTTTACAAAATCGTAAGTTTGTTTTTTTTACCGCCTACCCTCATGGAACGAATACATAAACTAAATGAAATGCTGGTCGCTTCGCCGAACGACTGTTTCCTGCTTCACGCTATTGGATTGGAATATGTAAAAACAGCCGACCTTGAAAAGGCGATCTATTATTTTCAAAAGGTCATTGATTCTGATCCGGATTATGTAGGTACTTATTATCATCTTGCCAAAACGCTTGAACGTGTAAACAAAAAGCCGGATGCAATGAGGATGTATGAGACAGGAATAGATATTGCCTCTAAAGTGAGAGATCAGCATGCAAAAAATGAATTACAAATGGCTCTGGAAGATCTGATTGACGAATGAATTATATACCGGAACTAAAAAATACTGATAACAATAAAACATATCTTTTAGCCGTCAGCGGAGGTGTTGATTCTATGGTCATGGCCGATCTTTTCCGCAAACAAGGATTTTCGATTCATGTCGCGCATTGCAACTTTTCCTTACGTGGAGAAGAGTCTGACCTCGACGAACAATTAGTCAAAAACTGGTGCGAAAACAATCAAATCCCTTTTCATACAAAACGATTTGACACGACCGCATATGCCGCCGAACATTCACTTTCCATACAGGAATGTGCCCGTGAATTGAGATATGCTTTTTTCTATAAATTGCTTGAAACAGAAAAGACGGACCTGATAGTTACCGCCCATCATGTAGATGACAATATTGAAACACTGCTGTTTCATTTCCTTCGGGGAACGGGCATACAGGGACTTACAGGTATTCCTGCGAAAGGCGATAGGCTGGTTAGACCTATGCTTCATATTACTAAAGAAAATATTCTACAGTATGCAATGGAATTTTCGGTTCCATTTAGAAATGACAGCAGCAATTTAAAAGAAACCTATACCCGAAATAAGATCCGGCATTCTGTCGTTCCGTTTTTGGAAGAACGTTTCCCGAATATGAAGCATACATTGGCCGATAATATAAACCGCTTCAAGGACGTGAATGAGATTTATCAAAACGCGATTTCATCCATTCTAAAAAAACTGATCGAAAAAAGGGAGAACGACCTTTATATTCCTATCCTGAAATTAAAAAAGACAACACCGCTTCAAACTATCACTTACGAATTAATCAAACCATTTCAATTCAATTTCCAACAGGCTGTTGAATTATTAAAACTGATGGACGGACAATCGGGCACTTATATACAAAGTAGCACCCACAAGATTATACGCGACCGCGACTTCTTTATCATTACTGCCCTTGACACGCCACAATCGGGATTCATCCTTATTGAAAAAGAAACTGAACGGGTTCGATGCCGGAATTTTGAACTCATTTTCAAACCTAACAGCGGAGAAAAAAAAGAGATCAATACTGATCCTAACACAGAAATGGTGGACGCTTCCCTATTGAAATATCCGCTAATTTTGCGAACCTGGAAACAAGGCGATTACCTCTATCCCTTTGGGATGGACAAAAAGAAGAAAGTCGCTCGGGTATTGATCGATGCCAAGCTTTCTCTTCCTGAAAAAGAAGAGGTGTGGGTTTTGGAATCGGAGCGAAAGATTGTGTGGATCATCGGTATCAAGCCGGATAACCGTTTCAGAGTAACAGAAAAAACAAAGACCATACTGCACTTGCAGTGTTTTAAAAACAAACAGGAATGACGTCGGAAAAATATATAGAATTAAAAGAAAAGTATAACATCCTCACGAATGAAGAGGACAAAATCCGTTGCCTGATCGAGATGGTTCTTGAGATCAGGAACTTTGATATTGACGAAGCCTTTCGCATGTCGCAAGATATTATCAATCGTTCTGTGAAGATAAAATTTGCAGAAGGTATTGGACGCGGTCTTAACCTCAAAGGTGCCTGTTATTGGTTGAAAGGCGAATATAACAACGGACTTGAAACCTTGAAGGAATCGCTGAAGATTGCCAAGGAAATCGGGAACGATTCGTTGAAAGCCTGGATTTACAATAACTACGGAAGTATTTACCGCGATCTGGGCGATCTCTCCAATGCCTCTAAATATTTTCAGTGGGCCCTCGAGATCAATGAAGATCTGAATGATGAATTATCGCAAGCCGCGATTCTCACCAATATTTCGAATATCCATTTCGATCTCTTTGATTATGATAATGCGCTTGAATATGCAAACCGTTGTCTGGATATCTTCCAAAAATACGACAACCAGAAACGCCTTATCGGCATCTATCATACACTCGGAAATATCTATTTTAAGAAGGAAGATTTCGATAATGCATTGATCAATTATAAGAATAGTCTTAAACTAACCGAAGCTAATACCATTGGTTATATGCTCGCCAATAGCGGAATCGGGAAGGTTTATTTTAAACTGAAGAACTACGACCGATCACGTTTCTATCTCGACCAGGCGTTTACGCAAGCAGAAGGCTTATCGAATATCGAAGGACTGATCATATCAGAATTTTATCTCGGTCGTGTGAATGTGGATGAAGGCAGTTATGTTCATGCGCTCAAACATTTTGATAAAGCATTTGCTATTGCCAAGGAGCATTCGCGTAAACATGACATCATGAGTATCCATGAAATGTACTCCAATGTATATGAGAAGATGAGCGACATTCCGAAGGCCTATGAACATCTGAAAGAATATGAAAAACTGAAGGAGGAAATCTTCCAACAAAATACGATCAATAAACTTCGTAATCTACAGATCAGGCATGAGATTGAATTTGCTGTGAAGGAAAAAGAAGTGGCCGAACAATCTGCCAAACTCAAACAACAGTTCATTGCCAATATGAGTCATGAGATACGGACGCCTATGAATGCTATTGTTGGTATGACAAGACTCTTACTTGAAAAAGAACCTCGAGAAGACCAATTAAAATATCTAAATGCGATTACACAAAGCGCCGATAATCTGTTGGTCATCATCAATGATATTCTTGATTTCTCCAAAATAGAAGCCGGTAAGATTACCATCGAATTGATCGACTTTTCGCTGAAGAATGTGCTACGCAATGTAGTTACCTTATTACGTTTCAAGGCGGAAGAAAAAGGTATTGAAATTAATTTCGTAGTGGAAGATAATGTGCCGGATACGCTGATAGGAGATCCTACCCGATTAAGCCAAATTCTGATGAACCTTGCAGGAAACTCCGTGAAATTTACAGAAAAAGGAAGTGTGCAGATTCATTGCAAAAAGATACAGCACGGTCCGCAATCCGTTAGGATAGCGGTTGATGTGATTGATACCGGAATCGGTATTTCTGCAGATTATGTCAATGTCATTTTCGACAGTTTCACACAGGCCGGTACAGATGTGGCCAGGAAATTCGGAGGCACCGGTCTCGGACTTACCATCTCGAAGCAACTTGTGGAATTGATGGACGGTAGCATACATGTCAAAAGCAAACTGAACGAAGGAACCACCTTCACCTTTGAACTGCCATTCCACATAGCAGATCAGAAAGTGGTGTCTGCGAAAGAGCATTTTTCCTGTTCAGCTTTTGATATTGATATTCTTAACAAGACAAAATTATTGCTGGTTGATGATAATGAATTTAATATGATGCTCGCGGTAGACACGCTTCATACTGTTGCACCTTATATGACTATCGAGGAAGCGACGAGTGGCATTGCCGCTATTGAGAAGGTAAAGAACAATGATTTTGATGTGGTGTTGATGGATATACAAATGCCTTTGATGAATGGTGTGGAAGCCACGCAAAAGATCCGAACCGAATTAGGTGATTCTAAAAAGTATATAAAGATCATTGCGATGACCGCGAACGTGATGAAGAACGATATTGAACATTATCTCAACAGTGGTATGAATGATCATATTCCTAAACCCTTTACCAAGGAAGAGCTAATCAGTAAACTTATTTATCATATTGATAAAGACAAGATCGCGCAACGAAATGGTGGTTCTCCCTCAGGTATTTCCCAGACAATTTCTCCATTAGAAGGAGATAAGCAGACATCTGAACCTCTTGCAGCAAAAACAAAAATCACCAACACGGCTTTTCTGAAATCCTTTGCTGGAAATGATGTTGCCAAACAAAAAAAATACATTTCACTCTTCCTGGAGAATGCACCAAAGTTGGTGAGGCAATTACAAATTGGTGTGACGAACAAAGATTTTGATGCCATTAAGATTGCCGCACATTCCTTAAAAACGCAACTTAATTATATGGGTGTGAAGGAAGAATTATCGCATGTGCAGGAGATCGAGCGACTGGCTTCACGTTTCGAAGATTTTCCTTTAATCATTCGCTTGGTAAAAGAATTGAAAATAGTGTCTGCACAGGCGTTTGAGGAATTGCATGAGTGGTTGGGGTAGATACGTCATGCATGACGTATCTCTCCTAGTACCGGCGCAGGCATTTGAGGAGTTGCATGAGTTGTTGGGGTAGCCGATTACAAAGCCGACCGCATCTTTAACGCTGGCAGGGTTTGGAACCCTGCCAGCGTTTCGGCTATCGGTTAAAACCCTTTAAACACAGGCTTCCTCTTTTCAAGAAAGGAATTCACACCTTCTCCATAATCATGCGAATTACTTGCCTCTACTTGTAGCTTTCCTTCGAGTGCAAGTTGTTCGTTTAAGGTATTTGAATAGGTGGCATTGAGTAATTGTTTTGTGAGACAAAGTCCCTTGGTAGGTAAGGCAGCAAGTGTGTTAGCCAGTTTCCAGCTTTCCTCTGCAAACTGATCGTCGGGATAGGCCTTATAGATCATCCCCACGCGTTCTGCTTCTTCAGCCATGATTTTATCACCCAGCATCATATACGCTGTGGCCTTTTGAAACCCCACCAGTCGTGGAAGAAAAAAAGTTCCACCACTATCTGGCACCAACCCTATTTTTCCAAAGGCTTGTATAAATGCAGCACTTGCAGTCGCCACTACAATATCACCGGCAAGGGCAATATTCGCTCCGGCCCCGGCGGCCACACCATTCACGGCACAGACAACAGGTTTTTTCAAGGCCCGCATTTTTTCGATGATAGGATTATAATGTTCTGCAACAATCTGTGCCAGTTCTATTCCATTATCGTCGATTGCTTCTGTCAGGTCCTGCCCGGCACAAAAGGCTTTTCCCTCCCCGGTGATATACACACAACGGATCGTCTCGTCATTCGCTGCATCGTCTAAGGCAACCTGGAGAGCGAGAGCCATTTCACGACAAAAACTGTTGAATTTATCAGGACGGTTCAGGGTAATTTTAGCAATGCCATTTTCTTTTGTGAGGAGTATAAAAGCCATGTCGGAATTTTTTTTGCGTAAAGATTGAATTAATACCAATACTATTTTCATTTTAGTGCAAAAAATATGGCATTATGCCGTAACAGTAGATGTTAGTTCTTGTCTCATGGACTATTCCATATACGTTAACGGAATTATTTCCGGTGAAGGAACAAAAGGTAAAAACTTTTTCTCAAAATTTTGGCCAGCTTTTTGCAAGAACCTCCCGCATCCTGATAAAAACATCTGATATCACTGACTTCTATTTGATTTCTCAAATAAAATCTATCCGACCCTTCCGTTTTATCAATGAATGCGTTTAATTTAGCAAAAAGAAATTTATATGAAAAAATTAATCTCCCTTGTATGTATACTTCTGTCGCTCATGGTGTTGATCAATTGTTCACCAAAGACAGCCAAGAAAACCGCAGCCAGCGATCCACCACCGGTGAATGCAACTTCAGACCAACTGGCACCTGCAACTATCCCTCAAGTAGCTCAGGTAGATCCTGTAACAGCAGTTGATGAACCTTTGACAGCGGCTAATAACATGACCATTCCAAGAATTACAGATATGGGAGACGATCAGCAATTGGCAATTTACAAGGACATGGCTCCTTTAAGGATCGAAATGGGACGTAAAATTTACTTACAAAACTGCAGTAAATGTCATGAGTTCCATCCGCCTGCATCTAAAATGGACGTAGAATGGGTTCATATTATGAAGAGTATGGGACCAAAAGCGAAACTCAAAGATGACCAATATATGATGGTTGCTGCTTATCTTGTGAATAATGCCAAAAAATAAAAATACGGACTTAACTCTAATTCAACTTTCTCCTTATTCTCTTGCGATACTCTTTTGCGTTTGAAATTGATGACGCAAAAAACAAGAACAGGAGTAAATCTATGAAGCGTATTAAGGATGAAGGAGATCTTTCTCAACGCAATGTTCCCTACCTTACATAGTCAGGATTCAAAAATGAACGAAACAAATAGCGAAAGAATCGCAGCTAACTATAGCCTTGTCAATGTCGTCTGATGCTCTGCAAGCGTTTTATGAAACTATGATAAAAAGACTACTAAGAACAGGATATTTGGCAAGTGTATACATTCCCGTACAATTTATTATTGCAACTGAAAACCCGGCAATACTCCCGGAGCAATCTTTAAAACAATGATTAATTCCGGTAGTGGCAAGGTCTATATTCTTTCGCAGATCGGTGATAAAAGTATGCCGAATGCCCTGTGGAATTAAATTCTATATTAAATAGCTTTTGCAAATACAGTTTAAACGTATAAAATGCCTTAATTTTGGCCATGTTGAAAAGAATTCTCATACTATTTCTGCTCGTCGTTTGTAAAACCACGTTTGCGTCCCATATAGTTGGAGGAGAATTCAGCTATAAGTGTATTGGAATCAACAAATACGAGTTCACCTTAAATTTATACCGAGATTGTTTACCCCCTTCACAAGGAGGAGGTAATCCAAATGCGCTAGCCGAAGACGATCCAGCGTATATTACCATCTTCAGGAACAATTTATTTTACACGGTGGATTCAATATATGCTTCAAGTCAGTTCATCGTACCTGTAAATTTCAGTAACGATTGTATCAATAATCCACCACCCACCTGCCTAAACAGATTGCAGTTTAAGTATGTGGTCATTCTTCCTGACGCCTCAGTGTCCTATACCATTATGTGTCAGCGTTGTTGCAGGAATGGGTCTATCAATAATATCATCAATCCCGGGAATACGGGTGCCACTTACTTTTGCAAAATTCCTGCGAATCCTGTTGTTTGTAATACAAGTGCTGACTACCTGAATTACCCGCCACAAATCATTTGTATCAACAATCCTTTTGTTTATAATCATGCTGCCACCGATGCAGATGGAGATTCGCTTTCTTATGAATTTTGCAATGCCTATAAGGGAGGTGATCCGAATGATCCCAAGCCTAAGATTGTGGGTGGCAGTCTTCCATTTCTTTCCACAGTAAATTATATATCACCGCTAAGTGGTGCGAACCCCATGGGCGGTAACCCTGTGTTAAAGATCAATCCTGTGACTGGGGTTATCACAGGAACGCCAAATCTCATTGGACGTTTTGTGGTGAATGTGTGTTGTAACGAATGGCGGAATGGCGTCATTATAAACACACTGAGCCGGGAATTTCAGTTCGTCGTTGCCAATTGCTCTAAAGCAGTTGTAGCCAACATTCCTCAATTCTCTGAAGAACAAAATACCTATATTGTTAGTTGTAAAACTAAAACCATTTTATTCAAAAATACAAGCACCGGGGGGTTCAGATATGACTGGGATTTTGGAGTGATTGGCAGTAATACAGATACATCCACTCTCTTTGAGCCGACATTCACCTATCCCGACACAGGGACTTATTTAATAAAACTTGTCGTTAATAAAGGATCTACGTGTCCGGATAGTATTACCCGGATCGTAAAAGTGTATCCCGACTTTAAAGCTGATTTTACCTATTCAGGTTTGCTTTGTCCCAATCAGCCTATTTCATTCTTTGATCAGTCGACATCCACATTCGATAATATAAATTTCTGGGCCTGGAACTTTGATGATGGTGGCAATAGCGACCAGCAGAATCCTGTTCATAGTTACCAAAACATTGGAAAGGATTTTAATGTCACTCTGATCTCCGGTAATAAATATGGATGCAGAGATACGGCCATGACTATATTAAAAGTACCATTTGTGAATATATTTGCCGGGAACGATACTGTAATCGTCAAGAATACGCCCTTTCAGTTTAACGGAGTTGGAGCTCAATCTTATACCTGGACACCTTCCACGTATCTTGACAATCCATTTGTCAATAATCCGATTGCAACCTTTCCGACACCAGGAGAATATGTATATGTCCTGACAGGGATTACAGAGAATGGTTGTGTGGGTTCTGATACCATCAAGATCACTGTATCAGATGGGCCCTACCTGACCATCCCGAATGCCTTCTCACCAAATGGAGATGGCTCAAACGACATTTTTAAGATCTTGGCATCGGGCTATAAAAAACTGAATTATTATCGTGTTTATAATCGTTGGGGCGAGCAGGTCTTTGCAACCAATAATTTTCTTAAAGGTTGGGATGGAACATACAAAGGAAAAGATAGTGAAATAGGCACCTATTATTGGTTACTAAGTGCGGTAGGTATTGATAACAAGGAAAAAATGATCAAGGGAGACGTGATCTTGATCAGATAATATATGAATAGAACAGTTCTCGTCACAGGAGCAACATCAGGCATTGGACAAAGCAGTGCAGTAAGGTTTGCAAAAGAAAATTTTAATTTGATCCTTACTGGAAGACGTGCAGATAGACTTGATGAATCGAAACGATCTTTGGAAACTCAATACCCTGTTCAGATACAAACATTATGCTTTGACGTGCGTGATCTGAACGAAACGAAAGCGGCTATACAGTCTATCGACAAAGCGCGTTTCCCATCCATCGATATTCTTATTAATAATGCCGGGCTCGCTGCGGGTTTTGGAACGATTGATGAAGGCAATTATGAAGACTGGAATATCATGATTGATACTAACGTCAAAGGTTTATTACATGTTAGTCGCGAAATTATTCCGATAATGAAAGAACAAGGCTTTGGTCATATTGTCAATATCAGTTCTACGGCAGCAAAGGATGTTTACCAGAAAGGAAATGTGTATTGCGCCACAAAACATGCCGTCGATGCGTTAAGCAAAAGTATGCGTATCGACCTTCTACCCTTTGGCATCAAAGTGACCGCAATAAACCCAGGAGCCTGTGAAACAGAATTTTCACTGGTCCGTTTTAAGGGTGATGAGGGAAAAGCCAAAGCTGTTTACAGCGGCTATAAACCTCTTACTCCCGAGGATGTAGCGGATGCCATTTTTTACACCTGCTCTCTACCACCGCATGTTTGTATCAATGACCTTACCATGACTTGCCTTACCCAGGCGAATGCGCATTACAGTATCAAAAAAACAGTTTAATTTTATCCCGGAAATAAATCTCCTGAATATGTACATAGAGCAACTTTACACGTCCTGTTTGTCCGAAGCAGCTTACTTTATTGAATCGGAAGGAGAGGTGGCCATAATAGATCCATTACGCGATACAGATGTTTACATCTCTATGGCAGACAGTCGAAATGCAACGATCAAATATATTTTTGAAACTCATTTTCATGCAGACTTTGTCAGTGGGCATATTGACCTAGCAAAGAAAACCGGCGCCACTATTGTGTATGGCCCAAATGCAACGACCGGTTTTGAAAAATACTCAGCGAAGGATAATGAAGAATTTGCATTGGGTAAGGTCACAATCAAAGTGCTTCATACACCTGGTCATACGTTGGAATCTACTTGCTATTTATTGCAAAATGAAGAAGGGCAGCCCGAGGCCATTTTTACAGGCGATACGTTATTTGTAGGCGATGTGGGTCGGCCTGATCTGTTTAGTGGAAACCTCACAAAAGAGGAACTTGCCGCGTATATGTATGATTCGTTGAACAGGTTGAAGGAATTGCCGGATAACGTAAAAGTATATCCTGCTCACGGACCAGGTTCGAGTTGTGGTAAAAATCTTGGTCCTAATACATTCAGTACCATAGGCGAAGAAAAGCGTAGCAACTATGCCATGCAGGATCAGGGAAAAGATGAATTTATAAATGCAGTTACAACAGGGTTAAATACACCTCCGGTTTACTTCCCGGTCAATGCAAGTATCAATCAAAAAGGTTATATGAGTTTAGATGAAATCAAAGAGTCAGGATTGAGAGGATTGAACCTGGCCGCTTTCAAAGAAGAAATAGAAAAGAATGCTATCATTCTTGATACCCGGTCTGCACTGGTTTTTACTGAAGGATTTATTCCTGGTTCTGTGAGTATTGGACTGGAAGGACGTTTTGCCGAATGGGCCGGGGCTATCCTTCCGTTTCACGAGAAGATTATTCTGGTGACTGAAACCGGAAAAGAAGAAGAAACATTGATACGACTTGCCAGGGTTGGATTTGACCAGATCGCCGGTTATCTTGAAGGTGGATATGCCACCTGGAAAAATGCCGGTGAACCGATAGATCTGATCATCGATATAGAAGCGGATGAACTAAAAATGGATCTGAATTATGATCCAAAGATCGTGATTGTAGATGTGCGTAAAGAACTTGAATTCAGTAATGGTCATGTACAAACCGCAGTCAATATTCCACTGGCTACCATGACAGACATTTCGACGATCAGTAATTTTGATGATACAGATAATCTCTACATTCATTGTGCCGGTGGATATCGTTCTGTGATAGCCTCCTCATTGTTAAAACGACAGGGAATTCATAATCTTCGGAATGTATTGGGTGGTTATGAAAAGATCAAATTGGTGCCTGATATGCCACTAGTTGCAGCGAAAGAATTGTTGAATTAAATGATGTCATCTTAGTTTTTTACCTGTTCAACTTTTAATCAATGAATTGTACTTTCTCTTTGTTTAGCTTAGTGTAGTTAAAGTAAACCTAAGGGAATTAAATTTCTTTCTTTTGGGTTTACATTTGCGACACTCACAGATAACATCGAAATGACGCTAAACGAATACTCCGCGAAGGGCACTATTATCAGCACACTCCATCCAACAATTTCTTTCCGAAGTTTACTCTTCAGAAGGATTTGTATTGTCTTAACGGCAATTCTGCTGATCCCTTTTCTATCGTCTGCACAACGAGATAAGAAGGAAAAGAAAGAGAAAAAAGATCCATACACATCACGCGAAATATGGGTCCCGGTTCCTATCAACAGACAACTATCACACGATCTTGTAGATAATATCCAAAAAGCAGCCGATGAATTTGATGGAGACAGAGATGGAATGATCGGTTCTAAGGACGATCCTGTAGACGCAAAAATGCTGACACAGGCAATTATAAAGCAAGTGGACCATTTACAGATCGTCATCGAAAATCTTCCTTTAGATCATTATAAAAAAATCCAATATCTTAAAGAACTTAAAAATGCAATCAGTGGGATTACCGAAGATTTAAGAAACGGGACCTTATCACCTCAGCATTACAAGAATATTGTTATTAACTATGAGGCTCTTTTTAAAAGACAACAGAACGAAGAAGATATCGTTGATTTTATCAATCAAAATTTTACACGATCGTTCTACACGCTTATGCCGGTTATGTTCAAGGATAGTGCGGAAGCCGTTGCGGCTGTGTATAAGAATATGGTGAGGCTTTATCCTGATGAAATGTTCAAACGTTTCCGTGAGATCGCACCTTATCCTGCCGCCGAAGATCTGATCGCACATATTGCACCTAAACAACCAAGTCTTATCCTTACTTATGCAACCAGCACTTCGATTGAACGAGGGGTGGTCAGAAGAAGTAAAGATCCTTTGGTTATGCAAATCGTTGAAATTGCAGATAATGCGAAAGTGCCTTTACGGGCTATAGTTTATCTGGAAGATCTGAAAAATGGTGTACTGACAATAAATGATGTCAATACCGTAACTCAATCATCGGAATTGTATTATAAGAGCCTTGTTCAGCAACGGATGAAAACGAATACATTGACCAAACGTCTGCTGGAACGCGAATCGAAATACCAGGCATTGGAGTATGTGCGCATTATGAACGAACTGCACGATGCTAAAGATCCCATCCGTTTTAAATGTCTTGAGAGTCTTACTCCAAAAGAAATGTACTTCCTGATGGTACTTTGCAGTGATGAGATTTATACCAGTACGTTTGTGGGAACCTTTAACCGTATGTTGATTAAGATGGGCCCAGTAAAAGGTGATGTATTCCTTGCAGATATGAATATGGATAAGTTCAGAACTTTCATACGGATGTGTGCCGGTTATAATAAACTGGATGAATTTATTGCTACCATCGATGCCGAAAACAGAAATATTCTCATGGCAACGTTTGTCAAGAATATCGACAAGAATACCGAAACAGATCTGGAAGATGCTGTAGACGTAGCCGATTCGTTTGGAAGTATTACCGATCCTGATTTGTTGGAATACCTGTTGGGAGAGGTGACTGAGAATTATGAAAGAACCTATAAAGAAAATAATAAGCGAGGATTGATCATTTATTTTCTGTTACATACACTGTGTAATTCCGCTATTAACCCTGAGCAATCAAGTGATGCGTTGCAGGAGCAATTGAAAGTGCCACCAATTACATATGTCCCTAACAATATATTGCTGAATGATAGCAATGCAGTGATCGAGCAGGTGTTCTTTTATGGTGATGAAGACGGAATCAGTTCATTTGCAAGTTTTCAGTCTATCTTCAGATCAGACGAATGGAGAATTACCAAGAATGATAAATGGTTTACTGCTACGTCTACCAAAGGGAAGCCCGTTTCTGTGTATGCGAATCTTCCGCTACATGAACCCGCCGATGAGGAAGCTCAGAAAGCACTTTGTGCCTATCTGGACCAAAATAATCTCAGTCCTTCAATCCTGGTTCATAGAGGACATAGTTATCATCTGTCAACAACAATGTCTCATCTGAGTTCCAACAATAAGATCATTATTTTAGGTTCTTGTGGCGGTTATCATAACCTATCTACCATTCTTGAACAATCGGAAGATGCCCATATCATATCAAGCAAACAAACAGGAACCATGCACGTCAATGATCCAATGCTAGCCGATCTGAATAAATTATTGGTCAATGGAAAGGATGTGAACTGGATCGATTTCTGGGCGGCTCTTGGAGCACAAATGAAGTCGCCACAATTACAGGATTTGTTCAATGATTATGTTCCTCCGCATAAAAATATGGGTGCTTTATTTTTAAAAGCATTTAAGATTCAAATGATAGAGAATGGGCTTGTTTCGAATTAGACGCGCATTTTTCAGGCTCTCCTGAACTTTAGCCTTATTACCTTACTGTAAGTTCTTATTCATTCATCTGGAAAGCTAATAAGGCGATTTTCTTGATAAGGTCAACCTTTTTCATTTATATGTAGTCTTCTAAACGAACAGAAACTATAAAAAATGAAAAACTATTTCTTAATCATATTCATATTGTTTTCAGGGTTGGCCAAATCTCAAAGTAATCTTGGATGTTATTATGATTCGCTGATGACACAAATCATTTGTGGCAATATGACAATACAAGGCGATCCTGATAATATTTGTGATGATGGCGTTCATCTTTGGGTACAATTTACACCTGGCTCATCTTTTTCCACTTCGTTATTGCAGGAAGCATTTGGTAGCACCGATTCATTTAAAGTGGTTCAGGAACCCTTTCATTATGAAACTCAAAGCGCTCCTGTGTCTGCGAACATTTTAATTGATGATATCTGGGGACAAATTGTTCAATTACCTTTTAAGTTTTGTTTTTTTGAAAATAAGTATACGAGTTTAGTTATCGGGGCGAATGGACAAATTAGTTTTGATCTTAGTCTGGCCGGACAATTCAACGGCTATAGTACCATTGGTTGGCCTCCATTGCCTTATTCAAATTCCTCTGTCAACAATGCAATTTTTTGCCCATTTCAGGATTTATATCCTGGTTCCGGTGGCACTATTACATATAGTGTTGAAGGTGCGGCTCCTTGCCGAAAATTTATCATCTCATGGGAAAATATGCCCATGTTTTCTTGTACCAGCCTGCTTGCCACACAACAAATAGTATTGCATGAAGGGAGTTACCGCATTGATATGAATGTCATCAATAAACCAATCTGTTCGGGATGGTTGAATGGTGTTGGTTATATGGGTATTCAAAATTCAACAGCAACAACTGCGTTCACTCCACCGGCCTACAATGGTGGAACCTGGAGCATCAGCAATGAGAGTTGGAGTTTTATTCCGGTAGGGAATTTAAATCTATCAACAAATTCCACATCAATCACACAGGGCATCTATTGGGTAGATTCCTTTTCAAATAACATTATTGGATTTGGAGATACACTACACTACTGGCCTACTAGCGATACCACCATTTATGTATTCTTTGGGGATACTACGTTGTTGAACGACAGTTGTTTCCTTGGCGGAATAGATACGTGTATCAATGTATGCGGTAAAGGATTTTGCTGCTCGGCGAGTAATCCTTATATCCGTTTACATTCTATAAAACCATCTGCATCATTCTCGTTTACTATGGTATCGACCTGCCTTGGTGCTGATGTGCAATTTTTCAATACGTCGCAAAATTCTTCTTCTTATTACTGGGATTTTGGTGATGGCACATCTGATACAACACAGAATCCACAACATACGTATCTGGGTATCGGCCCTTACAATGTCACATTGATTGCCACAGGATTTGGTTGTAGTGATTCCATGTCAGCGATCATTGCACCGATCATAACGCCTGTGCAGGCTGCGTTCACTTTAAGTACAGACAGCACCTGCGCTTCGACACCGATCACATCAAACAATACAAGTCTTGGCTCCAATCTTTCCTATACCTGGTATATGGGTGATAGCTCTGTGTATACTTCCTTAGATATCACACATACTTATTTGACTGATGGCGTCTATACCGTTTTGCTGATTATACTGGATACACTGACGGGATGTACAGATAGTACAACCCAAATGATTTATGTGGATGATAACACACAGGCGAAATTCGCAGCATCACCCTTGAATCTTTGTTCAGGGCAATTTGTGTATATTAGTGATACGTTAAACCAGAATACCGTGAATTATTTTTATGATATGGGTAATGGAGATACTATCTTCAATACGCGTAATCCATCTGAAAAATACTTGGCAGCCGGGGATTACACGATTAATCTACATTCAACATACCCTGTTTGTTCTGCTCAAATTCAATCACAAACTATTCATGTCGATGATTATCCTGTTGTTGATTTAGGATCTCCTGAGGAAATCTGCACAGGTAGGTCCACAATCACAATCACAGATAATAATAATTCGGGAGCTGTATATTTGTGGAGTACGGGAGAAACAAACAATAGCATTCTTGTAAGTACCCCGGGCACTTATCAGGTCACTGTAACTTATGGCGAATGTGATACTAAGGCCAGTAAAATTATTACCCCTGACCTAGACTGTATTTTTATTCCAACAGCATTTTCGCCGAATGGTGATGGCCTGAATGATTATTTTAAACCAATATGGTATGATATCAATGATATTGGTTTATTTCAGATGATGATCTACAACCGTTACGGACAACAGCTTTACAACACTTCAGACAAAACAGGTAAAGGCTGGAATGGAGCATACAAAGCGCAGGTTTGTGAGATGGGTACTTATATGTATTACATTACTATTGTTGGAAGCGACGGAACTTCAAAAGCATTTAAGGGGGATGTAACATTGGTTAAATAGTTGCGGACGAGATTATTGCTGCTTTTCTTCGATTAATCATTCTCGCTAAGGAGCTTGGCGGTTATGAAAATTAAATGAATCCATCGTATATCGCAACAGACCTGGGATAGTTCATTTTACTTGCGCACAGGATTATATTCGTAGACTACCTCAAAGTTTGAATGCTTCAGGTGTTTATCAATATAGCCAATATCATTATCCCTGATTTGTGGCGTAGGATCGCAAATTGAATACGATTTTCCTTTGTACACAATAGGCTTGCCGACAGGTTTTGCAAACTCAACGGCAATGGTTACATGCGTTGGATATAAAAGTACAATCATCGGCAAATCATAAATTTCTTTCACCAGATAAAAGAAAAGCGCTGCCCTGTCGTCGCAATCGCTATGTTCATATAAGAGTGTTTGTTCAGGCGAGAGTCGTTTCTCCTGACCGAAATTCATCTGGTCATTTTCAAATAAAAAGGAATATCGGGTAAACCGCATGAGAAAGTCAACGCCCTGCTTTTGGCTCATATTTCCAATATTTTTTTTCAACTCAGGAATTAATGACCCGTACGTTTCCTTGCTTAATGGAATATTGAAATAAGTTCCAAAATCAGCAACAGGATAATTTGCAAAAAGTGCCTTCACCTCAGGATTTAATTTCACTTTAAAATGGTAAGCGTTATCCTGATAATCAAACCGCAAGTTCTTCACAGCATAATCAGCAGGTTTAAAATCGGGCATTTGAGTGATCTTGTAAGAGAAAGGCTGACATCCTTCTTTTATCCTGACTGTAGTTTCGATAACTGTCTCCTTGCTGAAATCAATTTTCCCATAATCATGGTAGTTCAAACAGATGTACTGATGTTGGTCGCGTTCGAAATACGGAATACCATAAATATTATCCTCACTGCGAACATAAAATAACAGGTAATTAGTACTGTATGAAAGGGTCGCATCATAACCGCTTTTACAAAGAAGGAACCACTTATATAATGTATACCGGTGATAATTGTCTGCCTTAGGACTGAGTTGCTGCGCAGTTTTTCGGATAAGTTGATAATACAACCAATCGTTCAACTGATACAATGTTTTAAATGACTGCAACTGTTTTACAAGTGACTGCCAGTCTGCCAGATTGATCTGATCATAAAAGTAAGAAATGCATCCATCACTGAGTGAATCATCAAAACTAACGTTCATATCATCCTGAACTTCCATCTGTAAGGTATCACTCAGAAAACCCACACGGATGGTTCTGGCCTTTGAGTCATTAGTCAACAAACAAATGCTGATCAATATAAAAATTGTATGTTTTAAATAGAAGTGCATGATGCTCCTCCAAAGTTAACAAAACATAACAATTAATTAATATTAAGTTTTTTGAAATCCGGGATGGACGTAACCTTATCGTGTTACAGTAAATTTCTTATTCATTCCTCCAATTTCAAGAGAATATACTCCTTCGGCAAAATTCGAGGTAGAGATCAAAGATTTTAAATTCGTTAATTCCTGTCGGTAAATGATTTGTCCAAGCGTATTGGTAATAACACAAACCTTTCCAACGAATGCCTGATCGATTTCAACAGTCAGTGCGTTCTTGACAGGATTCGGGTAGAGCAGGAATGAGGATGTTTTATCTACATCGTCAACACCTGAAAGATTAACGATCTTACAAACAGAGGTATCCGAGCAGGAGCCTTGGGTAACAATAACCGCATAACTACCATTCAGTATTGGCGAAAATGTTTGGTTCGTAGCACCGGGAATAATGTTAGTGGTTGCACAATTTATCCATTTATAGTTAGCCCCTGTCGCAGATGCACTCAGGGTAGCTCCACTTTGCGTAATTGCGAGATTAAGCGGTGTGATAGTCAGGTTAAGTGTAAAGAAACTATCACAGGCGGCACCAGACAACACTGTATCGTGATACGTACCTGAAGTAGTATGGATATTTCCATGAAATAAATAAGAGCCACAGGCACTTGCAGTGGTTGTAATAATGATCATTGGTGGATTGGGTATGGTAACTATAGTACTTGCGGTGGCAGATAATGCATCGGTTACTATAACCGTATAGGTCCCCGGACAAAGATTTGTATATTGGGGGGTGGATGGGCCTCCGATCCATTGGTATGTATGAGGCGCTTGTCCACCTGATGCTGTAGCCAGCGCACTACCATTACACATATTATGACATGAAGGTTGAGTAAAACTGGCGGATAACGTCATGCTGGCTGCCGAGGCACAACATGTTCCGCCTGCAGACATGAGTTTGGTTCCGCTCCAGCATCCGTATTGGACCAGATGTGATCTGATGACACTTCCCGGGAAATTAGACATAAAGTATGCCTCGATCTGGTCTACCGTATTACATCCACCTTGGCTGGTGGTCGTGTTACAGGAAGTGCCACAGATGATGGATGAGTTTCCGTTCGGATTAGAAAGAGGCGAAGGAGGGGCAAAAAGGATGGACGTAGTAGCCGTGGTCGGAGCGCCATTAATGACATTCGTTGGAATAGTGAGAGGACAATGATTGTTGTTGGCATTAAAACCTGCACAAATAACGGCGGTTACATTATTTACAAAAGGTCCTGAAAGATTAATATTGACAGCTTCATAAGCGACAACTCCAATTTTAAGATTGGGAATATTGACATCCACATTGATATTCAATATCCCGCCATCATAATTAGAAAAGAGCAGGATATTGCCATTGGGATTACAGATGATCTGTGTAAAGGCGGGAAGGCTAAAGGCCAGTAAAAGAAATGTTTGTATAAGTTTTTTCATGTTAAAAAATTTGTAACTATTCAGTGCCGAAAGTAGCGATTAAATATAAGGCATTCAAAGGGCTTCCACTATTTTTTATAGTTGTATCAATAATTGATCTCAGGATCGCAAATATGTTAGCACTTTCAAGTGTTTTGAACTGACCAGATATTTTTTGTTTTACTTTAATATTTCGAATGGCTCTTTCTGAACCATTGTTATCGGGGGTTACATTAGATTGCAGTAAAAAATAGAGGATACACTCTCGCTTTGCAATCATTTTCTTTTGTAGCGATTTAGATTTTTTATGTAGTTCGTTAATTGGATATAGTAGCGATTGATTTAGCCTTTCAAAGAGTGCTTGCCTTTCTATGTTTGGGTAATAATAGTCAGCGGAACTTAGTTCCTTTTTTAGTTGGATGGCATCTTGCAATAGTTTTTTAAATTCCTTAGCCCAAGTACATTTATCTTTATACAGTTCGTTGATGTAATTGAGATCTCTTAATAAATGTGCAGTACATAGTTGATGTGCCTTTGCATCCGTCTGAAAATGACAAGGCCATCTGTCGTGTATCAATGTGGCATTGGGCAATCCGTTTTCGAAGGTTGCTTTGATAGTTTGAAAGCCTCTGCTTGCGGCGCATACAATATACGTAAGTGCATGGTTTTGCCATGTCCATGCCCAATGGTTTTTGCCATTAATATTTACGCCTGTTTCGTCTGCGCCTACGCAAGTAGCCTGTTCTATTTTTTCTTTTATCTTATTGTACATTGGCAATCCTTTTTGTGCAACGCGTTGAAGTATATTATGAATACCACCTGTACTTATGGGCAAGCCCATCACATCGTTTAAAAATTCTTTAGTTCTTGCATAAGGCAAGTATTGTCTGGCATGCAAGTAAGCTACCAGAGATTCTACATTAGGTCCATACTGCACTGGGTTTGCTACATATGTTGGAAAATTACCGAAGGTGGTATGTCCACAATTGCATTGCTTTTTATAGACTTGATGTTCTATACACTTTAAGACAATGATAGGTATATCAATGAGCTGTCTTTTACTGCTTAGTTCTTCATGCTGGTTCGTAAGATTGTTACCACAACGGCCACATTCAACAGGGCTGTGTTTGACGATTTCATCCACTTTGCTACTGAACTCCAACGTAGTGCCTTCATGACCAGGTTGACCACCCACTTTTCTATCTGTCGGCTCTCGTAAACTTTGATTTTTTCTGGGACGATGAGGATCTTGCGTAGGTGGTATGTGACTATTAGCACTATTCTTTTTGTTTTCGTAAACAACAAGTTTTGCCTCAAGGAATGCCACTCTTGCTTCTAGCCTTTCTATCGTTTGCAGTAATGTTTGGAAGAGTAATTGAGTTTCCAATGTAAAATATTGAACTGCAAAGTTGGATTTCAATTGCGCTACAACCTATTATTTGCAACACTTTTAATGCACAAAGCCCAACTAAAAAAGTGCACAAAGAGCGGATTTTCTAAAAACACCTTTTAGGTTAACGATATAGCCAAAAAATAAAATTTAAAAACTCAATATTCAATATACGGAGGGTGCATTTGAACTGAATAGTTACAAAAATTTGAGTGTTAAAAAATAAATACCTCTCAAATTTACTCTTTCTTTTCTAAGAAGACTATTTAAACTTCCATATTAAAAAAGCCGCCGGAAGAGGCAGCTTTTAAAAGAATAGTATACTGACTTTACGTAAACTGGCAAATCACCCCACCCATTAGTGCAAGTGTTAGTACCCAGTAACCAACATGTATAGCAATATACTTGAAGCCTCTGCGCTCAAACAAAGCGAGTGTTCCAATGATTGGCAATGCTATGAATAGCCCGGCAATTGTACCATGAAGAGTACCATGTTTAAACGTTCTGAATCGTGTTCCATAGGTATCAAAAAAATGTTTTACATACAGACTTGATTCAGAATTCGGCTCTACCATTGTAGTGTCACCTTTAAATACGGACATCATATGCATCTGGTGTATCACGAGAGACATCAATGCCACAGAAAGCATTACACCAATCGGAAATGCAAGCTGCTCAGCGATCACCGAGTCTGCGGCTGCAGCGGCAAGCGTTTGCCAAAGTTGAATCTGAAACGGAATCTTCCTTTCAGCAAACCGAATAGCGAGTCGGTTCGCGCGAGCAAGGCTCCCCGGCTGATGAAAATGCTCACTAACAAGCATAGTCGGGATGCCTTGATGAACAAGCCAATCATCGAG
>Ga0209181_10003593_pt1 | contig 23748 bp, 24 predicted proteins | sample MAT05_FD_187208 | JGI IMG/M metagenome (GOLD analysis project Ga0209181, IMG submission 187208) | Freshwater microbial communities from Lake Fryxell liftoff mats and glacier meltwater in Antarctica - MAT-05 (SPAdes) (version 2) | ecosystem: Environmental > Aquatic > Freshwater > Ice > Liftoff...
GCCTTCGCGGCATTGGCGCCCGGTCATGCGCGTGAACATCGCGCCGCCGCCATCGCCGTATCTGTTGGGCAGGATGCAGATATCCAGCTTCAGCCCGTCGGTGGCGTTGCGCAAGTCTTGCGGAAAAGCCGCGAACGGCGCCGCCTGATGCACCACCGCGTCAATGTAATCGATCTCCGCCTGCTGATCCGCGCCGAAGAGTATTTTGAAACTCTTCACCGAGCCGTCTTTCTTCAGCACCACGCGCACGGCGGCGACACGTCCCCCGCGCTCAATGTGCTCGCGCTTGACCATGGTCGCACTCTTGTTGAGCTTGCGCGTCAGCGCATCGAGATACATCTCCATACTAAATTGCTCCACTTGCACGCCCATACGCGCAACCGGCTGTTGCTGGTCATCGTCATCGTCGACCGACCCGGGCAGGCTGCGCGCCAGCGCCTTGGCGCGCTGCTCCAGCGCACGCCCGGCGAGCGGCTTGGCCTCGATCGCCAGTTCGTTCAAAAACTGATCCATCTCGTTACGCTGACGCACTGTCCATTGCGGCTGGGCTTCTGCGGTAGCGCGATTGGAATTTTTCGGCATGGCCAGCACGTGGCGCTGCGGCTCCTTACTGCGCTTGGTCGGTTTGGTCAGTTGGGCGGTCTGATCTTCCGCGGGACGCGGCGGCTCACGCTTGGTCAGGCGCGCGGTAAAGGGCCGGCCTGGCTGGCCGTGCGGCGGCCCAATGCTGATCGTCATCGCCAGCAAATGCAGTGCCATGGAAATCGCGACCGCCAGCCGAAAGCGATTGCGTTCGCGCAGGGCTTGCTGGGCAGCAAGTATGAATTCGTCTAGGGCGTACATGGATGAGTTGCGGGCGACCTGCCAGCCATAGCAGCCGGCATGCTTGCCCGGCGCGACTATAACAGGCGCGGCGAACCCCGCGCGGCTTGAGTACGGCAACGCACGGAGGCCGTTGCTCGGACTTAGGTAAACTACGCGCCATGACTACTGCATCCACCGCCATGGCTTCTTCATCCTTCATCCCGCTCGTGCTCCTGCCCGGTCTGCTGAACGACGCACGCCTGTGGCGCGCTCAGATCGACGGCCTGGCCGATGTGGCCACAACTCAGGTCGCCGATCTCACCGGCGCGGATAGCATTAGCGCCCTCGCGACCGCCGTACTGGCCGCGGCCCCCGCGCCACGATTCGCCTTGGCCGGCCTTTCCATGGGCGGCTATGTGGCGCTCGAGATCATGCGCCAGGCGCCTGAGCGCGTCATCGCGCTGGCGCTGCTCGACACTTCGGCGCGACCGGATACGCCCGAGGCCACCGAGAATCGCCGTCAACTCATGAACCTCGCCGAAACCGATTTCCCGGCCGTCACAGCCAAACTCATCCCCAAGCTGGTGTCGCCCGCGCAGCAAAGCGATCCGGTCATCGTCGATCTCCTGAACGCCATGGCGAACACCGTGGGCAAAGAGGCTTTTCTGCGTCAGCAACGCGCCATCATGGGCCGCGTGGACAGCCGACCGCATCTGGCAGCAATCCGCTGCCCCACGCTGCTACTGTGCGGGCGCGAAGACGTCATCACGCCGGTGGAAATACACGAGGAACTGCATAGCGGCATAGCCGGCGCGCAACTGCGCGTCATCGACCAATGCGGCCACCTCTCCACTCTCGGCCAGCCGCAGCAAGTGACGCAAGCGCTGCGCGAGTGGTTGAGCGGAAGTTATCGCTCTTTAGCAGCAGAGAAATAACGACCTCGCGTAGCCACGCGATGTCGTTCTAGCGAGAGCGGGAATCCGGCGTCGTTAAGTCAATGCCGCCGGACCCACGTTTTTGCGGGATGGCCGGCATTTCTTCAAGCCACGTTAGCGGTCTTTCCTCATGCGTCTTAAAAAGACGATTTTTCAAGTGCCGACAACCCTAGGACTGGAGAGCCCAATATCATGGAAAATAGTCAAGCCACACACGGGAGTTACACGAAGTTCTTTGCGATGATCGGAACCTCAATGGTCGCAATGTTCTTCTTAATGTATTTGAATTCCTACGACATTCTCGGCCATGCCTGGTTCAGTGAAACGCGGCTGTTCATGACCCTCATTATGGGTGCCGCGATGATGGTGATAATGCTGGCGTTCATGCTGGGGATGTACAAGAACAGCAAGGTCAATATGGCAATCTTCCTCGGCGCTGGCCTACTGTTACTGTCCGCGTTGTGGCTGGTACGTAGCCAGATAACGGTTACCGGAGAGGACTATATGGAAGGCATGATTCCGCATCACTCGATCGCTATTCTGACCAGCGAACGCGCGAGGATTGATGACCCGCGTGTGCGTAAGCTTGCGGACGAGATCATTAAGGCGCAGCGCAAAGAAATTAAGGAGATGGAGTGGCTGATCGCGGATATCAGAGCCAATGGGGTGGCTACCGATCAGGCGAAGGCGGACGCGAGACCGGTGCCGGCATTCTCGGGCACGCAGGAATAGTACGTGGACGCACTACACCTTCGGTACATCTCGAAGTTAAATGCAATGAGTTCCACTTCGGCTTCAATCTACCTCGTTAAGATGGCCGCTAACAAAGCGCTGCACCTGACCGCCTACAGCGTCGGCTCCGCTCCCACTTCCGGCGACAGGTGAGTGCTAGCGATAGGCATTGCGCAGAATGAATGGCGACGGGCACAATGAAGACTTTCGCCCTCTTACGGCATCATGCCCATAATAGAAATATTTGCCCTGCTGCTGCTCGCCGCGCTGGCCTGGCTGTGGTTGGACAGCATCAAAGCACGCGAAATCGGCATCGCCGCGGCGCGCGTCGCCTGCGATGCAGAGACGCTGCTGTTTTTAGACGAAACCGTGGCCATTGAATCGCTGCGCCCCGTGCGCGACAGCGACGGCCGCATGCGACTACGCCGGGTCTATGGCTTCGAATTCAGCGACACCGGCAACAATCGCCGCAAAGGCAAGGTCACCATGGTCGGCCACGATGTGGTCTTGTTCCACTTGCGCCCGCGCTTGGTGCCGGTAGAACGAACCTTGCATTAGCGGGCAAAATCAGCGGGCAAAAATGGCGGCGCCCAGATGCGCCCGGCAATGCACTGGCCATCACCACCGGACTGGTGCCGCGCTGAGGCGCATCACACCAAGTTCAATTCGCCCACCGCCAGCGCCAACATACTGAGCGAGGCCATGTCTATGCCCTCCAGTGGAAAACTCACTGCCTCATCCTTAGACTGCGCGCCTATGACATACAGCAGCGGCAGATAGTGCTCAGGCGTCGGTACGGCGAGATGCGCATGCGTATCGAGTCGCGCATAGTCAACGAGGCTGGCGTGGTCGCGCCGCGTCAGTCTATTCTTGACGGCTTGTTCGAAGCGCACGGCCCAGTCGTAGGACGTGTCGGCCTCGCCCTGCCATTTCAGCAGGGCGAGGTTATGCACCACGTTGCCGCTACCCAGCATGAGTACACCTTCGTCGCGCAGCGGCGCCAGCCGGCGACCCAACTCGAAATGAAACGTCGCCGGCTGCGTACGGTCCATGCTGAGTTGCACGACTGGCACATCGGCCTGCGGGAACATGTGCGCCAGTACGGACCACACGCCGTGATCGATGCCCCAACGTTGATCCATCTCGACGGCCAGCGGCTGTAGCAAGGCGCTGACGCGCCCTGCCATGGCCGGATCACCGACGGCGCGGTAACGAAAGTCGAACAAAGGCTGCGGAAAGCCGGCGAAATCGTGAATGGTGGGCGGCAAAGGCATGGCCGTTACCGCCACGCCTGGCACATACCAGTGGGCGGAGATCGCCACTATGGCACGCGGCTTGGGCAAGCTTGCGCCGATGCGCCGCCACGCCGCCGTATAGCGGTTGTCGGCGAGCGTATTCATCGGGTTGCCATGGCCAATGAATAGCGCGGGCATGCGCGAAGGCTGCATTGCTGACCACTCCGGGTTGCCGGGTCGAGACACAGGCTGCGGGCTAGCGACCGTCTTCTGCGAACGTTTTCTTGACTCTAGCATGGATGCTCGGTACATATCTCCTTCGCGGCAACCACCCGGAGAGCGCGTATCCATGGCCATCAGCGACGCTGCAAGAAAATTGATCCTCGACGCCGAAGGCCTGAGCGCCAAGCCGGACTGGCCGGGCGGGCAATCCGGCGTGACCATAGGTTTTGGTTACGACCTCGGTTACGTGACGGTAGATCAGTTTGAATCCGACTGGGGTGAAGTGTTGCACGCTCCGGCGCCGGCGCGGCTCAAGGAAGTCATCGGCCTGCGCACACTACGCGCCAAGAACCGTATTGCCAGCCTGGCGGACATCCGCATCACACGCGCACAGGCCGAACAGGTGTTCACGGCGCGCACCCTGCCGCTGTATGAGTTCCGCACCGTGCAGGCTTTTCCCGGCGTGGACAAACTGCCAGAAGACGCGCGCGGCGCATTGGTCTCGCTGGTGTATAACCGCGGTACTTCGATGACCGACCATTGTGCGAACGGCCGGAAAACGCCACCGCGCCGGCGGATTTTCGCTGCTATCTGGTGGCGCACTCCATGGGCGGACTGGTGTGTCGCGCCTTCTTGCAGAACCCCAAGCTGGGTTCGAACGAAGCGCGGCGCTGCGTGGACAAAGTCTTCACCTATGCCACACCGCACAACGGCATCGACGTGGCGGGGATCAATATTCCGAGTTGGATGAGTTTGAACGACATGAACAACTTCAACCGAGATCGGATGGCGGCGTTTCTCAATCTACCCAATCTCTATGAGAAAACCGAGCGTGTCGATTGGATACCTGAAACTTGCTTTCCGTCTGAACGCTTTTTTTGCATGATAGGCAGCAACCGCGCCGACTATGAAGTAGCGATGGGCGCCTCGCGAACCTTTGCCGGCCACGGCAGCGACGGCCTGGTGCGCATAGAGAATGCCTCGGTATGGGGCATCAGCGACGCGGGTCAGGTCTCCTCGCCCTGCGCCACTGCCTACACCTACCGCTCGCACTCCGGCTATTTCGGCATCGTCAATAGCGAAGAGTCCTACCAGAATCTGGTGCGCTTTCTGTTCGGCAACCTACGCATCGACATGTGGCTGGACATTGATGAAGTGCGCCTGCCCGAGCCCATCGCCAAAGCCCAAGCCGACGGCAAAGCGGTCAATGCGCTCTACCAGATCGAAGTGCTAGCCTCGCCGCGCGGCAAGCGCTGGTATCTCACACGGCGCATGGCCGAGGAGGATTCCGTCGCCTGCCGCAAGCACGCAGATTTAATCGACCCGGCGAAGCCGGAGGCGCGCCACGTCTATCTCTCCAGCGTGTTCCTCGACAGCCGCTGGCGCACAGACCCGACACGCGACACACTCGCCTACAACCTGACAATCGGCGTGCGCGTGCCGGATTACGAAGTGGATCGCCACTTCTGGGCGGACGAACATTACGAGGGCGGCTATTTATTCCGCGACTCGGTAGTATTTGAAATACGTCCACCCCAGAATGACGGCGAAGAGTGGCAGGTGGACTACGACTGGCAAAGCGACAAGCAGGGTATTGCCACCACACCGCTAGACGCCAAAGCGCTCGCCGCCGGCAAGGTGGAACTCACCGTTTCTTTCGACAGCGACACCACACCGGGAATCAAGGGCCGCCTGCGCATGATCGTCACGCCGTGGAATCAAGCGGCTTGAACGATTGGTGATGTCCGAACAGAACGCCGCTTGGTGCGATATCAAATGCGAGACCCAATCTCGTGGGCTGGAAGCTTAAGGTCTAAGTTGGGCCCGTAGCGGCCTTTCGACCTTCAGTCGGTGTGATGTCCGGTTTTGGGCCTACATCAGCCTTGTTAGGCCGCTGACGGGAGACAGGCCCAACTGCTTCATGACCGCACCCAAATAGGCAGTAACGCAAACACAAACAACATTGCCACATAGACCGTTCCAGATACGGGATCTCGCTCGGCGACGTATTGGGCAACCGAAATGCCCTGAACCCACAACGCCAACAAGAACTCTGCTGCGAGCAGCAAGGCCAAAGCGATGACACCAACCGCCATGCGAACCCGCATCGCAGGCGCTAACGCAAAACGGCGAACAACCATGTGTGCGCTGAACCAAATGACGATAGCCATCAATGGCATTTCAATTAACTCTGCAACACGAACGCCCAACCTCGGCACAAGGAACGGCACGCGGATAGAACCCAGCACGAACCCCGCGCCAAAAACACACCCGAAGTACGCGACTGCGGCTTTCAATGCTTTCATAGCTTCGATGTGCGATTTCTCAGCGGCCTAACGACGCCCTTGAGCCGCGCGGCCACGGACATCACAGAAAATGGCGCGCCGTCTCACCGCGTCGGTTCCAAGGGCTTGTTATCTGTCGGCCATACCGGTGGCAATCCTTGCAAGATGTTGCCCCGCACCGGAGGAGTAAGGAAGGTTCGTTTAAGAAAATCGAAGAGAATGCTTCTTTGCGGTTCCATGGCAGGAGCGACACCATCCGAGCCATTGTGCAGTAGCCAAACAAAACCTGTGCCCAGGTTCCAATCGTTGGAATCCAGTAAATCAAGTGAAGCTTCTCGGGCAACGCAATAAGGAGCAGCAACAAATAGCCGAGCCGCACCTGGATTGGGAACGCAGTAATGCTGTGTTCACGAATGATGAAGTGTATGAGTTGAAACACCGTGAGGCCAATGGCGAGCAGGAAACCCGCTGGCCATCCCGACACCCCAGCGGTCAGAAAGGCGACCGTAACCAACCAGTACCACCAACTCAAGACACGATACTCGATACTCGATCATAAACATATGCGACCTCCGTTGACGTAAGACACATAACGAGGCTGTAGAAAAAGTTGTTGAGGGGCGTGCTCTCACGATTTAAGGGGTGCAATGACCATTTCCCTGACCCTGCTACTTCCCAAACATCTTCGACAGCGTGCTGCCCACGCCCTGCGCCGCGCCGCCGATCCCTTGGACCAATCCTTCGACGCTCACACCCAGCACGCCTGCGATGGATGCGCCCGCGCGCAGCGCGAAGTTTTCATTGAGTGAGAACTTGGGATCGTTGAGATTGCCTTCGAGCGTGAATTGCACTGCGATCTTGCCGTCGCGATCTTTCATAGCACCTACGACTGCATCCCGCGGCAAACCCATGAAGCCACTGCCGCTGGAGGCAAGCTCCAGATTGCTGAGCGTCACCGAGCCGGGCGCATGGAGCCGGCTTTTCTTAACAGTGGATTTCACATCGAAATCCATCGTGCCTCGCTTCACGCCTGTCTCTGCCGCTTTGATGAGATAAGGCTGGAAGGCGACGAGATCGACGCCACGCATCTTCGTGCTTATTTCAGAATCTTTGCTGGCCAATTCGATCCAGCCTTTGACCGCTAGCGTGCCGTTCTGGCGTACGCCTTTGACGATGCCTTGCAGATCAATTTGCGTACGGCTAGTCAGTTCTGGCAAACGCAGATCATCGACCGTGGCCTGCAGGGCTTCCACCCGCACCTTGTGCGGTGGTTGGCGCACCGTGGCGTCGAAAAGCTCCAGCACGCCGCCCTTGATCTCCACTTTGCCTATGCCTACGGCGGGGCCGGGAGATTTGGTGTCAATTGCAGCGGGCTTTTCAAGCATGCTCGGGATGAGACGCAGACGCCCCTCGCGAGTGCGCAGAATCGACAGGTAGGCGTCTTCGACAGTGATGCGGCTCACCGTCACCCGATCGGAGAAGAGACTGCGCAAATCCGGCACGACAACGATGCGCGCAGCGCGCAGCGTGTCCTCTGCAGGCCAACCCTTGGGTGCGTGCACGCGAACTTGGCGTACTTCGATGTCCGACCAACCCAGCGAGATTTCTCCCACCTCACTCTCAGGCCCGAGCGCTTGCAAAACCTGGTTCTTCAGTGTCCGGGTTGCGAAGTGCAGACCCACGGCCACGAGGCTGGCGAGGACCGCGACGACGATAGCCGCGATAGTCGCAACACGCTTCCACCTGATTATCATCGTCACCTCCTATGCGTGATGATCAGCGGCTGATCGGCTTGTAGCGCAGCCGCTTGGGTTTGGCGCCTTCCTCGCCCAGGCGCTTCTTCTTGTCCGCTTCGTATTCCTGATAGTTACCGTTGAAGAAGGTCCATTGTGATTCGCCTTCGCACGCCAGGATGTGCGTGGCGATGCGGTCGAGGAACCAGCGATCATGCGAAATGACCAGCACGCAGCCGGCGAATTCCAGCAGCGCGTCTTCCAGCGCGCGCAGCGTTTCCACATCGAGATCGTTGGAAGGTTCATCAAGCAAGAGCACGTTGCCGCCGGCGATTAGCGTCTTGGCTAAATGCAAGCGACCACGCTCGCCACCGGAGAGATTGCCGACGATCTTTTGCTGATCCGCGCCCTTGAAATTAAAGCGGCCCATGTAGGCGCGTGAAGGGGTCTCGTAGCGGCCCACAGTGAGAATGTCGGCGCCACCGGAAATGGCCTCCCACACGGTCTTGTCGTCGGGTAGCGATTCGCGCGACTGTTCTACCGAAATCAACTTCACCGTCGGGCCGGTGACGATCTCGCCGCTATCCGCCTGCTCGCGACCCGCAATCATCCTGAAGAGCGTGGATTTACCCGCGCCGTTGGGGCCGATGATACCGACGATGGCGCCGGGCGGAATCTGGAAGCTCAGTTTATCAATCAGCAAACGGTCGCCGAAAGCCTTGCTGACCTCCTTGAACTCGATGACCTTGTCGCCCAGACGCTCGGCGACGGGGATGAAGATTTCCTGTGTCTCGTTGCGCTTCTGGTACTCCTGCGAGCTGAGTTCGTCGAAACGCGCGAGACGCGCTTTGCTCTTGGCCTGACGGCCTTTGGGATTTTGCCGCACCCATTCCAATTCTTTCTGGATGGCCTTCTGCCGCGCCGATTCGGACGACTCTTCCTGCTTCAGACGCTCTTCCTTTTGCTCCAACCAGGAGGAGTAGTTTCCCTTCCAGGGGATGCCGTGTCCACGGTCGAGTTCGAGTATCCACTCGGCGGCGTTGTCGAGGAAATAGCGATCATGCGTCACCGCCACCACCGTGCCGGGGAAGCGCGTGAGAAATTGCTCCAACCAATCTACGGATTCGGCGTCAAGGTGGTTAGTCGGTTCATCAAGCAGCAGCATGTCTGGTTTGGAGAGCAGCAGCCGGCACAGCGCGACGCGACGTTTTTCGCCGCCAGAAAGATTGGCGATCTGCGCATCCCAGGGCGGCAGGCGCAGCGCGTCGGCGGCGATTTCCATCTGCTGTTCGGCCTGATGGCCGTCGCCGGTGGCGATGATGGCTTCGAGCCGCGCCTGCTCGGCGGCGAGCGCATCAAAATCGGCATTCTCTTCGGCGTAGGCGGCGTAAACGGCATCGAGCTTCTGCTGCGCTTCGAAGATTTCGCCCAGGCCCTCTTCGACGGCGGTGCGCACCGTCTGCTCGGGATTCAATTGTGGCTCCTGCGGCAGATAGCCGATCTTCAAATTGGGCATGGGCGTAGCTTCACCCTCGATGTCCTTATCCACGCCAGCCATGATCTTGAGTAACGTCGATTTGCCCGAGCCGTTCATGCCCAGCACGCCGATCTTGGCGCCAGGGAAGAAGCTCAGCGAAATATCTTTGAGGATGTGACGCTTGGGCGGGACGATCTTGCCCACGCGGTTCATAGTGAAAACGTATTGGGCCATGGAAGTTTTGCGTTGTTCGCGTTGTAAGGGTGGCGAGGATTCTACCAAGAGTACAGAGACTAACAACGGGCGAGCACGGCGGCGCCAAATTTGTCGTCCTCGCGAACGCGAGGACGACGGCAACCGACTTATCGCGAACAGTGCCCGCGTGACATGCCGTTGAGGCCGATCATGTCTTCGGTCTGAGTCAGCGTACTGCGCACGCGACCCGACGGCTCATCGAAAATCACGTCGAAACGGGAAGGCTCACCAATGTTGTTGCACCAGCGCCACTCCCACACCAACTCGTGGCGGGCCGGGAAGCGCTGCGTCCAGTGCGCCGGGGATGGCCCGATGGCAAACAACACTTCGCCCTGCGTCATGCCCGGGCGGATAGCACCGAAACTTTTCGGTTCCAGCACATTGCGTATATCGCGCAATTTCCCATCCGGCGCGAGCTGGACCATCCAGGTGTGATAGCCCTGAGGGCCGCGTGGATAGGCGAGTTTCAGGCTGCCGTCGGCGCCCGGCCAGCGCAAGGCGGGCGGACCCATGACGCGCTCGACATCGGCCAGCGTGGTCATACCGGGTTGCAGCGTGCGACCTTGGTACGAAGCGCATGCGCAGAGCAGGGATGCGGCGAGGACAATCAAAGTGAGCGATTTCATGTATGCCTCCTCGCACAAAATGGATAGGCAATCCTCCTTCAAACCATAGCCCCATTTCAGGGTTTCGCAGTGTACTATTCCGCCCTGTCTCGGATATACGGGCTAGCAGACACACACCCCACGGTGCGCTGCCTGACCCCGTGGTCCCAGCATTTTCAAGGAGCGTCAATGATGAACCGTCACCACTTACTTGCCGCGCTGCTTATCGCCACCACCAGCGGCGCCTACGCGCAAGATGCCGACAGCGGCCGCAATCTCGCTTCCGCCTGTGCCAGCTGCCACGGCACCAACGGCCGCAGCGTCGGCGGCATGGAGCACCTGGCCGGCGTGCCCAAGGAAGTCATCGTCGAGAAATTCCGCGCCTTTCGATCAGGCGCCAAGCCCGCCACGGTGATGCACCAGATCGCCAAGGGTTACAACGATCAACAACTCGAACTCATCGCGGCATACTTCGCCGCGCAGAAGTGAGGCGGCCATGACATTCAATAGACGCGACTTTCTCAAGCTCACCGGCGCCATGGCGGCCAGCGGCGCTCTCTATGGCTGTGCCGGTTCCACCAAGTCTAACGGTCATGTCGTGGTGATCGGCGGCGGCTTCGGCGGCGCCACGGCGGCGAAATATATCCGCCTGTGGAGCCAGGGCAACATCGATGTCACGCTCATCGAACGCAACACGCAATTCGTGTCCTGCCCCATGTCCAACCGCGTCATCGGCGGCACGGCGCAGTTCGACACGCTAATTCAGAGCTACGACGGCCTCAAGCGCCACGGCGTGCGCGTGGTGCAAGGCGAAGCCGTGGCGGTCGATCCCGCCAAGCGCAGCGTGCGGCTCGCCGACGGCCAGGAATTCAGCTACGACCGACTCATCGTCTCGCCGGGTATCGATTTCCTTTGGAATAGCGTGCCGGGGCTCACGCCCGAACTGGCGGAGAGCAAGTTCCCCCACGCCTGGAAAGCCGGCCCTCAAACCGTGGCCCTGCGTAAGCAACTCGAAGCCATGGCGGATGGCGGCGTGTACGCCATCACCATCCCCAAAGCGCCCTACCGCTGCCCGCCTGGGCCGTATGAACGCGCCAGCGTCGTCGCGCACTACCTCAAGACGCACAAGCCAAAATCCAAAGTGCTGATCCTCGATGCCAACGAGGACATCGTCTCCAAGAAAGGCCTCTTCCTCAAAGCCTGGGGCGATCTCTACAAAGGCATCGTGGAATACCGTCCCAGCCAGACCATCAGCGGTCTCGACGCGCAGACCGGTACGCTGAAATTCGAGTTCGCCGACCCAGTGCGCGCCGATGTGCTGAACATCATTCCCGCCCAAGCCGCCGGCGGCATCGCGCGTCAGGCGGGACTCATCACCGCCAACAACCGCTGGTGCGGCATTGATTGGCGCAGTATGGAATCGACAGCGCAGAAAGACATGCACGTGCTGGGCGACGCCACACTCGCCGCGGCCCTCATGCCAAAATCGGCGCACATGACCACCCAGCACGCCAAGATCGCGGCGGCCGCCATCGTCAACCTCATCAACGGCCAGCCCGCGCCCGACCCCATGGTGATCGCCAACACCTGCTACAGCTTCGTCAGCGACAAGACCGTGGTGCACATCGCCTCGGTGCACGCCTATGACGCTACGGAAAAAACCTACAAGCCGGTGCCGGGATCGGGCGGATTATCCAGCGCACCGAATGAACTCGAAGGCGAATTCGCGCTGGCCTGGGCGAAGAATATTTGGGCGGATGCGTTGGGGTGAGCTGCGCTATCTTGCGAGGGTGGCGCTATAGCTTGAAGCTTGCTGACCAAAGGAAATTTGGGCCAAATTTCGGGCTCAAATGAAACTCTGCTTTGAGATCACAAATTGTGACCTCAAAGAAGTCCTGCAACTATTCGCCCGCAAAAACCACCAGGACGTTTTGCTATTTCATTGCCTCAATGATCGCGATTTCCTTTTTAAGGAGATCGTTCGCAATGTCCGACAACTGTACACCTTTCTTCGATGCGATATTCGCCAGATAAGCCTGGACTTCTGCGTCCAGATACACCGGCAGCTTGAAGACCGCGTTCGGCTTGTAGAACTTACCGCGCACGCCGCCGGAGAAATCAATCTCGGCAGGCAGATCATCGTCTTGAGGTGGGGTAGTGGCTGTGTTCATGGTGTCACCTATCGAGGTTCATTCTCGTAAAAATGTCGTTCGCGTTGGGTTGCCCGTCGCGCTGAAATCATCCGCACGCGCACAATCGAAAGTTCGCCAGTTTGATAGGTATGTGCAACCGCCAGTAGCACGCCGTTTGCATCCAGCCCGGGTGTAAACCAGCGATCTTCGTTCTGGCTATGGGCACTATCATAGACGGTCAGCGTCAATGCATCCAGAGACACCGTCGCCGCCTGGTCGAAGGCACGCCATGCTTCTGAAAATTGGATAGCGCCTTGGCGGCATCCCATTCAAAATCGTATGCGATCTCCGGAACCATGCTATCTACCCGTGCTGCCCAGCATCGGTAAATTCAAACAATAGCGCGCCGAGCACGCCAACGCGCGACGCCCTTGTTGTTAAACCGTGGCGGGCCACGCCTTAGCCCTGCCCCGTACTCCCAAACCCGCCCGCGCCGCGCTTCGACTCATCGAACTCATCGACGACATTGAAAGCCACTTGCAGCACCGGCACGACCACCAGTTGCGCGAGACGGTCGAGGGGGTTGATGACGAAGTTCTCAGTGCCGCGATTCCAGGTCGACACGAAAATTTCGCCTTGATAGTCGGAATCGATCAGGCCCACCAGGTTACCGAGCACGATGCCGTGTTTGTGGCCCAGACCGGAGCGCGGCAGGATGATGGCCGCAAGGCCAGGGTCGGCGAGATGGATGGCGATGCCGGTGGGGATGAGTTGCGTCTCACCGGCATGCAGCTTGATCGGTGCTTGCACACAAGCACGCAGATCGAGGCCAGCGGCGCCGGGGGTGGCGTAATGCGGCGGGTTATCTCTGAGGCGGGGATCGATAATCTTGACGTCGATGCGATGCATGCTGAGCTTTCGAGTTAGTCGGCTTATTCCTCGGACTCGTCGTCCGTCACAAGCATCTTCGCGATGTGGGAGATGATGGCGCGCGCCACTTCCAGCTTGGGCGCCGGCGCGAGTTGGTGGCGGCCCTTCGTGTCGTAGAGCACGACGGTGTTGTCTTCGTTGCCCAGGCCGTCTTGCAACAAATTGCCCACCACCAGGGGCAGGTTTTTCGCAAGACGCTTTTTGTCGGCGTGTTCGTCAAGATTTTCACTCTCGGCGGCAAAGCCCACGCAGAAAGGCGGCTGCTTCTGCGCGGCCACTTCCGCCAGGATATCGGCATTGGGCTCCAGCGTAAGCGTCATGGCCTGGGCGCTCTTCTTGATCTTCTGCCCGGCGCTTTGCGCCGGTCGGTAGTCCGCAACCGCAGCCACGCTGATGAACACGTCGCACTCGCCTACTTCGCGCAGCACCGCCTCGCGCATGTCGCGTGCGCTGATCACATCAATGCGACGAACACCTACGGGCGTAGCCTGGCTGACCGGGCCCGCCACCAGCGTGACATGGGCGCCGGCCTCGGCCGCGGCACGCGCCAGGGCGAAGCCCATTTTTCCAGATGACAAATTGGTCAGGCCGCGCACCGGATCCAGCGCTTCGAAAGTTGGCCCGGCAGTAAGCAGCACGCGCTGGCCCGCCAATCGCTTGGGTTGGAAAGAGGCCACCACGGCGGCGTAGAGTTCTTCCGCCTCCAGCATGCGGCCCATGCCGGTTTCGCCGCAGGCCTGGTCGCCTCTGGCCGGGCCGAGTATGACCACGCCATCCTCGTGCAACTGCTTGAGGTTGCGCTGAGTGGCCGGGTGCTCCCACATCTGGCGATTCATGGCGGGTGCGGCGAACAGGGGGCAGTCGCGCGCCAGGCACAGCGTGGAGAGCAGATCGTTGGCGAGCCCATGCGTCAGCTTCGCGAGAAAATCCGCCGAGGCCGGCGCGATCACAATAGCGTCGGTTTGACGGCCGAGGCCGATATGCGCCATGTTGTCCGGCGCACGCGCATCCCAGATATCGGTCCACACCGGATTGCCGGTGAGCGCCTGGAAGGTGGTGGCCGTAACAAAGCGCGCACCGGCCTCCGTCAGAACAACGTGCACCTCGGCGCCGGCTTTGACGAATAGCCGCGCCAACTCCGCCGCCTTGTAGGCCGCGACGCCGCCGGTGACGCCCAGTACCAGCCGCTTTCCTCTTAGTTCAGCCATGACGTTGCGATACGTGCATAATCTCGATCCGACGATTCTAACGGAATGCTTCCCCGATGGCGATCAACGACTGGCCCGCGCAAGAGCGCCCGCGCGAACGCTTGCTGGCGCACGGCGCCGGGCAGCTTTCCGACGCCGAACTGCTGGCGATCTTCCTGCGTGTCGGCGTCAAAGGCAAAAGCGCGGTGGATCTCGCCCGCGAGCTGCTCGCGCGCTTTGGCGGCCTGAATGGCCTGTTCGCCGCGCCGCTCAAAGATTTCGCCGCCATCAACGGCATGGGCAACGCCAAGTACACACAATTGCAGGCGGTAGTGGAACTGGCTCGCCGCGCCCTGCGCGAGGAAATCGCCAACGGCGTCACCCTTTCCTCGCCGGGGGCCGTGCGCGACTACCTGCGCCTATCGCTGGGCAATCTACCCTACGAAGTGTTCATGGTACTGCTGCTGGATTCACAAAACCGAGTGGTCCTCGCCGAAGAACTGTTTCGCGGCACGCTCACCCAAACCAGCGTCTTCCCGCGCGAGGTCGTCAAGCTGGCGCTAGACCACAACGCCGCCGGCGTGATATTCGCCCACAATCACCCCTCCGGCGTGGCCGAACCCAGCCCCGCCGATGAGCTATTGACCGGCACGCTTAAGCAGGCCCTGGCCTTGGTGGATGTCCGCGTGCTGGACCATTTCATCGTCGCCCGCAACGCCACGCCACTTTCTTTCTCGGAACGAGGCCTCTTATAAACGAAACTCAAAAAAGGCCTTGAGCCGGGGCTGAAAAGTCGTGTAAAATGCGCGGCTTTGCTATTCCTGACTCTGGAGCACCGACATGGCCCGCGTTTGCCAAGTGACCGGTAAGGCACCGATGGTGGGAAACCACGTTTCCCACGCCAACAACAAGACCAAGCGTCGCTTTCTGCCCAATTTGCAGAATCGCCGCTTCTGGGTCGAGTCCGAAAACCGTTGGATCAGCTTGCGTGTTTCCAACGCCGGGCTGCGTACCATCGATAAGAAGGGCATCGACGTTATCCTCGCCGAACTGCGCGAGCGCGGCGAGATTTAGATAAGTACGAAAAGTACGATAAGCACGTTAAGGAGCTGAAGCATGCCCCGCGAGAAGATTAAACTGGAAAGCACGGCCGGCACCGGCCATTTCTACACCACCACCAAAAACAAGCGCACCAAGCCTGAAAAGATGGAACTCATGAAGTTCGATCCCAAGGCCCGCAAGCACGTGCTGTACAAGGAAACCAAGCTCAAGTAGCCTGGCTTGGTTTGCGCAACAAAAGTAAGCAACTGTAAGCAACAAAAAACCCGCTGCGGCGGGTTTTTTGTTTTACTGAGCCCGGCAGGGCGCGTCATAAAAAAGGCTAGAACCGTATCTGGCCTCAAACCTCTGGCCTCAATTTCTCGTTCTTGGTTCCCATGTACGCGGCAACATCCACCACCCGATGACGCGCTACTTCAGACTGTCGCGAAGCAGTCGCCTACTGCCCGCCTCCTCAGAACCCCAGTGAAACGCCGAGCATCAGGGTGTGATAACCACCAGTCAAGCTGCTATAAACCTTGTCCTTATTGTAGTCATAGACGTAGGAGCCCTTGAACTTAAGCGTCTTCTTGAACGCGTAGTCGACGCCCAACGTGAGGCTATGCACTGAGTTGTTGATCATGCCATCCACAGCGGGCAATTCGGACAATAGCAGGCCGCTAGCCGTGTTCCCCTTCGACTGGGAATAGGTGTAGCCGCCGTTGAGACTCAACTCATCGGTCGCCTGCCAATCCCCACCCAGCGAGAAGACATAGCTGTCGATGTTGTAAGTCGGGCGATCCCTGACTATGAAGGCAATTGCATTGTTTGGCGCTTCAAATCGCCGCCGGTTCGAAGACATGTAATAGGTCTCGAAATCGTCCTGCATCCACGAGAGGCTGGCCGACGTGTTGATCCATTCGCCCACAGGCATGTTGAGGGCGACCCCCGCCGCTTGCTGGGTCTTGTCCACATCCTGCGCGATGGCGGCGCCGTCCCGCACTGGCCCGGTCAGACCGTCGGTGTACGTATTGTTGGCGTTTTTCTGATTCTTGTAATTGTAATAGCCACTCGCCAGCATGCCATTGGGCGCCGCATAACTCAGCTTGGCCTTCACATTCAGCGATTCCTCCGGCTCGCTGACCAAGCCGGTCTTGTCCGCCCAAACGTAAGATGGGTTCAATCTGAAGATAACCCCGGCCATGGGGCGCGACACCAGACTCACGTACAGCTCATCCGACAGTGTCTGTTCGCGGTACAGCGAACGCTGCGGCTGGATGCCATTCAATAGCGGCGCCACGGCTGATACCGTGGTCCAGGTTAGGTCGCGATCCTTGTCCTCGCGCTTCCATCCAACCGTCACGTCGGATTTCAACGTGGACGGACGGAGCGTGGCGGACAGTCCGTAGTTCAGCGTATGGATCCGATCAATGCGCACGCCGAGAGTCTGGTCGCTCGTCGCACTGATCAGACCGACCACCGGCAAGGTCGAATCGTTGTCGCGGTTGTAATACTTGATGAAGCCCTCCAGACCGACTCCGCTCAGCACGTGGGAGTTGAGGTTGAGATAGGCGCTGTTCGTCTTGATTTTGCCGCTGCTGTAGCCAGCGACCTGCTGTTGCTGAGAAAACGAATCCTGATCGAGAACCGATAGCCCGTAACCGGCTGCCACCGCCACCGGACCGAAGTTCTTCGCCAGGCGGAAGTTGTTCGAGATCAGTGTGCTGTCCGGGACAAATTGCAGAGGCTTATTGCTGGACACGAGAAACGCGCTGAGCGGTGCGACATCAGCGATCGTATAGTCGCGTGCCTGATTGTCGAACTTTTCCAGCGTACCTTCATAGGCCATCGTAACGCCACCTGGCGCCCCGCTCAGACTTAGCGTGTAGCGGTTCATCTTCTCCTCGACGGGCATGTCGAAGCCGCGCCAGCGCTGAAGTACTCGGGCGGCGCCGCCCGCCACGTCGCCACCGCCCAGCACATAGCTGGCGAAACGGTTGCCGTCGCGCTGGTAACCGTCGAAATTCAGCGCGGCGGCGGCGTTCGTCCCGAACAGAGTCGGCTTCAACGCAAGGCCCGCGCCGTAGGTTGTGCGGTCAATCTTGTACAGGGTCTGGCCCGGCGAATCGTTGTTGAACTGCGCCACATAGCCATCGTTCGTGTTCGCGCTGCCGGCCGGGAAATAGAGCGGATCGGTGCCGCCGGCCACCTTGTTCGGGCTATACAGAAAACCAAGCCCGCCGGTGGACGAGCGGAAATGCGTGTAGTAGCCGCTAAAACCCAGGGTGTCCGAATCAGCCTTGAGTGTGCCCCGCTGGTTGTAGGCGCCGAAGCCCTGCCGCTCCAGCACGAACACATTGCGCTGCGCATCCGTGGCGACGATATTCAAGTCCGCATCGAGGTAAATGCCGGAGCGGCTATCGCCGCCCAGGGCACTCTGGTAGTTGTAGCGCTCCAGAAATTGGGTTGAGTTGTTGCCAGCGCCCTCGAAGTAATCGAAACCGTAAAGCTTAGGTGTGATTTCACCTGAGACGAGCATCCCCTGCTGCGCAATGTCGGCGGCATGCAAGGGAAGGACGACCAAGGTCGTCACCGCAGCCAGCACGACTTTCATCTGTGTCTTCGCTTTCATGGTGTTTTCCCCTCAAGTTCTCAATGTCTTAAGTGCTGATCGGCGGAGCTGCCATGTATCGCGCCATGACAGCTCACGCAGTCTCGCAGCACGGCTCCCGAAATCCGCGAGGTGTTGCTGATCGCCGCGTTGGCGGCGCCAACGGGCTGGCCGTGCCGGTTGCCGGCTATGGAATGGCACTGCAGGCATTGCATGGGTTGCGCGACTGACAGCAGCTTCTTGTTCGGTGCGCCGTGCGGGTCGTGACAGGTAGTGCAGTCTTCCGCCGCCGGTGGGTGCTCGAACACGTGCGGCCCGCGCACGGTCTGGTGACACTTCGTGCAGGTTTCGGTTTTACCACCCAGGGATGCCTGCTTGGCTGCGTGAGGATCGTGGCAACCGGTACAGGTGGCGCCACCCTCCTTGACAGGGTGATGCGACGTCATGCTGAACTTGGCCAGCACGTCCTGATGGCAGGTGGCGCACAGGGCGGTGGTCTTGCCGCCCTTCTCCATCGCTGCGCTCAGCGTCTTGACCTTGGGGGTGTGCGTGCCATGGCAATCGCTGCACTGAAGGCCGGCCTTGTTGTGCTCGGCGATGGAGAAATGCATGCGGCGCTTATCCGTCTCATGGCAGCTTAGGCACTGAGGCGATTCCGGCTTGCCGACTTTCACGCTCTTCGGCTTCGCGGCCTTGGCGTGTGTGTCCGCTCCGCTATGACAAGAAGCGCAATCGCCGTGATAGGCGTGCGTTTTCGACTCCGCTTCGTGACACTCCACGCATTCCTTGCCGCTAATGCGAGCGGCAGCGCTCGCCGACTGCTTGCTTGCGCCGACTTCTGGCTCGGCGGCCTGCGCCAATACGCAAACCGATAGCCCCAGGAAAATCGCCAACATCATAGTAAGTCGTCTCATCGCCTGCTCCCTGCGTTCATGATCATTAGTCCTGAAGTTGCGCCTTTGCCCACTTTGTCACCATGCGCCCACATTAATTCCCCCCCGTCGAGGCAGCCGAAGCGGGGGTTTGTTAACCACCAATTTTCATATCCTGCGGCCCTTCACCGAGCGGCTCCTTGTGCGCGATGCCAAAGTGGCAATCGATGCAGGTCTTGCCTTCCGCCTTACCCTTTTGATGACGCCTCTGCGCCTTCTCCGACTGCAACTCGGCGGACATGGCATCCGCATGGTGACAGTTACGGCACTCTAGCGAATCGGTCTCCTTCATGCGCGTCCACACACGCTTGGCCAGCTCGTGGCGTTTTGCCTCGAACTTCTCTGGCGTATCGATGAAGCCCATCACTTTGCCGTAGACCTCGCCACTCGCCTCGATCTTCCGCGCCACCTTGTGTATCCAGTCCTTGGGCACATGGCAATCCGAGCAGATGGCGCGCACGCCAGAGCGGTTGCTGTAGTGGATGGTCTTCTTGTATTCCTGGTGCACCGTGTCGCGCATCTCGTGGCAGGAAATGCAGAACTCCAGGGTGTTGGTGGCTTCCATGGCGGTGTTGAAGCCGCCCCAGAAAATGATGCCGGAAAAGAAGCCAACCACTAGCAGGGTCAGGAGAGAATACTTCGCACTGGGCCGCGTAAGCGCGCTTACCCAATTCCGGCAACGACGGATCATCCCTGCTTTTTGGTCATCTGACATGGCCGATCCGGTGACAGTTGGTGGCCGTTCGGGTTAGCGGGACAGTATCCACTCCACAAGATTCTTGATCTTGGCCGGATCACGAGTCTTGACGGCGCCGTGATCTTCTTTCACACCATCGATCTCAACCTTGCTCGGTTCCGTCACATGTTTGGTCAACTTGGCCACGGCATCCGGCTTGCCCTTGTACTTGGCGGCGACCTCTTTGTAAGAAGGGCCATCCTTCTTTTTGTCGACGCTATGGCACTTGAGGCACTTGCTGTCGCTGAGCAGCGTCTCCGCAGCAACGCCATCCGCAGCATAGTTCGGGGAACCGAACGAGGCGAGCAACGCGAAGAAAATACCAGCGATTCGAACGTTCATGATGCGCTCCTCAAGCTTATTTTTTTAGATTGCTGAATGTCTATGTTGTCATGCACAATTCTCCGCGAACCGAAGCACCCCGACTAGCGGGCATAGGTCTAAAAATAAATGGACAACAGCCCCTATCTGATAGGACTTTGGTCTGAATGCGCATGAGACCCTGCGTGATACCATCTTCTCCGAAATGGTCATCAAAATGGGCATCATATGGGCACTCACATGGGCACTCACGATCAGACCGGAGCGTTGCACCTACGGACGGCCTTAAAGCGGCCTTTCGAACGGCTGAGTTTCTCGCAACAATTTCTCCTGGCGAGTGCGCTAATTCTGGTGATCGGTGCAACGATCATAGGCGCCTGGATCGGGCGTCAGATCGAGAACAGCGCGATCAAAAGTGCAGCAGCGATTGCGGCCGTCTACGTTGAAAGTGTCCTCGCAGCTCAATTAGGCGACTGGCCAGGAGTGGGACTGGTGAGCGCCGAAACGCATGCCGTGCTTGACCGGGTGTTTGTCGACGGCCCGCTGCGGCGCAAGGTGGTCCGTTTCAAACTCTGGAGCGTGGACGGAAATGTGCTCTACAGCAGCGACCATACGCAATTAGGCCGCCGCTTTCCGGTGAAGGGACGCCTCGCCGCGGCCTTTGCCGGCGCGGTGCAGGCCCGGGTCAGCGATCTCAGCGAAGTCGACAACCTGCCGGAACGGGAACGCTGGCCGCAATTGCTTGAAGTGTATGTGCCGGTGCGCTCCGGTCCGCAAGGCGAAATCATAGCGGTCGCCGAGTTTTATCATTCGATGGAGAATCTGGGACACGACATCCGCACCGCCAAGCAGCGCAGCTCGCTGCTCGTCGGGCTCGCCAGTGTCGCGATCTATCTTTTACTGCTCCGCTTGGTGCGCCGCGCCAACGATACGATAGTCGACCAACAGCGCGATCTGCGCCGCCAGTTGAAACAACTAGGCGACAGCCTGGACGAGAACGAACTCATGCGCGAGCAACTGCGTGACGCGGGCGCACGCACTACCGCGCTCAACGAGCAGTTTCTGCACCGGGTTGCCGCCGATCTGCACGACGGGCCGGCGCAGCAGCTTGCCTTCGCCCTGATGCGTTTCGACGAGCTTGCCGACGCCTACACCGGCCGCACGACGCCGCAGCGTGACGCTACGCGCGATCTGCAAACTATCCACGATGCCTTGCGCTCCGCGCTTGGCGATATGCGCAATATCACCGCCGGACTGGGCATACCGGGCATCGCCGAACTGTCGCTCGCCGATACGGCCAGGCACGCCGTGCACGATTTCGAGCGCATGTCCGGGCAAACGGTACAGGTGACGGTCGACGACGATTTGGACCAGGCGCCGCTCGCGATCAAATTCGCTGTTTACCGGTTACTTCAGGAATCGCTTGCCAACAGCTGGCGGCACGCACCGGGCGGCTCACCACAGGTAAGCGTGCAGTTAACCGACGGACAAGTGATGGTAGAGGTCACTGACCGGGGTGGCGGTTTCGATCCTCAGGTGGCTGCTTCCTCGGGACGACTCGGATTGGCGTTCATGCGCGAGCGCGTCCGGCTGTTGGGCGGTGCATTTGAAATCGACGCCGCCCTCGGACGCGGCGCTTGCATTCGAGCCTGGCTGCCCTTTTCTACCGAAGAGACGATCCATGCCTAGAACGATCCGCGTACTACTCGCCGAGGACCATCCCATCTTCCGCGAGGGTATCGCCGAAGCGCTCGGCGCCGCACCCGATTTTGAGGTGGTTGCCCAGGCCGAAAGCGGTGAGGCTGCGTTAGAAATGGCGTATCGCTTGCAACCAGACATGGTATTGCTGGATATCTCGATGCCCGGCATGGGAGGCATTGCCGCGGCGAGGGAGATCGCCGCCAGCGCGCCGGGGGTGCGCATCATGATGCTTACTGTCTCCGAGAACCACGATAGCTTGCTGACCGCCCTGAAAGCCGGGGCGCATGGCTACGTGCTGAAGGGGGTGTCAGCGAGTGAGCTGCGCGCCATCACGCGCCGCGTGGCCGGCGGCGAGGCCTATGTTCCGCCCGCCCTGGCCGCAGAAATGCTGACGGAACTCTCCCACCCGCACCCGCCGGATTCACTCGCCGAACTGACGGCGCGCGAGACCGATGTCCTCAAGCTCCTCGCCCAAGGACTCACCAACCGGGAAATCGGCGAGCAGATGCACCTTGCAGAGAAGACGATCAAGCATCACATGACCAGCATCCTGCAAAAACTGCATGTGCGCTCACGTACCGAGGCGGCCTTGATCGCCATGCAACACAGGGCGCCAATACGGCTCGATAGAAAGTACTGAGGGCGCGGGACTCACCGGCTCAACGGAACGGCGGTACCGTCACTAGTCGCTTTTTATGCTTCTACTTGGCGTAACTGCGCAATCTCAGTGAGAACTCTTCGAGTTGGCGGATACCGCTGGCTTCGGCGCGGTGGCACCAGTCTTGCAATTCGTTCAGCAACTGTTCATGCGTGGCGGTGGAGCGCTGCCAAAGGGCGAGCAGTTCATGGCGCATTTGATAGCCCAGCGAGAGGCGACTGCTTTGTTTCAACGCGGCATTGAGCTGTTGTTTTTCCTGCTCGGAAAGCGCCTCGCTATCGTACGCCAGCCAGTCCTTTAAAGACTTCAAAGACTTCGCGTCGAGTGAGGTTTGCGGCTTGCTGAGCTCCCTCAGTTCCTCGCGATAAATCTGCTTGAGCGACTGCATGTACTTCGCCATGACATCGTAGCGATGCGTAATGATGGCTTGCAGATTATCCAGATCGAGTGTCGCCCGCGCGGTGGTCAGGCGTGGCGTCGGCGCGACCTTCTTGACGCGGGCAAGCTTGGCGATTTCCAACAGGCGGATATACATCCAGCCGATATCGAACTCGTACCATTTATTCGACAGCTTGGCCGAGGTGGCGTAGGCGTGATGGTTGTTATGCAGCTCCTCGCCGCCGATGAGGATGCCCCAGGGGATGATGTTGGTGCTGGCGTCTTCGCAGGCGAAGTTGCGGTAGCCCCAAAAGTGGCCGATGCCGTTGATGACGCCAGCGGCCCAGAACGGAATCCACAACATCTGCACGACCCAGATGAGCGCGCCCGGGACCACGCCGAAAAGCGTGATGTCGATGGCCAGCATCAGCACAATACCGAACTTCTGAAAGGGCGTGTAGATGCGCCGCTCCAACCAGTCGTCCGGCGTGCCGTGGCCGTAGCGCGTCATGGTCTCGGCGTTGCGCGATTCCCTCACATAGAGGAACACGCCGCCCCACAGCACGCGGTTGAGGCCCAACATTTGGGGGCTGTGCGGGTCTTCCGGCGTTTCGCATTTGGCGTGGTGCTTGCGGTGTATCGCCGCCCACTCCTTGGTGACCATGCCGGTGGTGAGCCACAGCCACAAGCGGAAGAAATGGCTGGGCAGCGGATGCAGATCCAGTGCGCGATGCGCCTGATGGCGGTGCAAAAAAATGGTGACGGCGGCAATGGTGACATGCGTCATCGCGAGCGTGACGACCACATATCCCCACCATTGAAGATCGAGCAAACCGGGAAA
>Ga0209181_10003594_pt1 | contig 23737 bp, 25 predicted proteins | sample MAT05_FD_187208 | JGI IMG/M metagenome (GOLD analysis project Ga0209181, IMG submission 187208) | Freshwater microbial communities from Lake Fryxell liftoff mats and glacier meltwater in Antarctica - MAT-05 (SPAdes) (version 2) | ecosystem: Environmental > Aquatic > Freshwater > Ice > Liftoff...
ATTCACACATGCGTTTCAGTATTTGTAATTATTACACCGGTTCAATCATCCCCAACATTTTTGGTTGTTGAAAAAACTACATTTTAATGGCTTGAAATTGCAGCGGTATCCTTTAAAATTGATTGATCAAATAAGTAAATCGCCGTTAAGGCGTTCAGACGATGAGTTATTAATGAACCATAGTAATCTGTATACCTAAACGGCAAAACTAAAACTAAGCAACCCATGGATGCTGCGACAATTATACTCCTTTGTTAGCTGTCTGATAGCCAAGCGAATACAATTTCTAATTTTCAGACTCTGCTCCCCTTGCCCTTGTCGAAGATCCAGATTATTTCGGGAGAGAGCCTGTCCCGATGCATCGGGAGGTTGGGGGTGAGGGCAAATAGGCGGCTAAATAAGCGAATGTTTTATTACTTATAAACATCCCTTTTAAAAAAAATGTAAATTGCTTTTGTTGCCCCGCCGGAGCAAGGGGAATTTGAAATACACCCGTTAAACAGTTTATTACGATTGTACCGCAAACATTGTTTAATTTTAAGAAAGCTAATTAATTAAAAAAGTAAAGCCCTGTTGCAAATACAGATTAATTGATATCCGAACGCAAAAGGGTATAAAAAAAAGCAAATTATGAAAAAAGTATTGATTGCATTGGACTATAATCCTACTGCGGAAACCATCGCTGAAACCGGCTATGCATTAGCCCAGGCAATGAACGCAGAAGTAATCCTGCTGCACGTAGTGGCTGAGCCTAACTACTATTCAACCCTCGATTACTCTCCCATAATGGGGTACACCGGGTTTAGTTCGCCTGATATGCTGATGCTGGTAGATGAAACCGAAGTGAAAAAAGCTTCCCAGGAATTCCTGCACCAGTCAAAAATACACCTCGGCGATGACCGTATCACCACACTGGTTAGTGAAGGCGATTGTGCTGAAGCCATCCTGGATGTTGCAGCAAAAATGAACATTGACATAATAGTAATGGGTACACATAGCAGGCGTGGATTGGATAAGATACTAATGGGAAGTATTTCGGAAAAAGTATTGCAGCATTCAGATATTCCACTGTTTATCATTCCTTCCAAACATGCAAAAAAATAATTGCTGTTTTTTTACATTGATTATTATTGGAAGATGGAGAATGGTGAATGGTGAATGGGCAATGGTGAATGGGCAATGGTCAATGGTGAATGGTCAATGGTGATTGGTAAATGAAGAAACGTCAATCAAATAAAATCGGACGTAAGGAAAGAATAAAATCAACTTTGCTCCTTTGCATAATTTTTCCTTTGCTTGAATTTTTTCTTAAATAAACGATATTGATTCACCATTGCCCTTCAAAAGACTGCAATGCCTGTATATTCAAAGAATAATTACTTACAAGAATTTCATCTCCCTAAACCGTTTTTGCTGAACGCTTTCAGTTTGGATACTAATTCAATTTGCCACAGGTTAAGTTTTTTAATTTCTAAAGTTTACTTTTTAGACGCAGGGGCGGAAATCAATATCATAATACCAGTAAATTGTGTAACAAATATTCAGAATTGTGTAACTTTTCATTCGGTATGTTGATCATCTTTACGGGTAGAAAAACCTCGTTTAATAAGAAAATCGGCTCTCTGGTAATTGTACTTTCATATAACCTGCAAAGAGTTCAATTTATTTGTGGTAGAAAAAAATATTAATAAATGAAACTTTACATAAAAAATATGGTTTCGGGCCGTTGTAAAATAGTTGCAAAAGAAGAGTTGAAGAAACTGGGGCTTCATTACGTAATGGTAAATTTAGGAGAAGTGGAGATTATGGAAAATTTATCAGAAGTTATGCGTGCCTCATTAAAAAAAGGGTTGCTTCAATCGGGGCTCGAACTGATGGATGATAAAAGAAGCATGCTTATTGAAAAAATAAAAACAACGGTGATAGAGCTCATACATTATGCTGAGGAACCTTTGAAGATGAATTTTTCTGAATTCCTCAGCAAGAAACTCAATCACGACTACACTTATCTTTCCAATTTGTTTTCCGATGTGCAGGGGACTACTATTGAACATTTCCTGATAGCCCATAAAATAGAAAGGGTAAAAGAATTGCTGGTGTACAATGAACTTAACCTTACAGAAATTGCCTATAAAATGAATTATAGCAGTGTAGCACATTTATCTAACCAATTTAAAAAAGTAACAGGGCTTACGCCTTCGCATTTTAAAAAACTGAAGAATAAACGACGCAATGCACTTGAGAATATTTAGTTGAATAACAATTACAGAGTGCCGTAGAAAAATTGGATAAAAAAGCCGGAATAAAAATCAGGAAATATACGGAGCCTAAAATAACTGGAATGACAACAAAAAGTAATGATAAGGAGCAGGTTAAATCTAAAAATCTTTTTCCGGTTGTAGGTATTGGTGCATCGGCAGGTGGCCTGGATGCGTTTAAAAAATTACTGAAAGCGATTCCGGAAAATTCTGGTATCGCATACGTGCTGGTACAGCATTTAGATCCCAGGCGTGAAAGCATGCTTCCAGAAATATTGCAGAAGGTTACCAATATTCCCGTGCTGGAAATAGCAGATGATGTTAAAGTAGTGCCTGACCATATATACATAATTCCCAGCAATAAGATGCTGGTAGCGAATGATGGTGTTTTACAGTTAAGCCCGAGGCCCGAAAAAAATAAAAACGAACTGAATCTACCGATCGACCTTTTCTTTACTTCGCTTGCAGAAGTACACCAGTCACAAGCAATTGGTGTAGTTTTATCGGGTACCGCTTCTGATGGCACCCGGGGGCTAAAGGCAATTAAAGATCACGGGGGGCTAACTTTTGCGCAGGACGAAGCATCCGCACAGTATGCAGGTATGCCACATAGCGCCGCTGTAGCGGGTGTGGTTGATTTTATTTTGCCACCGGAAGAAATCCCTTTACGATTATTGGATATCATAGGGCATGTCAATCGGAGTGATGAGGATCTGCAGAATTTACCCCATCACGATGATGAAATCTTTAAGCAAATACTTGCGTTGCTAAGAATAAGAAAAGGGACCGATTTTACCTATTACAAACAAACTACCATCCGTAGAAGGATATTACGCCGGCTGGCGCTTAATAAAAATGAAGAGCTTACAGATTACCTGAAATTTTTGCGGGAGCATAAGAATGAACAGGATATATTATACCAGGACCTCTTAATTCCGGTAACAGCTTTTTTTCGCGACCCTATAAGCTATGATAATTTATGCGAAAGTATTTTTCCGGTAATTGTAAAAAATAAAATATCCACTGAACCAATCAGGGTGTGGGTGGCGGGTTGCAGTACCGGGGAAGAAGCTTTTTCCATTGCAATTTGTATAAAGGAATTTTTAAACAGCAGGGATAGTTTGCAAGGCGAGGGCAGCAAATTAAATAATGACATCCGGGTACAAATATTCGCAACAGATATCAGCGAGCCGGCGATAGCCAAGGCCAGGAGAGCGGTGTATTCAAAAACGGAAATCGACAGCATCAGCCCGAAGCGGCAACAGGAATATTTTGCTAAGATTAATGGTGACTACCAGGTAATCAAAACAATCCGGGATATGTGTGTGTTTGCCTTGCATAATTTTTTAAAGGATCCTCCATTCGCAAAAATGGATTTGGTGAGTTGCAGAAACGTGCTGATATACATGGAGCCCTACCTGCAAAAAAAAGCATTGACAACTTTTCATTATGCTTTGATGCCAAAAAGTTTTTTATGGCTGGGTAAGTCAGAAACCTGTAGCAGTGTTCCCGACTTGTTTGCAACCTTTGGTAAAAATGATAAAATTTTTTTACGCAAAGATGTTCCCGCCAGGTATATGCACGTTGCCAGCCCGCGGAGCGAACAAAATTTTCGTGAAGTTGATAACACGTTAAAAGCAGAAGGCAAACTGGCAGATTTTCAAAAAACGGCAGACGATATTTTGCTCAGTAAATTTACTCCCGCCGGTGTAGTGGTAAATGAAGCAATGGAAATTGTACATTTCCGGGGGGCCACAGGTTCGTACCTGGAGCCATCGCCGGGCAGGGCTAGTTTTAATTTATTAAAAATGATAAAGGAAGGGCTGGCGTTTGAATTGCGGAATATTCTGCACAAGGCCAAAGTTGATAAAGAGCCGGTTATAAAAGAAAGCATCCCGGTTGAAATTAATGGAGAGCCCCGAAATATTACCATAGAAGCGATACCGCTGAGAAATGTAATTGAACCTCATTACCTGGTACTTTTTCATGATAATAGTATCGTTCCATTCAGTAAAATAAAAACCTCTGGTCGTAAATCGTCCAAAACTACCTTGGATGAAAAGGACTTGCGCATTCAACATTTAGAGCGGGAGCTATCACAAACCCGTGAAGATATGCGTACCATCACAGAAGACCAGGAGGCTGCCAATGAAGAACTGCAGAGCGCCAACGAAGAATTACTGAGTGGAAGTGAGGAACTACAGAGTTTGAATGAAGAAATGGAAACCAGCAAGGAAGAACTGCAAAGCACCAATGAGGAATTGATCGTCATCAACCAGGAAATGATTAGCCTGAATGAACAGGTTACTGAAGCACGCAATTATTCCGAGGCCATAGTAACTACCATAAAAGAACCGCTGCTAATACTGGATAAGAACCTTCGTGTGAAAAGTGCCAACCAATCTTTTTACAGAACCTTTATGGTAAGCGAAATAGAAACGGAAGGAAAGCGAATGTTTGAACTGGGGGAACGCCAGTGGGATATTGCTGAACTGAGAGCAATGCTGGAAAATATCATTCCTGATAAAGAAAGATTTGCTGACTACGAAGTGAGGCAGGTTTTCCCGAATATCGGGGAGCGTATCATGCTGTTGAATGCCCGTGAAATGAAGGAGGAAGCAGGCAATGAAAAATTAATATTACTGGCAATTGAGGATATCACAGATAAAAGAGTAGCGGAGGAAAAATTAATAGAAAGTGAGAAGAAATTCAGGACCCTGGCGGATTTTATTCCACAAATCATTTGGACGGCTCAACCCGATGGCAACCTGGATTATTACAACCGTCAATGGTACACCTTTTCCCGCTATGAAGAAAAAGAAGCGGAACAAAGCTGGATACCTCTGTTGCATGATGCTGACAAGGAAAGATGTATTATAGCCTGGTATCAATCTATAAAAACGGGCGAGCCTTACCAGGTAGAATACCGGTTTAAGGACATACAAACAGGGGGTTTTCGTTGGTTCCTCGCCAAGGCTTCTCCTATTAAGGACGAGGATGGAAAAATTACAAAATGGTTTGGCTCATTTACGGATATTCATGAGCAAAAAATGGTGGCAGATGAATTAATGAAGGCAAAAGAGCTGGCGGAATTATCTGCCAGAACCGCGGAAGATGCAGTAAGATCCAAACAAACGTTTTTGAGTAATATGAGTCACGAAATTCGTACTCCGATGAATTCCATCATTGGGTTTACGAAAGTGCTGTTGAGAACTGATTTAACCGCTAAACAGCAGGAATATGTAAACGCAATAAACAAATCGGGAGATTTAATGGTCGTTTTGATCAATGACATTCTTGACCTGGCGAAGGTGGACTCCGGTAAAATGTCTTTTGAAAATGTTCCTTTTAAACTAGAGGATTCCATATCATCTATGCTGCATTTATTTGAAATAAAATTGCAGGAAAAAAATATTGAACTTGTAAACCTATACGATCCGCTGATACCGTCAGTCCTAAGTGGAGACCCGGTTCGGTTGCACCAGGTTATTTTAAACCTGATGAGTAACGCAGTAAAATTTACCAACAAAGGAAAAATTACCATAGACGTACGTATGCTGAAAGAAAATGAGGAAAAAGTGGAGGTGGAATTTTCGATAGCCGATACCGGAATAGGCATTGCGGAAGATCAACTGTCCGTAGTGTTTGATAATTTTCAACAAGTGTATACAGATCATAGCCGCATTTTTGGAGGCACTGGCCTGGGACTTTCCATTGCTAAAAAATTGATCGAAGCCCAGGGGGGAAGCATACAGGTACAAAGTAAATTAAACCTGGGGTCTGTTTTTACATTCATCTTAAGTTTTAATAAAACAAATTTACCTCCGGCAACTCTACCCGAACCGGCATTTATACCGGATGAGGCTATCAAAAATATCAACGTTTTGGTAGTCGAAGATATACCATTGAATCAATTGCTGATGAAAGCATTATTGGCTGATTTTGGATTTAAAATGTTCGTTGTTGAAAATGGGAAATTGGCTATTGAAAAATTTAAAAATGCTTTACAACACGACGGTGAAAATTTTGATATTGTTTTAATGGATCTGCAAATGCCTGAAATGAATGGCTTTGAAACTACTGCATATATACGGAATACGCTTCAATTAAACGTCCCCATTGTCGGCATCTCTGCAGACGTAACACACGAGAACGTGCAAAAATGTATAGCGGCGGGTATGAATGACTATGTATCCAAACCGATAGACGAAAAACTGCTATTTAAAAAAATGATCGCTTTGTTGAAAATACCTTTGTCTCATAAAGAGACCGGTGCGCCTGGGAATAATTTGCCACCAGGGCCAACCAAAAAATATACTGACCTTACCTATTTAAAACAACGGACCAAAGGAGACTCCCTTATTAAAGAAATGATCCTGATATACCTTGATCAAACACCCTTGTTACTATCATCGATGAAAGAAAGTATAACTAAGAAGGATTGGGTTTTATTAAATTCGTCTGCACATAAAATACATCCTTCATTTGCTATTATGGGTATTGATAAGAAATTTGGAGATATAAGTAATGCATTACAGGACTATAAAGGCAGCCCCGATCAGTTGAATGGAATAGAGGAAATGGTATTAAAAATAGAAGCAGTTTGTAAACAGGCATTTATTGAACTGAATCAGGAACTCATTGAATTAAGCACAACATAATATTCGGCTATTTAGAAAATTTTAAAATGAGCGGTATGAGTACAAATAAGCAAATTTCCATTTTCCTGGTAGATGATGACGAATTGTACCTGAAATTATTGGTAGCCGAATTAAGCAATAATGAAAACTATCATATAAAAACGTTCCTTACAGGCGAGCTTTGCCTGGCGAACCTGTCTGAAAAGCCCGATATCATTGTATTGGATTACTTTTTAAATGGAATTGAGGAAAACGCTCTCGATGGATTGGAAACACTTGGCAATATTAAATCATTGCATCCGGAAATTTTTGTTATCATGCTTTCATCACAGGATAAAATTGAAGTAGCTGTAAATTGTATGAAGATGCAGGCTGCTGAATATATAGTTAAAAGCGAGACTGCCTTTGCAAGATTAGACAAAGCTATTCAAACAATGATGCACTATAAAGCAATGGAAAAAACCCTTAACTGGTACATGGAAAAGTTATAGATAGTAACACATTCATCCTAATCTCACTTAAGCAGATACTGAAATAAATTAGTTTTCTTCATGAAAAATGATGACGCTCATGCATCCCGATACCTTTTAACGAATGATTTATTTCTTTCCCGGTTACTTGTAAAAAAAACAGTGAATTATATAGCAAATTATAAGATTTGTGTAACAATAACCAATGCCAAATGCCTTTACTTCACAAAAGGGTTTTCATAGGATATTGGATAAAAACGGAGCTGGATTTCAATCCGGCTCTTCTTTTTTTAATACTTAATGTCCGCATGGCCCACGCTGTTTAGCGTATAAAAATAGCAATACGAGGCTTGATTATTTTCAACTATGTGAAGGTGTTAGGTAGTAAGGAGCGAATGACCCCGGTTAAGGAGGGAATTGCAAAATAGTACACCTATTTTTCTGTGAATAATACAAAAGTAATTTGCAATTATGTAAAGTTTTTTTTGAAATAAGTCGGACTTTTGCAAAAGATTATTTGGCAAATGCAAGTTTTCTAAAGCAGTTAGTTTTGGTATGGTCCCTGTTTATACAGGGACTTTTTTTATAAGTGGAATAGATTGTTGATCATAGCGCTCCATTAAAGAAATTCGTTTAAGCTTAGTTTTCGATCAGCACCATTTTAAAGGAATTGTCAGATTAAATATGGTTCAAACGCATCGTAACGGAATTAGGATATAGATTCATAATCTTTATGAATTCTAAATTATTTTTGAATTTTCAAATTTATTAATGGTTATTTTCATATTTTAGAAATTTTGAATATCTTTATAAAATTAACAGTAGTATTGAACAGTGAATTATGCAACATAAAACTATAATTGTGTAATAGTTTTGATTAAATGTTTCCAACCTTTGTAAAATCTAAATAAAATTTTCGTTTAAATATAGATCGTATAATTTAATTGATAAGAGTATCGGTTGATCATCTAAGAAGTTTAGTAGCAGGAAAAAACAATCGGTATTACAAGACAATACTACGAACACTCGCTTTAAAATCTATAATCCAATTTTTGTTAATACTGTTTGACGATGTTAAACAGTATTTTTTTTGATATATTTAATAGTTCTTCATTGGGATTGGCCGAAAATAATATCAAAAAATAAACTTGTTTTTTGAATAGGCCATCTTTGTGCATTCAATCTGAAACCCAAAATCTTTTTTGATGATTCCTTATTCATAGCTCAAGCTTTGGTTAGCTGGTTTTTATAAAGGATTTAAATTTCTTGCGACCTCACCTCTAAACATAATGGTAATTTTTGTGTTTTATAAATCAATCATTCTAATCAAAAGAGTTTCAATATGGAGTATAATAAGTTAACGAAAGAGGAAGAATATGTGATTATCAATAAGGGTACAGAGCGCCCCTTTACTGGTGAGTATACAGATAATAAGCAGGCAGGTACTTATGTATGCAGGCGATGTAATGCATCATTGTATCTTTCTGCTGATAAATTCGATTCGCATTGCGGGTGGCCAAGTTTTGATGATGAAATACCCGGGGCGGTAAAACATTTACCCGATGCAGATGGACGGAGAATTGAAATTGTTTGTGCCAGTTGCGAAGGTCACCTGGGCCATGTATTTAAAGGTGAAAGATTAACCAAAAAAAATACCAGGCACTGTGTAAATTCTATCTCAATGATATTTGTTCCTTCAGAAAAATAAAGGTGACACCTTTTAATAAAGGTGTCACCTTTATTTTTTAGGGTTCATAAAAACGCAGCCTGTTTTCCAACAGGGTTAATTTATTTTGCTGTTGTTTTAGTTGTTCCAATAAATAAGTGATTACTTCTACGCCTTCCAGGTTTATATGCAGATCATTGTGCAGCCTGATCAGCGTTTCCACCAGCTTGATGTCAGCTTCGGGGATAAAAGCGGCATCCTCTTTTGTAGTGATTTCTATCAATCCATATTCATGCAATGCATTGATGAAAGAAAACTCAATATTGTGGTAAACACAAAATGTATCTGCCTGTATTAATTGATCTGTATGCATACAAAATGATTTAATCTTTTAATGATGCCAATTCTTTAAATAACGCAATTTCTTTTTCTGTAAGATGAGTTGGGATTTTTATTTCATAAGTAATGTATAAATCTCCAAACTCTCCTTCCTTTTTATAAACCGGAAACCCTTTTCCTTTCAATCTTGTTTTGGTTCCATTTTGTGTTTCGGCAGGTATCTTTAATTTTAATTTTCCACTCAATGTTTCAATTGTTATTTCGCCCCCTAATACGGCTGAGTATAAATCAAGCTGCTCATCAATATGGAGGTCATTTCCCAAACGCTTATATCGCAGATCATTAGAGATTGAAAAGTTTATATATAAATCACCATTAGGGCCGCCGTTGATACCCGGAGCACCAAATCCCTTCAGCTTTATTGCCTGGCCATTTTCCACTCCTGCCGGTATGGTAATTCGTACATTTTTATTGTTGATGGCAAGGGTTTGCTGGTGGGTAGTATAGGCATCTCTTAGAGTAAGCTGTAGTTCGCTGGTATAATCCTGCCCCCTGAATTTTGTTTGGGTTCGCCTGCTGCCCGACCCACCGAACATGGAAGAAAAGAAATCAGAAAAATCATCTCCATCAAAATTGCCTCCGAAGTCTGCACCTGTATTTGCCTGTCGCCCGCCTGCCTGTCGTGCTTTTTCAAACTGTTCTGAATGTTGCCAATCCTTTCCGTACTGGTCATACTTTTTTCTTTTTTCAGGATCGCTGAGCACTTCATTGGCCTCATTCAATTGCTGAAATTTTTTATTCGCTTCTTTATCAGTTGGGTTTAAATCCGGATGAAGTTTTCGTGCCAGCTTCCGGTAGGCTTTTTTTATTTCATCATCGGTTGCGCTTTTCTTCAGGCCTAATATTTCATAATAATCTATAAAATCCATGTCTTTTGTTTTATAATGTAGAAGAGTAAATACTGCTCATTTTTATTAAAAGATTTCGTTGTTAAATTGCAATGAGCCGCTTTCGGTCATTTAATTAATTGACAAAATTAATCCTTTACAGTTGTACACCCTATGTTGTAGATTTTATTCCACATTAAACTTTTCAAATTTTGGCATTTGAGAAAATAACTCCTTTATTAAAGTAAAAAGCAGTTCAAAAACGGCTTAAAATAAATTGGCAGGGTTTTGTTAACATATTAAATGTAATTCATTCATAAAAATAAAAACATAAACAAAATGGGAAATCTATTGTATGTAGTTGCAGTTATCTTGGTAATAATCTGGGCTATTAGTTTTTTAGGCGGCTTTTACACCGGTGGTATTATACATGTATTGTTGGTTATTGCCATTGTTGTATTTTTACTTAAGGTAATAAGAAGAGCTGCTTGATTACAACAAGCGGTAATTATTAACTTTTAAAATTAGCAAATATGGAAAGCTGGAAACTAAAACTGAACGGAACCTGGAACGAGGTGAAAGGCAAAGCAAAAAAGGAATATGCCGATCTTACAGATGATGACCTGTTGTATGATGAAGGCAAAGATGATGAATTGTTGGGGCGCCTCCAGAAAAAAATAGGCAAAACCAAGGAAGAAGTTAAAGACTGGATCGAAAGTCTGTAACAACATGGTAAGTTATCAGTATTGCTAACTAACTTCGTTATTATTAAGTCAAAAAAAGTCACCATGGACGGTAGAAATGCTACAACCATGGTGACTTTTAATTATATTTAAAAATGAATACACCCGGGCCTGCACCTTTTTACCAACGATTAAGTCTTATATTAATCAGTCTCACTATCATCGGTTTTGTAATATCTATCGGGCAGGACATACTTGTACCATTGGCATTTGCCATTCTGCTGGCAATATTATTGCTACCCGTTACTAATTTTCTAGAACGAAAGAAAATCAGCCGGGCATTGGCGAGTATCCTGGGGATATTGCTGGCAATGTTATGTATCGGTGGGATTATTTATTTTTTATCTTCTCAAATATCAGGTTTTATAAAAGATCTGCCTTCTATTAAGCAGCATCTTGCTGATCATTGGAAGACGGTGCAGAAATGGGTATATCAAAATTTTCATTTTACCAACAGGGAGCAGAGTAATTTTATGGAAAATGCTGCCGATAAATTTAAAAGTTCGGGAACGGGAATACTCGGCGATACGGTAATATCTTTAACACAGGCCCTTATGGTAATGGTGTTACTTCCGGTGTATACTTTTTTGATACTTTATTACCGGGATATGATTAAAAGGTTTTTGGTTGATGTATTTAAATCAGAACATGAAGAGAAGGTAATGGAAGTATTAAGGGAATCCAGATCCATTGTTCAAGGATACATGATCGGGCTTATGATTGAAATGGGAATCATTGCCGCAATCAATTCTTTTGGATTTATATTGCTTGGAATCCAGTATGCAATTTTCCTGGGCGTACTGGCCGCCATACTAAATATGATCCCCTACATAGGCATGCTAATCGCATCTGTGTTTTGCATGATCATCACACTCACCAATTCTACTGAAATTACAGACATCTTGGGCGTGTTGGGTATATTGGTCGTAGTGCAATTTATCGATAACAATATTATTATGCCCAAAGTGGTAAGTTCTAAAGTTAAAATAAACGCATTGATTACTATCCTGGGAGTATTGGTTGGTGGTGCACTGGCAGGTGTTTCCGGAATGTTTTTATCTATTCCTGCAATCGCAATATTAAAAGTGATCTTCGACCGGGTAGATAATTTAAAACCATGGGGTATGATTTTAGGAGATGAAATTACCGGGGCCCGGAAAAGTAAATTTTACATGAAGCTCGGATTCTTAAGTAATAAATTAAAACCTCCTGCACCTGTAAAACCTCCAACACTTGAATGATCAGTGATGAGTGATGATTAATGAGTAATGAGTGATGAGTGATTAGAGTATTGTATGATGTTTACTGAAATTTTGCTGTCCTTTACATGCTTTCATTCAACTCAATGCATTAAATGTTATACTTATTTTGACCCATTTTGCCTTTCGTATTTTTAACCACCTCCCGTATATTATTGTAATACTTCCCAATAGAATTTTTCTGCGTTGCCAATGTGGAGATTATTACTCAATTGTGCCCAATATTCTACGGTACACATCTTAGATTTAAAAAACACAGCCTGATATTTCGTGGTACACTATTTGAATTTGTCTGGTACATTTAAGGTAGCCATACTTAAGTGTTTCTAACTGAATATACTGACATCGCCATTTAAATAGAAGTTGTACCAAAATTATTAACGATTGTAAACAAACCTTGTATGGAAAAACTTTGCAAGTTCACCGAAGATAAACTATGTACGTTATTATCATTTTTAACACAGTTGCCCGGTCAGCTTGAAATGATTGCAGATGAAATTGATAATGACAATTTAAGAAATGCTTTAAGCTCAGTGGCGGAGGAAAGCACACAATATGCGATGGAATTGAATGCACAACTTAAGCGTCTTGAAATTTTACCGCCGGTTCCTGTTATTATTAACCTGGAGGAGCAAATAATTGATCATACTTTATTGAACACCAAAAATGTAAAGGGGAAGGAAGTGTTATCCATATGCGAAAAAAGTGAAGCTTTCTTTTCGGCATTGTATACTGACCTGTTAACAGAGTTTTTTCCCAATTCAACATTAAAGGATATGATGCAATACCAGTTGCTGGGAATCAGGTCTGCATTTATGCGGATCAGGTTGCTTAACTCCATTCGTTTTAATAACGAAATGAAATACGCTGCTTTTTAAAAACAAAATTTATATAATGAAACCAAACATCGGGATATCTGATAAAAACTTAAAAGCCATTACGGCAATGCTTTCTGTTGTGTTAGCAGACAGTGTATTGCTGTATACCAAAACACGCAAATTTCATTGGAACGTAAAAGGCGAAAGTTTTATGGAATTGCATAAACTTTTTGAAGCGCAATACAATCTTTTGGAAGAAGCCATAGATGAGATAGCGGAAAGGATCAATAAACTGGGAAGCCCAACCATTGGTACGATGAAAGAGTTTTTGGATTTGGGAAATATTAAAGAAAGCCCCGGTAAATATCCTGATCAGAAATCGATGTTAACCGAGCTGTTAAAAGACCACGAATTTGTGATCATCGCATTACGTAAAAACATTGATGAATGTGATGAGAAATTCGGTGATGCCGGAACCACCGATTTTATGACTAACCTGATGAAGCAGCACGAAACAATTGCATGGACTTTAAGAAGGTATTTGAATTAACAATATTACATATCTCTATTTTAATAATAATAGTATAATGAGTGGTTTAAAAAATGTAAGGAAGGGAAGCAAAAAAAAGAGGGCAGGGGTAAATTTTTTACAAAACCAGTTTGATACGGTTAAGGCAGAAGGGGCGGTTAAAACGAATTTTGAAGTGAATACCGGAATAAAAGATGTAGATGATAAATTAATAGGAGACGACCTTGAAATGGCAATCGTTAAAGATGAGTTTGTAAATAATGCGCAAACGGCAGATAACAATGAAAGTAATTATTAAACTGATGGGAGCGGATGGTAAAATAGCATGTTGCAGATTTAATTATTGATCTTAAAAAAAAGTATAAAATTTTGGTTGTCTATTTGAAAAGTGTTTTTAATGATGCAGGCGATGTTACTTTATTTACCGCAAGGTTTTTTAAAGAGTTGTTTATGCCTCCTTTTGAAATAAAGGAATTCATCAGGCAATGTTATACGATTGGTTATAAGTCACTACCGTTGGTTGGAATCACTGGCTTCATCATGGGATTGGTACTAACCCTACAATCACGCCCAACCCTTGCTGAGTTTGGTGCTGAGTCATGGCTGCCTGGTATGGTGGCCTTGTCGCTTATACGGGAGATAGCACCCGTAATTACAGCATTGATTTGTGCCGGTAAAATTTCTTCCGGTATAGGCGCTGAACTGGGATCTATGAAAGTAACGGAGCAGATAGATGCCATGGAAGTTTCTGCCATTAATCCATATAAATACCTGGTGGTTACAAGGATTCTCGCAACCACCCTGATGGTTCCGCTTTTAGTTGTATTTGCAGATGGGGTCGGAATTTTAGGCGGGTATATCGGCATCAATATTCATAGTGATGTCAACATGTTCCGATACTTTTCGCAAGTGCTCGCTTCACTGGAATTTTTGGATATTATACCTGCCACCATTAAAACATTTTTCTTTGGATTTTTTATTGGCATGATTGGTTGCTACAAAGGATTCACTGCTGCCAATGGAACAGAGAGTGTGGGTAAGGCGGCTAATTCCGCAGTAGTTGCAGCTTCACTTACGATATTCATTATTGATATGATTGCAGTGCAATTAACTGATCTCTTTTTCTAAAATAAAAGTATGATACCAGGGGAAGCAAATATAAAATTACCGGATACTGTATTTTCTGAAAATCCTGTAATAGCTGTAAAGGGACTTTGTAAATCTTTTGGTAAAGACAATGATGTTTTAAAAGGCGTTGATCTTACAGTAGCTAAAGGCGAAAATCTGGTAGTGTTGGGTAAATCCGGCTCTGGTAAGTCGATTACAATAAAATGCCTGGTCGGGTTGATAGTAGCAGACAAAGGCGAAATAAAAGTGTTTGATATTGATATTACCCAACTGGATAACAATGCTTTGAACGAAGTGAGGGTACGGATTGGATTTCTTTTTCAGAATTCAGCTTTATACGATTCGATGACGGTACGACAAAATCTCGAGTTTCCTTTAAGGCGTCATTCGAAAAAACTATCTTCCAAAGAAGTAGAAGAAAAAATCTTGGAAGCATTGGGAAATGTTGGACTGGAAGAAGCAATAGACAAGATGCCTTCTGAACTATCAGGCGGAATGCGGAAAAGGATTGGTCTTGCACGCACCCTTATTTTAAAGCCGGAGATTATCCTGTATGATGAACCTACTACCGGTTTGGATACTATCACATCAAGGGAAATCAGCGAATTGATATTGTCTATCCAGAAAAAAAATAAAACAACTTCAATCATTATAACCCATGATATGGCCTGTGCTAAACTTACCGGCGATCGGGTGATCATTTTAAAAGACGGTGTGATTGATGCGGAAGGAACTTATGATGACCTGGAGAAGAGTGAGGACGAATGGGTGCGGTCTTTTTTCATTTAATAATGCCATAAAAAAAACAGTATGCAGAAGGAATCAGGTTTTACGTGGAAATTGGGAATGTTTGTTATAATAGGGTTAGTGCTGTTTGTAGGCACCATCTATTTTGTAGGAAAGCAGAAAAATTTATTCGGTTCCACCTTCCATTTAAAAACAAAATTTAAATCGGTAAGTGGATTGGAAGTAGGTAATAATGTCCGTTTTTCAGGCATCAATATCGGCACTGTTGACGGGATAGAATTATTGACAGATACTTCTGTGCTGGTTGATCTGGTAATTAAAAATGACATTCAGCAGTATATTAAAACAGATGCCACGGCAAGTATTGGATCAGATGGATTGATGGGGGATAAAGTACTCACCATCAACCCCGGAACAATTACCAACCAGCCGGTTAAAGACAATGACCTGATCCGATCAAAGAGTGCTGTTGAAATGGAAGATGTAATGAGCAGTGTAAAAGCCAGTGTTGACAATGCAGGGATTATTACCGCACAACTGGCGGAATTTAGTTATAAAATGAATAATGGAAATGGAGCGTTGTCAAAGTTAATCAGTGATGAAGCATTTTCCAGTAGTCTTAAAAGTACCTTAACCAACCTGCAAACCAGTTCAAATGAATTTGCCAGGTTCACCACTAAAATGAATGATGGGAAGGGCGCTCTTTCAAAGTTAGTGAGTGATGAAAAATTTGGCAAAACACTTGACTCAACTATGTCTAATTTACAAGCAGGTACAAAGGGATTAAGTGAAAATATGCAGGCCGCTCAAAATAATATTTTGTTAAGAGGATTTTTTAAAAAGAAGAAAAAAGCAGACGAGAAGAAAGCGGCAGAATTAATAAAGCAGATGGAGCGTAAAACAAAAGATAGCATTAAAATAGCAACTGCCCGGGCAAAAAAGGAGGCTTTGAAAAAGCCGGTTACGAAAGAAACTGATAGCCTGAGATAAAATGGAACCAGATTAGTTGTACTAAAAAAACTATGCCCGTTTATGCCGGGTATGCAAATGGTTTTTTTCCGATGAGAAGGGTTTTAACGGTAGCTTTCTAACACCATATTTTTATTGGTAGTTTTACAAGCAAGCTATTACCGTCAAATGTATTAAATTTTTTATCATAGCATTTCGGTTAGTATTATATTCTTTCAAATGAAAATATTTGTTGATCTGCATTTTTTTTACCGGTTACCATGTCCGTTATAATTTCAGCAGCTATCAAACTGAAAGTAATCCCGTTGCCGCCAAAGCCCAGGGAAAATAAACTGTTAGGTAATTTTTTATAATTACCAATAAAGGGCAATCCATCTTTAGTAGCGCCAAAAGTACCTGCCCAACTGAATTCAGGCCTAAATGGAATATGCGGAAATAATTTATTAAAGTCGTTTACCAGTTGTTTTATTTTGCTTTTTAATAACTGGTCTCTTTTTACAGGGCTATAAAATTCTTCATCCCTGCCTCCAATTAATATCCTCCGGTCTTTTGTACTTCTAATGTACAAATATGGATCAGCGGTATTCCAGATAAGTACATCATCCTTCCAGAATGTTGTTTTTTCGTTGGCTTGTTCACTTGTACAGGCAAAGGTGCAATGCAGATCTACTATTTTCTGATCTACATATTTAACTGCTTCATAGCCCGTGGCGTAAACCAGTTTTTTAGCTTTTACTGTTATACCGTTTTCAGTAGTTAGGGTAACGCCTTTTGCATGATGTGCGATTTTTATAACGGGTGTTCTGTCGAAAATCCTTACACCTTTTGATTTAGCTTTCTGCAATAATGCATGGGTAAATGTATAGGCATTCGTTTGGGCACCTGTTGCCGATAAAATAGCTCCCGGGGCATTGAAATTAAATTCTTTTTTTACAGAGGCTTCATCTAGATAGCTTACTTTAAATCCCTGATCTTTCCTAATAGCAAATTCTTCTTTTAAAAATCCCTGATCTTTTTTATAAGCAGCGTAATATAAACTTTGACTAAATTCAAAATCGGTGAATTTTATTTTTGCGGCTATCGCTCCCAACTTTCCTATTGCATCACCACAAAGCTGGTACGACCGTACTGCATTTTTTAATCCGACCAAATCTTTTAGTTCACAAAGTGGCGTGTCAATTTCGTATTGTAATAGGGATGTGCTGGAACAGGTGCTCCCCAGGCCGATAGAGCGGCCATCCAAAAGCATGCAATCTACACCTGCATTCACCAGGTGATATGCAACCAATGCACCTGATATACCGCCTCCGATAATAACCACCTCGGCTTTGGCTGACTTTTCCAATTTTGAATAATCAAAGGGTAGTCCATGTTTTGCTAACCAAAAGGGATAGCCGGAACTTAAATTCATTAATTTTATTTTATTGTTTTAAAAATGATTGCATAGGGAAGGTAAAGTGTTTTTGAATAGGAGAATTCACCTGTTGCATTTATAGAAATTAAATAGCCTTCCTTTACTAAACGCAAAAGAGTTGGTGCGTCGCCAATAATCGTTTATAATATAGTAAAACTGTGCCATACATTTCAGTCATTTATCTATTGGGTGTTGCTAAATCCGATGGCTATCGAAGATACCTGCTCCTGGGACAACAAAATCTCTATGACTTCAAATCTTGCAGATTTTAGAAGACAGTGAGATTTTTTTCAAAAGTTAATTTACCTGAAACATCCTTTAACGTATCCCTGAATACCAAAATTATTTTTGGTTTATAAATACGGACGGCAGGGTTATCAACTTTTAATAAGGTGGGCGAGGCCAATAAAATGAATACACTTTTCTAAAGATGGGTGTGATAATTTTATATGCCCACATCAATCTTTATAATTTGAACATAAAAGTAATCTGTCATAAAGTTTGCAGTTTTTGTTCTACAATTGTGGATTATTTTTCCCGCTTTTTTTAAGTGATTTTAAATGCAAAAAAAAGGGATGATTTTTTTGAAACACAATGCAGTATTGCATTTCAGGAACTCCGGCTTCGCTATTTGTAAATCTGGCAACATTTTAGATTCCTTTTAGACGTAATAACATTCTTTAATTAATTAAAATCATCAGCTATGAATTCAGGTAAATTGTTAACAGGAGTATTGATTGGCGCCGCTGCAGGTGCAATTTTAGGAGTATTGTTTGCACCAGATAAGGGGTCAGAAACAAGGGATAAAATTTCTAAAAAGAGCTCTGACTTAAAGAACAATGTAAAAGACAAAATCAATGATTTGGTAGACGGTATTTCCAATCATTACGAAAATGTAAAAACGGAAGCCGAAGACGCTTTTGCTGACGGAAAGGAAAAATATGGCAAAGCAAAAACAGAAGTTAAAAACTCATTTTCTTAAAATAATTAATTCTGTTGTCTTTAAATTAAAATAATGGAAAATCAGCCAAACACTTTTGGATCCGTACTTGAAAATGCAGGCGATTACCTGGAAACAAGACTGGACTTATTAAAGCTTCAAGCTGTTAATAAATCTTCCGATGTTACTTCATCGGTTGTTTCCAGAATGATTATCCTGCTTATGGTCTCTTTTGCTATTTTTATTTTGAATATGGGATTGGCTTTATGGGTAGGCGAATTACTGGGAAAAGTATATCTTGGTTTTTTTGTAATTGCTGGCTTTTATATGCTGGTAGGGTTGATACTCCATTTTTTTCGTAATTCGTTACTTAAGGAGCCTGTTAGTACTATGATCATCAAAAAAATGCTCAATTAATTCAATATGGAAATCAATAATGCAGCGGATTTGCGGGCTGCTATCCTGGAATTAGAGGATAGAAAGCTAAGAGATAAACAGCAATTGGTTGAAAATTTTCACGCATTTACAGAGAGTCTATCACCTGTAAATCTTATTAAAAGCACTTTTAATAAAGTAAAAGAAACACCCGGAATTTCCGGAACAGTGCTAAAAGCCGCTGTGGGATTAGGTGTTGGAATTCTTTCAAAAAGATTGCTGATCGGAAAATCCGGTGGTTTGGTAAAGAGAATGTTGGGGTCTGCCCTTGAAATGGGCGTAATGGGTGTGGTAGCAAAGAATACTGGTACACTGCAATCTAAAGGCGTAAGGTTAATTAAAAGTCTTTTTGGTTCTAAAATCAAGGTGTAAAAAGTATTATCACCTGACACAAATTTATATATTTTGAGAAAATGCCCCTCTGGAAAAGGGGCATTTCTGTTATCTTCGCCTTTATCATGTCAAAATTTCTCATCGTTGGCCTCGGAAATACCGGAGAAGAATATGCTAACACACGACATAATATTGGGTTCGATGTAGTGAATGCATTCATTCAAAAACATACTGTTAATTTCAGGGTAGACAGGTTGGCTTACGTAGCTGAAATAAAATGGAAAGGGAAGCAGTTGGTTTGCATTTGTCCCACTACTTTTATGAATTTAAGCGGTCGTGCGTTTAAATTTTGGATGGATAAGGAAAAAATACCCCTTGAAAATACACTTACTATAGTAGACGACCTCGCTTTGCCGCTTGAAAAACTAAGGCTGAGACCGGGAGGTTCGGCAGCCGGTCACAATGGTTTGAAAGATATTCAATTGTCGGTTGGAACAGATCAATATCCTAAACTCCGTTTTGGTGTAGGAAATAATTATTCAAAAGGAAGGCAGGTGGATTTTGTATTGGGCAGGTGGTTGCCTGCCGAGATGCCCCTGGTAAAATTAAAAATTGAAAAATGTATTGATGTGATAGAAAGTTTCGTTTCTATTGGTATAGAGCGAACTATGAACGAAGTAAATAAACTTGCAATACAACTGTAAATATTTTTCTTAGCCTGCACATAATTGTTTTTTTTATTTCATTTGTCTATATTCGTTGTTGTTTTCGGAATAAATAATACCAATAAACCATGAAGATAATATGTGTTGGCCGCAATTATGCGGCACACGCCAAAGAACTTGGCCACGACTTACCAGATGAACCGGTTATATTTATGAAGCCGAAAAGTGCATTGTTGCAAAGCCATACACCTTTTTACTATCCTGAGTTTACCAATGAATTGAATTATGAATGTGAATTGGTACTGCGGGTATCAAAAAATGGTAAATATATACAGGAACGGCACGCCACCAATTACTACAATGGCATTACCGCAGGTATTGATTTTACAGCCAGGGACATTCAGGATGATCTGAAAGCGAAAGGGTTGCCATGGGAAAAAGCCAAGGCGTTCGACAATTCTGCAGCAGTTGGGAAATTTATCGATATTGTACCGGGCTTCAATAAAAAAAATATCAACTTCAGTTTTTATAAGAACAAAGAAATGGTGCAGGAAGCCAATTCTAGCCAAATGATCTTTAGTTTCGATTATATTATTTCTCATATTTCCAATTATTTTTCCTTAAACATTGGGGATCTGATCTTCACAGGCACACCTGCAGGGGTAGGCGAATGCGTGGTAGGGGACGAATTGGAAGCATTTATTGAAAAGGAAATGCTGCTGAAGATGGAGGTAAAATAAGCCTCGTATAAAATACTACTGAAGAAAATCTGGTTTGCAACTTTTTCATGAAAGGTGAATATTTACACCCTTTAGAAAGATGCAAGCTTTTTGACAAAATAATTTCCCGAATTTTAAGGCTTTCGAATAACACTTCCTATTGAGCGTAGTTGGGGGTATATTTATGTATTTTTGAAACATGTTGCACAACGATGTTTTATTAAGAGCTTATGAATTAATGTGTATTGCCAGTGAAATGGCAGTCACATACGAATTGAACCGTCAAACCTGTAAATATGTACACGCCGTATCCCGCGGCCACGAAGCCATTCAATTAGCTACAGCTTTTCAATTATTGCCCTGCGATTATGTAAGCCCCTATTACCGGGACGAATCCATGTTGCTTGGAATGGGCTTTACACCTTACCAGTTAATGTTGCAATTATTAGCCAAAGGAGAAGATATTTTTACTGGCGGCCGTGAATATTATGCTCATCCAAATTATAACGGAGCAGAAAGGGCCAACATTATTCATCAAAGCAGTGCCACTGGTATGCAGGCAATACCAACCACCGGCATTGCACAAGGGATACAATACCTGGAAAAAATAAATTCCCCTTTACTGAAAATGCATAGGAGTCTAAATTCTCCCAATGCAATATTACCCGTGGTTATTTGCTCTTTTGGTGATGCTTCTATTACGGAAGGGGAAGTGGGTGAAGCATTTCAATTTGCCGCGCTGCACCAGTTACCCATTATTTACCTGGTGCAGGACAATAACTGGGGTATTAGCGTAACCGCAACCGAAGCCAGGAGCACCAATGCATACGAGTTTATTCAGGGGTTTAAGGGCATTAAAAGTATCAGCATAAATGGCAGCGATTTTGAAGAAAGCTACCTTGCAATGAAGCAGGTAGTGGACGAAGTAAGGATCAGCAGGTCACCATACCTCGTTCATGCAAAAGTGCCGTTGCTGGCGCATCATACGAGTGGCGTGCGAAAGGAATTTTACAGGTCGGAAGAAGATTTAATAAATCATTATAAAGATGATCCCGGCCCGAAACTCCGGAAAAAATTAATGGATATCGGGATTGGAGAAAGCCGTCTTCAGCAGATTGAAACAGAGGCGATAGAATCTGTAGCAAAACAATTTGCCAATGCCATTGCAGCACCGGACCCAGATCCGATTACTGTAAGTGATTTTGTTTTTGCACCTACACCAGTAATTGAAGAAAGTGGTGATCGGAGCCCAGTAGGAAAGGAAAAGGTACTGATGGTAGATGCAGCTCTGTTCGCCATTCGTGAAATTATGGAAGAATTCCCCGAATCAGTTTTATATGGGCAGGATGTAGGGCGAAGGTTGGGGGGTGTTTTCCGGGAAGCGGCTACGCTGGCAGAACAGTTTGGCGATCACCGCGTTTTTAACACAGCTATACAGGAGGCTTATATCATTGGCTCCACGGTGGGCATGAGTGCGGTTGGTGTAAAGCCAATAGTAGAGGTTCAGTTTGCAGACTATCTTTTTCCAGGGATCAATCAACTGGTGACCGAAGTATCCAAAAGCTGTTACCTTAGTTGTGGTAAATTTCCGGTGCAGGCTGTTATCCGGGTGCCGATTGGTGCTTATGGTGGTGGTGGTCCATATCATAGCGCAAGTATAGAAAGTACGCTGTTATCTATTAAAGGAATAAAGATTGTGTATCCCTCCAATGCCGCAGATATGAAGGGCTTGTTAAAAGCTGCATTTCTTGATCCCAATCCGGTGATTATGCTGGAACATAAAGGCCTGTATTGGAGTAAAGTATCCGGAACTGAAGGGGCGAAAATGACTGAACCCTCCGGTGATTATATTATTCCGTTGGGGAAAGGATTAAGTGTATTGCAAGCCAATGAAAGTTCCGTTGAGAATGGCGAAAGCTGTTGTATTATCACCTATGGAATCGGCGTTTACTGGGCAAAAGCCGCGGCTAAAAATTTTCCGGGGATGGTTGAAATCATCGACCTGCGAACTTTATTTCCATTAGATGAAACCTTGATTTACACTACTGTAAAAAAACATGGTAAGTGTTTGATTGTAACAGAAGAACAGCAAAACAATTCTTTTGCAGAAGCCTTGTCAGGGCGGATATCCAAAGCGTGTTTCAGATATCTGGACTGTTCGGTAGAGGTAATCGGTGCTTTAAACCTTCCTTCCGTACCGATGAATATCGGACTGGAACAGGCCATGCTACCAAATGCCGGTAAGGTGTCAGACAAATTAAATGAACTTTTAAACAATTAGGAACTCAGCTTTTATCAAAATCTCCTATATTTGCACCCCGAAATGTCGGGGTAGCTCGGCTGGTTAGCGCATCGGATTCATATCCGCCACGGCGGACGGCGGTTCAAGTCCGCTTATTAAAACTTGTAAAGATATTTGTCGGGGTAGCTCAGCTGGTTAGAGCATCGGATTTATATCCGCCACGGCGGACGGCGGTTCAAGTCCGCTTATTAAAACTTGTAAAGATATTTGTCGGGGTAGCTCAGCTGGTTAGAGCATCGGATTCATATCCGCCACGGCGGACGGCGGTTCAAGTCCGCTTATTAAAACTTGTAAAGATATTTGTCGGGGTAGCTCAGCTGGTTAGAGCATCGGATTCATAACCCGAAGGTCGGCGGTTCAAGTCCGCTCCCCGATACGTCGCCCAACTCCTGCAAAAGGTTTTGGGCTTTTTAATTTAATGCCATTTACAGTCTACATATTATTCTCCCCGACTCACCAAAAACATTACACCGGAT
>Ga0209181_10003595_pt1 | contig 23733 bp, 25 predicted proteins | sample MAT05_FD_187208 | JGI IMG/M metagenome (GOLD analysis project Ga0209181, IMG submission 187208) | Freshwater microbial communities from Lake Fryxell liftoff mats and glacier meltwater in Antarctica - MAT-05 (SPAdes) (version 2) | ecosystem: Environmental > Aquatic > Freshwater > Ice > Liftoff...
TTGGCTATATGGTGGCGCTGCAATCCGACGCCTGCACCCAGGTGCCCCTGGCCGAGGTGGCGGGCAAGAACCGCCTGGTGCCTGCCGACGACGCCTTGCTCAGGGCCGCTCGCGGCACGGGCGTGATGCTGGGCGACTGAGCCTGCTGTTTTGCGTCGGCGTCGGTGTCGGGCCGCAGTCCGGTGCTTCAGGCGCTTCAGGCGTCGCGCACGTCGCCTACCGGCTGCGCACCGAAGTCGCTGCGACCCAGGTAGGCCAGCACCTTGGTGGCGGCCTGGGCGGGCGAGTCCAGCTGTCCGGCTGTCTGCAGGGCCACGAAGCGATCGCGTTCCGGAAAGAGCGCCGGGTCGGCGTTGCGCAGCTGCACCTGCATGTCGGTGTCGATCACGCCGGGCGCCAGCGACACCACCTTGGCACCGTGGGCCTGCGCCGCTTCTTCGAGCGCCAGGGCGCGGGCCAGATGGTCCAGCCCGGCCTTGGTTGCGCAGTACGTGGCCGCGCCCGCCATGGCGTGCCGCCCCAGGCCGGACGAGATGAAGAGCACGCGGCGCGGTACCGTCCAGCCGGTGGTGGCGCGCAGGAAGGCCGCACTCAGCAGCAGCGGCGCCTCGAGCCCGACGCGCAGGGCCTGCGACAAGTCGCCGTCAGCCGTGTTCGACAGGGGCCCGGGCGGCGCGACCACGGCGGCGTTGTTGATCAAGCTCACCGAGACCGGCGACAAGGCGGCCTGGGCCCGCAGCCAGGCTTCCAGCCGCGCGGCGACCGGGCGGGGGTCGGCCAGGTCCATGGGCCACTGCTCGAGGTCGGCGCCTGGCACCACCGCCAGGTCGGCCACGTGGCGTGAAATCGTCAGCAGCCGGTGGCCCGGCTTGAGCAGTTGCCCGGCCATTGCGGCGCCCAGGCCGCGGGACGCGCCGGTCAATATTGTGAGGTGCATGGTCATCCGCCATCATAGGTCGCGGTCGGATCGCGGTCGGGCCGCGGTCGGGCAGCGAAGGCAGGCTGCGAGGCCGGGGTGGTCAAAACGGGGTCGCGCTGGTGAAGTCGCAATCGCTGCCATGCACGGGATGCCTGAAGCGCAGCGCGCACGCGTGCAGCAGCAGCCGGCTGGCCGGCGTGGCGTCGGTGCCGTAAAGCCCGTCGCCGACGATGGCGTGGCCCAGGGACAGCAGGTGCACGCGCAATTGGTGGGTGCGTCCGGTGACGGGCTCCAGCCGCAGCCGCGTGCGTTGCCCGACGGCGTCACGGCCCAGCACCTGCCAGCGGGTCAGCGAGGGCTTGCCCGATTCCCGGTCCACCTTCTGACGCGGTCGCCTCGGCCAGTCGGCGGCCAGTGGCGCGTCGATGCAGCCGGCGTCTTCGGCCACCAGGCCGTGGACCACCGCCTCGTAGCGCTTGTGCACGGTGCGCTGCTCGAAGCTGCGACTCAGCGCGCGCTGCATGTCGGGGCCGCGGGCCAGCAGCATCAGGCCCGAGGTGGCCATGTCCAGCCGGTGCACCGTGCAGGCTTCGGGGTGCACCTGCTGCACGCGCGTGACCAGGTTGTCAACCCCGGCCAGGCCGCGGCCCGGCACGGCCAGCAAGCCGGCCGGCTTGTCGACGACCAGAAGCGCGCCGTCGATGTAAAGCAGGGCGAAACCGGGGTCCATGGGGGCCGAGCATAGGGGTGGCGTGAGCGGTGGCCACCCGGCAGCGGCGTAGTGCAGCGGCGTGGTGCAGCGGCGTGGTGCAGCGGCAGTCTGCCCGTCAGTCTTGCGCGCGACACCGCAGGTCGTTTACTATCAAAACCGCCGGCGCGGGTCATCAGGCTGACTCGGCCACTGCTGCAAAGCGGTGATGAGCTGACCAGGGTCGCCAACCTGGCCCACCGGCACCTATCGAATACGAACCGCCCCCTTGGGCGGTTTTTGCTTTCCGCTGACCACAAGCGAGAGAAACCAGGCTTCGGCACCCGAGACGTCGATCTTGATGGCGGCTCGGTAGGGCTTGCCGGCAACCATCAGCAGCAGGTAACGCCGATGTTGATGTCCCGCCCACACCTGACCGTCACGCACGATCTGGGGAATGTGCAGGTAGTCGTCAGCGGTGACTTCCGGGTGTCGGTTGCGATGCTCGTCAAGCGACACCCGGGAAAGCCATAGATCGGCCGCCGTCGTCTTGAACAAGGCACGGTCGGCATCCGAAAGGGCAGCAACCCGCACCCTTTCCGGCGATCCGGGGGTGTTGTCAAAGAATCGCTTGAAAGCTGCAAGATCGAGCACGCGGGCATTCTCGACCAGCGCATGCCGCACCGCCCCCGCTTCACTGAGCCTCGGCAGCCGATGGAGTGGGTCTTTGCCCGTGTTGACCACCGCCTGCACGCTGTCCGACGGCAGCGACTTGCTTTAAAGACTGTATGGAAATACAGTATCTTCGTGGCACTGTCTCCTTCCCTCGGTTCTTGCGTCGCTCCTGCGACGCTGCAGGTTTCTGCGGCGCGCCCCGTCCCTGCGCCGGCAACGCTGCCGCTGTTTCCCTCCGCCCGGCCCGCCCGGTCACCCGAAGAACTGCACCCCGCGCTGTGGCGTGCCCACCAGCTGGGCCGTGCGCAAGAAGTGGTGCTGGCCAGCGGTTTTGCCGATCTCGACGCCCAGCTGCCCGGGGGCGGCTGGCCGGCCGGGGTGCTGACCGAACTGCTGCTGCCGCACGCCGGTGTCGGTGAGCTGCGCCTGCTGGCGCCCGTGCTGGCGCGGCAACAGGGCGCACAGCGCAGCCTGATGTGGTTCGACCCGCCGGCAGCACCCTGCGCCTGGGCGCTGGCGGCGCTGGGCATCGCCGTGCGCCAGCTGGTGGTGGTGCAGTCGCGACAGAACCTGAAACACCGTGCCCGCGAGCAACTGCCCGCGGCCGACATCCTGTGGGCCCTGGAGCACGCGTTGAAGAGCGGCCACCTGGGCGCCGTGCTGGCCTGGCTGCCGGCGCGGCTGCCCGCCGACGCGCTGCGCCGCCTGCAGCTGGCGGCGCAGGCGCACGAGGGCCCCGCCTTCCTGCTGCGCGGCGTGCAGGCGCGCAACCAGCCCAGCGCCGCGCCGCTGCGCCTGCTGCTGGCCAGCGCCGGCCCCGACACGCTGCGTGTGACCCTGCTCAAGCGCCGTGGGCCGCCGCTGGCGCAGCCGATCACGCTGGCCCTGCCGCCGGTGCTGTCGGCGCCCGCGCGGGCACGCGCCCTGGCCGGGCGGGTGGCGCCGAGGGCGGCAGTGACGGCAGTGACGGCAGTGGCGGCGCCGCGCACGGCCACCGCGGCTTGAGCTCGCGACGCCGTCTGCGCTGCGAGGGACGCCCATGCTGTGGCTGGCACTGCACCTGCCGCTGTTGTCGCTGGAGGCCTTTTGCGCCACGCTGGCCGAGGCCGACCGCCAGCGCCCGGTGGTGCTGTTCGACGGCCACCAGGTCAGTGCCGTCAATGCCGCCGCCGCGCAGTGCGGCATCCGCCCCGGCATGAAGCGCGCCACCGCGCTGGCGCTGGCGGCCGATCTGTTGCCCGGCCAGGCCGATGCCGCCCGTGACGCCGCCGCGCTGCAGGCCGTGGCCCATGTGGCGCTGGCCTTCACGCCGTCGGTGACGCTGCACGGCACGCAGACCGTGCTGCTGGAAGTGCAGGCCAGCCTGCGTTACTTCGGCGGCCTGCCGGCCCTGCACCAGCGCCTGCAGGACGCCCTGGCGCCGCTGGGCCACCCGGTGCCGCACCGCGTGCAGCGGGCGGCTGCGCCCACCGCACTGGGGGCGGCGTGGCTGGCCCGCTGGCACCCGCGCGGGCAGGGCGACCTGGTGCTGGGCACGCACGCCACGCAACCCGCGGCACTGCAGCGCCTGCTGGGCGGGCTGCCGGTGGACCTGCTGGGCGCTGCCCCGGCCCAGGCACAGGCCCAGGCCCTGCAGGCCATGGGTCTGCACACGCTGTCCGACCTGCGCCAATTGCCCCGTGCCGGCCTGGCGCGGCGCTTCGGCCAGACCCTGCTCGACGACATCGACCGCGCCTGCGGCCAGCGGGCCGACCCGCGCGAATGGCTGACGCTGCCGGCAGCCTTCGAGAGCCGGCTGGAGCTGCACGCCCGTGCCGACAGCACCGAGCAGGTGCTGCTGGGTGCGGCTGTACTGCTGGCCCGCCTGGTGGCCTGGGCGCAGGCGCGGCAGGCGCGCGTGGCGGCCTTCACGCTGGCCATGCAGCACGAGCGCAGTTCCCGGCCGGGTGGCGACGCCACCGCGCCGGCCACCGAACTGCGCATCGAGCTGGCCGACCCCGCGCTGGACCCCGCCCACCTGCAGTTGCTGCTGCGCGAGCGGCTGGCGCATTGCGCGCTGGCCGCGCCCACGCTGGAGCTGCGCCTGCACTGCAGCCACGTCGTGCAGGCCAGCGCGCCCAATGGCGAACTCTTTCCCACCCGGGCCAGCGAATCGGCCGGCCTGGTGCGGTTGCTGGAACGTTTGCGTGCCCGCCTGGGCGACACCCAGGTGCAGCACCTGGTGGCCGTGGCCGACCACCGCCCCGAGCGCGCCAGCCTGGCCGTGCCGGCGCAGGGCGCGCCGTCGTCGAACCCGGCCCCAGGGGATGCCTTCACCCCGGCCTCGGCCGCCCTGCCGCTGCACCGGCCGGCCTGGCTGCTGCCGGAACCGCTGCCCCTGGCCGAACGCGGGGCGCTGCCCTGGCTGGAAGGCCGGCCGCTGCAACTGGTGAGCGGCCCCGAGCGCATCGAGGCCGGCTGGTGGGACGGCGAGCCCGCCGCGCGTGACTACTTCATCGCCCAGGCCGAAGACGGCTCGCTGGTGTGGCTGTGGCGGGGCCGCCTGCCGGCGGTGCCGGGGGCGGTCCAGTGGTTCCTGCAGGGTCGTTTCGCCTGAACCCGGGTCTGGCCGGGGCCAGGCCTGGGCCAGGCCCCGGCCTGGTTCAAGCCCGATGAACGCGGTCGCGGCCGGCGGCCTTGGCCGCGTAGAGCAGTTCGTCGGCACGCGCCACCAGGCTGGACGCGTCGTCGCCCGGCGCCATCGCCGCCACGCCGCCCGAGATGGTGACGGTGAGCACCACGTGCTGGGTGCGGCGGTCGCGCACCTTCATGTCGCCGACGCGCTGGCGGACCTGCTCGGCCAGCGCCACCGCCGCGTCCATCGAGGACTGCGGCATCAGAATGGCGAATTCCTCGCCGCCATAGCGCGCCACGCTGTGGGTCGGGTCGGTGGCGCTGCTGCGCATCACCTCGGCCACGGCCTGCACGATGCGGTCGCCCATGACATGGCCATGGGTGTCGTTGACCAGCTTGAAGCGGTCGACGTCCATCATCACCAGGCAATGCGCGTGGCCCGGCCTGACGGGGGTCTCGAGCAGCGCCTGCAAGCGCTGGTCGAAGCCCTTGCGGTTGAGCACCCGGCTCAGCGGGTCGATCAGCGCCTCGTCGCGGGCGCGGCTGAGGTCGTCGCGCAAGCGGTCGATCTCGCGCCGGCTGCTTTCCACCTGTTGCTGCAACTCTGCGGCCGATGCACGCATCTCTGCCGTGCCGGTCATCGCCTGGCTGAGCAGGGGCGCCAGGGATTCGAGCTTGTTGTCGTGCAGGGCCTCGTTCAGGCCGCTGAGCTGGTCGCCGAAGGTGCCGGCCTGGCTGCCGGTGCGTGCGGCAGTTTCGGCCATGCCCGACATCAGACGCTGCAACTCGGTGCTGGCGCGCTCCATGGCCACCTCGTCGACTTCGCTGACGAATTCGCGGTACAGCCGGGCCATGGTCGCGTCGCTCAGCCGCGGTTCGGCGCGCAGGCACTCGTCGATGGCGCGGTTCAGGCGGGCGTTGATGCCGGCCGTGTGTTCGTACCAGACCGCAAAGGTGATGGGATTGAATGCGGCGTCATGGCGGCCCATCTGGGCCAATGCGGCGCGCAGCAACTCGGCACTTCGTTCTCGGGGTTCTGTATATCGCATCGCTGTCCGGTCAAATGATTCTGCAGTCTAAGCGAGGGTAGGGAGCCGCCGCAGACCTCAGGCAGGCAAATCATTCATGCCGTGACGCCGAGCACGATGCGATACCGAAGGCCCGGCACATGGCCGTAGGCGGCACCCTTGTCGAAGGCTTCGACCAGCACGCCGCCGTTGCCCAGGATGACCTTTTGCGACGCAAGGTTGTCCGGATCGGTGGTGATTTCCACGGCGGCCAGGCCTCGTTGCCGCGCCTGCTCCAGCATCAACGCCAAGGCGCGCGTGGCATGGCCGCGGCGCTGCTTCCACGGCACCACGGTGTAGCCAATGTGGCCCAGCACATGCGGCGGCAGCGGGCCGCCGTCGGCCGTCCAGCGCAAGCCCATGCTGCCGGCGAAGCCGGTCTCGTCCCAGATCCAGCGGCGCAGACCGGGGATGCGCGGGCGCTGCGTGCCGTCGGGCAGCGTTGCCGGCGGGCCCAGCGCGTCGGGGTCGTCCATCAAGGCCAGAAAGGCGGCCGGGTCGGCAGCAATCTGAGCCAGTTCGTCGCGGGCCGCGGCGGCGCCACGCAGGTTGTCGGCCGACCAGCCACGCTCCAGCGCGGCGACGTAGTCCGGCAGGTGCTCCGGGCCTGGGCGCACCAGTGCGAGCGAGGTGGACTCCTTCATTTCACGTCGCCGTCAGCCGTCAGGCCAGCACCTTCAGCAGCCATCGGTTCAAGGCCGCGACTTCTTCCATGCACACCGAGTGCTCCATGGGGTAGTCGTGCCATTCCACGTCGCAGCCCAGGCCCTGCAACAGGTCGCGCCCGGCCGTGCCGCGGGCCAGGGGCACCATGCCGTCGCTGCGGCCGTGGGCCAGGAACACCGGCAGGCCCTGGCTGGCCGGCTGGCGTTCTGCCGCGCTGGTGGCGGCCAGCGGTACGTAGCCCGACAGGCCGGCCAGACCCGCCAGACGGGTGCTGTGGCGCAGGCCGGCGCCCAGCGCAATGGCGCAGCCCTGCGAAAAGCCCGCCAGCACGATGCGGTTGGCCGGCACGCCGCGTGCCACTTCACGTTCGATGAGCTGGCCGACTTGCTGCATCGAGTCGCGCAGACCGGTCTCGTCCTCGCGCTTGAGCAGGTCCACGCCCAGGATGTCGTACCAGGCACGCATGGGCTGCCCGCCGTTGATGGTGACCCGGCGCACCGGCGCGCGCGGCATCAGGTAGCGCACGGGGCCGACGGCGGCCAGGTCCAGCTCGTCGGCCATGGGCAGGAAGTCGGTGCCGTCGGCGCCCAGGCCATGCAGGATGATGACGCTGGCGCGGGGCGCGTCGGCGGGGTTGATTTCTATGGTTTGCAGGTTCATGGCGGGCTTGGGTCGGTCATCAGTTCAGTAATTCAGGCCCATGGCCTCGCGCACGTCCTTCATGGTCTGCCGGGCCACGGTGCGTGCGCGTTCGGTGCCCATCTCGACGATCCAGTGCACCTGTTTCGGGTTGGCCAGGAAGCTCTCGGCGCGTTCGCGCCACGGCTGCTGTTCACGCACGACGGCGTCGATGACCGGCTGCTTGCAGTCCAGGCAGCCGATGCCGGCCGTGGTGCAGCCCTGCCGCACCCACTGTTGCGTGGGCTCGTCGCTGTAGAGCTTGTGGAACTGCCACACGGGGCACTTGTCCGGGTCGCCGGGGTCGGTGCGGCGTGCGCGCGCGGGGTCGGTGACCATGCCGCGAATCTTCTTGCTCACCTCGGCGGGTTCGTCGCGCATCAACACGGCGTTGCCGTAGCTCTTGCTCATCTTGGTGCCGTCCAGGCCGGGCAGGCGCAGCACCTCGGTGTGCAGGGCGGCCGGCTCGGTGAGGATGCTCTTGCCGCTGCCCTTCAGGTGGCCGAGCAGCAGTTCGGTGTCTTCCTCGGTCCAGCCGGCCACCGTGCTTGCGGCCTTGCGCACCATGCCTTCGCCCTTGGCCAAGGCTTCGGCGCTGCCGGTCTCGCCGTAGGCCTTGCGCTGCTTCTCGAAGTAGCGCGCGTCGTCGCGAGGCAGCTTGGCCAGCGCGGCGGCGGCGCTGGCCTCGAAGTCGCGCGCGCGGCCGTACAGGTGGTTGAAGCGGCGCGCCACCTCGCGCGTGAGCTCCACGTGCGAGGACTGGTCCTCGCCCACGGGCACGTAGCTGGCGCGGTAGATCAGGATGTCGGCCGCCTGCAGCAGCGGGTAGCCCAGGAAGCCGTAGGTCGCCAGGTCGCGGTCCTTCAGCTTTTCGATCTGGTCCTTGTAGGTCGGCACGCGTTCCAGCCAGCCCAGCGGCGTGCCCATGGCCAGCAACGTGAACAGCTCGGCGTGTTCGGGCAGGCGACTCTGGATGAAGATCGTGCACTTCTCCGGGTCCAGGCCGGCAGCGAGCCAGTCCACGACCATGTCGTACACGTTCTTCTCGATGACCTCGCGGTCCTGGTAGTGCGTGGTCAACGCATGCCAGTCGGCGACGAAGAAGAAGCACTCGTACTCGTCTTGCAGGCGCACCCAGTTCTTCAGCGCGCCGTGGTAGTGGCCGAGATGCAGGGCGCCCGTGGGGCGCATGCCGGAGAGGACTCTTGCTCGCATGGTGCAGGGCAGGGTGGCAGTGGGAAAGAGGGGCGGATTCTCTCAGGTCGCGGGCTGCGCCTACACTGCGCGCCGCCATGAAGCGCATCGTCATCCTCATCTCCGGCCGCGGTTCGAACATGGAGGCCATCGTGCGCGCCTGCGCCGAGCAGGGCTGGCCAGCGCGGGTGGTGGCCGTGCTGGCCAACCGGCCGGGGGCCGGCGGATTGCAGTTCGCGGCCGCACAGGGCATCGCCACGCGGGTTGTCGACCACAAGATGTATGCGGCACGCGAGGACTTCGACGACGCACTGGCCGACGCAGTCGACGCGTTCACGCCTGACCTGCTGCTGCTGGCCGGCTTCATGCGCATCCTGGGCCCGGTCTTCGTGCGGCGCTACGAAGGGCGCTTTCTCAACATCCACCCGTCGCTCTTGCCGTCGTTCACGGGCCTGCACACGCACCGGCGCGCGCTCGAGGCCGGTTGCAAGGCGGTGGGTGCGACGGTGCATTTCGTGACGCCCGAACTCGACCACGGCCCCATCGTGATGCAAAGCGTGGTGCCGGTGCGCCCCGGCGACGACGAGGCGGCACTGGCGGCGCGCGTGCTGGCCAGCGAGCACATGATCTACCCCCTGGCGGTGCGCTGGTTCGTGCACGGGCAACTCCGGGTGCACGGCGGCCTCGTCAGCCACAGCGCGGGCGCGTCGCAGTTGCTGGTCTAGCGATCGCTGGTCTGGTTCAGGCGGCTGAAGCGCGGCTGGGCGACGCCGTCGATCACCACGGTCTCGAAGAACATGGCGTGCGGCCGCACCCAGTCCCCGCCGTGGCCGTACAGCGGCCGGTACAGCACCAGGGCTTCGAGGGTTTCGCTGTGGCGCACGACGCCCAGCACCTCGTAGTCGCCACCCTTGTAGTGGCGGTAGCGGCCGGTCGGCGTGGCCGGCAGTGGGGGCAGGTCGCTCGAATCGTTCATACCCGGGCAGGATAATCCAGGCCATGCACCCCAACGCCTTGCTTGACCTCACCACGGAACTCTTGCGCGCCGTTCTCAGGCTGGACGCACCTGCCGATGGCATCGTGTCGGCCTTCTTTCGCCAAAACCGGGGCCTGGGCCCGCGCGAGCGCCATGCCCTGGCCGAGACCACCTATACCGTGCTGCGGCAGCGCCTGCTGTTTCAGCATCTGGCGCAAAGCGGCAGCGGCCCGCTCGAGCGCCGGCTGGCCGCCCTGGCCTGGCAGGGCAGCGACACCTTCTTGCGCAGTGCCCTGGCCCCACACGAGCAGGCGTGGCTGGCCGAGATGTCGGCCGTCGACCGCGCCAGCCTGCCCGACAAACTGCGCCACAACCTGCCGGACTGGCTGGCCGGCCCGCTGCGCGAGCAGCTGGGCGACGGCTTCTGGCCGCTGGCCGCCGCGCTCGGCGAGCCCGCACCGCTGGACCTGCGCGTGAACACGATCAAGGCCAAGCGCGACGAGGTGCGCGACGCGCTGGCCGCCGCGGGCATCCCCGCCGAGGACACGCCGTTTTCGCCCTGGGGCCTGCGCCTGCAGGGCAAGCCGGCCGTCAACAAGCTGGACCTGTTCACGCAGGGCGCCATCGAGGTGCAGGACGAGGGCAGCCAGCTGCTGGCCCTGTTGACCGACGCCAAGCGCGGCGAGATGGTGGTCGACTTCTGCGCCGGCGCCGGTGGCAAGACGCTGGCTCTGGGGGCTTCGATGCGCAACACCGGGCGGCTGTACGCCTTCGACACCTCTGGCCACCGGCTGGAGGCGCTGAAGCCGCGGCTGGCGCGCAGCGGGCTGTCCAATGTGCACCCGGCGCAGATCGCGCACGAGCGCGACGACCGCATCAAGCGCCTGTCGGGAAAGATCGACCGGGTGCTGATCGACGCCCCCTGTTCCGGCCTGGGCACCCTGCGCCGCAACCCGGACCTGAAATGGCGGCAGTCGCCCAAGTCGGTGCAAGAACTGCAAGCCAAGCAGGCCGCCATCCTGGCCGGCGCGGCGCGGCTTCTCAAGCCCGGCGGGCGGCTGGTCTACGCCAGCTGCAGCCTGCTGGCGGCCGAGAACGAAGTCATTGCCGAGGCCTTCAGCGCCGAGCGGTCGGCCGATTTCGAGCCGCTGCCGGTTTTGGTGGCGCTGGAGGCGGCGCGCGTGAGCCGCGCTGCCGAACTGGTGTCCGGGCCGTACCTGCGGCTGTGGCCGCACCGCCACCACACAGACGGATTCTTTGCCGCGGTTTGGCAAAGGCGTTGAAATCTTGACCAATTGCCGCCATCCGCGTTGATCGTCCGCGGATTCAGTTGATGGGAATCGAGCCCGAACAGGGTCTTTCCCGGTCACCTCCCGCCCCAAAACAGGGCCAGGCGCCTACAATCAACGGTTGACTCCCGGATTCAAGGATTCCTGATGAACGAGATGTGGTTGGTCCACGATGCGTTGGTGCAATGGCTGGGCTTCGGGCTGCTGTCCGCGAGCTGGTGGCAGATCGTGATCTACGCGCTGGTCACCACGCACATCACCATCTCGGCGGTCACCATTTTCCTGCACCGCTCCCAGGCGCACCGCGCGCTGGACCTGCACCCGCTGGTGTCGCATTTCTTCCGGCTCTGGCTGTGGCTGGCCACGGGCATGGTGACCAAGGAGTTCGTCGCCATCCACCGCAAGCACCACGCCAAGTGCGAAACCGAAGAAGACCCGCACAGCCCGCAAACACGCGGCATCAAGGCCTTGCTGCTGACGGGCGTGGAGCTCTACCGCGCCGAGAGCCACAACGCCGAGACCATGGTCAAGTACGGGCACGGCACGCCTGACGACTGGATCGAACGCAACCTCTACACCCGCTACAGCTGGCAGGGCGTGGGCGTGATGCTGATCCTGAACCTGGCGCTCTTCGGCGCGGCCGGTCTGGTCGTGTGGGCCGTGCAGATGGTCTGGATTCCCTGGTGGGCCACGGGCGTCATCAATGGCCTGGGCCACTGGTGGGGTTACCGCAATTTCGAGTCGCCCGATGCCTCGACCAATGTGTCGCCCTGGGGCATCCTGATCGGCGGCGAAGAACTGCACAACAACCACCACACCTACCCCACCTCGGCCAAGTTCTCGGTCAAGCCGTACGAGTTCGACGTGGGCTGGATGTACATCCGCGCCATGGAAATGGTGGGTCTGGCACGTGTGAAGAAGACCGTACCCAAACTGTCCCTGGGCGGCGTGCGGCCGATTGCCGACGGCAAGACGCTGGAAGCCGTCATCACCAATCGTTACGAGGTGATGGCCAAGTACGCGACCGAACTCAAGCGTGCGGTGTCGGGAGAGCTGGACCGGCTGAAGGCGCAGGGCGCAGAGAACAGCGCGCGCTGGACCCACATGCGCCTGGCCAAGGCCTGGTTGCACCGTGACGACGACAAGATCCCCAGCATCGTCAAGCCCAGCCTGGCTCTCGCCCTGGGCGACAGCCCCAAGCTGGCGAAGCTGGTGGCGATGCGCGAAGAGCTTCGCCTGCTGTGGACCCGCACCAACGTGTCAGCCGACCAGTTGGTCAGCGACTTGCAGGCCTGGTGCCGCAAAGCCGAGGACAGTGGCATCGCGGCACTGCAGGAGTTCTCGCTCAAGCTGCGCGCAGCCCACGCCTGAGCGGGGCTTTGCAGCCGTGAAAAAGCCCGCCGTCGGCGGGCTTTTTTGTGTCTGCAGGTGGGTGGCAGTTCAGGCGGCGGCTACCTTTTCCGGAAGCCGTCAGCGACCTCAGCCTTTCTTGGCGTAGGCGCTGCACCAGCCCTTGCCGGCGACCTGCTTGCCCGCGAACAGGGGGCAGCCGCCCGCGGCGTCGGTGGCCTTGCCTTGGTACAGCGCACAGTTGCTGCACAACTGTCCGGCGGCGTAGGTCTTGTATTTGGCCTTGTCGGCCTTGCTGGCGTCGGCCACGTAGCCCAGGGCCACCGCCTGCGGGTCCTTTTCAGCCACGAGTTGCGCCCAGGCAGTTCCGGTGCCCAGAATTGCGGCGCCCGCGAGGGGGACGATTTGGATGAAACGGCGACGTGATGTCATGATGAGACTCCGATGTTCTGGGATTCGACTGGGGGCCAGGGGCCGGCGGGATACCGACCTTGCCGACATGCCCAAGCCTAACGCGCGGACCTGCCGGTCGGCTGACAGGCCGGCCAATCCGCAGTGATCCAGTCGTGCATTCGCTCTGCGAGATCGTTATCAGGCCTACGTGATATGACCGACATGGACCGGGAACACGCCTTGACGCCGGTCAGCGAAGTAGTGCACCAGGGTCTCGCGCACGGTTCGGAAGGCGATCTCGTCCCAGGGCACCTCGTCCTCGCGGAACAGCCGGGCTTCGATCGTTTCGGGCCCGGGGGCCAGTGACGTGTCGATCATGCGAGCCCGGTAGAACAGATGCACCTGTCCGGCGCTCACCACGTCCAGCACGGTGTACAGACCCAGCATTTCGACATTCGCGCCGGCTTCTTCCACCGTTTCGCGCAGCGCACCGTCGGCCGTGGTCTCGCCGTGTTCCATGAAGCCGGCCGGCAGGGTCCACAGACCGTAGCGCGGCTCGATGTTGCGTCGGCACAGCAAGACCTGGTCGCCCCAGACCGGCAAGGTGCCGACCACGTTGAGCGGATTCTCGTAATGCACTTCGCCGCACACAGTGCAGATGGCGCGTTCGCGGTTGTCGTCGGGCGGCGTCTGGTAGCGGGTGTTGCCACCACAAACCCGGCAGTGCTGAATGCGGCGCGGCGTGTACATGCGGGTCAGTGTAGCGGTGGTGCGCCGTGGCATCATGATTGCGTCATCACTGAGCGCGATCGCCATGAGCCATGTCTTCGCCCCGCCTGCCGCGGTGTCCGTGCCCGTCGCCGGGGGAGGCAGTTTCCCGGTCCACCGCATCTACTGCGTCGGCCGGAACTATGCCGACCACGCGGTGGAGATGGGCTTCAGTGGTCGCGAACCGCCGTTCTTCTTCATGAAGCCGGCCGATGCCCTGGTGCCGGTGGCCGAAGGCGAAACGGGGTTCATCGACTACCCCAGCCTCACGTCCAACCTGCACCACGAGATCGAACTGGTCGTGGCCATCGGCCAGGGCGGCAGCCACATTGCCGCGGCCGACGCGCCGCGCCACATCTGGGGCTATGCCGTGGGCCTGGACATGACCCGGCGCGACCTGCAGAGCGACATGAAGAAGCAGGGCCGGCCCTGGTGCATAGGCAAGGCCTTCGACCAGTCGGCGCCCATCGGCCCCATCGTGCCCCTCGCGGCCGCTGGCGAGCGCGCGCAAGGCGCCATCACGCTGGACGTGAACGACGTGCGGCGACAGACCGGCGACCTGAAGGACCTGATCTGGAGTGTCAACGAGACCATCGAGCAGCTCAGCGCCGCCTGGGCCTTGCAGCCGGGTGACCTGATCTTCACCGGCACGCCCGCCGGCGTGGGCGCCGTGGTGCGTGGCGACGTGATGTTCGGCACCATCGCCGGTCTGGGCAGTCTTCGCGTCGCGGTGCGGTGAGCCGACATGGAGCTCTACAGCTATTTCCGCTCATCGGCTTCGTACCGGGTGCGCATTGCCCTGGCGCTCAAGGGACTGGATTACGTCTACAAGACGGTGCACCTGGCTCGCAACGAGCAGTTCAACGAGTCGTACGCGGCCGTATCTGCGGCCCGCCTGGTGCCCCTGCTGCTTGATCGCAAGGATGGCGGCGATGCCGTGGTGACGCAGTCGCTGGCCATCATCGAGTACCTCGATGAAACCCATCCCCAGCCGCCGCTGCTGCCTGCCGATGCGTTGCAGCGCGCGCATGTGCGCGCCCTGGCCCTGGACATCGCCTGCGAGATCCACCCGCTGAACAACCTGCGCGTGCTGCGCTACCTGGTGCGCGACCTCAAGCTCAGCGAGGACGACAAGAACCGCTGGTACCGCCATTGGGTGGAAACGGGGCTGGAGGTGGTCGAACGCCAACTCGCCGCCGCGCCTGGCACCTTCTGCCACGGCGCCACGCCAGGCCTGGCCGACTGCGTGCTGGTGCCCCAGATCTTCAATGCCAGGCGCCTGGACTGCCGCCTGGACCATGTGCCCCACGTCATGCGCGTGTTCGGCGAATGCATGAAGCTGGACGCCTTCGAGCGCACGCGGCCCGAAGCCTGCCCCGATTTCCAGTGACCTCTGGCCGGCCGCGCGGACTCGGAGTGCTGTCGCGAGCGCTGCCGGCAGTGCAGTCTGGCGCGGTGATCCATCCCCATTGGGCTGCCCCGGCCAGCGTGGGCGCGCTCATGAGCACGCGCGAGGGCGGCGTCAGCCGGCCGCCGTGGCACAGCCTGAACCTGGGTGCGCTGGTGGGCGATGACCCCGGCGCCGTGGCCGACAACCGATGGCACTGGGCCGACTCGCTGGGGGCGCAGCCCGTCTGGCTGAACCAGGTCCACGGTGCGCGGGTCGTGCGCATCGGCTTGGGCGATATCGGTCGTGAGCCGGCCACCGCCGATGCCGCCTGGACGGACCAGCCGGGCCTGGCCTGCACGGTGCTGGTGGCCGACTGCCTGCCCGTGCTGTTCGCATCCAGCGACGGGCGGGTGGTGGCTGCTGCCCATGCCGGCTGGCGCGGGCTGGCCGGGGGCGTGCTGGAAGCCACCCTGGCTGCCCTGCAGGACGGTGCCGGTGTCGCGCCGTCGGACGTTGTCGCCTGGCTCGGCCCCTGCATCGGGCCGCGGGCTTTCGAGGTCGGTGCCGATGTGCTGCAGGCCTTGGGTGCCGTGGACGCGGCCGACCCGCGCTTCGTCAGCCGGCCGCGGCCCGATGGCTCAGCGCGCTGGCTGGCCGACCTGCAGGCGCTGGCCTCGGCGCGGCTGACTGCCGCCGGCGTGCGGCAGGTGGCGTCGAGCCGGCTGTGCACGGTGGAGGACGACTCACGGTTCTTTTCTTTCCGGCGCGACGGGCGGACTGGCCGCATGGCCGCTTCCGTCTGGCTCCGCCAGCGTGGTTGAAGCCCGGTCGGCCTGGGCTTCAGCCGCCTGCCGGGCGCGGCGCCTGCCGGGCGTGCCCATCACGTAGAGCACCAGGCTCAGGGGCAGCAGCCCGTACAGGACGAAGGTGATGATCGCGCCCAGCACGGTGCCCTGGGTGGACAGCGCTTCGGCCAGCGACATCATCAGCACCACATAGATCCAGGCGATTGCAACAAGGTACATGGGGGCAGGTCAGCTCAAGTGAGAATCGGTTTCGTCATCGCGCGGTAAGCGCGCAGACTTACAAGGTCGACAGTGAAGAGCAGCGGCGCGCAGGCTCGACGCTATCGCAAGAACAAAGCCAAGGAGACAGGTGTGAAAACCAAGCCTAACGCCAGTGCGGGTACCCCGGGAGAACCTGCACCGGCCATCGGGCCGGGCTTCGGGTCGGCCGTGGGCGAAGCCTGGAAATCCCTGCCCGGCGTGAACCTGCCCATGCCTGAGCTGGCCCGGTTGCAGTCGGCCTACCTGCAGGGTGCGGCCGATCTCTGGAACCAGAGCCTGAGCGGCCACACGGCGCAGCTGCCCGACCGGCGCTTTGCCGACAGCGCCTGGTCCAACAACCCTGCAGCAGCCTTCACGGCGCAGATGTACCTGCTGAACGCCCGCACCCTGATGCAGATGGCCGACAGCGTGCAGGCTGACCCCAAGACGCGCGCGCGCATTCGGTTCGCGGTTCAGCAGTGCGTGGCCGCGGCCAGCCCCAGCAACTTCCTGGCGCTCAACCCCGAAGCCATGAACAAGGCGCTGCAGACCCAGGGCCAGAGCATCACGGCGGGCATGCACAACCTGTTGCAAGACCTGGGCAAGGGCCATGTATCGCAGACCGACGAGAGCGTCTTCGAAGTGGGCCGCAACGTGGCCACCACCGAAGGCAGTGTGGTGTTCGAGAACGAGTTGTTCCAGCTGATCGAATACAAGCCGCTGACCGGCAAGGTGCACGAGCGGCCCATGCTGTTCGTGCCGCCGTGCATCAACAAGTACTACATCCTCGATCTGCAGCCGGCCAATTCCGTCATCCGCTACACCGTGGAGCAGGGCCACCGCACCTTTGTGGTCAGCTGGCGCAACCCCGACGACAGCCTGGCCGACAAGACCTGGGACGACTACATCGAGCACGGGCCCATCGCGGCCATCGCCACCGTGCAGGCCATCACCGGGGCGCAGACGATCAACACCCTGGGCTTCTGCGTGGGCGGCACCATCCTGGCCACGGCGCTGGCGGTGCTGGCTGCGCGCGGCCAGCAGCCTGCGCAGTCCCTGACCTTGCTGACGACGCTGCTCGACTTCAAGGACACCGGCATCCTGGACATCTTTGTCGACGAAGGCTCGGTGCAGCTTCGCGACATGACCATCGGCGCGCAGGCGCCCGGCGGTCCGGGCTTGCTCAAGGGCCAGGACCTGGCCAGCACCTTCAGTTTCCTGCGGCCTGACGACCTGGTCTGGAATTACGTGGTCGGCAATTACCTCAAGGGCGAGTCGCCGCCGCCCTTCGACCTGCTGTACTGGAACGGTGACTCCACCAACCTGCCCGGGCCCATGTACTGCTGGTACCTGCGCCACACCTATCTGCAGAACGAGCTGAAGACGCCTGGCGCGTTGACGGTGTGCGGCGAACGGGTGGACCTGGGCAAGATCGACGCGCCGGTGTTCGTCTATGCCTCGCGTGAAGACCACATCGTGCCCTGGGCAGCCGCCTACGCGTCGGTGCCGCTGTTCAAGGGCAAGAGGCGCTTCGTGCTGGGGGCGTCGGGCCACATTGCCGGCGTCATCAACCCACCGGCCAAGGGCAAACGAAGCCACTGGACCAGCGACCGGCTGCCGGCCAGCGCCGACGACTGGTTCGCATCCGCCACTGAACACCCTGGCAGCTGGTGGCCCGACTGGACGGCCTGGTTGAAGCCGCTGGCCGGAAAACAGCTGCCCGCCCCCAAGGCACCGGGCAACCGAAAGTTCAAGGCCATCGAACCCGCCCCGGGCCGCTACGTCAAGGCCAAGGCTTGAGGCAGATCAATAACCCTCGGGTGCAGCCCGGATGACGCACCACTTGGCGGGCGATACAGTCGGCCGACCCGAATACAACCTACCAATCCAGGAGATCAAGACATGGCCAAGAAAGTTGCGTACGTCACCGGCGGCATGGGCGGCATAGGAACGTCTATCTGCCAGCGGCTGAACAAGGACGGCTTTCTGGTCATCGCCGGGTGCGGGCCCAGCCGGGATTGGCAGAAGTGGCTGGACGAGCAAAAGGCGCTGGGCTACCACTTCGAAGCCTCCGTCGGCAACGTGGCCGACTGGCAGTCCACCGTGGATGCCTTCACCAAGGCGGTGGCCGAGCACGGCCCGGTCGATGTGCTGGTCAACAACGCCGGCATCACGCGTGACCGCATGTTCCTGAAGATGACGCCCGAGGACTGGAAGGCCGTGATCGACACCAACCTGAACAGCATGTTCAACGTCACCAAGCAGGTGGTGCCGGGCATGGTGGAAAAGGGCTGGGGCCGCATCATCCAGATTTCGTCCGTCAACGGCGAAAAAGGCCAGGCCGGGCAGACCAACTACTCCGCCGCGAAGGCCGGCATGCACGGCTTCACCATGGCCCTGGCGCAGGAAATGGCGTCCAAGGGCGTGACGGTCAATACCGTCAGCCCGGGCTACATCGGCACCGAGATGGTTCGTGCCATCAAGCCCGAAGTGCTGGAAAAGATCGTCGCCACGATCCCCGTCAAGCGCCTGGGCACGCCGGACGAGATCGGCTCGATCTGCGCCTGGCTGGCGGGTGAAGATTCCGGCTTCACGACGGGTGCCGACTTCAGCTGCAACGGCGGCCTGCACATGGGGTGAGCCCGGACGCAGGACCGTCCTGAGGACGGTCTTGCGCCTGGCGAACGCCTGGACCGTCTCGGTCCAGGCTCCGAGCGCCGGGCGACGGCGTTCATCCCTGCGGGCGAATGTTGGGCTCCAGTTCAGGTTCCGGCGATGAAGAACTTGATCAGGCCCTTGGCCACGAAGCCCACCAGGCCGAAGCCCAGGGCGATGAAGAGCACGAACGTGCCGAAGCGCCCGGCCTTGGATTCGCGCGCGAGCTGGAAGATGATGAACACCATGTACAGCATGAACGCACCGACGCCGAAGGTCAGTCCGAACTGCGCGATCTGTTCTTCGCTGTAACCCAGCATCAGGGCTCGCTTGCGGGTTCGCTTGCGGGTTCGCTCGCGGGCGCGACCAGGTCGCGGTAGGCATGCCAGCTGGCGTGCGCCAGCCAGGGCATCAGCACCACCAGGCCCACCATGGCGGTGGCCAGCATGCCCAGCGTGGTCAGGGCCATGATCAAGGTGGCCCACAGTGCCATGGGAGCGGGGTTGAGCAGGGCCGCCCGCACGCTGGTCAGCACCGCCTGCTTGACCGTTACACGGCGGTCCAGCAGCAGCGGGATGGCGATGACGCTGGACGCGAACACCGGCGCAGCCAGCGCGCCGCCCAGCGCCAGCCAGACCTCGAACAGGTAGGCATGGCCGCCCAGCACCACCACGCGCAGGAAGTCGGCCGGGTTGTTGACCGGCTCGGCCGCAAAGCGCGTGATCAGCGAGGCCGAGGTCAGCACCCAGCCCGTGCCAGCCAGCGCCAGCAGCAGACCGAACAGCACCAGCCGCGCATCGCGCGGCCTCCAGGCGGCCAGCGCCGTGCGCAGGCCAGGGCGTCGGCCTTGTTCCAGTTCGCGGCTGACGGCGTATAGCCCGGTGGCGACGATGGGTGCCACCAGCAAGAAGCCGCTGAAGGCACCGGCCAGCAGCCAGAAGCGGTCACCCGCCAGCGCCAGCAACAGGCCGCCAAAGGCCGCCATGGCCACGCCGTGCAGCAGCCCGGGCAGAGGGCAGCGCCGCAGATCGCGCCAGCCCAGCGCCAACCAGTGCAGCGGCCGCGTCAAGCCCACGTTGCGCACGCCCACCGTCGGCAGCGGCGCCGCGCGCTTGTTCATGTCAATGGCCGCCAGGCGCCACAGGCGCGGTCGCAAACGAGGGGGTGTTCATGAGCTCGAGCGCTGCCGCCGCCAGGGTGGCGTCTTGCCCGTCGGCCACGTCCAGGACGGGGGCCGTGCCGAACTGAGTGAAGTTGCGCTGCATCGAGCGCGTGTAGATCGGATCGTAGTGCTCGGTCAGCAGTTCCCGCACGACTTCGCCCAGCAGGCCCTCGCGTGCCCGGGCCTGCCAACGGCCCACGACTTCGGCGCCGCAGACCTCGCGCAGGGCCTCCAGGCGCAGGCAGAAGCTCGTCACGTCGTCGACGAAGTGCGCATAGTCCTCGAGCAGAAACGCCACCCGTGCCGGCAAGGGCATCTGCAGTTGCACGCAGGCCGACGTGCGCAGGCGCAGCAACAGGGCTTCGGGCACACGCAGGCGGCCGATCGTGCGGCTCTCGCTCTCGACGAACACCGGCCGGGTCGCGTCGAAGCCGCGCAAGGCATGCCAGACCTGGGTCTCGAAGGCCTTCTGCGAGGGCTGCGGCCGGTCGGGCAGCGGCCCCAGCACCGAGCCGCGGTGGCAGGCCAGGTCCTCCAGGTCCAGCACCTGCGCCCCGGCGCGGGCCAAAGCCTGGAGCAAGCGGCTCTTGCCCGACCCCGTTCGGCCGCACACCGCGACCAGGTTCAGACCGGCCGGCAAGGTGTCGAGCTGCTCGCGCACGGCGCGGCGGAACTCGCGGTAGCCACCTTCCAGCACGCGCACCTGGAAGCCTATGTGGTCCAGCACCGTGGCCAGCGCCCCTGAACGCTGGCCGCCGCGCCAGCAGTACACCAGCGGCCGCCAGTCGCGCGACTTGGTGGCCAGTTCGCGCTCGACGTGCGCCGCGATGTTGCGCGCCACCAGCACCGCGCCGCGCTTGCGGGCGTCGAAGGGCGAGACCTGCTTGTACTCGGTGCCGACCCGCTGGCGTTCCTCGTCGTTCAGCGACGGCCAGTTCACGGCGCCGGGCAGATGGTCGAGCGCAAATTCACTTTCGCTGCGCGCGTCGATGACGGTGTCGAACTCGCCCCAATGGGCCAGCGCGTCGTCGGCAGTGACCCGCCGCAATGCCACGCCGATCAGCCCACGGTCGCCGCGATGGCGTCCAGCAGTTCGGACTCGATGCGCAGTTGCGCCCGTGGCTGCTGCAGCGCCGGGCCGTCGACCAGGAAGGTGTCCTCCACGCGTTCACCCAGGGTGCTGACCTTGGCCAGCTGCAGGTTCACGTGGTGACGCGCCAGCACGCGGGCCACGTCGTAGAGCAGGCCCGAGCGGTCGCTGGCCGATACCGTGAGCAGCCAGCGCTGGGCCCGCTCGTCAGGCGCCAGCGAGACGCGCGGCGTGACGGGGAACGAGCGCACGCGGCGCGACACGCGGCTCCTGCGCGGCTCGGGCAAGGGGCCGTCGGAGGCCAGCGCCAGCGTGGCCTGGGTCTCCACCAGCGAGATCAGGTCGCGGTAGTTGACAGAATCGTCGGCATCGGCCTGCGGCGAGACGACCTGGAACGTGTCGAGCGCATAACCGGCGCGTGTGGTGTGGATCTTGGCGTCCTGGATGCTGAAGCCCGCGCTGTCGAAGTAGCCGCAGATGCGGGCGAACAGGTCGGGGCGGTCCGGCGAATAGACCAGGACCTGCAAGCCGTCGCCCACGGAAGATGACCGGGCGCGCACGATGGGCTCGGTGGTCTGCACGTGCCGCCACAACGAACGTGCGTGCCAGGCGATGTCGGCCGCGTCGTGGCGCGCGAAGTAGCTCACCTCCAGTGTCTTCCACAGCGGGTCTTCGGTGCCGGGGAGTGCGGAGTGCAAGGCCAGGTTGTGCCGCGCGTCCAGCTTGCGCGCCTCGATCTCGGCGTCCAGGTTGGGCTGGGCACCGCCGAGTGCGCGCAGCGTCAGCCGGTACAGGTCTTCCAGCAGCTTGCCCTTCCACGCGTTCCACACCTTGGGGCTGGTGCCACGGATGTCGGCCACGGTCAGCAGGTACAGCGCGGTCAGCCGCCGCGGGCTGGCCACCAGCCGCGCGAACTGGGTCACCACATCGCTGTCGGAGAGGTCTTCCTTCTGCGCCACGCGGCTCATGGTCAGGTGGTGCAGCACCAGGAATTCGATGAGCTGCGAGTCCTCGCGCGACAGGCCGTGGTCGCGGCAGAAGCGCCGGGCCTCGCGGGCGCCCAGCTCGGAATGGTCGCCACCGCGACCCTTGGCCACGTCGTGGAATATGGCCGCCACGTAGAGCAGCCAGGGTGCATCCCATTGCGAGGCCAACTGGGCGCAGAAGGGGTACTCGTGCGCGTGCTCGGGGATGAAGAAGCGGCGCATGTTGCGCACCACCATCAGGATGTGCTGGTCCACGGTGTAGACATGGAACAGGTCGTGCTGCATGCGCCCGACGATGCGGCGGAACACCCACAGGTAGCGGCCCAGCACACTGGTCTGGTTCATCAGGCGCAGCGCGTGCGTGAGGCCGCCGGGCTGGCGCAGGATGTCCATGAACAGCTCGCGGTTGATGGGGTCGCGGCGAAAGCGCGCGTCCATCACCGTGCGGGCGTTGTACAGCGCGCGCAGCGTGCGGGCCGACAGGCCCGACAGGCCGGGCGTCTGCGCCAGGACAAGAAAGGTTTCCAGGATCGCGTGCGGGTTGTCCAGGTAGATGTCGTCGCGCGCGACTTCCAGCATGCCGGCGCGGTCGAAGAAGCGCGCTGTGATGGGCCGCATGGGCGTGGCCTCGGAGCCGTTCACCCGCTCTTCGATGTTCAGCATCAGGATCTGGTTGAGCTGTGTCACCGCCTTGGCGGCCCAGTAGTAGCGGTGCATCAGCACCTCTGAACTGCGCTGCCCGTTGACCACGGCCTTGGTCGCCTGGTAACCGAAGCTCTCGGCCACGGCGGTCTGCAGGTCGAACACCAGCCGGTCCTCGCGCCGACCGGCCACCATGTGCAGCCGCGCACGCACCAGCTTCAGCGTGCCTTCGTGTTTGACGAGCTGGCTGGCCTCGAAGGCCGTGATCAGCCCCTTGGCGGCCAGTTCGCGCCATGTGCGGCCCAGGCCGGCGGCGCGCGCCACCCAGATCACCACCTGCAGGTCACGCAGCCCGCCCGGGCTTTCCTTGCAGTTGGGTTCCAGCGCGTAGGGCGTGCCCTCGTACTTGACATGGCGTTGGTCCATCTCCAGCGTCTTCGCGCGCAGGAAGGCGCGGGCGTCCATCATGGCGTTCTGGCTGTCGCGGAACTGCCCGTACAGACGGCGTGCGCCGCAGATCCAGCGCGATTCGAGCAGGGCCGTCTGCACCGTGACATCGCGTGCGGCTTCGGTCAGGCAGTCCTGCACGCTGCGCACCGACGAGCCGACCTCCAGCCCGATGTCCCAGCAGGCCGTGACAAAGCCGCCGATGACGGCGTGCAATGCCTGCGCCGGGTGGCCGTCGGCGTTGAGTGCGGCTTCAGGCAGCAGCACCAGCACATCGACATCGGAATGCGGGAACAGTTCGCCGCGGCCGTAGCCGCCCACAGCCACCAGCGCAGCGCCGGCCGGCATGCCGGCGTGGTCCCACAGATCGGCCAGGGCCGCGTCGACGAGGCGCGCCAGTCCACGCAGCAGCCTGGTGGCTGCCGTGGCGGTGGCCCGGGTGTGGCCGAACTGCGCCAGCAGCGCGGCCTTGCCGTCGCGGAAGCGGGCGCGCTGGGCCGCCAGACTCCCCGGCCCGCGGAGGCCGGCCTGCGGCAGGGCCGACACGGGGTTCAGCCGCTGGTCACGGCCACGGCGGCTTCAGCAGCCGGGGCGGCGGAGGCGGGCGTGCCGTAACCGGCCGTGGCAAAGACCGGCGGGGGCGGGCTGCCGGCGGAGACGGTGAGCACCTCGTAGCCGGTCGGCGTGACCAGCACGGTGTGTTCCCACTGTGCCGACAGGGAGCGGTCGCGCGTGACGATGGTCCAGCCGTCGTAGGGCCGGTTGCCCTTGCGGTCTTCCTTGATGTCGCGCTTGCCGGCGTTGATCATCGGTTCGATCGTGAAGATCATGCCCGGCACCAGTTCGTCCAGCGTGCCCGGGCGGCCGTAGTGCAGCACCTGGGGTTCTTCGTGGAACCTGGCGCCCACGCCGTGGCCGCAGAACTCGCGCACCACGGAGAAGCCGGCGTTCTCGGCGAAGGTCTGGATGGCGTGGCCGATGTCGCCCAGCCGCGCCCCGGGGCGCACCTTGGCAATGCCCTTCCACATGGCGTCGAAGG
>Ga0209181_10003598_pt1 | contig 23723 bp, 14 predicted proteins | sample MAT05_FD_187208 | JGI IMG/M metagenome (GOLD analysis project Ga0209181, IMG submission 187208) | Freshwater microbial communities from Lake Fryxell liftoff mats and glacier meltwater in Antarctica - MAT-05 (SPAdes) (version 2) | ecosystem: Environmental > Aquatic > Freshwater > Ice > Liftoff...
ACTGAAGTTGTCTACAGCAATCTTATTGACAATTATCCCGGATTTGAACGACTAAAACCTGTGAAACAATTCATTCAGACTTTGAAACAAAATGGTGGCGACATCATTTTTCGACTTGGGACTTCTCTTCACATTTTAGTAATTTCTCGCTCTGTTAACCACGGACTTAGGACTGACCAAAAGCATATAAAAATTGATGCTTATGACAACAAGTTTGAAGTGATTTTTCGTGATGGTGACAAAGTTTACAGGCAATACATCGTGGACAGGTTAGACGATGTAAAAGTGACTAGATTATTAAAGACACTTAAAAGTACGTTGCCTGACTAAACCAAATACTCGGGCAGCTTACATGGGTTTGTGTTATGGTGGGCTGACGAACAAAGGCTGTACATTTGTATTTCAATCGGACTTTTAGTTATGGGCTGGGCTGACTTTCGATGATTCCCATCAAAATACAAAGCACTAAAACGTTGCAAACCATCATAAATTCCTTACTATGAAACTATTATCCTTCATACTTATTATTACATTATCCTCTTGCATAAATGACGATAGAAATAAATTCCCAGAGGGCGGATATGAAATTCCTAAACATGTTGACGATAAGTACATTAATGTCCCTTGCTACCCGGTTATGAATATGTTAGATCCATGGGACTCAATGAACAAGGTCTTTTGGGGTTATAGAATTCTGACGGCATTCAATGAACCAAACATAAGTATAAAGCCATCAGAAAAACCTATTTTACGGTTAATTTATAATGACTTTACAACGTGCTTTATTATCACTTTAAATCAGGATAAGATCATTGTAAAAAATGGAAATTTAGTAAACTACATGCAATATGATGATTCCATTCTAACTGACCTTGAAAAAGAACACTTTGGGATTTTAGAATTAAATTTTCCTCTTACTAAAACTAACATGAAGAATAAATCGAAATTTAGACAACATCTAGTTGACTCATTAATTAAACATTTTCCAATATTATTAGACCCTAAATACTATCGGTACTTACTTGATAAATACTATGTAGTAAAAAAAAGACCTTTTGTTTTTATAACAAATAAAATATCAATTTCAAAATATCAATATCGCAAAATAATCAGATTAATAAATGAATCAGGCTATTGGAGACTTCCAATTAACAATAATTGCAGTAATCCTCCGACGGATGGATTTACCTTTATTCTAGAGGCAAACACCGGGCTAAAATATAATTTTGTGGAATCAGGGATGTGTTTTGATCACTCTACTAATTTTACTAAAGCATGTCAAGAACTAATAAAATGTGCAAAAGTCGACAATCAAATTCTGGTTGATATTACTGAAAGAAATAAATATAAAAATAAATAACGGCAGGCAGTCGAGTAAGCAATGGGGATTGCAGCCCCTGCTCCTCACAGAACCCAATAGGCGCAGGGATCTTTGCCGTGGTTGGTATGACCTTGAAACCATCACCCATCCCGGCACGCCGCTGTTGCTCCTCCGACCAACAACCGAAGTACTACCCATAAAAGAGGGCTGCGTTTATTAATTCAACACGCATCTTCATTTCCTAACTCCCCTTCTGCAGGAGTATGCATTTTATATTTATATCCGAAAAATGGCAGTCACCAGCAGTACCGAATAAAATTTAAAATTAAACCTCTGGAAATAATGGACACTTATTTTACGAGTACATTTTTAATGTACATTTATAACAGGATTAATAAACCAAAGTGTAAAGTTATTTCAGGATGAGGCAAAGAGTAGTAACATGGAGGACAAAGTGCCGGAGCTGATAGCTATCGGTGCCTGGTAAATTTTGCGTTATGCTGGGCCAACGAAACAAAGGCTTATCTTTATTTTTTTAATTTGGCTTTTGGTTATAGGCTGGGCTGACGTTCCCTAATTTGCCCCACAACACAAAGCCCTAAATCACTGGCTGCAACCCTAAAAAAACACTTAAAATGATCAAACCCAAAGACCACAAACACTTCACTACCCTGACTCTAATTTTTTGTTTCATTTCTATTTCCACTATTGCTCAGAATTCGATAATAACCAAATATTTCGATTCATCCTGGAACAAGACGTCTAAAGATTCAGCTTTCTTTTTCACAGAATTAGTAAAGGAGGATACTTTTTATAGATACACATCATACTGGATGAAGTCTAAAAAGTTAAATTGCAAATCCGCATATGCTGACACACTTTTTTCAAAACCGGTGGATCTCTTACTAAGATATTATGAGAATGGACAAACAGAAGATTCAACTTACTTTAATCCAGACGGTACTTTTAAAAATACCTACCATTATTATAACAATGGTAAGCTTTGGGTTCATTATCAGTTTGATTCAAAAAGTAGAAAAGAAATCACAGATGCCTATGACATAAATGGTAACCGTATTGACGACTTTATATTTTCAAAAGAAGCATTTTTTCAAGAGGGAGGCACAGACTGGCAAAATTATCTTGCAGAAAATGTAAAACCAAATGTCCCCATAAAAAAAGGGGCTCCATTAGGCCAATATCAAGTCGTAATTAAGTTCATGGTTGGGAAAAATGGAAAAATTGCCGATGTTGTGGCCGAAACTAATCTTGGATATGGAATGGAAGACGAAGTCATCCGTGCAATCAAAAAATCGCCGAAATGGAATCCAGCTATCATAATGGGAAAACCCGCAAATGCTTATCGGCGTCAACCTATGACGTTTATTGTTGAAAAGGATTAATAGGCATCCACTATACAACCAGACGCAGGAATGAACGGCGGGCAATGAGCTACAGCCTTCCTGTGCCGGGCATTTACTACTGCGATGATTAGAATGAAAATAATTAAAGCAACAAAGCCATTCACGTGGCTTTGTTATTTTTATTCGCCAGCGAGACTTTGTGCCATTGTTGTTATGCAAATAAAAAAACTGTTCTCCCGGCACGCCGCTATTGCTCCTCCGACCAACAACCGAAGTGCTAACCAGAAAAGAAGTTTGCGTTTTCTAATTCAACTTGCATTTTGATTTGCTAATTTGGCTTCTACAGGAGCATTTATTTGATATTTATATCCGGCAAATGAAAGTCACCAGAAGTACGGAATAAGTTTTTAAATTAAGGCCTTGGAAACAATGTACACTCATTTTACAAATACATCTTCAGTGTACATTGATAACAGGATTGATAAACAAAAGTGTAAAGTTATTTTAGGATGAGTCAAAGAGTAGTAATAGAGAAGACATAGGACCGGAGTCGATAACTCTCGGTGCCTGCGCCTGTGGATAAAGGTTGCTAGCTTCTCCCATCGAGAGGTATACTCTAACTGGACACTGACAGTCGTATCGGCGTTAGCTGTCATTCTTTTTTGGCTCCCGAATTCTCGGACATTTCTCTTGGATTATTCAAAACAATGTAATTACCTTGTAGTCACAACAATTTCATATATGGACATATCTGTAATTTCTATAGGCAACTCAAAAGGTATTCGCTTGACGAAGACTTTAATCGAAAAGTATAATATAAAGGACACAGTGGAACTTGTTCTTGAAAAAAGTTACATTATTCTAAAACCAAAAACTTCCCCACGTAAAGGATGGGAAAAAGCTTTTAAAAAGATGCATGAAAATGGCGATGACAAGCTTTTAATATCTGATGTTTTTGAAGATGAAAACTTCAACGAATGGAAGTAGCACAATATCAAGTTGTACTTGTAAATTTAGACCCAACAATCGGAAGTGAAATGAAGAAAACACGGCCCTGTGTTACTATTTCGCCAGATGAAATGAATAATATCTCCAGACAGTTATCGTTGCTCCTATAACAAGTAGTTCAAAATCTTACCCGACGAGGGTAATTCTAAAAAACACAAAAGTAAAAGGCTCTATTGTACTTGATCAAATAAGGACAATTGACAAACAGCGAGTAATAAAAACGCTTGGTGTTTTGACAGAAAAGGAAATACTTAATGTTAAGTCAATCATTAGGGAAACATTCGTAGATTAAATATGCAACAGCCAGTCGAGTATGCAAGGGAGATTCCATCCTCTACTCCTCACAGAACTCCCGAATAACGGAACAGGCTGTACGTGAACTTCCCCAAAAGGTGCAGGAGCAGATAGCTTCGCCTTTGTCCCTTGTAAAACCTGTTGCTACTGCCTAATTTTTTAGCTGCTATGATAATTGAAAAATTTTACCGTTGTTGGTATGCCCTTAAAAACACCACCTATCCCGGCACGCCGCTGTTGTGTCTCCGACCAACGGCCGAAGTGCTAACCAAAAAAGAGGGTTGCGTTTTCTAATTCAATTTGCATAGTAATTTGCAAACAGAGCTCGGCCTTTGTTCATATCTCATTTAAAGCAAAAAGTAATTCCAAAAAAACACTATTGGCATTTTTATTAACAACCGAAGCATAACCTAGTCCGCCTTTCACTGTAAAATGAAATAGCTACATATTTCCATTACAACGCTTCGCCTGTTGGTGAAAACACACAACAGGGGCATTTGGTATAGGAAATAGTTTTATTCTCATTACTCCTGGCCTTTCGCTGTTTGCTCTTGCCCTTGTTGGTATGCCCTTAAAAACAACTGCTATCCCGCCACGCCGCAGTTGCGTCTCCGACCAACAGTCGAAAAAAGACGGTTGCTTTTACTAAATCAAGTTGCATCTTGATTTGCTAATTCGGCTTCTACAGGAGCATGCATTTTATCTTTATGTCTGGCTAATGGCAGTCACCAGCAGTACCGAATAAAACTTATAATTGAACCTTCGCAAACAATGTACACTCATTTTACAAATACATTTTCAATGTACATTTATATTAGGATTGGTAAACAAAAGTGTAAAGCTATTTTAGAACGAGTCACTAAAATTAGTAACAGGGCAGACGCAGGACCGGAGTTCTCTACCTCGGCAAAATAGCCTTTGCATTGCAGAAAAATTTACTCCTGTTGCTTTAGGTGAAACAAGGTGATGAATAGAAACCACCGGTTTGGTTGCAGCCACATTACTTTCTATCAGGTAAATAATATTTAGCCAAAACTGGCACAATAAATGAGATTTGGCTACGGATTTTCCATGCCATCTTTGATGTCGGCGAACAGTTTGTCAGCAACAATAATTGAATCCACCAGGCCGATGCTGTGTTCATTTTTATTAAGACCGAATGTGGTGATAAGGGTAAAGAAAACCTGTTTCCTTGTTTTTGTTTTTTCTTTAAATACCGTTTCTTTCCGGCGCAGCACAGCAGCGTATTTATTATCTATCGTGAAATTATCGCCGTAAAATTTCATTTCACAAAGATTGATGCACTGATCACGGCGGTCTATCAGCAAATCTATTTGGGCGCCTGGGGCACGCCACGAACTGCTTTCGGTATGGATGGCAGTAATGCCCAATGCCTTTTTAATAGCTGCCGTATGTTTTATGCAGAGTGTTTCAAACGCAAGGCCACTCCAGCTTGTATAGGAAGGGGTACTGCTCTGTTTTTGCCAGGTGCCTTTCACAGAGATGCGGTTGGGCTCCATAAATTTTAAATAAAACAATGAATATTCATCCGTGAGCTTGTAAACGGTATCTTTTGCCTTTTTTCCAAACGGTACATAAAGCGTAATAAATCCTGCAGCGCTCAATTCTTCCAGCAAGGTGCTGGCAGTGCCACCTGTTTGCAGTTTGGCTGCTTTAATAATTTGGTTTCTAATCAGGCCATCGGGCTTCGCAGCAAGTGCCCTTATTATTTTAACATGTCTTTCTGCTCTATAAAACAGTGAAGAATACAACTCTTCGAATTCATTGTATAAAAAACCGCTTTTGTTAAAGCAGGCCGCATCAATAATTTGCGCTGCACTCATACCGGGTTCTGCGAGCTCAAGGTATTGCGGTATTCCACCTATTGCCATATAGAGCTGGATGGTTTGATAACGGTTCAGGTTAACCTTTTTACTTTGCAAAAAAAGTTCTGTTTCATAAAGGCTAAATGGATACAAAACAATTTTATGAGTGATGCGGTTGTGCAAACCGCCTTTGTTGCGCACCACTTTTTGCAGCATCCAGCTTGCCGCCGAGCCGCAGATGATTACTGTAACATTTGGTTTGTCTGCTGCCCAGGTGTTCCAGAAGTTTTCAAAGGCTGCCAGAAAGTTTGACTTAGGTGTATGCATCCATGGGAACTCATCCAGAAATATGACTAGCTTTTTACTGCGTTTTTTTTTGAGCAGGCTGCCCAGCAAACTCAAGGCGTCAAACCAGTCAGCAGGAACAGAAAGTGGCAAATTGTTGTTCAGTTGTTCGGAAAGCCGCTTCGTGAATTTGTCTAATTGTAGTTCGGTAGTGATATTATGAATGCCCTGATAATGAAAGCTGATGCTGTCCCGAAGATAGGTATTTATAAGGTATGTTTTGCCCACCCGGCGGCGGCCATACACTGTGACCAGCGAAGCCTTTTTTGCTTCTAAAGCCCTACCCAGTATATATTTGGCAGATTCTCTTCCAATTATTTCTATTGTATCTATCATAATAAACTTTAGCCAAATGTACAATTATTTACCACATTTGGCTAATTTAAATTTCGATTTCTTTAGCCAAATCCTCTTTTTTTTATCACTTTTGGCTAAAGAGTATTTTGTAGCATATAGTAAAAATTAGAAACACTATCGTACCAAATCATCTTACCCTTCCTGCTTTTTTTTCAACACCGGTTCTTTCAACTGCGCCATATAGATTTTTTCTCCCGTTTCATCGTGGTCATTCAGCATTTCCATCCTACAGGCACTGGACGCCGTCCTGAGTCTGTCGTATTACTACTGCTTTGAAGTTGCAAAAAGCCATGTAAAAATTTGGCACAATTATTAACCTACTAATCAATTAACCATTTCTTTCAACCAAAAAAAACCTTATCATGTGGACAAAAATCAATGACTGCGGCAAACAGTTAACCATCCATTCCAAATTAAGAGAACGTGATGATGACCAAGTAAAAGTATATGAGATTATAGCAATAGAATTTGACCAATACAAAGTAGAACTAATTGACACCAACGATCCATCAACAGGAGAAAGGTTACAACAAGTACTAACCTGCAAACAACTGGTGCAATATGAATTTGAAGTAAGAGTCAGGGACTTAAATTTGTGAAACAGCAGTCTCAATCTTTTCCTTTTTCAACTTTGTAATCTTTTGTAAAAAAATAAAATATCATGCCGGAAGGTCCATCCATACTTCATCTCAAAGATCACTTAAAACCATTTAAAGGCAAGTTCGTAAAAGCCGCCGGTGGTTACGGCAGCATGCCAACCAGTTGGATAATGGGTAAAAAATTAACCGATATTAAAACATGGGGTAAACATCTGCTCTTTGTTTTTTCAAATGGAGTAGTGAAAGTTCACCTTGGTTTATTTGGCGATGTCCTCATCAATGAGCGGAAGAAAGTAAACCGGTCTTTCTTCCTGGAGTTTGCCAGCGGTGAAATAAACGGCTATGTTGTAAAAGCAACAAAACTTGAAAAACCGCTGGAAGAATTGTACGACTGGCGAACCGACATATTAAGTGCTGAATTTGACAAAGCCTATGTAAAAGCCTTATTGAAAAAAATGGGCGATAAAACCGTAGACGACGTGTTGATGGATCAGGATGTATTTACCGGCGTAGGTAATAAAATCAGAAACGAAGCTTTGTATCGTGCAGCCATCCACCCTTTAAGCGTTGTCAATAAAATTCCTGCAACAAAAATTAGCAAGCTCATCAGCGAAGTGATAAAGTATGCAAACATATTTTACCACCAGTTAAAAGAAACAGGTGTTAATGATAACTTCCATGTGTACCAGCAGGAGTACGCAGCCGATGGCAGCGAAGTAACCATGAAAATACTTCCTAAATCAAAACGAAAGATTTTTTTCAGCAAACATCGGCAGGTGTTGTATCAATAAGGATAACGGGCAAATTGCTCTGGCTTGATTTGTGAATGATGAATGGTCGATGGTGAAGTATTGACCATTCACAAATCACCCTTCACAGTTAATTTAGCATCTGTTCATTCTTAGCTCTTTTCCTCAATAGAATATAACCGCCTGCTGCCAGCACAACCAGAAAACCCGCAATCAACAGCCAGTTTCCGGGATTGCTTTTCGGCAATAGCGAAATCGCACCAGCATCACCCATTAACACCAATCCTGCCCAGTATGCCGGCGCTTTAGTTCTGCCATCGGCCTGTAGTAAATATTGTAGTTTCGCCTGTTGCAATGCTTCACCAGCCGGCATATTAGCAGCAAGGTTTTCAATAAAATTTTCAGTAATATAACTTGCAGACTGTTCGTCAACCGGCCACAGGCTGGTTAAAATACTTTTGCTACCTGCATAATTAAAAGCATGCGCCAGCGATATCATTCCTTCGCCATCCTGGTAACCGGGTTTGCCGGATTCACAAGCGGTTAGTATCGTTAAATCAGTATTGATATTACAGTTGTAAATATCATAAAGAAACAGCGAGTTATTGTCTGCACTACTGTCGGTATTCTTTGAAAATATCAGGCGGGAAAGTTCCGGCTTTTCGTTGTTAAATTCAGCATGGGTACCAATGTGTACTATCCTTTTATTGTCAGCATTTTCCCTAAATGAACTTTGAGTAGAACCATTATCGACAAAAACTTCACCGCCCAATTTATCCTGCATTTTTTTTACCAGGCTTTGGGTATAGGGTTGCGGCAGCAAGTTCATATACAACCTGTCGAGCCGGCCGCTATCTTGTACAGATTGCTTGTATACAGATTTGTTTTCATCAGAAAAACCAGGGGCAAAAGCCACATAATTATTTTTTATTTCGTCGATATTATTATTTCCTGTCATAAACAAACTATAGTGATAGGTAATGGTGTGGGCTGCCAGCAGACTACCTTTTGCCAGATCGCTATAATGTTGCACGGGCTTGGGCGTAAGGAGTTCAAAACTTACATTGTACAAAATAGCATCGGGGATGACGATGATATTTTTTGTGCGAATATCACCTTTAAGCGGCTTCCACAAAGATTCATACAATTGGTATAAAACTGCAGTGTGACTGGTTTCATCCTTAACGGCTGTTTGTAGCAAGTCATTTATTTTCTTAGAAATTCCTGACGCATCCAAATCAATGATCTTTTTACTTCCCTTGTCAAGCACCAATGCATGCAGGCTGCTGTCAATAAAAAAATATCGTATTACTGTTGTTGCTACCGGTAATTCGGTCTGCAGTTGTGGTAACGATTTAAAAATAGATTCATACCGCATCTTATAATAAACGGGATACTGAATCCTTATCTTATCAAGGTGCTGCTGCCATTTGGTGGTTGCATCTACATAAGCGTTCATCAAAACAGTATTGGACCTTTCGCCCAGAAGCGAAGCCGGGATGGACGCTTTTAATTTCTGTTCTTCCTCATAAACGGCTGCGGGAAGATTTGAAAATTCAAGCGCTTTCTTTTTATCAAGCCTTGCCCGCAACCGGTTGTAGATGCCGGATTCCTGCAGGTTAATTACCTGATCCAGATAACGCTGGTTATTGGTAAGCTGGTACAATTCGAGTGCTATTTTTTTTGCAAAATTGATGAGCTCGGTGTTATCAGCAATTAGTATGTTGATGCTCTCTTCATCATCCGTTAAAAACTTTCTTTTTTCCAATAGTTCCAATGCGCCATTCAGCCTGATCAACACGTTTGTAAGGTAAACGGTGTCCTTTTTTTGCAACACCTGGTAACCCGCTTTTTCAATCATCAAAATAGCACGGGGTTTATACATTTCCATTTTAACGGAGTCAAGCGTCGATCCTCCTGTCTTTATTTTCTCGTTTACAATAGCTAACCCTTTTTTGCCATAGTCAGCAGATTGTACATATTGACCAGCTATAAAATTTACTTCCGATAAATTCAGCAACTGATAAAACACCGCCAACGTATTTTGCTGCTGCACTTTTGATACATAATCGTAGCCCTTTTTTGATTTTTCGATGGCCTTTTTATAATCGCCATTTTTTGCATAAAACAAGGCGGCATTGCCTAAAAACTCCAGGTAAAGATTACTGTATTCTCCCTCGGAAGAAGCTTCATACAGCGAATCACTTTTTTCATAACTGGTGGCAGCAGCGGCAATATTATTTTTATTTTCATTTGCCAAAGCCAGTGCATAACGGGCATCGGCCTCCCAAAAAATATAGTCGCCTTCAGAAGCCTTCAGTTTGGCAAGCCCCTTTTCCAGGTATTCAAAAGCTTCATCATAATTATGCATAGAATTGGCTAACTGGCCCAGCAATATCTCCGAAATAAAAATACCCGGATGCCCCGGCTTTAACTGTAGTTGTTTTTGCTCGTAAGAATATAGCAACAAATCTTTTGCCTTTTTATAATCCCCAATCGCTTTGTAAAAGCCAGCCAAATTATCCGTGGCCTCAAATAAAAATGACTTAGCATCCTCCCTTTTTTTTGCAGGGTCGTTACCGGCAATATACAATTGGATATTACTGATAGCATCCTGCTGTGCCTTGATAGCATCTGTAATTTTGCCATCTGCATCATACAATGCCGAGATATTATTCAATACCATTGCAGGCCGGTAATATTTATTGCGCTCGGTGGGTTTTGTTGTTGATAATGCCTTCAGTGCTTTATTAAAGAAGAAGTTGGCACTGTCATTTTTAGAAGCATCCCACATCAGGCTGGCCATTGCATTGTACGACATGTACAGTTCTTCGCCGTCTGTGTTCTTTTCTTTTTCCCTAATAGCGAGCGCCCTGCGATGATGTTGTTTTGAAAGGGAAACATTCCCCATCCGATGTGCATAAACACCCAGGTTATTTTCAACTTTTGCAATCTCCAATGGAGCGATGGCGTATCTCATTGCTCCGGTGCAGGCATCGTAAGCCTTTTTGTCTTCACCCGCAACTCCAAAAAATTCACCCGCTTCAAGACACACCCGCCGCATAGTCATATTGCCGGGGTTTTTTGCAGCTATGCGATTTGTCAAAGCATTGATTGCAATGGCTGCTTTCTCCGATCCGCCGTTTTCCATGCCAATTTTCCCGGCAAGTGGAATGTAATTTATAAGTGTATCTGTATTGTCATCATTTAAAAAATACTGTACCTGTTGCTCCAATAATGCTGATGCCTGTTTAAAGTTTTTTGCTTCAATGGCGGCTTCAATTTCAGCTTCGCCTTTCAGCCGGTCCTGCGCAAAATTGGGTATCAATAAAAGGATAATACATAATCCGGCAAGGCTGTATTTTGTAAAATGCATATCAGTATTATTTTATTTTGCTGATGAGTTCTTTGCTTTCCGGACGGTCAGATTTTTCAAAATATGGTATGGCTTCTTTTACAGCTCCCTGTTCTAATAAAGCAAGCCCCGTGTACCAACAGGCATCTTTGTAAAAAGGTTTTGCAGCATCAGTGGTCATCGATTTTAAAAGCTCGACTGCTGCAGCATTGTTACCATTGGCCTGCTGTGCTGCTCCTAAAAAATAATTGAGTGTGTCATTTTGAGGCAGCTCAGTTTTAAGTTTACCCCATTCATCAATGGCAGCTTTATACTTACCAATTTTATAGTTCAGCATTGCTTTATTAAAGACGTAATTATCACTTACGCCCATTGCACTCATCAAACCAGGATCGGGCTTATAATAGGTAGCATATATTTTTTCATATTTATTTTTGCTGGTTGTAAAAAGCCAGATTGATATGGTCGCCAGCAGCGCAACAGAGGCTGCCACCGTTAGTTTTCGTTGTATAAATATTATTTTACCTCCTCCCTTTTCAGGTTGATTTTTTTTTAAGTTTTCATGATAGCTGTTCAGCCGTTCTTTCATCGTAGCAGTTTCAATGCCCGCAAGCAGTAGTTTTACTTCCTCTACTTTGTAAGCCCACGCACTGTCTGTTTGTATCCTATTTTCAAATGCAATCCGCTGTTCAGTTTCCATCCTATCAAGCAGGTACTGCTCAATACTTTCAAACTCGGCTGTTGATATCGTATAGTTTGTATCCAATGTTTTTTATTTATTGTTGCCTGTCACCATATTGCGCAGGCGCTGCAGACAACGGTATTTATTGTTTTTTGCAGTTGCCTCTGTCCATGAAAAGCTGGCTGCTATTTGCTGCATATTTTTTTTCATAAAGTAAAACAGCGTAAGCACCTCTCGGCAGGGTTCACCCAAATTTTTAAAATGTTGTTCTACCTTTTCGATATAGTGCTGTTCGTCTTCATTGTAAGCAGCTTCAACAAAACCATTCTCTTCCACCGACACCAACTTCATTTTTTTGGCCGCCTTCAGATAATCATACCATTTGTACTTTACAATCTGAAAAAGATAAGCTTCCAGCGATGAACCATTTTGCAGTACGAAGCGACCGGCTTTTATATTATGCCATACTGCAATAAATGCTTCCTGGTAGATATCTTTTGCTTCTTCTGCACTGCCACTGTTCGCAAGTACAAACATTTCTGCTTTATAAAAATTAGCTGTGTACAAAGCTTCTAACGCCTTCTCATCATTAGCCAATACCGCAGCAGTTTGTATTTGTAAGGCGGTAAATTGGTTCCCTGTGTTTTGCAGCATGTTCTCTGATGTGTACACTAAAATACAGGTAAAGATTCATACTGAAAAAAATGCATGGGTCAATTAAATTAATCCAACTTCAAATTCGGCTGGTAGATGCTACAGTTAGGTTAACTGTAAATGGTCTGTGTAAATGGTCAGTTTCACGATGTACCATTGGGCATTTGATAACTATCCGGTAACAAATCGAAATTTTATTTTGCCTGAAATAGCACTACTTAATAGGATGGTTCATTTTTCTATTCCTTAAACAATACTCTAAATTAAAAACTTACCGTTTACCCTATCCCAGGCAAACCGTAACAAAAGATAATGCCTAAACACATTTACAGCTCATTCCAACTGTTACTACTTAATATCAGCAATTTTATTAAAGGTCATCAGTTTTTCATTTTCTTTTAAACAAAAAAAATAAACTACATTAGATAAATATCTCTGATGACCTTTGGTTATTTCCGCCTATATATAAACGCAAGCTTTTTTGAAACAGCGTCTTTCCTATTTGAAAAGGAAGATGCACGTTGATCAAAACCAAATCCTGTCTCCTGTAAAATAATTCTTCAAGTCTAATTTTTTGGAATTAAAAAAAATATACTTATGCGAAAAGTTTATTTACTAGCTGTTCAAGTTTTTCTTACAATCGTACTAAATGCTCAAAGTCCTGTTCTTGTAAAGGATATTTACAATTTTCAAACCAATGGCTCCATCACTGGTACAGCTAATTATACACAGGTTGGCAGTACTATTTTTTTTACAGCCATTGATGGTATCAATGGTTTTGAACTATGGAAAACAGATGGTACAGCGGCCGGCACCGTGATGGTAAAAGACATCAACCCCGGACAGCAAGGCTCTCAGCCTGCTAATTTAACCAATGTAAATGGCGTGCTTTATTTTGCTGCAGCAGGCGGGTACGGTAATAGTAACGCAACAATATGGAATTTTAAAAAAGCACCAGCACAGCAGCCGGTGCCCTAATGGTAAAAAAAATCATACCTGGTAACATTAATTCACATCCTGTAGTGTTTATTTATGTAAATGGTGCGGTATTTTTCGTAGCTCAAAATGTGACCACCGGCAATTTGAACGTTGAAGAACTTTAGAAGACCTATGGTTCAGATGCAGGCGAGGGTATTGGAAAAGGACAGTCGCCCTTGAACCTTGACATCTTTAACGGCCAACCTGGTAGTTTTTAACGGAGAATTTTTTTTATGGAAATGAAAGTGTTATGCGGAATGCTCAAATTCAATTCTAATCAAACTTGAAAAATTTATATTTTATGAATAGCTCAATTGTTTACTTTTGGCGATTGCTATTTTTGCTTTTTACAGGTATAGCATTTGTTATACCTGCACATAGCCAGCCTGGCAGTAACGACCCCACATTTAATACTACCGATCAGGGTTTTGGCTTTGGAGATGGAGCAACTAATACAGTCTTTACGACCGCCACTCAAAGCGATGGAAAGATCGTTATCGCTGGTAATTTTACCACTTACAATGCAACAGAAAGAAACTATGTTGCCCGGATAAATACAGATGGTAATTTGGATGCAGGTTTTAACCCAGGCACTGGAGCAAACAACCAAATCCAAACCGTGGCCATTCAAGGTGATGGAAAAATTATTATCGTAGGTCTATTTACTTTTTTCAATGGCACTGCAAGAAGCAGAATTGCCCGTTTAAATACTGACGGCAGTTTGGATGCAAGTTTTAACCCTGGCACAGGAGCAAATCTTCCAATCCAAACCTGCGCCATTCAAAGCGACGGAAAGATCATAATCGGCGGTGATTTTACTTCTTTCAATGGAACGGCGGCAAACAGAATTGCCCGCCTCAATAGCAATGGTAGTTTGGATGCAGGTTTTAACACTGGCACGGGAGCAAACTTTACAATCCAAACCATTGCCATCCAAAGCGATGGAAAAATCATTATCAGCGGTGATTTTATTTCTTTCAATGGAACGGCAAGAAACAGAGTTGCCCGACTGAATACCGATGGTAGTTTGGATGTAAGTTTTACCCCCGGCACAGGGGCAAACAATACAATTAGAGCAAGTGCGATCCAAAGCGATGGAAAGATCATCATCGGTGGTGATTTTATTACTTACAATGGAGCTACAAGAATCAGAATTACCCGCCTGAATACCGATGGTAGTTTGGATGCAGGTTTTAATACCGGCGCAGGAGCAAACAATTCAATCAGAACCTGCGCCATCCAAGGTGATGGAAAGATTGTTGTGGGTGGTTTATTTACTTCTTACAATGGAACGGTGGCAAGCAGAATTGCCCGACTAAATACCGATGGAAGTTTAGATGCAGGGTTTAACATCGGCACGGGAGCAAACAATACAATTTTTAGTGCCAACATCCAAAGTGATGGAAAGATCATTATTGGTGGTGGGTTTACTTCTTATAACGGCACTACAAGAAACTATATCACCCGCCTAAATACCGGTGGGGGTTTGGATGCAGGATTTAATACAGGTACGGGAGCAAACTTTACAATCCTAACTACCTCCACTCAAAGCGATGGAAAGATTATTATTGGCGGTGATTTTACTGCCTACAATGGAACGGTAAAAAATAGAATTACCCGACTAAACGCCGATGGTAGTTTGGATGCAGGTTTTATCTCCGGCACAGGAGCAAGCCTTTCCGTCCGAACCATCCCTATCCAAAGCGATGGAAGGATTATTATCTGTGGTGATTTTGCATCTTACAATGGAACGGCAATCAGAGGAATTGCCCGACTAAATACAGATGGCAGTTTGGATGCAGGTTTTAACCCCGGCACAGGAGCAAACAGTACAATTTATAGCGCCTCCATTCAAAGCGATGGAAAGATCATTATTGGGGGCACATTTACGTCATACAATGGAACGGTGGCAAACAGAATTGCCCGCCTCAATAGCGATGGTAGTTTAGATGCAGGTTTTAACTCCGGCACGGGAGCAAATACCACAATTAATACTATCTCCATCCAAAGCGATGGTAAGATCATTATCAGTGGTGATTTTACTACTTATAATGGAGCGGTAACAATCAGAATTGCCCGACTGAATACCGACGGTAGTTTGGATGCAAGTTTTAACACCGGCACAGGAGCAAACAGTATAATCTGGACCAACGGTATACAAAGCGATGGAAAGATCATTATCGGTGGTAATTTTAGTGCCTTTAATGGAACCGCAAGAAGCAGAATTGCCAGACTGAATACCGATGGCAGTGTGGATGCAGGTTTTAACCCCGGAACAGGTACAAACAGTACAATTTTTAGTACCTCCATACAAAGTGATGGAAAGGTTATTATCGGTGGTGATTTTACAACCTACAATGGAACGTTGACAAATAGAATTGCCCGACTAAATACCGATGGAAGTTTGGATGCAGGTTTTAACACCGGCACAGGAGCAGACAATAGAATTTTTACCACCACCATACAAAGCGACGGAAAGATCATTATCGGTGGTTGGTTTGCCGCTTACAATGGAACCGGGAGAAACAGGCTGGCGAGGGTAATTAGCAGTGGTGCAGCTAATTCATCTACTCATTATTTCCGAACCATCATTTCCGGCAACTGGAACACACCTGCAGCCTGGGAAAGTTCACCTTTTGCAAATTTTTCATCAGGAGTTATTAGCCCTGCAACACTTGCACCTGATATAAACGCAAAAGCGATTACGATCAGAAGCCCACATTCAATAATCGTAACTGCTACTATTATTGCCGGGCCAACCAACGTAGCTACAGGCGGAACGCTAACAGTAATGAATGGGGTAAATTTTACAGTTAAATAAATAAAGTGCTTTGGCTATATATTGATACAATAAGATGCATTGAAATTACGCAGGATACAGAAGCACGAATGCATAATAAATATATTAGCAAAAGCCGGGCTTAAGGAAGAGCAATTGGCTGTTATTAGCATTCAGGCGCAGGAGCTGATTGCTATCGGCACTGCGCCTTCTATTTTTTATATTGCCATCCAACAAACTACCGCTCAAATTTCTCCACTTATTAGTATTCACCAACACCTTTCTGTCAGGAACTTTTCTCTTTTTTTGCCTTAACCTTCAACGAACTTTTAAATAAAACACTTTTGGCCAACTTTGTTATATATTCATTCTGTTTCTATTTAATCTCCGAAAATCTACAAAAGGTTATCAGGCTTAAAATACTTTTTGTAATAAAAAGTTGCAAATAAATGCATTGAAGTTGATGACCTTTTACTAAGTATTCATATATACTACTTTACAAACATTTTTTGAAACAGCCGCTTCGTCTAATTTGGAAAGTAAGTTGCAAGTTTATCAAAAGCCTTTTTCTGTATCCTTCTAAGAAAATCCAATTGCCATTTTTCAGAATTAAAATAAATGCTTATGCAAAGGTGTATTTTTTATGTATTGCCATATTGGGTTCAATTGTATTAACAGCTCAATCACCAGCCTTATTAAAGGATATTTTCAACTTTAAAAATAATGATGGATTTGGAGGTAATAACATGACTGTTGGAAGTACTACTTTTTTTGCAGCATCAGATGGTTTAACTGGAACTGAATTATCGGAAACCGATGGCACATCAGCAGGAACCGTTTTGGTGAAAGACATCAACCCAGAAGAAAATTCTTCTTCCCCTGCCAATTTCATCAATATAAATGGAAAGCTATTTTTTACCGCCGCCTGCTCAACAGATTCTAACACAGGCCAAAATACAGAACTTTGGAAAAGTGATGGCACCGAAGAAGGAACAGTACTTGTCAGGTTATTTATACCGGCGGCTTCCCCATTAACCTGGGGTTATTTACAAATGTAAACGGCGTATTATTTTTTACTGCCACTACCAGTGCTGCCGGTAACGAGCTATGGAAAAGCGATGGTACCGAAGCTGGTACTGTAGTTGTAAAAGATTAATTAAGCGGCAATGCCGCCTCCAGCCCAACCAGCCTTATCAATGTAAACGGTACCTTATATTTTATAGCACCCGCCATTTTAAATATAGCACTCCCCAACTTTAGGTTTTAACAACAGGGAGCTTTGGAAAAGCGATGGCACTGCTGCATGCACTGTACTGGTAAAAGATATTAATGTCGGCAATAATACCAGTTCTATTCTATCCATGACTAATGTAAACGGCGTTCTTTACTTTTCTGCTACCAACGGATCTGCGGTAAATGGGCAGGAGCTTTGGAAAAGTGATGGTACCGATGCAGGTACAACAATAGTAAAAGATATAAATGCCAGACCTGCTAACGGCAGCTTTGGAGATTTTTACGTGGTGAATAATACACTTTTTTTGTTGCTACAAACGCTATCAATGGTTCTGAATTATGGAAAAGCAACGGCACCGATGCTGGTACTGTAATAGTAAAAGATATTAATCCTGGAGCTTTTAAAAGCCTACAAAGCAATTTTACCATGGTAAACAATACACTTTTTTTGTTGCCGACAACGCCAAACAAGCGTAACACAATAAACAAAACGATCAGGTTTACATTAACACCTTATTTTTTATTCTTTGCTTTAAAGAAGCATTACCGTCACTTTCCCTAAACACTATTGTGCAAAACAGGGACTTCAAAAAAAAGGTTGTAGCAGGTTGATGACCTTTTGCAACTTCTTTCTATATATCCCTATAATGAGCCTTCGGTAATACAAAATGAGGAGTTAAAGCAAAATTATTCTTTGCTATTTTACACCTGTTGATTTTACGAAATGGTGCATTACAACAGGTCATTACTTGTTCCCCTTTTTATAATCTCCCTCTGAAAACTACGCTTATATCTTCTTTTGCAAAACCACCAACTACAATCAAAAACTTAACTGTAAAAGTCATTTTATTATGAAGCATTTCGCCATTCTTTTTTTATTGATGTACTTATTGCCTGCACAAATATTTTCTCAGGTAACATTTGTTAATTACCAAATGGGCGGGGTAAACTCAGGTGAGTTTACCACCAATAATTTTAAATGTATTGCAGTGGGGAAAGGTAACCGTATTTGGGCGGGTACACAATATGGCGGGCTATACATTTATAACCATGATCTTAATCTCTGGAGAAAATCTGACAAACTCACCAATGTATTTATCAATGATATGAAAGCAGATGGAGATAGTGGTATATGGATAGCACAATCAGGTCTGCCGAGCGTTGGGGGTAATTCTAATATTGCGGGCGGTGTAAACTATTTTCAATATTCCGATGATATCGCCATGCGTTTTTTTAGTGTGGTGGGTACCACCACCAGTGCAGATCTCATCAGCAGGAACGTACGTTCGTTATATATAGACCAAAGCTTCAGAGCCGCCAACGGAAGGCTGCCAAAAGTGTGGGCGGCACAAGGCACTTTTATCACTTCATTTAGAACACGCCGGGGCGGCTTACATGTAGGTTTAAATACGGGTGACCCTTATTTTTACATCAACAATGGTGGGTATCAACTTGGGCCAAACGCCACTCCAATAAGCGAAGCGGTGGGCGGAAACTACCGGGAAGTATGGGTGGCTGCAAGACAAAATTTTGGTGTTTCACAAATATTAAGATACCAGGCAAGTGGAGAATTTATTGGTGTTCATGGAACTGCAGATACTTCTTTATTCCAGACAGGATTTTCAGCACAGGCCATACATTTTGATAAAGATAGTAATAGGTGGATTGGTTTAAAATCTGGTGGCCTGATCATAAAAACACCATCTGGTTGGGTAAAGATGGATGCAGGAAGTTTGATTCCTCCGAGTACACAAATAAATTATAATGCCATCGCTTCTGACGAATACGGAAATGTATATATTGGCACATCTGCCGGACTTCTTGTGTATGAATCAAGAGAATACAATCCGTTATCCAGCCCAGATTATGTACCGTCGTACACAAAATACACTACGAATGACGGGTTGCCCAGCAATAATATAACCGGACTGGCGTACGATGCAATCAACGGAAAGGTCCTGATTACATCCGATGCGGGTGTAACATTTATGGACAATACTGAAAAGTATATCAAAGGAATAGTGTATGATGTATTTGGTGATTTTGACAATGAAAACATAGTAAGACCAGGGCTTCAAAAAAAACCAATCAGCTCAGACGTAAGAGTAAAACTACTTAAGAATAATATTGAGGAAGAAACGACTACGCCAAACGCATTCGGGATTTTTGAATTAAAAAAAGCCAATGATGTTGATTTGTATTCTGTAGAAGTACGCTTTGTAAACAGAGATGGCGTTCCAATGATTCAACGTTTTGATAATATCCGCAACCATACCCGGATGAAACCAGTATTAATGCCAGACAGCATGATCCGGGAATTGAATACTTTCAAAGAAAAATTGGCAAAAAGGTGCTTTCCGGTTAAGATAGGATTTGGTATTCCGCTACCGGACATCTGCGTGAAAGGTTTTAATGTAAATGGTTATGAATATCCCAGCCAGATTTTCCTATCTGGTGACGTTATTTCTACTGATCACGCAAAAAAGGTGAATAACCTTGCCAACTATTATGCAACATTGGCAACAGTTTACAAGCTCGGAGGAAATATGTCAGACCTTGGATCAGACATGGTTTCCAATATGCTTGACCTACTCGATTTTATGGCATCTGAAGTGATTTTTAGAGAAAAAGCCACTGGTCCATCAGCCAATCAAAGTGTGAAAGACAAATTTACCGAGTTAGGCCTTGACCCCGATGAAGACGTGTCTTTAATTGCGAATACTTTAAAACTGACTAAAACATATTTTAATGAGTGGGCAAAGTCAGTATCGGCACTATTAAAATCAAATAAGGATGTGCAAAGGATTTTTGATATGACAGCAACCTGTATCAATGACGCATCAGACCTGATGATTCAATTTCTTGAATATGGAGGACAAGGGTTTAGTTATAAGGTTATTGTAGATAACACAAAAAAGATTTTAGCAACTGCTGCAGCAAGTAAGTTATACAGTAGTTATTATGCAAACGATCTTCACAGGTATTTAGTACCAAGTACAAGCCAATCTGCCACCGCATTAAAATCTACTTTTACTTATGAGGAAGCGTATGACCTTCTATACAATAGTCAGTCAAATTCATTAGCGAAGTATGGGCAGGATACGCTTACAAACCGAAAAGCAAACATTGAGTCTTTAGCAAGATTGGCGTTGGTGGCAGAATCAGCTTCCCAATTTTTTGATGCTATTAAAATACTGGGATTATTGCCTGGTGGACAGGCGATCGCCGTCGCCTCAAAAGTACTTTCATACTCGGCTAAAGCCATCAAAGCAGGGTCACTTATTGCATCGTCTTATCAAGGCGCAGCGGGTGCATGGGAAGAAGTAAATCTTTCGGAGAAAGCAAAAGAAAAAGCAAATCTCGCCCGGCCATTACCACCACTAAATAATGGAAATGTATTGCAGGTGTCAGGAATAAATACGCCCGATTCCTTGATTGCAATTAAAAACCGGTTCAACCAGAATCTGACGGATTTGCAGGCACATTATGCAGCCGCATCCTTTAATCCACTGGCCTATGGCACCGTGCTCAAACGTTTCATTAAAAATGATTCTGCCTATACCCAGGAAATGACTGCAACGCTCAATTCAATATGGGCCACCGCAGACAGCGCATCAAGTGTAATTCCTGCGTTTAAGCCAAGATTGGATCTGATAATAGACTCTTTTATTTCACAACAATACTCACTGAGAAAATCTTTGCATTACCTCAATTATGCCTTTATTTGTGATAACGTTAAAACTTCTTACCGGCCCGGTTTTGATAGCCTTGCAATAGAAATAAAAAGGCTGAACGATTCGGCAGTGAACGGCATAGCCGGTTTGATCACCATGATCAATTTAAACAATATTCCTTCCGTTGCTTATCTCTCCCAGGTATCATGTAAAGTAATACACAGCAGGGTACCCGGCACTAATGGCAGTATTATCTATAAGTTTAAAAACTATGGATTGGCACCACAAAACAATGTGAGTTTTAAAATGAGTCAACCCACTTCAGGTTATATGCTGATCGGTGTAGATTCAATAAATGTAGGTAATGTAAATGCCGGAGAAACAAAGCAGGTAACCTATATGTTTACAGCTCCCTTGAATGATTCGGTAGGTCATTATGAAGTAATAGTAAAAGCAGACAATGGTATTTACAATCAAAATATATTTGGAACCCTCTTTGTGATTGATCCTGCTAAATTTTATACAGTTCAAGACGGCGATTGGAATAACCCGGTCACCTGGCATAGTAACCAGGTGCCCGGCCCAACAAACAAAGTACAAATCAGCCACAATATAACAGTAACAACAGATGTAACCTGTAAGTCAGTAACAGTGTCCAGGCCAGGTATTGTAAATGTGGTGGCAGGAAAAAAAGTGAAAATAAATAACTAAAAAATCAGGTTCCTAAATAAGAGGATTATTGTTCGAAATGTCAATCAATATTACTGCTGCAATGGTTAAGAGAAGAAATAGCTTTTTAATAATACTTATTCTAACGATTGGAATAGCCGCCAGTAATCAATTGCTTGCACAAGCCCCGGCCAACGACAATTGCAGCAACGCTATTAACATCCCAATACCATCCAATGGTTTTGGCCTCGGTAATTTCACCTCTTTACAATCCGACCTCACCAATGCCACGGTGCAAACCAGCGAAGCCTATGCACCGGCTATTTTTGTAGCTGCACTTGACAAAAAATCTGTCTGGTATAAATTCAGTATCCCTACCATCCGGGCAGTGAGGGTAACGCTTACACAACCCGGTACCACCATCACTGCGGGCAACGCTGGTTTTGCTGTGTATCAAACCAACGGCTGTCTGCCCACGAATGCAAACATCAGTACCAAACTTACACCCATTGTTACCTTTGGCAACACCTATCACCCATGCGTACCTGCCGGCGATTACCTGATACAGGTTTCCTCCAAAGTGGCGGCGAACGGGCCCATTACAATCGCCATTGAAATTTCTGATCAAACGGGTGCGGCGTACGATCATCCCAACCAGGCTTATGCCTTCGGAGTAGCCGCTGTCAATGGCCGAAAAATTGATTTTGATACCGAGTGCCAGTCCATTGAAGATGCCACGGAAGTTTGTGCGGCTTTATTCAACAAACAGGACTATCATAAAAGTGCCTGGTTTACTTTTACCACGCCGGCTTATCTAGATTATTTAGCAGTTACCCTTTCTGGTGATGGGTTAACCAGTTACTTTCCCAGTGGGGCTTTCAACGTACTCAAAAAATTTGGGTACACTTTGTACAAGGGCAATGTTGTAACCACCTCCTATACAACACTACCGGTAGTGGATGGCTGCGATTCGATGCAGACGAATGGCCTCCAGTCTGCGGTACAACGATACACCTGCGGCGACCTTCAGCCCAATACAACGTATAGCATCCAGCTTTTCTTTCACAAAGATTTTAAAGATAAACTTCGGCTGGGTTTGATTACCGGTGGAGTAGCACCAACGGCTGCGCCATTACCGGTTGCAGGTATGCCGGCTTCCAATGCTCTGGGTATATTAACTGCTACAGCAGCGGGCACAACAAATACCATGTTTGATTATTTTGGATGCAATAGCAGGCACAGTGTAAGTGCCTGTGGTGCTGCTATCCCGGCAACGGGTATCACATTCGGCGGGGTTAAATATAACCTGAGCAGTTTTGCAACCTTCACACTGTCTGGCACAGCAGCCATCCGTTTTCGGCCTGGTATGATTACCTGTGGACCGCGGCCTATCATCCGGCTTTTTAAACAATCGGTCACTTCCAATTGTGCCAGTTTAGATACAGCTAATTTAGTGGGAACAGCTACATTCAATACAGAAATTGAGTGCCTGGCGCCTGGTAATTATGTAGTGCAAATACTTGGACGAGACGATCCAATGCCGCTGACTTCCTATAATTATTTTACGCCCACTTATAATTACGACCAGTGCCTTTTTACCAATCTTGGCTCAAGGTTCAGGTTGGATATGGAGGTGCACACACGCAAGGCTTCCAACAAATATTCACTCAATGTAAAAGGAGCTTTCGATAGCATCAACAGGGTGGGCAATATTCAACAACCATTGGTAAGTGGCGTGCCTTATAAGTCGATGCCAGATACCATTGGTTGCCTGCCTACACTAAGGCCATGGGATACTACCTGTTCGCCCTTAAACGACAAGATCATTTACCGGCA
>Ga0209181_10003601_pt1 | contig 23721 bp, 24 predicted proteins | sample MAT05_FD_187208 | JGI IMG/M metagenome (GOLD analysis project Ga0209181, IMG submission 187208) | Freshwater microbial communities from Lake Fryxell liftoff mats and glacier meltwater in Antarctica - MAT-05 (SPAdes) (version 2) | ecosystem: Environmental > Aquatic > Freshwater > Ice > Liftoff...
CAGCGGGCCCTGCCGCCCGGGTGCGATTAGCTCCATCCGCACGCTGCAAAAGATACGTGTCAGCTGAAGCCTTTGTTCTTTGGTAGGCCGTGTTGGGCTCGAACCAACGACCAAAGGATTATGAGTTTGGAGGGAACAGTGTGTGCAGGGGGAAGTGTACCGAAGCCCCGCGTAGCTTGGTGAAGCTAAAAGTACTTTGGCGACAGTAACTTAGCGAAGTCTTGCGGAATCGCCGCAAGCTGACCGGTGTACCGCAGCTGTACCGCGGCGGTGACCTCAAGACTGCCAGCCAGCAGGCGGTAGGCCATCCCAGATCATGTTCTGCCCGATCGACTTCGCACCGAGGACCTCGACCGGATTCGCGAAGGGGTAGACATCCTCGAAGGAGATGCCGAGAGCTTCCAAGGTGGAGTAGTACTCGCTCCTTGCGGCCATGAGTGATTTGACGAACTGGAGGGGCGGCAGGTCGAGCCGCTTCGCAAACTTCGGCAAGTCGGTGACGAACGGCGTGATGGTGCCGTCCTCATGATCGAAGAAGACGCGGTTGATGGCAAAGATCAAGTCGGCATCCTCGCCGACGTTGGACTCTGGCGAGCCGGCTGGGCCGAAGATCGAGAAGAATTGGGCCATCGCTGCGACCGATGCAAGGTCGAAAACCCAGCCGACATGCCACCATGGCTCGGAGCCCTCCGCAGCAGTACCGAGCCGCAGCAGAAAGCGCAATAGGCCAAACTTGCTTGAGGCGTTGTGCATGCGTCGAGCGACGGTGTCCGCCTCGAACATGTAGGGGTTGAAGTCATCCTGATCCAACCAGGCCGCGTGGTCGGCTCGCACGGTGGGCGGGGCGTATGTCAACCTTGGCGCAGGAATGGTGCCGCGGGGCGTGACCTGCGCCATCAGCGTGAGGGCCTGTTTGCTCGGTACGGCGCGATGGGAGAACACTGACCAACAGAGATCCGCGGCCTGAAGGCACTTGTCCGTCAGGTCCATGCGCTCTGCGAGCCACGCCTCGCCGCGTTTGCCATCGAGCTTCTTGGGCACGCGGTCGTCGCACCGCACGTCAAGCGCATCCATGTGACGTTGAACGGGCTCGCCAAGAAAGGAGTTATTGAGCCACAACGAACTGCCCTTGACGAGGCGATCACAGGCTTCCAGCTTCGGGGTCCAGACGCGTCCGACCGTCCCGCGCCACCATTTCTCGAAAGTCCTTTTGTCGACAACTGGCGAATCGACCAAGGACGCTGCACGCCAACTTGTGCAGTTGGTGCCTTCGCCCAGCCCGCACATCGCCGCCGCAACCACGTCCTTAGCCTGAGCGCGCGTCGGGTCGTGGGCATCCCCGAGCAGCTTGGATTTGATCCGATTGGATAGCGCGCGGTGCCTGAGCTTGTGGGTCGGTCGGCGGGGAACCTCGCCAGGGATCGACTTCTTCTTCGGCTTGGACTGACCATTGCCGTCCTTGGTCGACTTCTTTGCGGGCTTCCTCTCAAAGGAAGGCGCTGGCTTCGTCGCGGCGGCCCTCGAAGGGTTCCTCGCGGGAGGCGCCCCTGCTTTCTTGGCAGTGGCCTTGGCCGCAGTTGCGTTCGACGTGGACAAGAACTCTCCTTTTCGAATCACCAATCCTGCTCGGCGATCCGCCAAGTCCGTCGAATCATATCGATCGGCATCGAATTACAGGTCGACGCGGGAGCAAGCGAGTGGCGAAGGACCAAGACTTCTATACGTTGACGGAGATGGCGGAACTGCTGCGCGTGCAGGTCAGCGCTGTTCGGGCGCGGCTTGGCCGCAACGATTCAACGCTACCCCCGTCACGGCGGGTGGGTGGACGGCGTCTGTTCCCCGTCGCGCTGTACGAGGAGTGGCGCGACAGCCTTCTTCAGTCGGATGCAGCACAAGTTGAGACTTCAACTTCCACCCAGCGCATCGATCCCCCCGGGGCGCAGTCATGAGCAACAAGGTGTCGGACCTGGCGTGGCAACAGACTCTGCGCACAACGACAAAGTTTGTCTTGATCGCCCTGAGCGACCACGCCGACAAGGACGGATGGTGTTGGCCAGGAAAGCCGCTCCTCGCGAAGAAGTGTGGCTTGACCGAAAGGGCCGTTCAGAAGGCGCTTGTCGAACTTGAAGACCAAGGGCTGATCGAGGTGCAGGAACGCTTCCGGAAGGACGGGTCTCAAAAGTCCAATGGCTACTACGTGTTGCCGCTGCACTTTCGGTCCAAGAACCCGGAGGACGCTGACGTGGGAGCCGCGAGCGCAACCCATGAGGAAGAACGTCGTTCTCCCGGGCGCGAACAATCTTCCTCCCAGGGTGACCGTCATTCGGGGGTGACCGAATCTCATGCCAGCCCAACGGGCGCGGCGAGCTCCCCTATGAACCCTCAAAGGAATCCTCAAGTACAACCACCACCACAACCAAGGGAGAGCGCATCGCGGGCATCGCCTCGACCGACGGCAGCGGCCACCGTCAGTTCGCAACTGGAAGAATCTGAAGTCTTTGTTTTGCCGGGTTTGGTGATTCCAGACGTGATCGGTCCAGAGAACTCGACCGTAGCGAAGCGGATCATCGCGTCACTGCCACACGACCAGCAGCAAGATGTCCTTGACGAGCTGAGCGGACGGTGTCGAGCGTCCCAGGTCAAGAACGCACTCGGATACTTGCGGGCGCTCGCTCGCGAGATGAAGGCGGGCACCTTCACGCCGGACTTTGCTTCCCAAGTCAGATCCGATCGGGAGGCTCGGGCCCGCAATCTCCAAGCGTACGAGGCGCGACTTGCTGGCCAGCCGACCGCCAACCCCGCACCGCCAAGCGCTGAGACGCGGGCAAAAATCCAGGCACTGATCGGTCGGCTAGCGAAGCCGCCAGCAACGTGAGTGCATGTACGGTGTTTTAACGTACACTTCTAGCCTCCAAAGGAGGTCCACCATGCCCAGTCCCGAAGTCGCTCGCACAGCACGCGTCGAGGCGCGGATCGCACCTGATGCCCTGGCGGTCGTTCGTCGCGCCGCAGAACTTCAAGGCCGCAGCGTAAGTGACTTTCTGGTGGCTGCGGCCCTAAAAGATGCGCAGAAGACCATCGAGGACGCCCAGATCATCCGCCTGTCGGTAGACGACCAGCAGCGCTTTGCCGAACTGCTGCTGAATCCGCCCGTGCTGGTGCCCGCAATGAAGCGTGCGCTCAAGGCCCGCAGCCGCCTGATCGCAAGCGACAAGTGACGGCGCCGTTTCGCGTCGAGGTTCTGCGCCCGGAGCATGCCCGTGACGGCTTCTCGTGTGGCACGCCAGCGCTCGACCACTATCTGGCCCGCCAGGCCGGCCAGGACATACGGCGCCGCGTCAGCGCCTGCTACCTCGCCATACAGGTCAGCACGGGCAGAGTCGCTGGCTACTACACCTTGGCCGCTGCCAGCGTGCCGCTGACAGAGCTACCTGAGCCCTTGGCGAGGAAGCTGCCTCGTTATGCGTCAGTGCCGGTCGCCAGGGTCGGACGCCTGGCGGTTGACTTGGCATTCCACGGCCAGAAGCTTGGTGGTGCCTTGCTGGCCGATGCAGTTGACCGTGCCGCGCGTTCTGAGGTGGCCGTGTTCGCTTTGCTGGTTGAAGCGAATGACGATGCTGCAGTTAACTTCTACATCCACCATGGTTTTGAACGGATAGGCGGCAGGAACAGGCAGCTATTCGTTCCGCTGGAACGATTCCGTGCCGCGGCCGGCTGAATCGATCCTTGCCACGGGCATGGAAAACTGTCGCGCAAAGTCACTTTGCCGATGTGCAGACCGCCAACAACACGCTGACGACCCCAGCGGCAACTAGAAGAAGACGAACGCCCGATGTCTAGACTGACCGACCTTCTTGGCCAGGCCAAAGCCAAGGACTCCCAGCTGGGGGCGGATCTTGAACGCGAGTTCAAGGTGCTGTCCGCCCGCCTCCCCTTTGGTCTGAACTTCGAAAGACACAGCCCCGAGGCCGTGGAACTGCCGCAGCGTGCGGTTCGCAAGGGCGACAAGGTACGCGTGCTGCCGGAACGCGGCACGGCGGCCAAGGGCGACGCCCGGCTTTGGCGGGTCGCGCGCATAAACAAGGCAGGCGAACGCAGGTCAGCGGACCTGGAGTTGTTGGACTCGGCGCAGACCGTGACCCAGACCGTGGCGCTCGACGACTTGGCAGTTGTGGCCGAGTTCAGAGACACGATCTATCCCGGACTGGCGAGCACTGGCCACGTTGAACGCGGCGGCGACAAGCCCTATCACTCTGTGATCAACGGCGAGAATTACCACGTACTGAAGGCGCTGACTTTCACCCATCGCGGGAAGGTGGACGTGATCTACATCGACCCGCCCTACAACACCGGCGCGAAGGACTGGAAGTACAACAACGACTATGTGGAAGGCGACGACCTGTACAGGCATAGCAAGTGGCTGGCTATGATGGAACGGCGTCTTCTAGTCGCAAGTGAGCTGCTCAACCCTGCGGGATCGGCACTAATCGTCACGATTGACGAAAAGGAGTACCTACGCCTAGGACTGCTGCTTGAGCAGATGTTTCCCGAGGCCCGCATTCAAATGGTTAGCGATCAAATCAACCCGGCAAACGTTGCAAGGAAGGGCGGATTTGGGCGGAGCGACGAATACATCTATTTTGTGATGCAGGGGGCGTGCGCGCCCCAGCGCGTGGTCCTGCACAGCGATTGGGTGTCTACGCGAGGGAGAACATTTACTGGGAGCGTGCGATGGGACCTGCTGCGTCGATCTGGCACGAATGCTTCAAGATCGGATCGACCCAAGCTCTTCTACCCGCTATACGCCGATCCAAGTTCGAATGCCATAGTTGGCACAGGTGCGCCTCCTCCACCTGATGCGCCGCTCTCGGACGAGACTCCAGCGGGACTGGTCCCGATCTGGCCCATTCGCAAGGATGGTTCGCACGGGAACTGGCAGCTTGGACCAACTGCATTGATGGCTCACGTTGCGCAAGGTCGAGTTCGACTCGGGGGCGCTGTTGAATCTGGCTATGTCGTGTACTACATCAAGGGTGGTGAGTACGAGAAGGTCACACGGGGCGACTACGCCGTGCTGGGGCGGAACCCCGATGGTTCTCTGAAGCTGGGCTCTTCGGATGAGGTTGTAAATCTTGCAATCCCGGGCACTCAATGGCGAGTCGCCGGCCATGACGCGACACAGTACGGCTCCCGTCTCCTCGGGAAGCTCATCCCCGGGCGCACGTTTCCCTTCCCAAAGTCTCTCTATTCTGTAGAGGATGCACTTCGCTTCTTCTTATCGGACAAGCGGCAGGCCGTGGTCCTTGATTACTTCTCAGGATCGGGGACGACAGCTCACGCTGTCATGCGCCTGAATCGCCAAGATGGAGGTCAGCGCCAGTGCATTTGCGTCACCAACAATGAAGTCGGTGCAGATGAGCAGAAGTCTCTACGAGCACGAGGACTTCGTCCCGGCGATGCCGACTGGGAAGGTTTGGGAATTTGCGAACACATCACGAAGCCGCGGGTGAGGGCTGCGATCACAGGTCGCACACCGGAGGATGACCCAATTCAGGGCGAATACAAGTTCACCGACGAGTTCCCGGTGGCGGAAGGCTTTGAGGAGAACGCCGAGTTCTTCAACCTGACGTACGAAGCACCGGTTGCCGTGAGGCATCACGCAGCGTTCGTACGCATCGCACCGCTGCTGTGGCTACGCGCGGGGAGCTTCGGTCTGCGCATCGATCGCGTTCCACCCAACGGGTGGGCTGTCGTGGACGCATATGGCTTGCTCGCTGATGTGGACTGCGCTGCTCCGTTCTGCAAGGCAGTCGCGGCAGCCAAGGGGCTGCGCATTGCCTATATCGTCACTGACGATGAACGACGCTTCCAGGCCATCACGCGCCGCTTGCCGAGCGGGGTTGAGCCGGTACGGCTTTATGAGTCTTACCTGGCCAATTTCAGCTTCGCGAACGGGGAGTGACCGATGAAGTTCACGCTGAAGGACTATCAAGGCGAGGCGGTTCGAGATGCTCTGGTCAACCTGAGAAAGGCGCGCAGGCGCTGGCACGAAGACAACGACAAAAACGCCTTTTCGCTGACCGCGGTCACTGGCGCAGGCAAGACCGTGATGGCGGCGGCGGTCTTCGAAGCGTTGTTCTACGGCGCCGACGAACATGAGTTCGACGCGGACCCCGGTGCGGTGGTGATCTGGTTCAGTGACGACCCTTCGCTGAACGAGCAGACACGGTTCCGGCTCATGGAGGCCTCTGACCGCGTGCCGCACGGCGATCTCGTCGTGATCGAGACCACCTTCAACCGGTCCAAGTTCGAGCCGCGGAAGATCTACTTCCTGAACACGCAGAAGCTGGGCAAGAACAGTCTGTTGGTGCGTGGCTTCGAGGGTGTCGAGGGCGGCGGCCTGTTCCCCGAGTCGCGCCCGGACATGCATGCGTACACGATCTGGGACACGATCCGCAACACGATCGAAGACCCTGCTCTCACCCTGTACCTGGTGCTCGACGAGGCCCACCGCGGCATGGGCAACCCGACCAAGGCTGCGCAAAACGCCAAAGCCACGCTGGTGTTGCGGCTGATCAACGGCGCCCAGGGTGTTCCCGGCATCCCCGTCGCCTGGGGCATCTCCGCCACCGTCGATCGTTTCAACCAAGCCATGGCCGGAGCCCAGGGCCGCGGGACGCTGCCCAACGTGGTCGTCGACGCGCAGAAGGTCCAGGAATCGGGGTTGCTCAAGGACACGATCGTCCTGGAAATTCCGAAAGACGGTGAGAAGTTCGACACGGTGATCGTCCGGCGCGCTGCCGACAAACTGCGGGAAGCAACGCAGGCATGGACGGACTACGCGCAAGGCCAGGGCGAGACGCAAGGCGTCGTGCCCCTGATGGTGCTGCAGGTACCCAACACGCCGGACCCCAAGGACATAGGCAAGGCACTGGCGACGATTTTCCTGCAGTACCCGGACCTGCCCAGCGACAGTGTTGCGCACGTGTTCGGCGAACACTCTACACAGCAGTTCGGGCCCTACGCGGTGCTCTACATATCCCCAGAACGGGTGCAGGAGGCAACGTGGGTGCGTGTGCTGGTCGCCAAGGACGCCATCAGTACCGGCTGGGACTGCCCACGAGCCGAGGTCATGGTTTCGTTCCGTGCCGCGTCGGACCGCACACACATCACGCAGCTGCTGGGCCGCATGGTGCGCACGCCGCTGGCTCGGCGCATTGCCGGGCATGATCAGCTGAACACGGTGCATTGCCTACTGCCCATGTTCGACCCGGCGACAGCCACTGCCGTGGCCGACGCGTTGATGAAGGGCAGCAGCAGCGGGGACGAGAGCGACAACGACCAGCCTAAGGCCGGACGCGCGCTTGTCAACCCGGAGACCATGACACCCAACCCAGCCGTGCCGGAAGCGGTGTGGCAGAAGTTCGAATCGCTGCCAAGCCAGGCACGTCCCCAGCGCGGTGCACGACCGCCCCGCCGCCTGACCGCGCTGGCCCATGAGCTTGCCACTGACAATCTGCTGCCAGATGCCGGCAAGAAGGCCCACGCTGAACTGCACAAGGTGCTGGATGCCGCCCAGGCACGGTGGTGCGACGAAATTGCGGCGCACCGCGAGGCGGTCTTGAAGGTGGAAGGCCAGTCGCTGGTGGCTGACATGCGCGGCCGAGCCAAGTCGTTCAACCAATTCTGGGAAGAGGCCGACCTGGCTGTGATTGATGACGCTTTCAAGCGGGCCGCACGCGTCATCACGCCGGATATCGCCCGGTCTTACACCGCAGCACTCGCCCGACGCGAGGCCGGCCAGGACGAAGGCGAAGAATTTGTCGAAGCGCTGGGCGAGGCACGGGTTGCCATCGCTGCGCTCGGCTTGCTTCCTGAACTGCAGGCCTACCTCGATGAAGAAGCGGACAAGCTTGCGAGAACGTGGTTCGCGCAGTTCCGGGTAGCCATCAAGGGCCTGCCCGATGCCCGCCAGGAGGAGTATCGGCAGGTTCGCGAGATGAGCAGCGATCCCCAGAGCTTCGATCTTGTCCGGCCCGATGCCCGGGACGAAGCCACCTCAACGTTGGAAGGCGACCAAGTCAAGCCACTTCCCACCTACAGCGATCACCTGCTGTGCAAGTCTGACGGCACCTATCCGGCGGACTTGAACAGCTGGGAAGTGGCCGTCATCGCAGCCGAAGTGAAGCGCAGTGGCTTCGTCAGTTGGTACCGCAACCCGCAGCAGCCTGGTCAGTCATCGTTGGGCGTCGCTTACAAGAACGGGGACCAGTTCAAGATCGTTCGGCCTGACTTTCTGTTCTTCGCGAAACAGCAGGACGGGACAATCGTGGCTGATCTCGTGGACCCTCATGGGCACCACCTTGCTGATGCGCTTCCCAAGCTGCGCGGCCTGGCCGAGTACGCGGTTGCGCATGGTGAAGCGTTCCGGCGCATCGAGGCCATCGCGGAGGTGGAGAAGAAGCTGCGCGTGCTCGACCTGACGCAAGCGGAAGTGCGGGACGCCGTCGCGCAGGCACAAGACCTGGTCTGCCTGTACAAAAGTAACTTTGCCAGCGACTACTCGTAGCTCGCCGGCCTCTGGTCTGAACAGCACCATTGGCAAACGCGGCGCCGCCGTTGTTTGGGTGCCGCTATCAGACCAGTCGCAGCTTCGTTCCCCGCCGAGGAGAGTCGGCAGCCGCCTCTCCATCGATGCCGGATGAGACGCTGGACAGCGTGAGCATGAAGGTCAGCGCGTTCAGCTCGTCGACGGTGAGGGACAGCTCGGTTGCGATGTCGGCTTTGCGCACGCCCTCTTGCCGAAGGGCATCGAAGACCTTAGACAGCACCTGCGACGTTTCGTGCCGAATGGGCTGGGGCTCCTTGGTCCGATACCCCTTCTTGGCGATGTCGATGCACAGGGTCCGGTACGTCCATTCCGTCACCAGTTCCAGACTGTTCATCCGGTAAGCCAGAGCGGCGAGTGAGACGCCCCAATAGCCCTTCAGGTCGATCAACTGCGGGACCGTGACCAACGACGGCCTGCGCGCGACGACATCGTCACGCGGCATCAGGAACGCAGACGCGAACGCATTCGCCTCGCGCTCCATCTCCGGGCTGTGCGCCTTGCCGTGCAACATGCTGTGCCGGTCGCGCACGAGGTGACCCAACTCGTGGCCAGCATCGAAGCGGCTGTGTTCGGCGCTCTTGAAGGTGTTCAGGAACACGAACGGCGTGCCTTCATGCCAGACGCTGAAGGCATCAACCTCCCTTGCCTCAATGGCCAGCGAATAGACACGGATGCCTTTCGATTCCAGCAGGTGGATCATGTTGCTAATGGGCGCCTGGCCGAGGCCCCACATGCGGCGCAGCGTCGCCGCAGCGTCTTCCGGACTAAGGTCGCTCAGGTCGGGTAGCTCAGCAGTGGGCAGCTTGAACCGGTTCTCGATCCAAGAGTTCAGCACGAACGCCAATGAACCGGCATTGAGTGCGCTGTCGCGCAACGCAGCCGACATCTTCGACATCGAGCGAAAACTCGCGCTGTGCTCGGAGATGCGGGCCAGGTCAGGGCCCGAAAAAAACTCAACCGGAAACCCCAGCAGCACCGCCAGTTTCTCCAGGCGCTCCGGCTCCGGCTCGTACTCGCCGGCCTCGTAGCCTTGTATCGCGCGGCTTTGCACGCCCAGTTCCGTCGCCAGGCGGGTCTTCGTCCAACGTCGGCGCGTGCGGGCGAACTCGATTCTTGATGGATTGACCGTCATGACGATGCCGACGCCACCCCCGTCACGTACCCGTCTTGCGCTCGACAGGGACGTCAAACGGGACGGTCGGGATGGGCGCGACCACCGGCGTTGACGGCTCGGTGCTCATGGGCCGCAGAATGATCCGTTCAGACCAGTTGGCGATGCGTTTGCGCTGGAACTCGGAGGGAAGTGACAGCTCGGTGCGAATCTCCTTCGCACCGTTCGAACCAGACTCAACGTGGTAGAGCAACACCCACAGTTGCGTGCCCCCGCCCTTCCGCAGCTTGGCCAAGGCGCTTGCCTCGAACAGCTGGTACTGGACGTTACGCTGCACAGCCTCATCGAGGACAGCGCCCTTATCAGCTTGGTTCGTCGGGTTGCCGAAGGTTTTCCCGGTATCGGAGTTGCCGGTCATCACCACGATTGCCATCGCGCGGTCGGGCGAGATCACCAGCGGGCAGTTCCGCTCATCGCGCATCATCCACCCCTGTTCAACGAGCGACAGACGGAGGGCGGCCACGAAGGCGTGCCAGTGATAAGTGCCAGCAGCTGTAGGCGCGTGGGCGCGCGTCACATCCAACCGCGCCTCGAAACCGCGCTGGTTCGCCTCCAGCAACATATCCTCGTTCAGAACCGCATTGAGTGAAAGCAGCCGAGCGACCACGTCCTCCGGCTCGACAATGATGCGGGTCGGTTGCGGAGCAGGTGAAGGGATGAGCAAGGTCGACTCCATGGGTTACTTCCGATTATGCTACCACGGATTGAGGTTGAAAAACCGGAAGTTGAATGCTTCTACACAGTGCTCCGAAAGTCTTGATTGCCGACGCTCTGGCCGGTTTTCGACCCTGATCTGCCGCTCGATCACAAAACCCGGCATGCCGTAGAGGAAGCTTGCCATGACGCTGGCGATCCGCGCATCGCTTCCCAAGAACGTGTTCGAGCTCATGGGCAAGAACGAGAACAGCTCAGCGTATTCCAAATCGCCTCAAGACTGGCTCCCAGGCCTTTGCCGCCTCCGGGTTGGCGCGTTGCCATCGCTCCAGGTCGGCGCCTTTGAATACCCAGTCCTTGATGCTCCCCGCGCCGCCGTAGCTCATCGGGTCACTGGGGGCAGCGTCTTCCGACAAGAACCGCGCCGGGCGTGAAGTTGCTTCCGTGAAAGTCTTGACGAAGCGACGCTTGCCCTCGTCCCAAACCAAGTTCGGTACTGCAGGCCGCTTGCCAAAGTCCTTCGCGAGACCTTGCGCCATCTCGGGAAACAGCAGACTCAGCAGCCGGTCGTACTTGGTCGACCTCATGTACAGGAAGTCCTTGCGCTTGACCGCAGCAATCACGCCGTCTCGCCAGCTCTCGAACCATCTCCGCACCCGCTCGTCGTCGGAGAGGTTCCTCAGGTAGACCTTCGCGGCGATGAGGTAAAGCGTCCAGTCATGTCGATTGCCTGGCTGCGACTGCTGGATCGCGTTCAGCACTTCTGGTGCCGTGCCAAACCCATACCCGATCCCCCGGTTGTTCTTGATCGAGAGCAGTCTCGACAGGATGCGGTGGTGACCGAGCAGGTCTTCATCGCCGGCTTCAGGGAAGCCGCGTTGTGACATCTCTTCGACACTGATGGCCACTGCCGTTCGTGCTGCCAGCAGTTGCTCATCGCGATCGCCGCCTGATGGCAATCGACCGTCGGCTTCCAGCATGCGTTCCACGGCTGCAAGGTACCTCGCGCCCAACTCCCGGAGTGGCGTCTCCTGGATGCGGCGGCGCCGCTCCTGGGCAATGCGAGTCGCTTCGATCTGAAGGTCACGCTCGGCCTCCATCTCCTTGCGAAGGTTCTCCCGTGACTCCTCCAGGCCTGGGTAGTGCAACCAGCGCTTGGCCGATACTTCGAAGACAACGAGTTGATGAAGCTCGTCCCTAGTGATCCGGCCGCCGGTCATCGACAAGTCGATTTCTAGTGCTGCGACTCCCTGCCCACGGATGCGCGCTCGGCGCTCCTCGACGATCGAGTTTGTTACGGTGACCTCGATGACCAGGGGGTCAAACACTTGGCCGTCGTCGCTTCGTGCGACGGTCACGACATCCGGAATCAGCAGGCGTATGCGTTGCTCAAGACGCGTGTCGGACAGAGCCAGGACTCTCTGCGGAATGGACCAGCGACGCTGCAGCGTCGGATGTCCGTCGGTTCGCAACTCTTCCACACCGTCGAGGCCGGGTACGGTGATCTTCTCGGCGCCCTCCAGAATTCGCTTCACTTCATGGTGCAGCAAGGTCTCCCGCTTCATCGCTGGGCTGAGATCGTCCGGCAGCACGAGGTCATCGGGCAGCCAGTCGAGCGCATCCATGGCCAAGCCAGCTGCCCGCCGCGCGGCATCTGCTCGAAGTTCGGCGTCGCTCCAGTGCGACCGCCAGCAGATGCTCTCGGGCAGAAGCTGCAGGCGCTTTCGAATCTCCGCCTGGTCCATGCCTGCTACGGAGGCATCGACATCGATCGTGATCGTCGGTACGAGGGTGGTCTCGCCGCTGTCTGCCGCTTGTTCGGTGATGCGGCCCGTCAGCGCCACGCGCAGTTGACGGCCATCGTCCAACGTCAGAACAGCGAACGTCTGATCTCGGAAGTCGATGCTGGCCACGCGAACGCGCTGAGGTGGCACCTCGACCCACGCCTCGTGAAGCGCGCCGCTGAGGCCCTCAGCCGCTGCAGACATGCGGCGGCGGGGAAGGTCGATCACGCCTTCTTCCGCGAGCAGCCTCATCGCAGCTGCACGTGCTGCCAGGACCACGCACTCGTCGCGCTCCGCTCCTTCCGGATGCCGGAAGTGCGGCCTCCGAACCACCTTCTCCTTGGCTGCGTTCACGGCAGTCAAAGGCAGTCTGCAGCTCGGACACTCGCACCCGCAAAGCTTGCCCCGGTGGTCTGCGTCGATCTCGCCGATGTAGCGCGGCTCGCCGGTCTCGATGTCGCGCGCCCACGCCATCACCAGTTCGCCGAGCGCGGCCTTCGCGTTCTCGATCGCTGTCGGCCGAATCTCAACAGAGGGCGACGAGACCCTTGCCATGGCGGTTCAATTCGTCAGCTGCGCGACGCGCTGGCGCATCGCATTCTCCATCCGAACCATCGCGTCGGCGAGGTTGGCATGGATCGTCGGCCACTGCTCTTGCGGCGACTTGTATCCGCCGTCCACCACGTACCTGATGCGGCAGCCTTCACCCTCCGGCAGATCCTGCCAATCGAGCTGAGCGCCAAAGTCACTTTCGATGGCGGCCTTCTGAGCCTCCAGCGCCTTGAAGGCGGCCTTGTTTTTGACGGTCTGGCCGCTTCCCATGGCGATCCACAACTCGACCTGGGAGTCGGTTTTTCGCGCCGTGTAGCCCAAGTTGAATCCGAAGCGGCCGATGCCCCCGTGAATCCACCCGTCCTGCGTCGGCTTGCGATTGGCATGCACGTCGGTCTTGGTCTTGGCGTGGTCGAGCAGCGCTTCCCAGAATTTCAGCCGCAACTCGTGGCGATCACTCCGGCTCTGCCGCTCCGCCTGCTTCTTCACGCCGATCTGAGTCTGGAAGTCGTTCGCCTCGGGCAGCGGAATCAACTGCTGCACGTCCAGCAGGACCGTTCCGTCGCCCATCCGGTAGGGCTTCATCCGAACGCAGCGGATGTCGATGCCGCGCTCGATGAGCCACATCACGGCGGTAGTCAGTTCCTTGCTGAAGTCGCCTGCAGCCAGGACGATGCGCGTGTCCTGCGCGAACTGGTCCTCGTAGACCTCTTCCCAGCCGAGGAACTCCAAGATCGCAGTCTTTGAACCTTCGATGTCAGGGGATGCTTTGCTGCGATACCGCGCGAAGGTATCGACCAGCTGATCGAAGGTCATCGCTGAGATCATGGCGGCGTAGCGCAGCGCCTGCAGCTCCATGTGCCCGCCGTCCTCCGTCCGCTTCAGCTCCACCACCACAAGGTTGGCCTCGGAGTCGATGCACAGGAGGTCGATCCGTCGCGAGCTGTCGAGCCAGTCGCCGAACTCTTCGGCGATCACCATCAAGCGATCATCCAGCACGCTGATCTGCTCGCGCAGCATGCGCTGGATGTCCTTGCGCTCCATGATGCCCTCGGCGCCGAAGGTTGTCTCCGAGATTGGCTTCAGTTCGGTCGATGTGACCTGGAAGATGGGCATTGTTTCGCTCTCCCTGCTTTGCGACGCGAGCTGTCAGTATCGTCGTGCTCAGGCCTGAACCGCGAAGGTCGCCAGTACCTGGGGGAGGCGTCCTTCGACTCGCGCCCGCATATCGACATCTGCCTTGCATGCCTCCATGAAGGCGCTAACTGCCACCAACCGGCACCTTGCGTGTACGGATCGCCATGTCAGTGCGATCGACCAGCAGTTCGATCCGATCCTGGCCTGGGACCCAGCCGGCTCGCTCGACCAGGTCGTCGGAGAACCGGAACACGGTCTGAGGTGCGGGCGATCGCTGAACTCGGATTCCACGATGACGCGCGCTGCCTTCATCGCCGTCCGCTTCAGGCCAACGCGAGCCAGATCATCGAAGGACTCGAAGGCCATGATCACGCTCCCTCCTTGGGCAGGCGAAACATGCGACGGGAGCCGTCCGCGTCCTCGGGCTCCAGACCGAAGCCCAACTCGTTCAGTCGCTTCTCGTATCCCAGCGGCCCGAGTCCGACCTGCGTCAGCTTGTCGTCGAACTTGTTGAGCATCTCCTGCAGCGCCTCGGTGAGAGCCTCCTGCTTGGACATGCCCAGAGCCTCCAAGGTGACCTCGAATCGCGCCTGCAGCAGCGGGCTCACGCGGAAGCACATGTTCTTCATCCCGAAGGCCTCCGCCTTCTCTTCGTCGCGCTCGACGATGTGCGCAACCAGAGCGCCGTTGCCTCGCCCGCTGATGCTGGACTTGAACTCCAGAGCCTTCATGGTCAGAAGTTCGTCGAAGGTCATGTAGATGTCGTTCATGGTTCTACGGCTCCACTGCATGCAATTAGCCTGTGATTGCATGATACGCACTCGTCAGTTGGAGTCAAGCGATTTCGCCTGATTTGCATGATCCTATGGCGCGATTGCATGCAGGAACTCCATTCCTGCTCATCCTTGATTGCGCGACGAAATCAAGACCGGCGAGCTTCGGCCGATATCGGAGAGAGCCGGGTACGAGCAGCTTTTGGCGGCGCTCCAACCTCCCTCAGTCGGGTTGGTTGTCCCTTCCCGTGTTACCTGCTATAACAGGACGATGGCTGAACGGCCCATGCATCTTCTAATGAACTACGCGTTCTCTCTGAACCCACGTCGCGAGCCAAAGGGCTCGCAGGACGAGGGAGACACTCGTCGTGTCGAGGCGGTCGTGGTGGCGCTCATCCCGGAGTACCACCAGGTCAAGGTTCGCGATGGTGACGGGCACCTATATGCGCTCACGCGCAAGACGCAGGGTGTCGATCTGGCCTCACTGCATGAGGGCCAGCGAGTCGTCTGCACTGTGACGCGAAAGCTTCCCCGAGTCCTGAACGCCGCCGCAGTTGTCTAGTACGGTCCTCCCTCCGTCGACGCAAGCGGGGGGTGTAGTTGCGCCGCTGCGCGAGCCGCTCGTTCCTGTGGCTTGGCCGGGCACCTACGTGCCCAACTTCAGCGACTGGCGCGAGGGCGACATCGTCCTCGTTCACCGGACAGCGGACGCTGCCGGCTTGGCAATCCAAGCGTCACAGGCCACGAGTTTGAGCGCGGTGACCCGAGCAGGTGCGATCTGCTCTCACGCGGCGATCTACCTCGGCGGCGGCATGGTCGTTGATGCCACCCGTGGCGCCGGTGTGTCCGCTCAGTCGGTATGGAACTACTGCCAGCATCGATCGATTCAGGTCCGGCGACTGTCTGATCCCACTATCCCCATGGCCGACATCGCGGACATATCGGCGATGGCCCAGCAGCACATCGGCGAGCCGTACTCTGTCATCCAGGTCATCATCTCCAAGCTGATCCCGGGAACGATGCCGGTCCTAGACGCGCTTTACTGCAGCACCCTGGTGGGCTTGGTGGTTGCCGACGCGACCGGTGTGGACCTCAGCTCGGACCCGGCACATCAGCCGCTCCACCCTGGTACTTTGGCGGCACACCCTGAATTGACCGACGTGCTGCTGGAGTGGCGCCACCTGTAGTCGTATCCCGCCAGAGTCAGGACCGGTTCTTCTATCTTTGATGAACCTTGCGTGCTAGGCATGATTTCGTCACGAAATCATGCGCACCGACACGACCAAACCCCGCCATGGCGGCCCTCGACAGGGCGCCGGGCGCAAGGCTGCCTATGGCGAGCCGACGAAGACGGCTCGGGTGCCGCACAGCGTGGTCCCCGTGGTCTTGGGCTACCTCGATGGGCTAAGGCAGTCAGGAGGCGCGCCAGGTGACGCCAACGGGCTGGGGCTCATGCCGCGCTGCGCGCGACGACGACCTTGCCGGCGCTCGGCCGCGCGTCCGGGCCGGCAAACCCACTTCAGGCGACAACTACCAAGAGGGCGCGGTCGACCTGGGGAAGCACCTCGTGCGCGATCCGAACAGCACCTTCGTCATGAAGGTAGCCGGCTGTTCCATGCGTGACGCCGGCATCGCTGATGGCGACGAATTGGTAGTCGATCGCAGCGTGACCGCTGAGGACGGCCGTATCGTTGTCGCGGACATCGACGGCGAGCTGACTGTCAAGCGCTTAAAGCGCACCGCCACCGGATGGCTGCTGCGGGCTGCCAACCCAACTTCGCCGATATCCCGGCCGGGAGCAAGAGCAAACTGAACATCTGGGGCGTTGTGACGTGCGTGCTCCACGCCGTCTAGAAGCCTGAACCCTCCGGCCAACGCCGGCCCTTCAAGGTAGGCCAGGCAAGCCTCCTCGGAGCCGAATCAATCGAGGAATTCGTTCCAGTTCCGTAGGTAGTCGTTATCTGCCTCAGGTACTGCGATATTTGGATATAAACCCATAAGCTCCGCCGTGGTTGGAGCTAACTGGATATCCCTTATGCATGACCAGCAATCTCACCCAGAGTAACAGCTACTCAGTAGCGAGTCGGATAGAAAAAACCCCCTCCACCGAAGTGGAGGGGGTTTTGGGGTTAAGGCTGACTCACGAACATGGTCGTGGCCGATTCTCGGGTTGAGCCGAAAAATGCCTGAACTTCGTTCTGCACAATATGCAGGCGAAGGCTTTGATCGCGCTTATGAACAAGATATTTCAATGAGGAAATTATTCCTTTCTTCGGGCACGCCAATGCCCTACTTCAGGTTAGTGCGGCTTGGTCGCCAAACCAATAACCGCTCCCATGAGGTCGCCAGACCTCGCTTGTTTCACTTCTCTGCTCACTCGGCCTTTTGGCGCACTGGTGCCACCCAGTACTGACATTGCTGCCTCAGTGCTGACTTTCGGTCAGACCTTTGTTGCCTAATCGGACCACGCTTTCACTCCAATATTCCTACCACTGCTCGCTAAGCAGCTGCCGCCAACCTGCCACGGTCGGCGATAATATCGAAGCTTCAACGGTTAGATCGGATCTACTTCTATGAATCCTAGATGTGACCTGACTGTGCTTGACTCTATTTTCCCGCGCATCTCGGGAATTTCAGGGGGCTGAAGGTAGTAAAGTGCTCCCCTTACGATCAAGTTGCCATTATTCGGTCATTCGCAGGCATTTCAGCCCTAGCACCTATCGTCCCGAAAGACTTTCGGATTCTCTGGATTGCACCCATACGGCGCACTTAGAGGTTTAAGCTATCAAAGCGTCAGGCTTCGGACTTACGGGCGCGACCCCGGTCATCCTAAGCTCCCTCGATATCTCTGAGCGCTTGCTCATGATACCGATGCTGGTATTGCTCCAGCGTAACGTGCCATCCTCTCCAGCACACGTTATGCAGCTTTCCTGCATCACCGTGGGACGGGCTTCCACCGCCTTTCGACTCGACCAGGACTTGCAGGCATTTCCTCCTGCAAGCCGTTTCCCGCTCGCACACATTCAACTTGGTATTTTTATACCAATGTAGGGACTGAAGATAACGGTTTAGTTCGATTGCAAAATTCAGATAATCGGCGGTTACCCGTTATCCTCGTCCTCGCACCGGACATGCAACTTTCACTGCATCCGGCGCCAATGAGCAGATTCCAAATACTTGGCGGGTATTTGGCGTGGGGCTTGGCAGCCCCGGGAGCATTGCGCTCCGTGGTGAAACAAGTGGCTTTGCAGGGGCTTGGCGGTCCCACCCAAGCAGTCATGTTGCTTGGGTGGGACCGCCGAGCATGCAGGGAGCTGGTGCCGCACTTGTTGACCTGGTGTGTCTTTGCCCTTAGAGATGCTCTGCACCAGGTGATAAGAAAAAAGCACAACCTACCTTCATTCAACGCGATAGCTGACACTTGCTATTGCGTTGTAGGTCTATACACTTAGGGCCTGTGAAGATCTACGACAACCTGACGCCTGCCCTGCAGTCGATCCTCCTGCAGTGGGTGAACGGCTACACCTGCTGGACCATCACCGACCCGTTGACACGGGCGAAGGCCGATGGGGTACTGGTTAAGTGGGCGGAGGTCTACGGTACGAACCTGCCTGCTTGGAAGCGGCAGGATCGGAAGGGTAAGGGCCTGCCAAATGCTGTCGCTTTGGCCGCGCCTGTAGTAGGTTTGCCCGATCGCTTTCAAGTTTTCTTGATGGCCACTGAGCCCGCGCTGTCGGTTCCGGAGGTATCCCCTTTCTCCCGGGAGAAATGGAAAACTCGATGCCCAGAACTTGCCGACTATGTCATCGTGCGTGAGCCACGCGAGCGCGGTGACTACGCTTGGACGTGGCGGCTACAAGAAAAGGTCATCTCCGGGATTGAGAAAAGGATGTTCTCAATTATCGGCCGGCTAGACGCTGCCCAACTTCAATCAGAGACTACTCAATGGGTCAAGTTCTATAGTCTGTTCGGCGGCGTGCGCCGCCAACTGAGAAGAATATTGCGTTCGGGCGAAAAACTCTGGACGAAGAAGCACAGGATGGTTTGGCTTGGTCCCGATCCAGAGAAACTACCTGCGATGGTTGGCTTCCGAAGTCAAGGTGGCTCGGCTGGAACGAGGCCAACGACTGTTCCCACGCCAGTGGCCAAAGTTGGCCATGGTGTTAATTCGAGATATCAGACATCATGAACGGGTGGGGCTGCCGTTGGGTTGGTAGAGTTTTAGGCACGACGATTTCTAATCAAAGACTATGATGTTCGATCTATTCCGATAGAAGTTCTATCTCCGCTATTGGCGCCACCGCGAAGGCCTATGCCCTAGCGGGGAGTGCGCCGTCACGGAGATAAATATGTACTACCGAACGGATCGAGCTGCTGTTGACCAAAAAGTACACGTTTCTGCAGACCGAAGCCAAAGTCCAGAGCGCACGCTATGGGCAAAGGTACCGATTCAAACACCGCATGGTCGATGCGTTGCACTGAAACTGCATGGAGACCAGCTTCTAGTAGGCATCGCCGGTGCTCCAGCCGTGCAGTGGTTACCTGTCAACAGGGTATTGAACGAAGCACAAGCCCGGTCTTGGCTGAGTACCGGGTTCGCTTAATCCGGAGAGCCGCAGCAGTGTCTTAGCAGCTGCGGTTCCTGAGACACGTACATACGTGATACGTTTGGATGGCGGGCGGTTATTGAACAGTGCCATCTTCAATGCTCGAAGCCTGCTTCGGCATGGTGCTGACGCAGGTCCAGCGTGGCCCCTGTTCCCAAGGGACTGAGCTCGTGCCTGACTTCTGAAGTGCGGGCAGCCAGACCGGCATTGAGTACTGCAGTGCACTCCGTACAGCCCGACAGCTGCCAGTCCGGGCGTCAGTCAAGACGAGGTTCGGCGATGTGCCTGTGCGCCGGATGATTTTCCGGCAGTAGATCCTGGGCGGCAGCAACGAGTTGAGCGCCCGACAGATCCAGTGCCACGGCGATCTTCAGAATCGCCGCAAGGGTCGGCATGTGCTCACCACGCTCGACTTTGCCAACGTGGCTCCTCTCGATGCCTGCCAGGTTCGCCAGGGCTTCCTGAGCGATCCCCCGCCTCGTTCTGGCAGAACGAACTGCCGAGCCAAAGGCCGCAGCCAAAACCGGGTCGGCAGTTGTGGAGCCGCGCGGTCTTCCAGCTCGAACCAAGTCCTCTTGCATGGACAAGATCGTCTCGACTGATCACAATGAAAACCACGTTTTGTTTAACTCTTTTTTATGAGTGATCTTCTCCTCATCGTTCCCGGCTTGATGAAGGGCGGCCTGTTGATCAGCGTCCTGGTGCTGGTGTCAGCTTGGCCAGGCGGCGCCTCTGCCGCCGCTGCAGTGATCCAGCAATGCAGCCTGCTGTTCGCAGGCCTGGTGGGCGCAGCGACAGCAAATTGCTATGAGCACATGCGGTACGCCGAAACAAGTGCAGTGACTGGCTGCCTGAACCTGCCACACACCGATGAACCTGGCGCCGCCCCCCCGTCGCCAGAACCCGTGTCTGCAACCGATGAAGACCGGGACGACTTGGATTCCGACGTCAAACCGCTCTTCAACATCGACGGCACCCCTATGTTTGGCGACATCGATGCAAACGGCAACCCGTACGGACTGACCGGCAGCCCGTTCGACCGGTCGGACAGCGACGACACGTGGTCGCTGTTCGACTATTGACTTATGCCTCAGGGGGTCAGGGCTTCAATAGCTCGTGCGGCTCGACACCAAGAGCCTCGGCGAGCTTCTCGATGTTGTCGAGCGAAATGTTCCTGGCCTGGCGCTCGCAATGCGCCACGAAGGTCCGGTGCAAACCGGCTTCGAGGGCTAGCGCCTCCTGGGAAAGCTCCTTGGTCCTTCGCAGCGAAACCAGGTTGGCAGCCAGCAAGGCGCGTGCGCTGACCCTTCTCCTCGATTGACCTGACGCTGCTGGACCCATTCAGATCCAGTCTCCCGGCCTGCCGCTTTTGCGTCAGCCGCTTTTAAGTCACAATTTTCGGAGCGGCGCCGGCCGAACAACAGGGAGATGCATGAGAACTTTTAGGCTGACGGTGGGCGTATCCCTCCTGTCGATCCTTGCGCTGCAGGGGTGCTACCTCAACCCACATGTTCGCGGAGCAGGGTCGATCCAAGAGTTCGCAAGAGACTTGAGCGGGAAGAGGTATGACTTCGTGATCCCCAACAGCCAGGCGCCGCTCCAGCTCCCCAACAGATCAGCGAAGCTGGTGACGGCGCAGGACATTCCGCAGGGCTTGATGGTTGCCCTAGAGCCCGCCCAGGCGCTGTGCACGAGAGACGGGGGGCAGGCGAGCTTTTCCCACCTGCGGGAGGCTGACGGCACGAGGGGGAAACTGCCTCAGCGCATGGTCTGCCAGCGAGACACCGGGCCACTCTGGGCTTTGCTGATCACGTACACGGACGTCAGCACGAATCGCTCTTACGGCGGGACTCTCGCGATGACGGTGCACGCAATAGTGCCGACGGCCGAGCAGTACGCCGTTCAACTGCAAGAGGAAAAAGCCAAGGAACAGGCACAAGCCGAAGCGCGAGAGAAGGCCGCTGCTGCTCAGCGGGAGCGCCAGGCGGCATTCGAGAGAGACCGGCCACAGCGTGAAGCCCAGGCCCGACAAGCCGCACTGGAGGAATCAGCCCGGGTGGTCAGGTTCCAGGCAAACCTGAAAGCCGGCGACAGGTTTCAGTGGGTCCGCGCGCCTGGAGCTGGCCTCCCGATCGTTGGCATGGTGGTCCGCGTTGAAGGCGCGCTGGCCTTCGTTCAGTTCGACAACCTGACGATCGCTGGTCAACAGACCCGATACGTCCCCAAGTCCGAGCTGGAACCGTTTGATGGCCCAACGCCGAGCTTTCGGCGGTCGATCAACTGAAGGATGTCCAGCATGACCAGAGCCATCGCCTTGAGCCTGTGTGTCGCTGCGCTGCAGTTGCCAGCCTTCGCTCAACCGCAGCAGCCTGAGCCCATAGTACCGGCAGCATCGGAGCCGGCCGTCGCAGCAGCGAAGAAGACAACACTGGAGCCCGCCGACTTCACAACCAAGGCCAACGGTCAGATCGAGCTGGCCGTTGGCCGTGACTCGCCGATCCATGCCGAATTCCAGGGGAGCCCTGCCCTCACGCTACGCCTGCGCGAAGCGCTGCAGGCGCGTGGCTTCGAGCTGGCGACGGATGCTGACACCTCCAAGGCGACCCTGCAGTTCCGGGGTGAGATGGTGCTGATGGGCGGGCCGAAGTTTCACAAGGGCGTCAAGGCGCCGATTGGCGAGACGACCGAGAAGGCGCTAAGGCTTGCCAAAGAAAGCGGCCAGGTGACGACGGCCGACGTGGTGCAGACCACGGCCGGCGTCGCGCTGAATGCTGCGGCGCTCAACGCCAGCCTGAACAACTTCACCCGCGGGCTGGCCATCAGCGGCATCGCCAACGCCCTGGGCGATGCAACAGGCATGCGTGCCTGGTTCAACACCGCCGTCGCCGGCGATCCGCGCGGCATCTGCCTGAGCCGGTGCGAAGACTGGAACAAGGTCGACCAGACGGTCTACCTGTGGGTGACGCTGGAATCGAAGGCCGCAGGTCGGAAGGAGGTTCGCATCCTGTCCAAGGCCGTCAGCGAAACGGTTGCGCCCGACCAGGTGATTGCCTACGCCATAGATAAAGCGATCGAGCTGATCCGCATCGACTAGGCCGAGGTCGACTAGGCCCCGGGCAGCGCAAGCGCGCAGCCTCGTTTCAGCGCAACGAGCCACCTGGAGGGCGCCGCTCGAAGGGATGCCACCCCAAAGTGAGTCGCCCGATCAGGCCGAAAGGGGTACTCCCTTGGTAGGCTACCCTTTGGGCGGTCCTTGGGGGTCACACCTCCACGGCGGCGCCCCTACAGACTGGACAGAACCAGGCTCGACGGCAAAACGGCTAGCCTGTGCCTCGGCAAGATGGCTGTCTGACAGAGGCAGCAGAAGGAGCGCACGAATGGGACACCTTGCAACGCTCGCGGCCCTGGCCTTCCTGGATGTACCTTTGTTCGCACTGCTGCCACTGGCACTGGCGCCGCTGATCGTCGTGTGGCACGCGCTGCGCCTGGTCGACAAGGCCTGCCATGCCGACCCAGAGGCTGGCCTCTGAATCATCCGGTCGGGTGTCCCTCCAAAGGAGGCCGTCGACCGGGTGACTGTTCATGGAGGCCCGCTTCTTGGTCCCCCACGAACACTCACCTGCTTGGTGGCGCCCACCAGGGGGTGGGGTCAGGGAAGCGCTGGCTACGGGCCACGGACCATCAGGAGTCCGCGCACGTGCCGGATTTGCGGAGATGTCCAGGCAGGTATCGTGTCGACCGTGAGTGCCAAACTGCGTCTCAAAGGGCCGATCCACCTTGCTTGCAGCGAAACCGAGTGCTGGAAGTGCAAGCGGGCTACCCCTGTCTTCGCCATCGAGGCAAGCGACCTCAAGAATCTTGAGCACGGGGACGCATCTCAGCCGGTCGGTGAACCTGTCTTCGTCCACGACATCGTCGGCAAACTGCCCGCCTCGCTGCAGGCTGGGCTGACGGAGCACGCGCCACACTACCAACCGACGCTGTCTCGCACGACAGGAGCGACCTCCTGGGCCAACCAGTGCGTCCACTGCCGGGCTTTGCAGGGCGACTTTTTCATGCACTCGGAACCAGACGGCCCGTTCTTCAGTGGCCCGCAACGCTTCAACGGCACCCGGATCCTGCTGACCGACAAGAACATCGAGTTGGAAAACGCCAGCTACGGCCTCCGAGCGTGCCTCTGCGAACACGCGGCACCTTCTGGCGCCATTCAGCTTGTCCTTCCCAGCGAACTCGCAACTGTTGCCTCATCGAACCTGTGAACGGCAGGTTTTCGGCGACGAGCCTGAACCTCTCATTGGCTCGACTCGGCCATTTGCTGTCGCTCGCGACCGACAGCTTCCTGGAAACTCACTTGGCTATGTCCGCGCCGTCAGCGACCAGGAGGTGGCCACCCGAAGGTAGTCACCCCTGATGGCGATTGCGCCGCGCAGCG